>Ga0163154_10000057_pt1 | contig 148243 bp, 136 predicted proteins | sample OliLakLV19MP9P1_FD_148649 | JGI IMG/M metagenome (GOLD analysis project Ga0163154, IMG submission 148649) | Freshwater microbial mat bacterial communities from Lake Vanda, McMurdo Dry Valleys, Antarctica - Oligotrophic Lake LV.19.MP9.P1 | ecosystem: Environmental > Aquatic > Freshwater > Lake... | reverse complement strand
ACACTCAATCGCCGCGAAATCGCTGCCCTCGCCGCTCTAGCGCCATGGACGCGGCCGTCCTGGAAATGGAAAGGCAAGAGCTTCATCGGCGGCGGACGAGCCTTGTCAGGTTAACTTTCTAGGCGGAGCGCCTCTGCATTCGTCGATTTAGCGCACAGCGGCGGCCCATGTAGTGACAGCAGCTTCCCGACTTCTGCGACGCGCGTGCCGTGAACTGAGATGCAGCTGAAGGTAGAACGTATTGTAGATCGCTGCGTGAGTGGTGAGGAGATCGCTGGTCTCTGGCCCGGCCTTCGCACGTCTTTCAGTGCAGCCCACCGAGTAGGTAAACGACGAGGACGATCAACAAGATCGTTCCGAGGCCTACACCCGCACCGCCTCCAACGCCCCAACGGCTATGCCCATAGTACCCGGCGCCGCCGCCAAAAAGTAGGATCAATATGATGATTAAAAGCAGCAATGTCGTCTCCCTTTAACTTGAGTCATCCACGATCGGCGACGACGCGCTCCAACTGATTGCGTTAGCTCGCCGCCTGTTCAGTGCGGCGATCGCATTTGGTCAGCGTGAATGCGCCGCAGCACCCGACCAACGCCCTACCGGCGGCGGCGCCGACAATCCCCGATATCGGCCTTGGTGCGTCCGCCACCGAAACTGGCGAGCCGGGCTTGTCGGGGATTGCCAATTTCGCGCTGCCGCTTGCGTGACTACTCCTTGGTGGAGTCGCCCAGCTTGTCTTGGAGCTTGCCAACGGCTTTTTGCGCCGATCCAGCCGCCTTTTCGACCGCCCCCTTGACCTCAAGGCTCTTGTCGCCAACGGCTTTTCCAACTGCTTGTTTTGCACCGCCCAGAGCTTCTTTGGCCGCGCCTTCGATCCGGTTCTTGCTCATTGTTTGCTTCCTATTCTGCATGTTCGCAACGACCAGGAGTGTCTGCTTTGAATCACGCGCAGCAGTCATCGTGTAAGATGAGACAGCACCCAACAATCAGAGAACAATCAGGATGACCGCGATTGTGTGGAGCATCGAACTCACTCATTTCGGGCTGACCATTGCATCGTGATCGTCTCACTCAAGATAAGAGTTTAAGCGTGGAGCCTCCTGCGGCATTGAGCGGGATCAACAGGGAGTGGGAGTATCGACATGACCGCAGGGACGAAGATCGTCTCCGTCGTACAGCGCCTTGCCGTCCGTCCGAGATCACGGCAATGACCGCTTCCGGCGAACTTCAGCCCAATAGTTTGGGGAAGGGGAATGGCCGGCACAATCCGAACCGACCATTCCGCGTGGCGTTAAAGATCAACCTGGCTCGGAGATCGCGATCGCGTCGTCGACCTCGACTCCGAGGTACCTGACAGTGCTTTCCAGCTTCGTGTGCCCGAGGAGCGGCTGCATCGCGCGCAGGTTGCCGGTTTTCCGGTAGATCAGCGCGGCCTTCGTGCGCCTCAGGGAATGCGTACCGTACGTCGCCGGGTTCAGGCCGATTGAAACGACCCAGCCCTGCACGATGCGAGCCTAACCGAAGCGCTCAGGGCGTTCATGGAGCGCCAACATCTCCGCGCTACCGGCTCGCCACTCGCGGGCTACAATCCGCCTCGGACGCTCTGGTTCATGCGACGCAACGAGGTCTGGATTCCGACTCCGGGCGCGGGATGACGTTTGGAGGCAGGATTTGCGGCTTTCGCAGCTCACAAGTGGGCATATCGCGCGGAAGGCGACCCGGCGTGCTTACCCGCATGAAGGCAGATAGGTTCCGTACCGCGCGGTGGTTTGTGTCGTGACGCTGTCGCAGGGGGATGTTCAGTGTGGTGCCGGTTAGCAAGTGTCTTCGGATGATGGAAGTCGCGAACGCTCCTGAGCCGCCGCCGACCAAGAGCCTCGTGCGCCGCGTCATTGACGACCTGCGCCGTCGTGCGAAGCCTATTATGGCTCACCGCAAGCGGCGACCCTTGTTTATCGCGATAGCCGCGATTGTTGTCGTTCTCATCGCCGTGATCGCCTGGTTTTTGCTGCGCCCGCCGCAGATCGCAGTGCTGGAGATTGAACCGAGAAGTGTTGAGGTGGCCCTTTCCGTTGTGGCGCGGGTTCGTCCAGACAACCTGGTCGACGTCCGGTCGCCGAATGCGGGCCAGATCGTCCGCTTGCTCCACGACGACGGCGATGTCGTCGCGCTCGGCGCTCCCTTGGCGATTGTGCGCTCCACGGTGGAACAAGCCCAAACCGACGCGGGCAACGCTCGCTTGGAGGCGGCGCGCGCTGAGGTCACGCGCTCACGACTCGCGTTCAACCGGACGCGAACGCTCGCGGATCGCGGCTTTGCTTCGGTCGCAGCGCTTGATGAGGCGCGCGCCGCTCTGAGGTCCGCCGAAGCGGGCTTCGTTGCGGCCGCTGCAGATCGCCGCGCTGCTGCGGCGATCACTGGCGAGTTCACGATCCGGGCGCCAATGGCGGGCGTCGTGTTGGTGCGTCCGATCGATAATGGCCAGGTGGTTTCGCCGGAGACGACACTATTTCAACTCGGCTCGCGCGATGGCGTGGAATTGCATGCCGATGTGGATGAAGCCTACGCGGATAAGTTACGTACTGGCATGTCAGCGCGGGCCGCGCTTTCTGGGTCCGACGAAGTCTTCGCGGCGCGCATCAGCCAAGTGTCGCCGCGTGTTGACCCAACGACTGGCGGGCGTCTGATCAAGATCGTTCCGCTTGAGGCAATGAACATTCCGTCTGGGCGTTCCGTGGATGTCACGATCATTGTCGCACGACGCGAGGCGGGGATTGTGGTGCCGCGGCAAGCGGTTATTGAAGCGACGACGGCGCCGAAGGTCTATGTCGTGGATCAAAGTGGTATTGTGCGTGCGCGTGCCCTCGAGATCGCCGCTTGGCCCTCTCTGAATGCGATCGTCGAAAGCGGTCTCGCCACTGGCGACCGCGTCGTCCTGACGCCGGTCGAGGTCAGGCCGTCTGCGCGGGTACGTGTTCGCCTGCAGCCAAGCGCTGCGCCGAGGGCGTAGGCAAATGTTCGCTTTGAGTGTTGCGCGCCGTTATCTTTTCTCCAACCCGGCCCAAACTGCCTTGTTGATCGCAGGCGTGGCCCTAGGCGTCATGGCGTTTGTCTTCATCACCGCTCTCATACAAGGTTTGGCCATACGTCTGACTGACGATGTGACCGCCAATAGCGCGCATGTGTCACTGGAGCCTCCGACGCGGGTCGCGCGCGTCTTGCCTAGCCCCGCCGCTGACGTTGAATCCGTCGCCATCGTCTCAACATTTCAACGCCGCCAGATTCGCGCCTGGTCGTCGACCGTGGCGCTGTTGCGCAGCCAGACGTCTGTCTCGGCGATCAGCCCGCAGATTTCCGGAAGCGCGTTTCTGGTGAAAGGGGAAGCGGTGGCGCCGGTTGCTGTGACAGCGGTCGACCCGTCAGGTCTCGACGCCATCTCGCCGATCAGTACGGAAATCGTCAGCGGGGACGCCAGCCTCAGCGCTGATGGCATTCTGATCGGTGCGAGGCTTGCAGAGAGTCTGGGGCTTTCAGCCGGTCAGCCAGTGCTATTTCGCACCGACCGCGGCGTCGATCGTCTGCTTATTGTGCGCGGCATCTTCGATACTGGTTTGCAGAGTCTCGATGAGAGAGTGGCTTTTCTCGCCATTCAGACCGCACGTCCGCTGTTTCTGCTGCCAGAAGGCGTGACGAATATCGAAGTGAAGCTGGTCGATCCTGCGCGTGCCCGGGGTTTCGCCGCTTTCATGGCCGAGGCCACGGGCCTGCGCGCCACATCGTGGCAGGAGAAGAATGCAAACCTCGAAGGTGCATTGAGCGCCCAGGCGCAGACCGGGACGCTCATCCAGATATTCTCGCTGATATCCGTGCTCATTGGCATTGCCAGCGCTCTCAGTCTCTCCGCCAATCGGCGCCGAGGCGAAATCGGCATCATGCGCGCGTTCGGCGTATCGAGTAGGTTCATCGCCGCTGTCTTCGTTTTACAGGGGCTGCTCATAGGCGTGGTCGGCGCGAGTATAGGCTGCGTTGGCGGCTTTGCGCTTTGCTCCTGGCTGGCGACGATGACAAAGCCAGACGGAACCATGGCGCTCCCGATCGCGCCGAGCGAAGGCGGCTATGTCGCTGTGTTCTTGCTCACGACGCTTGGCGCCGTCTTGGCGTCCGTCATTCCCGCCCGTTCAGCCGCGCGGCTCGATCCGTTGGAGGCGATCCAGCAATGAGCGCCGTCCTCGATGCGCGCGGAATCAGCATGACGTTCCGCAACGGCGATGAATTTACGAAAGTGTTGAAGGGCGTCGATCTTACCCTCGATCCTGGCGAATTGGCGGCGCTCTTGGGCGCTTCGGGATCGGGCAAGTCAACGCTGCTCTCGATCGTTGGGCTCTTACTGCGTCCGACGACCGGAACCATCACGATCGCCGGCGAACGGGTGGAAGGTTTGTCCGAGGTGGATCGCGCCTTATTTCGCAACCAACGCCTAGGCTTCATTTTCCAGTTTCACCACCTGTTGCCAGACTTTACCGCGACAGAAAACGTGGCTTTCCCGGCGGCGGCACCGGCGGGCGGCATTACGCCTGCGATGCGCAGCCGCGCGCGGGAATTGCTGGCGCGCGTGGGCCTGTCGGACCGTATGGATTTTACCGCGACGCGCCTTTCTGGCGGGCAGAAGCAGCGTGTCGCAATCGCACGTGCGCTCATGAACGAGCCAGAACTGGTGCTTGCAGACGAACCGACTGGAAGTCTCGACCGCGTAGCAGCGGAGCAGGTCCTCGACCTAATGCGCGAAGTTAACCGCGAGGAGAACGCCACGTTTCTGATCTGTACGCATGACGAAAAGGTTGCCGCACGCTGTACGCGCCGCATCAGTCTGAGCGATGGCCGCGTCGAGAGCGTTGTCGGCGCTGGCACCTCTGAGCACAGCCAATAGTCATGCGGCGGAAAAGTCACGGGGGCGGGCGATTTCATTGCGTCCGGTCAGCACCTGAAAACCGACGTCCGTTCAATGAACGCTCACTGGCCGCTTCCGGCGCCGACACCCGCATCACCCTCACCGGCGGCGAGCCCATCCTGCTGATCGGCCTCACCGCGACCAACATCACGGCGGGGGACCTCTTGTTCGCATAGTGGCAAATTTTTCAACGTCAGCAAAGACGGCGATGGCAAAGCTGAGGCAATGACGGTGTCCCGTGAACGGGGAGGGCGCCGTGTTAGGCCCGAGTGCCGGTGCGTCCCATCTCTGTATGCAAAAGGTCTGCACTAGAGTTCGGATGCGGCGACCCGAGCACGAGCTGCTATTCGGCTTTGGTCGTGCGCCTTTTTCTCGCGGGATCCCACAACGCCCGCTTTGCACCGGGCGCTAGATTCCCTGTCGTCCGGAGTACTTGCGAGTGCAGCCAACGTTTGGCAGGCTCGCGGCGAACGATGACGCACGCCCGCGCGCGTTAGAAACAGTGCGCGACGGCACCCATAATTCCCGTTAGGCGCACGTGTGGATACTGACGCCCAGCGTTTTCAGTGTCGCTTGCAGCAAAATAGTTGCGCGCCTCGATCGCTGTATTGACCCGCAATTGGTATAGATTGAGCGCACTGGCGCCCTTGGGATTGCCCGCCATTGTCCGCCCGCAAGTGGATATAATCATGTGTAAAATGGCGATTGCGGAGACGCGTTGTGCGTCGCAACATTTCTCTTAGGACACCCCATCCGCCAGCGGCGTAATGTGCAGTCCAACTGTTCCTCTGACTGCGATTCAAAGGCGTTGACAGGTACCCGACCGGCGGACAATTCAGACTGGCGCGCCGCCACCTCGTACACACCGGGCGCGCGGACTGGGGGATCATTCGCCGTGGCGCCCGTCTACAAACGCTATCGCGCCTTCATAAGCTACAGCCAGAAGGACACGAAGCAGGCGCAGGCGCTACATCGCGCCTTGGAGAACTATCGGGTGCCGCTCGGCATCGCCCCCGACGCGATCAAGTCAAAGCGCCGTCTGCTGGGAAAGTTCTTCCGCGATGCCGAAGACATGAGCGCGGCGTCCGACATCAGTGCGACGGTGCGCGGCGCGATCGAAGATTCCGAGAGTCTCGTTGTTGTCTGTTCGCCGCGATCGGCTGGCTCGCGGTGGGTGGACACAGAGGTACAGCACTTCCGCCGGATCGGGCGGGGTGATCGCATCTTCGCGGTCATCGTCGATGGCGTACCCAACTCGGGTGATCCCGAGACCGAGTGCTTTCCACCTTCCCTGCGGCTTGATGCCGGCCCCGATCTTCATCCCGACGAAATGCCCGTGGAGCCGGTGGGCATTGATCTCCGCCAGGACGGCATGGAGCGCGTGTGCGCGCGCATAGCGTCAGGCCTTCTCGGCGTGCCCTTCGATCAGCTGTGGCAGCGGCGGCGGCGCGAGGCGATTCGCCAGTGGTGGGTCCGCGGCGCCATCGCCGCCGGGCTAGTGCTCGCGGCGGGTCTTGTGGTGATGGGCGTGCAGAGCCGTGGTGAACGGCAGGTTGCTCAGGCGCGCAGCGATGCCTTGGCGAACCTCGCCAAGGAAGCCAACGACAATCAGCGCTTCGAGGAGGCACAGCGTTACGCCTTGGCGGGTATGCGCGGTCGCGACGCGCTCTTCGCCGGGTTTACACCCAGGCATGCACGCGCGGAACTGATGCGCGCGCTGGCGAGCGGCCAAGCCGAAGCGGTCATCAACACGCACGGAGGGCCGGTGCTGGGCGTTGCCGTTTCATCCGATGGCACGCGCATCTTGTCCTGGTCTGACGATGGCGTCGCCAAACTGTGGGATCGGCGCACCCTCGAACTTCGCCACGAGCTAAGGGGCCACGTGGCCTACATCTGGGACGGTGCATTCAGCGCCGATGGTCGAAGGGTCGCGACCGCTTCTGCCGACAACTCCGCGCAGCTCTGGGACGCCGAGACCGGTCGCCGGGTTGCGACACTCGTGGAAGGCAAGCTGCTGGCGCTAGCCGGCTTCAGCGGCGACGGTCGCTTTCTCGCAACCGCCACCGACGAAGGCGTCGTCCACCTTTGGAATCCTAGCGACGGCAAGCGCATCCGCGATCTCGTCGGCCCGTCGGCTTCTCTCAACGGCGCAGCCTTCAGCCCGGATTCAAGCCGACTGGCTGCGGTAGGTGAAGATGGCGCGGTGCGCTTGTGGTCGCTCGACCGCACAGGTCCCCCTGTTGTTGTCCGCCGCGGAAACGACCCCCTCAGCCTACTTGCTTTCAGTGACAACAGCACCGTGCTCGCTACGGCGTCGGATAGCGGAACAGTACGCGCACTCGACGGTAAGACGGGTCAAGTCCGCGCCTCCATGTATGGCTTGAACGGAGCCATCACCGCGCTGGATGTGAGCCCGGACGGTCGCTTCGTCGCTGCTGGCGATGCAGGTGGAGAGGGGTTGATATGGGCGTTGGCGCGACCGCGGGAGGCGGCGCCGCTCATCGGCCACACCGACCTGATCCGGAACTTAGCGTTCAGTCCCGATGGCGCAACCATCCTGACGACCTCCCATGACGAGAGCGCGATGCTGTGGGATGGCGCGAGCGGTGGCGAAATTGCGGTTTTGAAGAGTCATCGCGCGCCGCTCGAGGGCGGCGTCTTCACGCCTGACGGCGCGCAGGTTCTCACCGCCAGCGCCGATCGCAGCGTGCGGTTATGGCGGGTCGCTTCGCCTACTCTTCGGACGGTGATTGCTGGGCATCCAGACGCTGTAAATTTCGCCGCCTTTGATCCAGCAGGGCGTCGCGTCCTATCCGAGTCGGATGCGGGCCGTGCAATCGTCAGCGACGCGACGTCTGGCGCAGAAGTATTTCGCGTCGGTGATCAGAACAGCCGCGTGTCCGCCGCGGTCTTCAACGACGATGGATCTCGCTTGGTGACTTCAGGTCCTGAGGGTCACTGGCGCGTGCTCGACGCCGCGAGCGGAGGGGTGCTTGGGGATTTCATCGACGAGAGCAGGAGGATTTCGGCCCTGCTCTTTCGGCCCGGAACAAGAGAAGTGCTGATCGCCGGGGGAGGTGGCGTCACGCGATTGATGCGAACTTCCGATGGTGCGCCTGTTCGGGCGTTCGAAGGGCACGACATAGCACTCGCGCGTGCGGTATTTTCGTCCGACGGAGCGCGCCTCGCGACCGCATCGCGCAGGCACGTCGCGTCGCCTTGGGACATTCGCATCTGGGACGCGGCAACCGGCGTCATGATTGCGCACCTTGACGATGCAAACAGCGAAAGCGCATTGGCGTTCAGTCCGGACGGTTCGCGCCTTCTGACCGCCAGCATCTTCGAAGCCAGGATATGGGACGTGCGTTCGGCCAAGGTCATCGCCACCTTGGCGGGTCATGACGGAAACATACTTGCGGCAACCCTTAGTCCGGACGGAACCCGGGTGGCGACAGCGAGCGAGGACAAGACGGCGCGGATATGGGACGCATCGAACGGGCGCCCCCTCGTCGCCCTGGTCGGCAACGTCGCGATGATTGTCGGTGTGCAATTCAGCCCCGACGGAAGTCGTGTGTTGACCGCCTCCTACGGTGGGTCCGCGCGTGTATGGGATGCCGCGACCGGGCGGGAGATGATGCAGGTTCAGGAGCCCGCGTATGCGCCGCTTCGACAGGCGGCCTTCAGTCCCGATGGACGCAGCATAGTCACCGCATCAGAAGGTGCTGCCGCAAGGATCTGGGATGTCGGGATAACATTGCTCGCCGACGCACAACTGGTCGCACGCGCATGCGAGAGTGGATCGACCAGGACCTTGGCCCGATTTCCGGCGCTCGAGCTTGAACGGGCAAGAAGCGTGCATCCGCGCACACCGTCCGACGCCTGCCAGCGCTGACTCTGTCGTTCGGCCACTGCCTGGTGACGACTGAACATTGTCGCATGGCCGTCAATGCGTTAGCCGTCCTTGATCCACTCGCGCCGGAGCACCGCCATGACCGATATTCCTGCAGACAACCTCACCATGCTAACCCTCGTGAAGGAGGGCGGCGAACTCGAGATTTCGCTTGCGCGGCGGCCCGTGCCGGAGCCGCGCGACCACGAGGTTCTGGTCAAGGTGCTTGCGGCTCCGATCAACCCTTCCGATCTCGGCCTTCTGGTGGGTGCTGCGGATGTACGCACCGCGCGCGCTTCGCAACGCGATGGACTCCCGGTGATCACCGCAGACGTTCCCGCTGCTGGCATGCGCGCCATGGCGGGCCGCATCGGTGAAGCCATGCCCATCGGCAACGAAGGATGCGGCGTGGTGGTGAAGGCGGGCGCTTCGCCCGAGGCGCAGGCGTTGATGGGCAAGACCGTCGCACTGCTCGGCGGCGCCATGTACGCGCAGTATCGTTGCCTGCCTGCGTCCGCATGCATGGAGCTGCCGGCGGGCACGGAGCCTGCCGATGGCGCATCGTGCTTCGTGAACCCGCTGACGTCTCTTGCCTTCACCGAAGTGATGCGCATGGAGGGGCATTCTGCGCTCGTACATACGGCTGCGGCCTCCAATCTCGGCCAGATGCTCGTGAAGATCTGCGCGAAGGACGGCATTCCGCTCGTCAACATCGTGCGCAGCGAAGAGCAGGTCGCGCTGCTCAAGGGCATAGGCGCGACGCATGTTCTGAATTCCGCTTCGGAATCCTTCGTCGATGATCTCACGGCCGCGCTTGTGGAAACCGGCGCCACGCTCGGCTTCGATGCGATCGGCGGTGGGAAACTCGCGAGCCAGATGCTTGCCGCGATGGAAAGCGCCGCCGTGAAGCGCATGACGACATATTCGCGCTATGGCTCCGATACCTTCAAGCAGGTCTACATCTACGGCGGTCTCGATCTCGCGCCGACCATGCTGACGCGCAGTTTCGGCCTTTCATGGGCGCTTTCAGGCTTTCTGCTGACCCCATTCATGGCGAAGGCCGGTCCAGAAGTCGTCGGGCGAATGCGCAAGCGCGTGGTCGACGAACTGACGACGACATTCAAGAGCCACTACAGCCACCAGGTGTCGCTCACGGAGGCGCTCGATCCAGCGGTGTTGGCCGCCTACAACGCCAAGCGCACGGGCGAGAAATATCTCATCTGTCCGGCGCGCTGACGCCATGTTGGTGAACGTGAATAAACCCTGAAACCTAACGGGCCTTCAATCGCATACCGTTAGTCTCCGGCATCGAACACGTTCGCCCGCGCAGCGGGCATGATGGCCGGAGCATGCATGTCGATCGTCGTCAGGTCTCTCGTCCTCGCCGCTGCGGAGGCCACTTTGATGGCGGGCGGCGCGCAGGCATGGGAGCGGGCGCCTGCGCCCGTCGAGTTCGCCACCCAGGCGGAGCGCCCCGTCGCCGCGCGCGTGCAGCTGGCGTCGAGCGCCCCCGTACGCCGCGCGGTGGCGACGTCTCTCGAGGCGTCCGAAATGCTCTACGGTTACGGTCGTGACGTTCGCGCGCATGCCCGGCCCCCTCTCGACCTGCGCGGCACGCTGCGGGCAGGGGCCTCCTCCGACCTTCTCGCGGACGACGCCTTCGACGATGTTCCGGCCGCCACACCACAGGATGTCGCCTCGGAAGCGGTCGAAGTCGCCGCCCCGGCAGTAGCCCCGGCAGCCGCACCGGCTGTTGAGCATCCCGCCGCAGTCGCCGCTGCTGAGGAGGCACCCACGCCCGCGCGTCCGTCCGGCGCCTACTTCATCCAGGTCGGCGCGTTCGCCGACCCCTCCAACGCCGAGCGGGTCCGGACCGCCCTTCTGGATGTCGGTTCCGTCGTGGTGGATGTGCGGGAAGGGCCCTCCGTGACCCTCCACCGTGTCCGCCTCGGCCAATGGGCCTCCCGCGCGGAGGCGGAACTCGCCCGTGACGTGGTCGCCGAGCGCGGGTTCGCCGGCGCCGTGGTCGCCTCGGCGCGTTGATCGTGACTGCAGGCGTCGTTGACGCCTTGAGCCCCCGAGGCTTCTATCCGGTTCGTACGCCGTAGGGGCGAATCACTCGGAGAATCCGGATGGGCGTCACCCGCCTCCTCTCGCTGGCGGTCCTTGGGCTTTGCTTGATGGCGCCCGGCGCCGCTACGGCGCGCGCACAGGTGAGCGCGTCGCCGTCGACGTTGGCCGGTGACCCTATCTCGAGCAACGCTCAGCACATCGCGATCCTCGATCACGGTACGGGCCAACTCCTCTATTGCCGCGACTGCGACGTGGCCATGCCACCCGCCTCCATGAGCAAGCTCATGACGATGCTGATCGTTGCCGATCAGCTTCGCGCAAAGAAGATTACACTCAATACTCAACTGCCCGTCAGCGAGAACGCATGGCGCTACGGCGCTCAGTCCGACGGTTCCCACATGTTCCTCGACATCAATTCGCGCGTGCGCGTCGAGGATCTCGTCAAGGGCGTGGTGATCGTCTCCGCCAACGACGCCTGCATTGCGCTTGCCGAGGGCATAGCGGGCTCTGAAGCCGCCTTTGTCGATCTGATGAACCAGCGTGCGCGCGCGCTAGGGTTGACGAGCGCGCAGTTTCGCAACGTCACGGGTCTGCCGGACCCCGATCACGTCATCAGCTCACGTGACCTCGCACGGCTCGCAAGCATCATCATTCGCGACTATCCCGAGCTCTATCGTCACTACGCGGAGCCGTCGTTCACCTACAACGGCAAGACCCAGGAGAACCGCAACCCGCTGCTCGGACGCGTCGAAGGCGCTGATGGCGTGAAGACGGGTCACACGTCCATCTCCGGCTACGGTCTAATCGGCTCGGCGCAACTCAACGGCCAACGCAGAATAGTCGTCTTCAACGGGTTGCCGAGCATGGCGGCGCGCTCCGTGGAAGGCCAACGTCTCATGCGCGCCGCGCTCTTCGACTTCAACGTCACGTCGCTCTTCGCCAAGGATGCGGTCGTCGGTCAGGCCGATGTCTGGCTCGGGTCGCGCGCGCAGGTGCCGCTGGTGGCGAGCGAGGCCATCTCCATCGCCGCGCACCGCTCCGTTCGCGCCGGCATGTCGGCGCATATTGTCTATGAGGGACCCCTGCAGGCGCCGATCAAGAAGGGCGCAATCGTCGCCAAACTCGTGGTTGAAGGCCCGGGCGTGCGACATGAGTTCCCGTTGGCTGCAGGCTCCAAGATCGGGCGCGCGAATCCGTTCGCCAAAGCTGCGTTCGGCTTGCAACAAATGTTTGGCGGCGGCTGAGCATGACGGTCGGGCGTTTCATCACGCTCGAAGGCGGTGAAGGCGTTGGTAAATCGACGCTCGCTGCGGGGCTGCAGGCTGCCTTGGAAGCTGCGGGCATCGTCGTTGTGCGCACGCGCGAGCCTGGCGGTTCACCCGGTGCAGACGATATCCGGCGGCTCATCGTCACCGGCGCCGAGGAACGCTGGAGCGGGCTCACAGAAACCTTGCTGCTGATCGCAGCGCGAAACGACCATCTGGAGCGCACAATCCGGCCCGCGCTGGCGCGTGGCTGTTGGGTGATCTGCGATCGGTACGCGGATTCAACCTACGCCTACCAGGTGGCGGCGCGCGGAATTGCGCCGGAGACGCTTGAAGCACTGCATTCCATCATCGGTGCGCCGCAGCCCGACCTGACACTTGTACTCGATCTTGCGCCAGCGATCGGACTTGCGCGCGCGCGCAGTCGCATGATTGGCGAAGCGCGTTACGAGAGTTTCGATGAAACGTTTCATGCGCAGGTCCGTCAGGCATTTCTGGACATAGCCGCGCGGGAACCGGCCCGCTGCGCGGTGCTGGACGCTGCGGCTGATCCGGCAGGTGTGCTGGCCTCTGCGCGTGCGCTTGTGTCAGAGCGGTTCGGAGTCGCTGCGTGAGCAAGGATATCGACACCGACCAAGAGCCCGGAGTCGCGCATCCGCGCGAGACCTACGCCTTCACCGGTCACGAGGCAGCCGAGGCCACCCTCACAGATGCGTTCCATGGAACGCGCATGCATCATGCGTGGATGCTCTCGGGACCGAAGGGCGTGGGCAAGGCGACGCTGGCGTATCGGTTTGCACGCCGTGTTCTTGGGGCGATGAACGCTGGGCCCCGCACGCTTGATGCTGATCCCGCCGATCCTGTCGCACGGCGCATTGCTTCGGGTGCGCACGGTGACATTTTCACGCTGCGCCGTGGGCTCAACGATCGCGGCAAACCTCGCACGGAGATCACGGTCGACGAAGCGCGAGGCCTCGTCTCCTTCTTCAACCTGAAGCCGGCGGAAGGCGGGTGGCGCGTCGCGATCATCGACGCGGTCGACGATCTCAACCGCAACGCTGCGAACGCAATCCTCAAGACGCTTGAAGAGCCGCCGCCAAAGACCGTGCTTCTGCTCGTCTGCCACGCGCCGGGCGCCACGCTGGCGACAATCCGATCCCGGTGCCGACGCCTCGACCTTCGACCGCTCGAAGATGCGCAGGTGCGCGAAGCCGTGGCTGCAGCCTGCGAAGGCGCCGTCGACGATGCGGCCGTGCGTTTCGCTGGGGGGAGACCGGGCCGAGCCATCGCTCTGGCCGCAGCCGACGTAGGCGCCATCAATGAAGCGATGACCAAGGCGTTCATGGAAGCCCCGCGCGAGGGCGCACGCGCCTTTCTCAAGACTGCGTTCGCACGATCGGGCGACAGGACGCAGTACCTTGCGATCTTCCTGGGTCTCGCACGCGAATGGCTCAGGCGCAGATCACTTGCGGGACTTGGCGTGACGGACGTCGGCGACGCTGACGCGGCGTTGTTCGCCCGTCTCGCGACGCCGGAGCGCGCGCAACAATTCGCGCGCGCCTACGAGGCGTTGCTGCAAATCGAGCGTGAAACCGATGGTCTCGACATGGACCCGACGCAGGCGTTTGGAAAGGTCGCGCGCGTCCTCGAAGGAGCCGTCGCGTGACGCTGATCGACAGCCACGTGAACCTGCACGCCGATGCCTTTGACGCCGACCGCGCAGAGGTCGTCACGCGCGCACGCGCGGCCGGCGTGCGCACGATGCTGACCATCTGCGACCGCATGGAGAATTTCCCGCGCGTGCTAGAGATCGCCCGCGGCGACGCGGACATCTGGGCGAGCGTCGGCGCCCATCCGCATCACGCCAAGGATCACCTGGACCTGACGGCCGAGCAGCTGATCGCGCATGGCGCCGATCCCAAGGTGATCGGCATCGGCGAGACGGGCCTCGACCAGCATTACGGCTACAGTTCGCTGGAGGACCAGATCGCCGTCCTGCGCGCCCACATTGCGGCCGCGCGTGCGCTTGACTTGCCGCTGATCGTGCACACGCGCGAAGCCGACGAGATGACGGCCGAGGTGCTGGAAGATGAATTCAGCAGGGGCCCCTTCCGGATTCTGATGCACTGCTACACGAGCGGGGAAGGGCTCGCGAGAAGGGCGCTTGCGTTGGGCGCGTACTTCTCGCTCTCCGGCATTCTCACGTTCAAGTCGGCCAACGATGTGCGCGCCGTTGCGTCCATACTGCCACTGGACCGTGTAATTCTCGAAACGGACTGCCCGTATCTCGCGCCGATGCCGCACCGCGGCCGACGCAATGAGCCGGCGCTGCTGGCGGACGTGCATCGCTACTACTGCGCCTGGAAGGGGCTCGATGAAGTGCAGACCGCCCAGATCATGGCGGACAACTTCTTCCGCCTGTTCCCGAAGGCGGAACGTCCGACGTGAGCGCGCGCCGTGTCACCATTCTCGGCTGCGGATCCTCTGGCGGCGTGCCGCGGCCCGATGGCGATTGGGGTGTTTGCGATCCCAACGAGCCGCGCAACAGGCGTACGCGCTGCAGCCTCCTCATCGAGCAATGGCGTCAGACCGCCGGCGTGGGCGACGCCACGACCGTCCTCATCGACACGTCACCCGACATCCGCCAGCAGCTGCTCGCAGCGCGCGTAACGCGGATCGACGCCATCCTCTACAGCCATGACCACGCCGACCAGACACACGGCATCGATGACGTGCGCGCCATCGCGTATCGCATGCGCCGTCGGATACCGGCATATATGGACGCGTTCACGCGGCGCTCGCTGGAGACGCGCTTCCGCTACGTCTTCCATGGCGACGGCGGCTACCCGCCAATCCTCGACGGGAGCCCCGTACTGACGCCGCTGGAACCTGTGACAATTTCCGGGCCTGGAGGCGACATCGAATTGACACCGCTCGATCAGGACCACGGCCACATACGGTCGCTGGGGTTCCGGTTCGGTGAGGTCGCGTACAGCAACGATGTCGTCGGCATCCCGCCGGATTCGTTCGCGCGACTGGAGGGGGTGGACCTCTGGATTGCTGACGCGCTACGGCGCGCGGTGCATCCATCGCACGCGCACTTGGAGCGCACGCTGGACTGGATCGCGGCGCTCAAGCCCAGGCGCGCGGTGCTGACGAACATGCACGTCGACATGGACTATGCGGCGCTCACCGCCGAACTGCCGGCGGGTGTCGAAGCGGCGTATGACGGATGGCGGGTCGACTACGCCCACACTTGATTTAACATAATATATCTTATGCGAGATATTGATGTCGGAAAGTTCGGCCGAAGAAACGCGTCTTTTCAATGCGATAGTGCGCCTGCGCAAGATCATGGCCCAGCTCCGCAACCCCGACGGCGGCTGTGCCTGGGATCTTGAGCAGACCTTCGCGACCATCGCCCCCTACACCATTGAGGAAGCCTATGAGGTGGCCGACGCCATCCAGCGCAACTCGATGCCTGCGCTCCGCGAGGAACTCGGTGATCTGCTTTTCCAGGTCGTCTTCCATTCGCGCATGGCGGAGGAAGTCGACGCGTTTGTGCTTGCGGATGTCATCGAGGGCCTCAACGCCAAGATGACCGAACGCCATCCGCACGTGTTCGGCGCGGTAGAGGTGCGCAGCGCTGCTGCGCAGACCGTCGCCTGGGAGACCATGAAAGCGGCGAAGCGGGAGGCAGGCGGCGCCAAGAGCCTCCTCGACGACATCCCCCTCGCCCTTCCCGCCCTGCTGCGCGCCGAGAAGCTGACCAAACGCGCCGCGCGTATCGGGTTCGACTGGCCGTCGCCGGATGAGGTCTTGGAGAAACTCGACGAAGAGCTCGGCGAACTCTCCGCGGGCCGAGCGGCGAACGATCAAGCGAACATCGCCGAGGAGATGGGCGATATCCTCTTCGTCATGGCCAACCTCGCCCGCAAGCTGGGCGTGGACCCGGAAGAGGCTCTGCGGCAAGCCAACGCCAAGTTCGAGCGGCGATTCAAGCACATGGAGGCTTCAATGGCGAAGTCAGGCGTCCGTGAGCGAACCCTCGATGCGCTTGAAGACCTGTGGCTCGAAGCCAAGCGCGCCGAGCGGAGCTGAGCTACTCGGCCGCCAGCGGCGTGTCGGCGCCCAGCGCGCGCTCCTCGTAAGCTGCCGCGTAGGCGGCGGGCAGTTCGACGGTCACTTGCAGCATACCATCGTCGCTGATGTGCTGCTCGATCACTTGTCCGCGCGCGCCGAGTTCGGCGATCCCGGCGCCATCGGCTGGATCGAACCGCAGCGTTATCAGGCGCATCGCGCCGAACGCCATGCGGTCGATGATCGCCAGCAGCTCACTCACACCGCTTCCAGTTTGCGCCGATATGGCGACGGCCTGCGCCTCCGCCGGCGCACGCGACGTGCGCGCCGCCATCTGCTCTGGAGACAGAAGGTCGATCTTGTTCCACGCCTCCACGACAGGCGGCGCCGGCGCTTCGTTTCCCGTGGACAGCTGAGCGAGAACGTCGAGCACGTCGTCGCGCTGCGCGTCCGTCTCCGGGTGGGCGATGTCGCGCACGTGTACCAGGAGCTCGGCCGACATCACCTCTTCGAGCGTCGCGCGGAACGAAGCGACAAGTTCGGTGGGCAGATCAGTGATGAAGCCCACCGTATCAGACATCATCACGGAACGGCCGGACGGGAGCCGCACGAGCCGCGCCGTGGGATCAAGTGTTGCGAACGGCATGTCCTTGGCGAGCACACCGGCGTCCGTCAGCCGATTGAAGAGGCTCGATTTGCCCGCGTTGGTGTAGCCCACGAGCACGACGGCTGGATAACCGGCGCGGCGTCGCGCACGACGCTGCAGCCCGCGTGTCCGCCGCACGTCTTCCAGGTCGAGCTTCAACTTGTCGATGCGTTGCGCAATCTGGCGCCGATCGAGTTCGATCTGCGTTTCACCCGGCCCGCCGGTTTTGCCGAGACCACCGCGCTGGCGTTCGAGGTGGGTCCACGTGCGCACGAGGCGCGAGCGCTCGTACCCCAGACGCGCGAGCTCCACCTGCAGCTTGCCTTCACGCGTGCGTGCGCGACGCCCGAAAATCTCAAGGATGAGGCCCGTGCGGTCGATGATCTTGGCAAGCGTTTCGCGTTCGAGATTGCGCTGCTGCACGGGCGACAAAGCAGCGTCGATGATGATCACATCGATCTTGTCGGCCTCGACGCGCGCCTTGAGAGATTCCGCGCGCCCCCGCCCGATAAACAGGCCCGGATCATAGCGGCGCAGAGGAAAGCTCTCTGCGCCCGCCACATCGAGATCGAGCGCCTCCGCGAGACCCGCAGCCTCCTGGATGCGTAATGCGGGATCGCGGGCGGCGCTCTCGGGCGTGGTTCTTCCGGCGAGGATCGGCAACAGCACGAGCGCGCGCTGGCGCGCCGCTGCGGTCGACGTGGGCCTAGTCGTCACCGTGCTCCGATCCTTTTTCGCCGTCGAACAGCTGCACCGGCGCTCCCGGCATCACCGTCGAGATGGCGTGCTTGTAGACGAGCTGGATCTGCCCGTCCCGGCGCAACAGCACGCAGAAGTTGTCGAACCACGTAACCACGCCCTGCAGCTTCACGCCGTTCACAAGGAAGATGGTCAGTGGCGTCTTGTTCTTGCGGACCGCGTTGAGGAACGTGTCCTGCAGGTTTTGCTTCTTTTCCATTTTTTGGGCCCTCGCCTTGGATCGTTGCGCCAAAAAGCCAACGGGCGCACCGAACCTTACCGCCCTGCCCGTGTGCGCTGCAACATGGCGGCCGGCAGGGGGCCTCAATCAGCGAAGGGCGCCTTCGAAATAGGCCGCACGGAGGGCGAGCGCGATGGGGCCGGGCGCGCCGTCTCCGACCTGGACGCCGTCGATCGCCACGACGGGTACGACCACGCCGGAGGCCGAGGAGATGAAGGCTTCAAGCGCGCTGCGCGCTTCGGCGACGGAAAAGGCTTCCTCGGTAACCGGCATCTGGCGTTCGGCGGCGGCGCGGAGCAAAGCCGCTCGGGTGACGCCGGGCAGGATGTCATTGCCGAGCGCGCGCGTGCGGATGCGGCCCGCGCCGTCGACAATCCAGGCCGTGGTGGAGGCCCCCTCCGTGATGCGCCCTGCCGCGTCCACCAACCACGCCTCGAACGCCCCCGCCTCCCGAGCGGCCTGCTTGGCGAGCACGTTGGGCAACAGGGCGACCGATTTGATATCGCAGCGCTGCCAGCGGATGTCAGGAAGCGTGATGACCGCGACGCCGCTTTGCACGCGTGCGTCGAGCGCACGACGGTCCATGGCGCGCGCTGTGACAACCACGCTCGGCGCAAGGTCTTCCCCCGGAAACGCGTGATCGCGCGGCGCGGCCCCGCGTGTGATCTGTAGGTAGAGAATGCCGTTGCGCACGCGATTGCGCCGCAGCGTCTCGGCAAGCACTGCCTCCAGCGCTGCGCGTGTCATCGGCGCCTTGATGCGCAGTTCGCCAAGCGAACGATCAAGGCGCGCAAAGTGGCCATCGGAGTCGAGGAGGCGTCCGTCGTGGACGCTCCAGACTTCGTACACGCCGTCCGCAAACTGAAAGCCGCGGTCCTCGATGTGGACGCGCGCGGCGCTCTGGCGGACATAGCCGCCATTCACGTAGGCGACGCGGCTCATTCGCCGTCGCCGAGACCACGGCCCGGCGCGTCGACGCCGAGAGACTTGAGCTTGCGGTGAAGCGCTGACCGCTCCATGCCGATGAAAGCCGCAGTGCGCGAGATGTTGCCGCCGAAGCGGGTGATCTGCACGTGCAGATACTCGCGTTCGAAGCGTTCACGCGCGTCCCGCAGTGACATGCCGATGACTTCCTGCATGCCCTGCTGCTGCGAGAAGGCCGCCGCAGGCCAGGCTTCCGGCGGGAGGGAGTCCAGCGTGACCGGCACGCTCGGTTCGCCACCGGCGAGGATCAGGATGCGCTCAATGATATTGCGCAGCTGGCGCACGTTGCCCGGCCATTCGGCGGCCTGCAGGGCGGCCAGTGCATCGGCGGCGAGAATGCGGGCGGGCAGCCCCGTCCCCTCGGTGATGCGACGCACGAAGTAGTCCGCAAGTTCGGGAATGTCTTCTCGACGCTCAGAGAGATTGGGAACACGCAGGGGCACTACGTTGAGACGGTGGAAGAGATCCTCGCGGAATCGCGCACGTTCGATGTCGATGCGCAAATCTCTCGACGATGACGAAACCACGCGCACGTTGACCTGCACGTCTGCCGAGCCTCCGAGACGTCGGAAGCGCTGATCGACAAGCACGCGCAGGATCTTGCTCTGCGTCTCCACCGGCATGTCACCGACTTCGTCGAGCAGAAGGGTGCCCTGGTGGGCTTGTTCAAACACGCCGATCTTGCGCGGGCGGCCGTCAGGTCCCTCTTCGCCGAAGAGTTCGCTTTCCATACGATCGGGTGCGATGGAAGCGGCATTGATCGCCACGAAGGGACCGGGTCCGCGCGGGGAGCGGTCGTGCAGGAGCCGTGCGACAAGTTCCTTGCCGGACCCCGAGGGGCCCGAGATCATCACGCGCGAGTTCGATTGCGCGATGCGGTCAACCGCATTGCGCAGCTGCGCCATTACCGGAGACGAGCCGATCAAATCGGCGCTTGCCGCAGCGCGTACGCGCAACGATGCGTTTTCCCGTTTCAGACGCGCCGTTTCGATCGCCCTGGTGACGACGATAAGCAAGCGGTCCGCATTGAATGGCTTTTCGAGAAAGTCGTAGGCCCCCTTCCGGATCGCGGCCACAGCCGTTTCGATCGTGCCGTGACCGCTGATGACGATGACCGGCATGTCGGGATCGGTCTCACGCAACATGGCGAGAAGATCGAGACCGTCGATCTTGCTGCCTTGCAGCCAGACATCGAGGATCGCCAGCGTCGGCCGGCGGCGGCGCACCGCGTCGAGGGCTTCGTCGCCGTCACGCGCTGCACGAACCTGATGGCCCGCATCCTCAAGGATGCCTGATATCAGCTCCCGGATGTCGGCCTCGTCGTCGATGACCAGAATGTCCGATGACATGGGTATGCTCCTCAGCCGTTCGCTGTGGTTGCGGCCGGCGCTGCGTCGCACCGCATGGGAAGTATGAGTTGAACGAGCGCACCGGGCCCTGGCGGCGGCGCATCGCCGAGCGTCAGCGCGCCGCCATGATCCTCCATGATGCGTTGCACGATGGCGAGGCCAAGACCTGTACCTTTTGCGCGGGTGGTGACGTAGGGTTCGACAAACCTGTCGCGATCCTGCTGCGGAAAGCCCGGACCATTGTCGTAGATCGACACCACGAACGCCTCGTTGTGATGCGCGAGTTGGAGCACGACGCGACCCTCCTTCGGCTCGCCGTCCTTCTGGCGCCGTCCCTGGATGGCTTCGCCAGCATTTTTCAACACGTTCGTCAGCGCCTGGCCGATAAGTCGACCATCACACGTCACCGGCGCTGGCGACTCGGCGCCCTCAATCTCGAATTCGACGTCGGCGAATGACAGACGCTGCGCGAATACAGCCTCGCGCGCGATTTCGGCCAGGTCTGCCGCTTCGAAACGCGGCGTCGGCATCCGTGCGAACCCCGAGAACTCATCGACCATCCGCCCGATGTCAGCGACCTGGCGCAGGATGGTGTCCGTGCAGCGCTGGAAGGTCTCGGGGTCAGACTGGATTTCCGCGCCGTACTTGCGTTGCAGACGTTCAGCCGACAGCTGGATCGGCGTCAGAGGGTTCTTGATCTCATGCGCGATGCGCCGCGCGACATCTTTCCACGCTTCCTGTCGTTGCGCCGCGATCAGTTTTGTCATGTCGTCGAACGTCAGAACGATGTCGGACGCTCCGTCACCGCCGCTTACTCGAACGCTGAGATGCACGGTGTCGCCGAGACGAGAGAGATCGATACGGCGAGGCCCGGCAACACCGGTGTCCTGCGCCGCGATGTCAGCGAACTCAGGTGCGAGATCGGTGAGACGCCGGCCTTCAAGGTCGCTGGGACGCACCCCCAAAAGCGCTGCTGCAGAGCTGTTGGCTGCTGTCACGCGACCGGCGCGATCGAGCCCTACGACGCCTGCGCTGACGTTGGACAGCACTGTCTGCGTGAAACGACTACGGTCTTCCGCATCCTGTCGCGCATTGACGAGATCGGAACGTTGCGTTTCCAGCTGTGACGTCATGCGATTGAACGCGCGGGCGAGGGCGTCAATCTCATCGCGCTCGCGACCGACCGCGACGCGGGCTCCAAGATCGCCGGAGGCGACACGGCGCGCCGCCTCAGCCAGGCGCCCAATGGGTTCAGCAACTCGCGTGGCGTTGGACAGACCAAGCCAAACTGCGCCTAGCAACACCAAGACCGCAGTGGCCAGGTAGGCGAGAGCAAACAGGATCTGCAGGCGCGCGCGGCTGTCTTCGGCTTCGCGATAGCTCACCACGGCGCGTTCGAAGGAACGCAAGCTGGTCAGGATTTCGGGATCGACGAACCGCGCAACGTAGAGATAGGCGTCGTCGTAGGCCTCCAGTTTGTAGAGCGCACGAATGAGACCCGAGTCCTCGAAGAGGCGCATGGTCAGCACACCGGACGAGGCTTCAGAGAAGTCGGTGTCTGCCGGCGCAGTGTATATCTGCTTCTCGTCAGTCTGTGCGGCGGCGAGGATCGCGCCCTTGCTGTCGATCACATACGCCGAAGCGAAGAAGCGTTGACGCGTCTGGGCGTTGAGGTACGCGGCGTAGGCGCTTTGCTGCGAGCGCAGACCGGCCTCCGCACGATTGAGATCGGTCGCCATGGCGAGCACTTCACCGCGCAGGTTTTCCTGCGCCGCCTCGATGTAGTTCCGCCCGACGGTCGCGCCGTTTTCGACAACGGTCTCCACACGATCGCTGAACCATGCCTCCACACCCCTGCTCATGGTCGTGCCGAGGAATAGGGCGACCAGTACGGCAGGGACCACGGCCGCCGCGCTGAAGAGCGAGACGAACCGCAAGTGAAGGCGGGCGCCCGTTTCTGGCGTCGAACGGGCGCCGGCGATGCGCACGATGCGGATGATGAGCAGGGTCGCGAGGCCGGCGCTGATCAGGAGGCTGGCGCCCAGGAGGGCGAGCATGGTGGGGCTTGCCGGCCCCACGGGACCAGCCCCGGAGATCGCGAAGAGAGTGGCTGTAACGGTCAGACCCGCCGCCGCCACGAAGCCCGCCGCGAAGCCAATCGCCCCCAGCCGGGACGTCCAGGACGGCATGTCGGACTGCACCGGCACAGGTGTCGTTGTCATCAAGGTCACACTGGCGTGGCTGGAATGCCACAAATGCGCCTAGTGAGCGGCCTGCGTCAATCGTCGGACCCAGTTCGGATACCGAGGGTCTGGATCTTCTTGCGCAGGGTGTTTCGGTTGATGCCGAGTATGCCGGCGGCCTTGATCTGGTTTCCACGCGTCGCCTGAAGCGCCAGTTCGATGAGGGGACGCTCCACGGCCTCGACCGCCCGATCGTACACATTCACATCACCGCCGCCGGCAGCCAGAAGGGCCGCCAGTTTGGGTTTCAGGACGTCCTCGATGGTGTCCTGGCCGGATGGCGAGGCCGTCGCCTCCACGCGGAGCGCGGTCATCTCGCCGGAAATCTCGCGGGCTGTGATCAGTGGTTCGGGGCGCAGCGCCGCGGCGCGGCGGAGAAGGTTCTCCAGTTCGCGCACATTGCCCGGCCAGTTGTGTGTCTTGAGCAACTCGATCGCCGAGCCATCGATCCCCTTCTCCGGCAGCCCCTCCCGTCGCGCACGCACTAGGAAGGCCCGGGCGAGATCACCCACGTCCTCCAACCGGTCCCGCAGCGGCGGGATGCGGATCGTGACGATCGCAAGCCGGTAATAGAGATCGGGCCGGAAGGCGCCTTCGAGAGAGAGGGCTCCGAGCGAACGCGAGGAAGCCGCGAGGATTCGCGCATCGCCGGTTGCGTCAGCCCCGCGCCGGTCAAGATAGCGCTCAAGCGCGGTTTGTCCGTCGGGTGTCATTTCATCGACGTCGTCAATGAAAAGAGTCCCGCCGACGGCGCCCGCGGCATCACCACTGACCGAGAACAACGCGGCCGTAGCGGCGTCGCCGGAAGCGCCTGCGAGGCTGAGGCGAACAAAGGGGCCGGTCTTGCGCTTGCTGAACTGGTGGATGGCGCGGGCGGCGGCTTCCTTGCCGGTGCCGGTCTCGCCCTCGATGAGCACCGTCATGTCGGTGCCGGCGGACCGCGCCATGATGCGATAGACATCCTGCATCGCGGCGGAACGGCCAATCAGGGGCAGACGCTCCTCGCGTTCTGCAGCGGCGGCGAGCGCGCGCGTCTTCGCCTCCGGACCGCGCTGTAGTGCGCGGCGCACTGCATCGAGCAGGTCATCAAGGTCGAATGGCTTCGGGACGTAGTCGTAGGCGCCTGCGCCGGCGGCCGAGATCGCCGTCAGAACCGTGCTCTGGCCGCTCATGACGATGACCGGCAATTCCGGACGTTGCAGACGTAGGCCAGGCAGCGCATCGAAAAGACAATCGTCACCCATGTAGACGTCGCTGATGACGAGATCGCCTTCGCCATCGCGCACCATCTTCGACAAAGTCGACAGGCTTGCGGTCGCCCGCACCGCGTACCCCTCACGCGCGAGCGCCTGGGAAAGGACGAGACGGAGACTTGAGTCGTCGTCGGCCAGAAGAATGCGTGCGCTCATGCGGCCCCCATTTCAGAGATCGGAAGCAGAACCCGGAAGACGGTCCGGCCCGGTTTGGATTCGACTTCGATGCGGCCTTCGTGGCGCGCGACGATTTCCGCAGCCACTGCGAGACCGAGTCCGACCCCCGTCGCCTTCGTCGTCGCGAAAGGTTCGAAAACACGTCCAGCTATCGTTGTGGACAGCCCCGGCCCGTTGTCGGAAATGGCGACTTCCAGTTGCGGGCGGGCAGCGCCGCCGCTGGAGTTGCGGATGCGGACGCCGGGCCGATAGCGTGTTGAAAGGGTCACGACTCCGCCGCTGCGATCGCGTACCGCTTCCGCTGCGTTCTTTGCGATGTTCAGGAACACCTGGATGAGCTGGTCCATGTCGCCGTCCACGTCGGGCAGCGAGGGATCGTAGGATTCAACGACCGTGACATCGTCGAAGCTCGCCGCCACAACGGCGCGGGCGCGGCCAAGCACTTCGTGAATGTTGACCTGCGACAGCGTCGGCGGGCCGAGATCATCAAGCGCATCGAGGCGATCCGTAAGCCGGCGAATGCGATCCGCTTCCTCGCAGATCATGTCCGTCAGCACCCGCGTGTCGGCGCCCGCATCCTTGCCGATGAGCTGCGCTGCGGCGCGAATACCCGCAAGCGGGTTGCGGATCTCGTGTGCAAGTGTTCGCGCCATTGGCGGCGCCGGACGCGCGGACGTGTCGGACCGCGCGCTCGCCTTCAGTATGAAGGTGAGCACTGCTCCAGCAGGGTCATCGAGCGGCGACGCGATCATATCCGCACGCCCAAGCGAAAACGTCGTCCCGTCGAGTGCGATGTCGGCTTGCGAAAGTCGGATCGCTTCGGCGGCCGCGCGACGCGCCGTACTGGTGATGATGCTTTCGGGACCGAAGACATCTCCAAGCCGTCGACCTACCAGACCACCCGCAGCGGCCGTCAGAGTTTCAGCGGCCGCAACATTGGCGAAGGCGATACGCCCGGCGATGTCGACGCCCAGCACCAGAACCGGCAATGCGTCCAGCAAGGCCTGCGTGTCCGCTCCGCTACGAGTCGTACGCGGTCTCGACAGGGTCTCCATCACGCGGCCTCCCGCCAGTCGGCGTCGATGAAGATGCGGGCCAGCGCAGCGCAGACTTCGTCCGGCGACGTCATGCGGCAGACCTCAGCGCGCGCTGTGCGGCGATCTTGATCGTTGAGGAAGATGGCTTCCGCATCGATGGCCCACGAAATGTGCTTGCGCGCGATACGCGCGCCAAGATCGACGCCGTAGAAGCTGAGGGAGTCGCGATAAAGCGCGTCGAGACTGGCGTGAATGTCTCCCAGGCCGGGTGAGGTCGCGGCATGACCGTCGCGGAGCCCCAACGCAATGGCGCCGGGCAACCAGGGGCGCCCCTGCGCGGCGCGTCCGACCATCACGCCTGCCGCGCCAGACTCTTCCAGTGCGCGGCGCGCATCGTCGACGGTGGCGATGTCGCCGTTGGCGATCACCGGAATGTCTACGGCGTCGACAGTGGGACGGATCGCGGACCAGTTGGCGTCGCCACGAAAGAACTGGCTCCGCGTGCGACCGTGGACCACGATCATCTGTACCCCGGCCGACTCTGCGCGGCGTGCAATCTCCGGCGCATTCAGGTTTTCGTCATCCCAACCAAGGCGCATCTTCAGCGTGACAGGTTTCGACGTGCCGCCGACAGTCGCTTCGATCAGGCGGAGCGCGTGGTTGGGATCGCGCATGAGCGCCGAACCGGAGGCGCCGTTGGTGACCAATTTTGACGGGCAGCCCATGTTGATGTCGATGACGTCGGCGCCGGCGTCTTCCGCAAGGCGTGCGCCCTCCGCCATCCAGCGGCTCTCGCGGCCGGCCAGCTGGATGACGAGGGGGGTGACAACACCCGCACCTGCCGTGCGCCGCACAACGTCACGACGCGACCGCGCCAGTTGGTCGCCCGCGACCATTTCCGACACGACGTAAGGCGCGCCAAACGCCTGCGCCTGTCGGCGGAACGGGTAGTCCGTCGTGCCTGCCATGGGTGCGAGTAGCACCGGCATGTCGATAACGGTGGACCCGAGACGGATCGGCGTGGCCATGCCTCATTATAGGGCGCCTAAATCCTAGGCGCCAAGCGGCGCATTGCCTCGCCTGTCCGGCGGAGCGTATGTCGACCCACTTTCTGGAGAAAATGATGCGCATCGCCGCCCTCATCGCCGCCGCTGGACGCGGCGAACGCGCCGGCGGGGGCGTCCCCAAGCAGTTTCGACCGGTCGCTGGGAAGCCCATGCTGCGCTGGTCGCTGGATGCATTCGGGCAAAGCGCCCGCATTGAGCGAACACTGGTTATCGCCGGTGGCGCCGATGGCGACCGCCTGGCGACCGCAGGCGTTGGGGACGCGGGCTGGATTGAAGGCGCCGAAACAAGGACCGGATCGGTTCGCCGGGGGCTGGAGGTGCTGGCGCGCGCAAACCCGCCTGACGCCGTCCTGATCCACGATGCCGCCCGTCCGGGATTGCAATCCGGGATGATCGAAGCGCTCTGCGATGCGTTGGGGGAAGCCGAAGCCACGGCTCCAGCGCTTCCAGTCACCGATGCACTTAAGTCGACTGATGAAACCGGCCTGGTCACTGCGGATGTTGCGCGCTTCCGCCTGTGGCGCGTGCAGACTCCGCAGGCGTTTCACTTCGCGCCCCTCCTCAAGGCGTACCGGGAGGCGCCGCAGGATGCGTCCTACGACGACGATCTCGCCATTGCGCGCGCTGCGGGAATGACTGTGCGGCTGATCGAAGGCGATCCAGGATTGATGAAAGTGACCATGCCGGAGGACTTCGTGCAGGCGGAGAGAATGCTGGGCGGTGGCGCGGGGACGCCCTGCGTCGGCGCCGGCTTTGACGCACACCGCTTTGGCCCCGGCTATCATGTGACGCTCTGTGGCGTGCGCATTCCCCATGACAAGGGGCTGGTCGGTCATTCAGACGCCGACGCGGCATGGCACGCGCTCACCGACGCAATTCTCGGCGCCATCGGCGACGGCGACATCGGCGATCATTTCCCGCCGACCGATCCGCAGTGGCGCGGCGCGGACTCCGGCCATTTCCTGCGGCATGCTGCGGATCTCGCCGCGAAAGCAGGTGGGCGTCTCGTGCACGTCGATATCACGCTCATCTGCGAGCGTCCGAAGGTCAAGCCGCATCGCGAGGCCATGCGCGCGCGCACCGCCGAAGTTCTGGGCCTGCCGCTGCATCGCGTGAGCGTGAAGGCGACGACGACCGAGCGTCTCGGTTTCCTCGGTCGAGAGGAAGGCCTCGCCGCGCAGGCTGTGGCGACGGTCGTCTTCCCCGACTGACCTCAGAACGACGAAAGCAGCGGGCGCACCATGTTGATATACTCGTCGCTCCAGGCGCGTCCCTTGGCATCCTCGATCGGATACCAGTCAGGTCCCAGAAGGAGGCTGTTGGCGGTTGCCTGATCGCGCGTGACGACCATCACGCTCGTCGCGAACGATGTGTAGTAATCCGCCGAGGGCGCGGAATCCGTGGACGCCCACAGCGCGCCGAAGCCCCCTTCCCGCACCACCATCGACGCTTCGCCGACGAGATCGAGGTTGCGGTTGGAGAGGTGGAGGATCACGACCCCGGTCGGGGAGAGCTTGCGCAGGTAGAGCGCGATGGCCTCCTTGGTGAGAAGGTGCGCCGGCACCGCGTCCGACGAGAAGGCGTCCACCACCAGCACGTCGAGCGCGTTATCCGGCAAGTCCTGCACGCCGAGGCGCGCATCGCCGAGGACGATCTTCGCATCGGGCGCACATTGCGGGACGAATGTGAACACGCCGCTCTGTGTGGAGAAGCGCACCACCATCGGATCGATTTCAAAGATGGTCAGGGTGTCCTGCGGTCGCTTCAGGCAGGCCGTCGAACCGGAACCCAGCCCGATGAGACCCAACCGCCCCTGCGGGAAGCGCGCGAGCGCCGCCTGCGTGGCGCGACCCAGTCCCGTGTCGGGATGATAGTAGGTCAAGGGATCGCGCGTCCGCTCGCCGGTGACGTACTGCGCGCCGTGGATCGTCGTGCCGTGCATCATCACGCGCAGCGTACCGTCCGGCAGGTTCGGATACTCCACGACACGCGTCACGCCGAAGAAGCTGCGTCCTTGAAATGCGAGCTTTCGATCGGCGCCGTTGAGGTTCACAGCAAGAAAAGCCGCGAGCACGAGACCTGCTGCGAGGATCGGCCTTGACCTGTTTGTCAGAATGCCGACCGCGATTACTCCGAGCATCATGAAGAGCTGCGGTTGCTCGAACCCGCTGCTATTGGCGATGTTAACGCGCAGATCCGGATTCACGGGAAGCCATTCTGGCAAGCCAAACCGTCGAGCGAGGAAAACAGCAAGAACGGCTGCCGCGGCCACAAACCCCATGATTGCTACGATCTCGCGCACGATCTGTCGGCGATGCGCCAGCAGCACAAGAAGGCCGAAGCCAAAGATGCCTGCCGACATCAGCACGTCGGCAATTTGAATGCCGTTCTGGTCGGTCAGGAGTTGTACGATGCCGGTCGCGCCGAGGATCGCCGCGACGCCGATGGAAGCTGGACGCGAATACTCCGGCTCGCTGCCGGCGGCGAGAACAAGCAGGCCGACGAGAATGATGCCGCCGAACTGTCCCCAGTCGGAGATGCCGACGGCGCCCGGTTCCCAGACCCGCACGAATTCGCCGTCCTGCCAGAAGAGACGGATCAGCGCGACGGCGATGGCGGCGATCCCGATGGCGAGCGCGGCGTACTGCGGCAGCGGTCGATCCCGTCGTGGCAGGAAGAGCGCCACAGCAGCGAGCGCTAGAGGATACTCAAAGACATCATTGAAGATGACCGGCGCCAGCAACGCCGTCGCCGCGCCGCCGAGGACGCCGCCGATCGACACCCACATGTAGAATTCGGTGAGCCTCCCGACGGGGGGGCGGCGCGCGGAAAGCGCGAGGTGGCAAACGAGCGCCGACAGGAAGAAGCAGACAAGGTTGGCGCTTAGCGTGAGGACGAATTCGTTCTGCGTGTAGGCGACGATCAGCGCTGCGAGAGAAATGGGCTGCAACAGCGCCACCGGATCGCGCCACGCGTCGGCGTTCTTGCCGAAGGCGAACACGAAGGTCAGCAGGTAAAGCGCCAGCGGAATGACCCACAGGAACGGCGCCGATGCGACGTCAGTTGAAATGTGGCTCGTGACGCCGAGCATGAGGCTCGACGGGGCCGCTGCAGCCGCCATCCAGAACAGGCGATCGCCCCACGTCGAAGTCGGCGCGGCTGCGTCGGATTCCGCGGTCGAGATACCATTGCTGCGCAGTGCGACGTAGCCCGCGCCAATGATCGCCACACCCACGACCAGGAAACCGGTCGCCCACGAAGCGCTCTGCGCGGATATGCCGAGCAAGGGTTCAACGATGACTGGATACGCCGCGAGCCCGAGAAGGCTACCCAGATTGCTCGCGGCATAGAGATGATACGGATCGTGCGCATCGCTGCGCCCGGTTCGGGCGTACCACGATTGCAGCAGCGGCGCCGTGGCGGAAATCGCGGCGTAAGGCAGTCCGACGGAGAGGGTGAGCACGCCCAGCAGCCACATGATGGGTGTGCGCGTGTCTGGCGCGCCGAGCGCGTCGCTGACGACGATCTTCAGCCCGCCCCCCACCAAAAAGAGCGTGACGCACGCTACTGCGATGACGCCGGCGTGAATGTAGAGCTGCGTCTGCAGCGATTTCAGCCGCGCAAGCCGGTGCGCATACACATAGCCAATGAGCAGCGCGCCCTGGAAGAACACCATCGAGGTGTTCCAGACCGCCGGCGAGCCGCCGAGCAGCGGCGTCACCATGCGCGAGAACATGGGCTGCAGCAGGAAGATGAGGGCGGCGCTCGCGAACATGACGCTCGCGAAGAGGGGTCCTGCGGCGCGGCGCGCCTCGTTGCCCTGCGGTTCCGCTTGGATCGCCATGTGTTCTTTCCGTTTCCTCGACCTGTGGGCGCTGCTACTGCCAGCCTGCGGCGTCCATTGGAATGGAAATCGTCATCTGGTGATTCGAGCGCTGGCGCGCCCCACCGGCGCCGGGCTTAATGGCGCGCGGAGTTTCCAGCCATGTTTCCAGACGAACTCGTGATGACCGCCCGATTGTTGCTGGCCGACGCTGAAGAGCGACGACTGCGGTTTACGACAGCCGAGAGCTGCACCGGGGGCCTGGTGGCGGCGCTCTTTACCGACATTCCGGGTTCTTCCTCGGTCTACGAGCGGGGCTTCGTGACCTACTCAAACCGCGCCAAGGAGGAGATGCTCGGGGTTCCGGGGGACCTGATCGCCGATTGCGGCGCCGTGAGTGAGCCGGTGGCGCGCGCCATGGCGGAGGGTGCGCTGCGGGAGTCGCATGCGCACATTTCCGTTGCGATCACAGGCGTGGCAGGCCCGGGCGGCGGATCATCACTCAAGCCTGTGGGGCTCGTCCATCTCGCGGCAGCGCGCGAGAACCGGGCGCTCGTGCATGTCGCCTGTCGTTTCGGCGACATCGGGCGTGGACCGATCCGGATGGCGGCGGTGGAGACCGCGCTCGGCCTGCTCAGACAGATGATGGATTAAGCGTGGGCGGCGGCGCAGCGTCGCGCGGCTTCGGCCTCGAAGGCCGCCATGATGCGTTCGATGACTTTCTCACGATTGGCCTTCACGATCGCGTTGAGGATCGGATTCTTGAAGTCGTAGGCGATCCAGAACTTGACCAACGATCCGCCCGCGCCGTCCGACTTGAAGCGCCATTCGTTGCGCAGCGTCCGGAATGGTCCGCTCACGAGAGACACGTCCACCTCGCCTTCGGCCGGCGCACATCGCACCTTGGTCGAGAAGCGTTCCTGCAGACTCTTCCAGCCTACGCGCACATGCGCGATGGCTTCGCGCACCCCGCCCACTTCACTCTCGCACGTGACCTTCAGGTCCTCGATCCAGGGAATGAAGTCGGGATAGGTTCGCACGTCGCCGACCATGCGACACAGCGCCTCCGGCGCGTAGGGAAGCCGGCGCTGCGCTTCGAGCGTCTTGGCTGTCATCGCGCGGCTTCAGCTTCCGTGCGCGCCGCCTGCAGCTTCACGAAGTCATCGCCCGCATGGTGGCTCGATCGCGTGAGCGGGCTCGCCGACACCATGAGGAAGCCCTTCGCGCGCGCCAGCGTTTCAAGGCCCGTGAACTCTTCCGGCGTCCAGTAGCGATCGATCGCGGCGTGTTTACGGGTTGGCTGCAGGTACTGGCCGATGGTGAGGAAGTCGACGCCGGCGGTGCGCATGTCGTCCATCACCTGGATGATTTCAGCGCGGCTCTCGCCGAGCCCGACCATGAGACCGGACTTGGTGAAGAGCTTCGCGTTGCGCTCTTTCACCCGCTCCAGCAAACGCAGTGAGTGATAATAGCGCGCGCCGGGGCGGATCGTCAGGTAGAGACGCGGCACGGTTTCCAGATTGTGGTTGAACACATCCGGCGCTGCATCGATGACGCGCTCCGCCGCTCCGGCCTTGCGCAAGAAGTCGGGTGTCAGGATTTCGATGGTGGTGCCGGGCGACACTGCGCGGATCGCGGCGATCGTCTCGACGAAATGCTGTGCGCCGCCGTCAGCGAGGTCGTCGCGGTCCACCGACGTGATGACCACGTGCGCCAGCCCCATCTTGGCCACCGCGCGGGCAACGTTGGCGGGCTCCTCAGGGTCAACCGGCCCCGGCAGTCCGGTGGCGACGTTGCAGAAGCTGCAGGCGCGCGTGCAGGTGTCGCCGAGGATCATGAAGGTCGCGTGGCGCTGCTGCCAGCACTCTCCGATATTCGGGCAGGCGGCTTCCTCGCAGACCGTGACGAGATTGTTCTCCCGGACGATGTCGCGGGTCTTTTGATACTCCGTCCCCATCGGGGCTCTGACCCGAATCCAGTCGGGCTTGCGCAGGACGGGCGTATCCGGCCGCTCGCGCTTCTCCGGATGCCGGTGAACGGGGCTCGCCGCCCCCGTCTGGGGAGGATTTTCGCCGGAAACGGTGTTGATGAGGGTCGCCACGACCCGAACATGGGCGGTTCCGCGGGTCCGATCAATGCGTTTCAACGCCCAGCTGCCTTGCCAAACTGCGCACATAAGCTAGCCTTGTTACAGGCGTGAAACAAAAATCACGCGACCTTCTGGGAGCTTGAGACGCATGGGGCAGAGAACGTTTGATGTGGCGCGAACCCGCATCACGCTCTTCGACGCGCTGCTGCGCGCCCGCGCCGAAGCCGGCGGCAAGACGAAAATCCTCGAAGATCACGACCGCAAGGTCCTGACCTACGACGACCTCGTCCGCGCAGCCTTCGCCCTCGGGGGCAAGATCAAGGCGTTCACGGCGCCCAAGGAACACGTCGGCGTGCTCCTGCCCTCCGGTGTCGGCGCGGTGGTCGTCTTCTTCGCGCTGCACGCGGTCGGTCGCGTGCCAGTCATGCTGAACTTCACGGCGGGCGCAGCCAACATCAAGGGCGCGTGCAAAGCCGCAGGCGTGAAGCGCATCCTCACGGCGCACAAATTTGTCGAAGTTGGAAAACTTGAGCATCTTGTCGATGAACTCAAATCCGGCGTCACCCTCACCTTCCTCGAAGAGGTCCGCGAAAAAGTGCATCTCGGCGACAAGCTGGGGGCGCTGGTCAAAGGCTTCCTGCCGAAGACGTTCCGTGCGCCCGCCTCGCCGGACGATCCCGGCGTCATCCTCTTCACGTCGGGCAGCTTTGGCGCGCCGAAGGGCGCCGTGCTCAGTCACGCGAACATCGTCGCGAACGTGGAACAGGTTCTCGCGCACGTGGACTTTGCGCCGGACTGGGTCTTCTTCAATCCGCTGCCGATGTTCCACTGCTACGGGCTGACGGGCGGGACGCTTCTGCCTCTGCTCACGGGACGCAAGGTTTTCCTCTATCCCTCGCCCTTGCACTTCAAGGAAATCCCGCAACTCATCGCCGAGTGCGGCGCCAACATCCTCTTCGCCACGGATACCTTCGCACACCAATACGCGCGCAGCGCCAAGGGCGACTCGTTGAAGTGCTTGAAGTTCTGCGTGCTTGGCGCAGAGAAGGTGAAGCCGGAAACGCGCGAGCTCTTCCAGCGGCGCTTTGGCGTTGAACTCCTTGAGGGCTATGGCGCAACTGAGGCCTCTCCCGTCATTGCGGTGAACCAGCCCAAGGGTCAGCCCGGGGGCTCGAACGTCCATGGCACGGTCGGGCGACTCCTGCCGGGCATGGAGACACGTCTGGACGACGTGCCCGGTATCAGCGAAGGCAAGAAGCTCGTCGTGCGCGGCCCGAACGTCATGCGCGGCTATCTGCTTGCCGACGGCGGCATGGAAGAACTTGAGGACGGGTGGCACGACACCGGCGATGTCGTCGCCATCGACGATCAGGGCTTCGTCACCATCGTCGGTCGCGTGAAGCGCTTCGCGAAGATCGGCGGCGAAATGGTCTCGCTCAATCAGGTGGAAGGCTTCGCCTCGGCCGTCTGGCCGGAGCATCGCCACGCCGCCGTCTCCCTGCCCGACCCGCGCAAGGGCGAGCGCGTCGTTCTTCTTTCCGATGCGCCCGACGCCGACAGCGCCAAGATTCTCGAATGGGCGCACAAGAATGGCGCGCCGGAGATCGCGGTGCCGAAGAAGGTGCTGAAGGTCGCGGAAATTCCCGTACTTGGCACGGGAAAGACGGACTATGTGACTGTGCAGCGGATGGCCGAAGAAGCTTTGAAACTGCAAGACGCGGCGTAACGTCGGCGGTCGCCGGTCAGCGCCAATGGTTGACTTCAATCACCCGTACTACCCGTTGCAACTCGCGGTCCTTGGCTTCGGTTATGCCTTAGCCCTCATAGCGGTCTTCAGTCCGAGCTTGTTCGTCTTTCTTTTGTCGTACGGTCGCAGCACCCTGCAAGACGTCCCACCGCTCGGCTTGCGGTTCGCCAGGGTTTGCTCACTCGGCTTTTTGATCGGAATCCCGATCACCGTGGCACATGACTGGTTTGCGCGCGGATGACGCCGGACCGAGGCCGACGCTTCGGCTACACGTGCAGCACGCGCCCATAAGCGTCGAGCACGGACTCGTGCATCATCTCGCTCAGCGTCGGGTGCGGGAAGATCGTTGAAGCGAGCGTCTCTTCGGTCGCTTCCGCCTGCATGGCGATCACATAACCCTGGATGAGTTCGGTGACTTCTGCGCCGACCATGTGTGCGCCGAGAAGCTCACCGGTCTTCGCGTCGAACACCGTCTTCACCAACCCCTGATCCTCACCGAGCGCGATGGCCTTGCCATTGCCGACGAACGGAAAACGCCCCACCCGCACTTCCCTGCCCGCCGTTTTCGCGTTCGCTTCAGTCAAGCCGACGCTCGCCACCTGCGGATGCGCGTAGGTGCAGCCGGGAATGCGCTCCTTGATCATGGCGTGCGGATGCTTGCCGGCGATGGCTTCGACGCAGATGACGCCTTCGTGGCTCGCCTTGTGCGCCAGCCACGGCGCGCCCGCCACGTCGCCGATGGCGTAGAGCCCCTTCACATTGGTGCGTGCGAACTCGTCGATGACGACGTGGCCTTTGTCGAGCTTTACGCCGAGCCCTTCGAGACCAAGATTTTCCGTGTTGGCATGAATACCCACCGCCACAATCGCGTGGGACGCCGTGAGCGTTTCACTCTTGCCGCCACTTTCAACGACGGCTTCCACGCCCGAGGCCGTCGCCTTGAGGCTCTTCGCCGTCGTCGCCGTGCGGATGACCATGCCTTCCTTCTCGAAGCGCTTCTTCGCGAAGGCAGAAATCTCTTCGTCCTCGACCGGCAGGATGCGGTCGAGCATCTCGATCACCGTCACCTTCACGCCGAGCGCGGCGTAGAAGCTCGCGAACTCGATGCCGATGGCCCCCGAGCCGAACACGAGCAGCGACTGCGGCCATTCCGGCGGCGTCATCGCCTCGCGATACGCCCAGATGCGTTTGCCGTCCGGCACGAGGCCCGCCTGCGGTATGGCACGAGCACGCGCGCCGGTGGCGAGGATCACGTGCTTGGCTTCGTAGGGCGCGTCCTTGCCGTCCTTGTCCTTCACGATGACCTTCGGCGCAGCGTTCCCCTTCTCGAGCCGAGCCGTACCCGCAATCACCGTGACCTTGTGCTTCTTCATCAGGAACGCGATGCCGCCCGAGAGACGCCCCGCGACCTTGCGCGAGCGATCAACCACCGCCTTCACATCGAAGCGCACATTGTCCGCCGCGAGGCCGAAATCCTTCGCGTGCTGCATGTTGCGGTAGACTTCCGCCGTGCGCAGCAGGGCCTTGGTCGGGATGCAACCCCAGTTGAGGCAGATGCCGCCCAGCTCAGCGCGCTCGACGATCGCGGTCTTCATGCCGAGCTGCGCGGCGCGGATGGCGGCGACGTAACCGCCTGGGCCGGAGCCGATGACGATGAGATCGAACTGGCTCATGGCGAGGCCCTAGGATGCAGGTTGAAGGTTGAATGCGCCGACAATGCCGTCGACGACGAACTGTGCGGCGAGCGCCGCGAGTATGATGCCGAAGATGCGCGTGATCATGGAGGCGACGGTGGCGCCCATGATACGCGTGAGCGGTCCGGCGGCGAGGAACGCACCGAGCGTCAGCAGCAGGTTGGCGCCTGCGCCCGCCAGGATCATGCCGCGCTCCAGCGCCCCCTCATTCTGCGTGAAATAGAGGATCATCGTGGCGATGGCGCCGGGGCCCGCAATCAGTGGAATGGCGAGCGGGAAGACCGAGATGTCATCGTGCTCGCCGGGATGCGCCTTGCGCTCGTCTATTACTTTCTGATTGCGCTCCTCGCGGCGCTGAGTCTGCTTTTCGAAAAGCATGTCCACGGCGATGAGGAAGAGCAGCATTCCGCCGGCGATGCGGAACGCGTCGAGCGAGACGTGGAGTTTTTCCAGCAACCACTGACCGCCGAACGCAAAGCCCATGAGGATGAGCGTGGCGATGAATACGCTCTTGAACGCCATGGCGCGCCGCCAGTCGCGCGTCATATCCTGCGTCAGCGACGCAAACATCGGCGCGACGCCCGGCGGGTCGATGACCACGAAAAAGGTCACGAAGGCGGCGAGGAAGAGGTCGAGCATTTTAGGATGGCGCTACAGCAGCATCGCCATCGGATCTTCGATGAAGCCCTTGAACGCCTTCAAGTAGGCGCTGCCGATGGCGCCATCGACGACGCGGTGATCACAGGTCAGCGTCACCGTCATCACTGTCGCGATGGCAAGCGCATCATTGCGGACCACAGGGCGCTTCTCGCCGGCGCCGACGCTCATGATCATGCCCTGCGGCTCATTGAGGATCGAGGCGAAGCTCTTGATGCCCATCATGCCGAGGTTGGAGAGAGAGAACGTGCCACCCTGGTATTCATGCGGCTTCAACTTCCGGTCCCGCGCGCGCTGCGCAAGGTCGGCCATCTCGGCGCTGATCGTGGCGAGGCCCTTGGTCTCCGCGTGACGGATGATCGGCGTGATGAGGCCGCCGTCGATGGCGACCGCCACCGCGACGTCGGCGTGATGGTGAAGTGCGATGCCTTCGGGCGAATAGCTTGCGTTCGACTCCGGCACACGCATGAGCGAGAGCGCACACGCCTTGATGATGATGTCGTTGACCGAGATCTTCACGCCCTGATCGGCAAAGCGCGCATTGATCTCGCCGCGCGCCTTCAGCAGCTTGTCGATCTCCAGATCGATGGTCAGCGGAAAGTGCGGAACATCGCGGAAGCTGTCGGTCAACCGCCGCGCGATGGTCTTGCGCATCATGTCGAGCGGCACGAGATCATAGCTGCCGGGTTCGATGCCCATCTGTTCGAGCGTCTTCGGCGTCAAGGACGCCGGCGGGACGGTGAGCGCGCGAGAGCCGTTCTGTTGTGCAGACGACGCCGGCGCCTTGCTCATCGCGGCTTCGACGTCCGCCTTCACGATGCGCCCGTTGGGACCGGTGCCTTTGAGACCCGAGAGATCGATGCCGGACTGCTCGGCGATGCGGCGCGCGAGCGGCGAAACCGCAATGCGTCCACCAGCGGATCGCGACGGCGCGGCCGGCGCAGGCTGTGCAACATTGGCCGGCGTCGCTTCCGCCACCGGTGGCGCTTTCGTCTGCGGCTCCGGAGCACGCTTGGGGGTCGCAGCGGCGCCCTCACTTTTCAGCCGCGCGATCGGGGTGTTGACCTTTACACCCTGCGCGCCCGCCTCCACGAGGAGCGCCTCGACGATGCCCTCATCGACGGCTTCGACTTCCATCGTCGCCTTGTCGGTTTCGATCTCGGCGATGATCATGCCGGAGGTGACCACGTCGCCCGGCTTCACAAGCCACTTCGCGAGACCGCCCTCCTCCATCGTCGGCGAGAGGGCGGGCATGAGGATGTCGGTCATGGCATGTCTCTGAGGTTCGCGCGGCCGCGCCACTTGTAGAAGAAGGTGAGGAAGACGAGGCCGAGATAGGTGAACGCGGCCGCCCCCCAGGTGAAATAGACGACGGCTTCGTCGATGGTGAGCATGCGGCCCTGCATGTAGCGAAGGCCTGCTGTGTTGTTGCCAAGGGCCGCCTTGCCGGCGGCGGTCAGTCCGCCGGCCGCGTCGATTTCCACCAGCCTCGCAATGAGCCCCACGTGCTGCATCTGCGCGCCGTACATGATGACGACAACCATGACGAGTGCGATGGTGACAAAGAAGAGCGAGATGAAACGCGTCAGCGCGGTCTCTTCGGCGAGGAAATAATTGAGCCCCGCGAGATAGACTGACACCACGGAAAAGAAAACGCCGACCGCGGCCAGCAAGATGCTCGTCTGCGTGACGAGGACTTCGACGACTTCCCCCTCGGTCATGGTTTCGTTCCCCTCTTATTTTGCAGCAGGATCTGCCTGGTGCATGCCTATGATGTTGCCGAACGGGTCGTGGATGTACGCTGACCAGCCAACTCCAGGGACCGCCATCTTCGGCAACGCTTCGCTCGCGCCGGCAGCGAGCGCCTTTGCCCAGTGCGCGTCAATGTCATCCACCCCTATGGTGCAGACGAACGCGTTTACCGGCGCGCCGTTCTCAGCCGCCGGCCCCCGGCGACGGAGAATGCCGCCGTCTATGCCCGGCCCGTCGCCGGTCATGACGAGGAAATACTCGCCGTCATAGAGCTCCTGCGTGCGCCAGCCGAAGAGATCGCCGTACCACTTCGCGGCGGCGGCGGGTTCGGTCGCGTGGATTTCGAAGTGGATGACGCGGTGGGGCATGATGCTAGCTCCGCGCGCAAACTGCTCTCACGGCCGCGACGATGTTTGCATCGTTCGGCATGGCGAGCTTTTCGAGATTGGCGGCGTAGGCGAGCGGCGCATCGACCTGATGCACGCGCGTCGGCGGCGCATCCAGGTAGTCGAAGGCTTCGGCAACCACCGCCGCACAGATTTCCGCGCCCACACCCATGCGGCCCCACCCTTCTTCGGCGGTGACGAGGCGGTTGGTCTTCTTGACGCTCTCGATGACGGTGGCGGTGTCGAGCGGGCGCAGCGTGCGCAAGTCGATGACTTCCGCCTCGATGCCTTCGGCGGCGAGTTGTTCAGCGGCCTTCAACGCAAAGCCGACCATGCGCGCATGCGCCGTGATCGTCACATCCGTTCCGACACGACGCACCTTGGCCTTGCCGATCGGCAGCACCCAATCCGCCACATCCGGAATTTCGAACTCCGTGCCGTAGAGCATTTCGTGTTCGAGGAAGACGACCGGGTTCGGATTGCGGATCGCCGCCTTCAGGAGTCCCTTCGCGTCGGCGGCGTCATACGGGGCAATGACGATGAGGCCTGGGATATGCGCATACCAGCTTGAATAGTCCTGACTGTGTTGCGCAGCTACGCGCGAGGCCGCGCCGTTGGGTCCGCGAAACACGATCGGGTTCGTGATCTGGCCGCCGGACATGTAGAGCGTTTTGGCGGACGAGTTGATGATCTGGTCGATGGCCTGCATCGCAAAGTTGAAGGTCATGAACTCGACGATCGGCTTCAGACCCGCCATCGCGGCGCCGGCGCCGAGGCCAGCAAAGCCGTGCTCAGTAATCGGCGTATCGACGACGCGGTCCGGGCCGAATTCGTCGAGCAGACCACGCGTGACCTTGTAGGCGCCCTGGTACTGCGCGACTTCCTCGCCGATCACGAAGACGTCGGGATCGCGGCGCATTTCCTCCGCCATCGCGTCACGCAGCGCGTCACGCACCGTGATCTTGACCATGGCCGTGCCTGCAGGAATTTCGGGGTCCGCCGCGGCCGACGACGAGACCGCCGGTGTTGAAGTCTTGGTTGGCGCGGGCCTCTCAACGACAGGCTGCGGTTTGACTTCGGCCTTCGTCGGGGACTTTGCAGCAGGCGCTGTTGCAGCGTCGCCATTCTTCAGCTGCGCGATCGGGGTGTTCACCTTCACGCCCTGCGCGCCTTCCGGCACGAGCAGCGATTCAATCACGCCCTCGTCGACGGCTTCGACTTCCATCGTCGCCTTGTCGGTTTCGATCTCAGCGATGATCTGGCCCGGCGCGATTGCGTCGCCTTCCCTCACCAGCCATTTCGCGAGATTGCCCTCCTCCATCGTCGGCGAGAGCGCGGGCATCAGGATTTGCAGGCTCATGTCAGGGTCCGGTCTGGAAGAGGCGCGAAGCGAACGGTGTGACGAAACCCGCCACGAGAAATCCGAAGCCCCAGATGCTCTGCATCAACGAGGCGCGACGCAGTTGTGCGGCAGTTTGATTTTCCGGCGGACGCAGATGTTGGTGGCGCCAGAAGCGCCAGCGCTTCGCCGGATTGCCAGCCTCGCCGGACTGGCGCTGCGCCGCGAGATTTTTCAGATGCGCCAGCACGAACGACGTGCCCGCTGCGCCGAAGAAGGCGATCTGCAGGATGTATGGCAAGGCTTCCATTGAGCGCCGTCATCCCTTGCCGCCGCGCAGCGCTTCGTCGAAGTGCACGCGAATGGCTTCAAGGGCCTCGGCCTCCGGCACGCCTGTCTGCTTGGCGTAGGCGTTGGCGACGTAGCGCCCGACATTGGCGAGCACCGCCCCCCATTTCCAGACGTCATCGCCGTAGAGATCGGGCGGAAACACGGTGGCGAGCTCCTGCCTGTTGACGATCCAGACGCTGAGGATTTCCTCGGCGCCGTCTTCGGCGAGCGCTGCGGCCTTCGGGACGGGAAGTTCACGGGCGCCGGCCATGCTCAGGCCTCCAGCAGGATGTCGGTCATCAGTTCACTCGGGTCCGGCTCAGGACTTTCCTGCGCGAACTCGGCGGACGCGGTGACGATCACGCGGATGTCGCGGTCGATTTCCTTGAGGCTCTCCTCATCGGCGTGCCCCTGCTCGATGAGCATCGTTTTCACATGTTCGATCGGATCACGGTGCGTGCGCACTTCGTCCACTTCCTCGCGCGTCCGGTACTTGGCGGGGTCGGACATGGAGTGGCCGCGATAGCGGTACGTTTTCATCTCCAGCAGCGTCGGCCCGTCGCCCTTGCGCGCGCGCGCGAGCGCCTTCTTGCCGGCCTCGCGGACGGCGACGACGTCCATGCCGTCGACTTCCTCGCCCGGAATGTTGAAGCTCACGCCACGCTTGTGCAGGTGCGTTTCCGACGACGAGCGCTCGATGCTCGTACCCATGGCGTACTGGTTGTTCTCGACGATGTAGACGGCGGGCAGTTTCCACAGGCTCGCCATGTTGAAGCTCTCGTAGACCTGGCCCTGGTTGGCGGCGCCGTCGCCGAAATACGCGACGCAGACCGCGCCGTTCTTGCGGTACTTGTTGGCGAACGCGATGCCGGTGCCGAGCGAGACCTGCGCACCGACGATGCCGTGGCCGCCGAAGAAGTTCTTCTCGCGGCTGAACATGTGCATCGAGCCGCCCTTGCCGCGGCTATAGCCGTCGGAGCGCCCCGTGAGTTCCGCCATCACGCCATTGGCTTCCATGCCGCATGCGAGCATGTGGCCGTGGTCGCGATAGCCGGTGATGACCTGATCGCCTTCCTGCATTGCGGCCTGCATGCCGACGACGACGGCCTCCTGGCCGATGTAGAGGTGACAGAACCCGCCGATGAGACCCATGCCGTAGAGCTGACCTGCACGCTCCTCGAAGCGGCGGATGAGCAGCATGTCGCGGTAGTACTGGAGCAGCTCGTCCTTCGAGACCTTCGGCCCCTTGGTGCGCGTCGTGTCCGCCATGCGTGTCGCGAGCTCCCTGTCGTTCAAGGGAGATTAGGTCGCAGGCGAGGGCGCGTCCACCAAAGCGCGCCCGACGGGCAGGATTGCGTTTTTGAGGGAACCCGCTTTCCGGGGTCGGATCAGCCCGGCAGGTCGATCACGACTTCGTCGGCGCGGGCGGCGCCGAGGATGGTGCGGGCACGTTCTTCCAGATAGTCGCGGTCGAAATCCGTGCTGCCGGTGCGCAGGCGCGCCGCACGATCGGAGAGCGTCTCGATCGTCGCTTCAAGCTCCGCCTGTTCAGTTTCCAGCGCATGCTCCTGCTCTTGCAGGCCCATATAGCTGACCAGGCCCTGACGGCCGGTCAGGCCGTGGGCGATGAGGTAGAGAATCACTGCGGAGAGTCCGAGTCTGATGACTGCGGCGCGAGTCAAGGTCATGGCGAATTTTTCCGATTCGCGGGCACCCTGAATCGCGTTGTTTAAGATATCGTTACCGTAGATCGGCCCTCAAGATTCAGTGTGCCGGCTCGGATTCCGGCACAAAATCAGGGGGCTGCCGGCGACGCCAAAGCGAGGCGCGATATGACCGCAGGCGCGGGCGAAGGCGTCTTCAGTTTTCCCTCGCCGTCGAAATCCGTCCACTGGCTGCGCGAGACAAAGACAAAGGCGCCATCGCGCACCACGCCGCCCGTAGGTTCCTGCATGCCGCCATCGCGCACAAGCACGTCGAGCCGTTCGACAGTGGACCAGTCATCATTCAACTCAAGGCGCAGCACCCGGGGGGGCGCGATGCCGTTCTGGACAAGAATGAGATCATCATCGTCGCGCACGACACCGTCCACGCCTCGCAGTTCCATGCCCTGCGGCGTCTCGATGCGCGTGTGCACGCCAGTAGCGAGATCCACCCGATGAAGCCCGGAGCCATATCCGACAAATACGAGCGTCCTTGCATCAGCTGACACCGCAAGGCCCTGCGGCGAGCCGCGCCCGCCGAGCGCCACCACCTTCTCCAGCGTCGTCGCGCCTGGGCGAAGCCGCAGAACATCGCCGGCGCCTGAATCGCTGACGTAAACTGTTCCATCGGGACCGAGGGCAACATCGCCGAATGATATCGCCCCCTCCGGCGCAGGAATGATCTGCCTGACCCGACCGTTTCGCAGGTCAAATCGGATAAGCGCAGGTTTTGCCGTCGGATCGCCGCCGTGGGCGGTGCCCGAGGAAGCGGCCCAGAGATCGCCCCGCGTCGGATCGGCGACGATGCCGAACACGCCCTGGGTGGAGCCACGCGCGGACCAGCGCTTCAGCGCTCCGTTTCTCTGGAGGCGGTAGATGCCCGGCGCGTGGACGCTGCTGATCAGCAGGCGGTCGCGGTGATCGTAGGCGAGCGCCTCCACGAGGATGGCTTCAGCACGCGTCTGCGCGACCGGAGTCGGTTCTGCGTGTGCGACGCCGGCAAGGAGGAGAAGCGCTGCAAACCACCGGATCATGCACTTCTCCCCTTCAGCGATCAGCGTCGCCGCAGTGTCGCCCACCCGGCGTAGACGCCCATTTCATCGAGTTCTTCCTCGATGCGGATCAGCTGATTGTATTTCGCCGTCCGGTCGGAGCGCGCAAGGGATCCAGTCTTGATTTGTCCGCAGTTCGTCGCAACGGCGAGGTCGGCGATGGTGGAATCCTCGGTTTCGCCGGAACGATGGGACATGACGGCCGAGTAGCCGGCGCGCTGGGCCATTTCCACAGCCTCCAGTGTCTCGGTCAGCGTGCCGATCTGGTTGACTTTGATCAGCACCGAATTCGCGAGCCCCTTCTCGATACCCATGGCGATGCGCTTGGGGTTGGTGACGAAGAGATCGTCGCCCACGAGTTGGCACTTGTTGCCGATAAGATCGGTCAGCGCCTTCCAGCCTTCGAAGTCGTCCTCGGCCATGCCGTCTTCGATCGAGACGATCGGGTATCGCTCGACGAGATCGGCGAGATACTGCGCGAACGCTTCGGGTTTCAGCGCCTTGCCTTCGCCGTCCAGCTTGTAGACGCCCTTCTTGTAGAACTCCGTTGCGGCGCAATCGAGCGCGAGCACGACATCTTCGCCCGGCGTGTATCCGGCCTTTTCGATCGCCTTGAGAATGTAGCCGATCGCCTCGTCGGCGCTCTTCAGGTTCGGAGCGAACCCACCTTCATCGCCGACATTGGTGTTGTGACCCGCCGCCTTCAGTTCCTTCTTGAGGGTGTGAAAGATTTCAGCGCCCGTTCGCACCGCGTCCGCCAGACTGTCAGCGCCGACGGGCATGATCATGAATTCCTGGATATCGATCGGATTGTCCGCATGCGCGCCGCCGTTGATGATGTTCATCATGGGCGTGGGCAGCGTACGCGCCTGCACCCCGCCGATGTAGCGATAGAGGGACGTGTCGGCGCATTCCGCCGCCGCCTTCGCCACCGCGAGAGAGACACCCAGGATGGCATTGGCGCCGAGGCGCGCCTTGTTGGGCGTGTTGTCGAGTTCAATCAGCGTCATGTCGATGCGGCGCTGGTCTGCGGCCTCCATGCCGCCGATAGCGTTGAAGATCTCGCCGTTCACGGCTTCCACCGCGTCACGCACGCCCTTGCCCAGATAGCGATCCGGTTCGCCGTCGCGCTTCTCGACCGCTTCATGCGCGCCGGTGGACGCGCCGGAGGGCACCGCAGCCCGGCCCATGGAGCCGTCCTCGAGGACGACATCGACCTCCACCGTCGGGTTGCCGCGGCTATCGAGAATTTCACGACCGATGATTTCGGCGATGCCAGCCATGAGGGGCGCCTTTTCTGTGAGGGTTCGGGGTTGACCGAGGGTCTATCCCGCGCCGCGCCCGGGGAGCAATGCGGCGCCACGCAGGCGGCGAATGCAGAAACGCAAAAGGCCCGTCAGTCGCCTGACGGGCCCGAAATTCGCGTATTCGACGAGGACTATTCCTCGTCCTTGACCTTCAGCACCTGTTTGCCCCGGTACGTCCCGGTCTTCAGGTTGATGTGGTGCGGGCGGTGCAGTTCGCCCTTGTCGTCTTCCACGTAGGCGTTCTTGCCGAGCGCATGGTGGGCGCGGCGCATCCCACGGCGGGAGGGCGAGGTTTTTCGTTTCGGAACGGCCATGGCCGGAAAGCTCCAGTACGCGCCAGAGGGGCGCATCAGGCGACCGCCTGCGCGGGAAAGGCGGGCTTATGGGACAGGACGGCCCCAAACGCAACCTTCGATCTGGGGTCTAGACCCGGAGCACGTACCCGTCTTCCGGGCGCGCCTGCCCGTCTAGAAGAGCTTGCCAGGTCTCCCGGACCGGCCCCTCCCCACTCTTCTCAATGACCTTGAGCCAGCCGCTCGTGGAAACGAGGAACCCGGTCCATGCCGCCGCATACCGCGAAGCGAACCCATCCGCCCCCCAGTCCTTGTGACGTTTGACGATGTGGTCCGGGGCGAAAAACAGCGTGCGCGGCGGCCCTTTCGTTTCGGCAACGCCCGCTTCCCAGTGTGTTCCCCCGACCATGCAGTTGTAGACGAAAGCATCGCCCAAGCGGTCTGCGAGCGCGTTGATCAGCGGCGCGTCTCCCGCCATGTCCACCAGAAGGCTCGGCGCATCGTTGGGCAGATCGCCCAACCGGTCGTAGGCGACAACGCGATCATAATAGCCGGTCTTGCGCACGAACTCGGCGTTGCGCGCAGACGTGAGTCCCACGACGTCGACGCCACCGCGATCCTTCAGGCATTTGGCCAGTCCGAGGGCGGTCTTCGACGAAGCGCTCGACAGCATTACCCGCTGTGCGCCGAAAAAGCCGCTTTCAGCGAGGAAATCGTCGATGAGAAACCCGGTGGCGAACAGCGGACGAAAGAGCGCGATCTGCGCTTCGTGCTCACGCTTGTAGGCGGGATCGACGGCTACGCGTTCGTACTGGTTATAGACGGCCGGCAGGCCCGCGCGATGTGCGGCGCCGTCGACAAAGCCCCGCGGTGTCGCTCTAGCCGGCGTGACGGCGAGATGACTGGCGATCGGGAAGTAGCCCCAGATGCGTTCGCCGACGGCGACGTCGGCGGATTTCGATTCAACAACGTCCGCAAATCCCCACACCGGTACGCGCCCGTTGGGTGCAGGCGCAGGAAAGAAATTCCAGTAGCCGAACTGCTCGCCGATGGCAGCGTAGGTCACGTTGTTGGAGGTCAGCGCGAAGCGGTCGAGACGTAGCAGAGCCTCCCCCTCGCCAATCTCCGCGACGCCATGACTGAAACGCGCGAGCCTCAGCGCGCTCTTGTCGACCAGCAGGTCAGTTGTCTCGGTCATCACCGATCTCCCCTTTCCGGCGACTGAACCAGAACGCAGTCGGTCGCGGTAGCCTTGACCTTACGGCGTACCTGTTGGTACAGAGTCCCGTACCGTACAGTACATAATCTGCAGGAGCAGTTGATGCCGCTCGCCGACTCCCCCCGCCCACACTGGCTCACCCCGCTCACCGATCCCCGCAACGAGACCATCCTCTCTGCGGCCTTCGATGTGTTCGAGGAAAAAGGCCTGCATGGCGCGACCATGCTGGAAATCGCGACGGCCGCCAAAGTCTCGAAGGAAACCCTCTACGCGCGCTTCGACAGCAAGGAGGGCCTCTTCTACGCCCTGCTTGCCTGGGGCTCGCACAAGGTGTCGGTCGATCTGGAGGTATTGACGGAGGAAATCGACGCCAATCCGGTCGCGGCGCTGGAAAACTACGCCTCTGCATGCCTCGTGAAGATGATGCAGGCCGAGTCAATCGAAGTGCACCGCATTGTCGTCAGTGAAGCGCGGCGTATGCCGGAAGTCGCGCGCGTGTTCGACGAATTCACCTGTCAGGCGACCGCTAAGCTGCTCGACCGTGTCGTCTATGCGCTGCACGCCAAGGGGCTGGCGCAAATCGCCGATCGCGCCGCGTTCGAAGACGCCTTCATCGGACTTCTGCGTGGCAATCTGCACCACCGCGTGATGCTCGGCATCCTCCCGCAGCCCACCGAAGCTGAAGTGGAAACCTGCGCCCGTCGCGCGATGCGGCTCTTGTTGAAGGCGTTCGCCCCGGAACCGCGCCTGGCCGGCTTCGTGGACTGAACGCGCTGCGACCCGCGCTCGCGACCATGGAAGCGACCTGCTAGTCACGTGGCGCAACCGGAGTGCATACATGCGTCGAACAGCACTTGCCGCGTTGGCGGCCCTCGCCTGCTTCTCAGCCACCGCGTGCACGACCACGGCGCCAGAAGCACAGCCGCTCATCGAGCGCACCACCGTGATGGAAAGCGCCCGCATGCTGACGCTGCGCTATGCCGATGCGTGGAGCACCAGTGACTGGCCCGGATTCGGCGCGCTCTACACGGCCGATGCGCGACATGTGAACACGACCGGCGAGTTCTGGCGCGGGCGCGCCCAGATCGTCGACGTACATCGCAAGAACCGCGCGACCTTTCCCGCCAGCGTGCGCATGACGGCGCGACTGGAAGGCGCACGCGCTATCAGCGACGACGCCATTGTCGCGGTCGTGCGTCTGGAGATCGTCAACGATCCCGCAAAGCCCGGCGCCGTGAGCGCGACACGCGTGACGTTCACGCTTGTCGAGCGCGACGCACAATGGCGCATCGCGCAAGCGCACGGCTATCCTGCAACCTGATCAGGCGTCGATATCGTGCCGCCCATGGAGCCGCTGGAGTCGATCCTCGGCGGATTGCCGTAAATGGTGATGGCGCCGCCCATGCTGGCGTCGGCTTCCGCTTCAGCGCTCGCACGCACATCGGCAGAGCCGCCCATGGCTGCGTCAACGACCACGCGGCGACACGCCAGATTTTCCGCCGAGAGCGCCCCGCCCATGGCCACGTCAGCTTCGAGCGTGTCGCACTGCCCGGTCGCGCGCAGGGACGCGCCCATGGCCAAGTCCACCGACAGCGTTTGCGCCGAAAGGCCTGTCGCGGTGGCCTCGACGCCCTTTGATAGTTCGAGCGACGTCAGTTGTGGCGCGACGATGCGAACGACGACGTCGAGCTCCTGATTGCCGCAGAAGACTGTGCACTTCTCCCAGAAGCGGATGTCCCCGTCGCGGTAGCGGATGCCGACGCGCGCCACATCGTCGGGCGCACCCGTGAGGGTCGCTCCGGCGGTGGCCCCGCTGACGATCTCGATCCGGAAGCGGCCCTCGGCCTCGATCGATGAGATGTTGGTAATGTTGTTGACGCGTCGCGTCTCGGCGTGCGCCGAGGCGCCTGCGATAACGAGGCCTGTGAATGCGGCGAATGTGGCGGCTTGGGCGGCTGACAGTGCCATACGGCTCTCCTGAAGCATGCAATCGCGCCCGGCGAACCGGGGGCATCGCAGACAGGATGCAACCAATGCCCGCCCTGGATGCAGGCTATAGTGAGCTAGACCAGCCGGCTCTGCACCACCGCAGCGCGGATGAAGTCTGCGAACAGCGGGTGCGGCTCGAACGGCCGGCTCTTCAACTCGGGGTGGTACTGCACGCCGATGAACCAGGGATGGTCCGGCCGTTCCACGATCTCCGGCAGCACGCCGTCCGGGCTCATGCCCGAGAAAATCAGGCCCGCCTTCTCCAGCGTTTCGCGATAGCCCGCATTCACCTCGTAGCGGTGGCGATGGCGCTCGGAGATCGCCTGCCCCCCGTAGATCTCCGCCACCCGCGATCCTTCGCTCAGCACCGCGTCGAACGCGCCGAGGCGCATGGTGCCGCCGAGGTCGCCATTGGCGCGTCGGCGCTCGAGTTCGTTGCCGCGCAACCATTCGGTCATCAGGCCGACGATCGGGTGCTTCGCCGGACCAAACTCGGTGGAGCTTGCGCCTTCGAGACCCGCCTGATTGCGCGCCGCCTCGATGCAGGCCATCTGCATGCCGAAGCATATGCCAAAGAAGGGCACGTCGCGCTCGCGCGCGAAGCGGACCGCCTCGATCTTGCCTTCCGTACCGCGCTCGCCGAAACCGCCGGGCACGAGGATGCCGTGCACGCCCTCAAGTTCCGCCAGAGCCCCGTCGACGCGTTCGAAAATCTCGCTCTCGATCCAGCGGATATTGACCTTCACATTGTTCGCCACGCCGCCATGTTGCAGCGCCTCGATCAGCGATTTGTAGGCATCCTTGAGCTCAGTGTATTTGCCGACGACCGCAATCGACACATCGCCGTCCGGATTTTTCAGACGCTGCGCGATGGTCTGCCAGCGGGTAAGGTCGGGCGACGGCGCGACATTGACCCCGAAGTGGCGCAGCAACTCCGTATCGAGACCCGCCTCGTGATACGCGATCGGCGCTTCGTAGATCGATTGCAGATCCCGCGCCTCGATCACCGAACTGTCGCGCACGTTGCAGAACAGCGCGATTTTGCGCTTCTCCGTTTCCGGAACCGGACGATCGCAACGGCAGAGAATGATCTGCGGCTGGATTCCGATCGAGCGCAGCTCCTTCACGGAGTGCTGCGTGGGCTTTGTCTTCATCTCACCGGCAGCCGGGATGTACGGCAGCAGCGTGAGATGGATGAAAACCGCCTGCCCCGGATCGAGTTCCTGTCCCAGCTGGCGGATGGCTTCGAAGAACGGCAGGCCCTCGATATCGCCGACCGTGCCGCCGATCTCGCAAAGCACGAAGTCGGCCCCGCCGTGATCGGAAAGGATGAATTCCTTGATGGCGTTGGTGACGTGCGGGATCACCTGCACCGTGGCGCCGAGATAATCGCCACGTCGTTCCTTGGCGATGATCTCCTGGTAGATGCGTCCGGTGGTGATGTTGTCGCTGAGGTGCGCGGAGACACCTGTGAAGCGCTCGTAGTGGCCGAGATCGAGATCGGTCTCGGCGCCGTCATCGGTGACGAACACTTCCCCGTGCTGGTACGGCGACATCGTGCCGGGATCGACATTCAGATAGGGATCGAGCTTGCGAAGCCGGACCTTGTAGCCGCGGGCTTGCAGCAACGCGCCGAGGGCGGCGGAGGCGATGCCCTTCCCGAGAGAAGACACCACCCCGCCGGTGATGAACACATAACGCGCCATGGGTCAGCCGATCCTTCGGCCCCAGAAATGCGCAGCAGGCGACCGGATCATTCGTCCGGGCCGCTCCTGTCACGCGTGGAGCCCGGGTCTGCAGGTTGGGGCGATTCGGTCGTCGGCGCAGTGGTCGGCAGCGGCGTTGTCTGAACTGGCAGCAGCGGCACGGGCGCCACCTTCTGGGCGGCAGGCGGGCGCGGCGCAGTCTTGGCCGGCGCAGTGCTGGCGGGTGCAGCGCCCACCGGGCCGGCGACGATGGGACCAGCTGTGCGCCCGTTTGCGCCTGCAGGCGCGCCCGCCGCCTGAGTCTTCACGGCGCCTATGGGCGCAGTTTCCACCAGCGGACCGGCGCGGGTCGCCGCCTCAACCGGCGTCGGCGCGACGGCGGCGCCTTCCAAGGGCGTCGTCGCGACCGGCGCGGCAAGCGTCGGATCCGGCGCGCTCGTCGTCGGCGCGGGAGTTTGCTTTTTCGGCTCGCTCTTGTTGAGGAACGGAATGTTGAACTGGATGCCCGGCCGCTCCGTGGTGTCCGTCACCGAACGATCCACAGGACGACCGCCAGCGAGCACCGTCAGGAAAATGCTGGTGACAAAGAAGGCGCCGCCCACCCAGCTGGTGATGTTGACCATCATGTCCGCCGCGCCACGGCCGGAAATGAGACCACCGCCTCCCCCGCCCATGCCGAGAGCGCCACCTTCAGAGCGTTGCATGAGCACGGCGCCCACGAGGACCACGCAGATTAGAAGGTGCAGGACGAGCAGCATGTTCTGCATGGAAATAGGTACTCCGGAGGCCTCGACGCCTCACATGGGTCGTGCGGGAAGCGGGCTCAATACCTGAGCGAAAGGTTAACTTAAAGGCCGCCGCCGCAGCGTGTCAGCGGCGCGCCGCCGCAGGGTGCGCCAGAATGATGGCAGAAAAGTCGGCCGCCTTGAGACTGGCGCCGCCCACAAGCGCCCCGTCCACGCCATCCACCCGGAAAATCTCGGCCGCGTTGCCCGGCTTCACCGAGCCCCCGTACAGAATGCGCATATCCACAGGCAAGGCGTTGCGGGCCGCCGCGTGGATCTCCGCGATCTCCTCAAGGGTTGGCGTCAGGCCGGTGCCGATGGCCCACACCGGCTCATATGCGATCACGGTCGTCGCGGGCGCGCCTGCCGGGAGCGACGACCTGATCTGACTGGTCACCACTTCGATCGCCCTGCCCGCTTGCCGCTGCTCCAGCGTCTCGCCGACGCAGACGATGGGCGTGAGACCCGCCGCCATGGCCGCCTTGGCCTTTTCCGCCACCAGAGCGTCCGATTCACCGTGGCCCTGGCGCCGTTCGGAGTGGCCGACGATGCACCAGCGCGCGCCGGCGTCGGCCAGCATCGCCGCGTTCAGGTCCCCGGTGAAGGCGCCGTCCGCGCCCGGCCGGCAGTCCTGACCGCCGATGGTGATCTCGGGTCTGGCCGCTTCCACCGCAGCGGAGATAAGCGTCGCCGGCGGACAAATCGCGACATCGACGCCGTCCACGCCCCGGATCGCCGCCTTTAAGGCCAAGATCTCCGCCAGATCGGTCAAGCGCCCGAACATCTTCCAGTTGCCGGCGATCAGAGGGCGTCGGGTCATTTTGCTACCTGTATGCGTGTGCCTGCGACGAGTGCGTCCGGACCGTTGTCGCGGTGATGGGGCGTCACTACAGTCCGCGCGCTTCGAAACCGGACGGGAACATGCTCAGCGAATTGCGAAAAGTCACGCGCGGATGGGTCGCCATGGCCATCATCGGCCTCCTCGCCCTCGCCTTCGCGATCTGGGGCATCAACGATGTCTTCAAACCTATCCAGCCCAACGAGGTCGCCAAGGGGCGCGGCATCGAGGTGACGCAGCAGGAATTCAACCAGGCTTTCGACAACGAGCTTGAGCGCATCCGCGCGCAAGCGAAACGGCCCGTGACCAAGCAGGAGGCCGTCGAGGCTAATATCCACATGCGGCTCGTGGACCGGCTGGTGTCGGAGAAGGCGTTCGACCGCGTGGCGCGCAACATGAACATCGGCGTTTCCGACGCCATGTTGATCAAGCAGCTTGAATCCACCCAGGCCTTCCACAACCCGGTGACCGGCGCCTTCGACAACACCACCTATCAGGGCCTACTGGCGCGCAACGGATTCACACGCGGGGCCTATGAACAGGATCTGCGCGCAGAGATGGCGCGGGCACAGCTGGGACAGGCGCTGATCGCGGGCCTGCGTCCGCCGACCAGCTTCGGCCGCATCGAGATGGCCTTCCAGACGGAGCGGCGCACCATCTCCATCGCGGCCGTGACGCCAAATCTCGTCCCGCCGCCGCCCGCGCCCACAGATGCGGAGATCGAGGCCTTCTTCAAGACCCAGTCGAGCGCCTTTGCGTTGCCCGAATACCGCGCCTTCACGATCATTCGCGCCGAGCCCGCTGACTTTGCGGCGCGCGTAGAGGTGCCGGAGAACAAGATCACGGAACTTTTCGAATTCCGCAAAGCGCAGCTCGTGACGCCGGAAAAGCGCAGCTTTGTGTTGCTCAGCGGCGCTGCCGATCGCGCCGCCGCCGAAGCGGCCGGCGCACGTCTGAACGCAGGTGAGGATCCTGCGGCCATCGCGCGCGCGCTCAATCTGCAGTCGGTTGCCTTCGAGCAGAAGGCGCGCAACCAGACGCCGGATTCACGCATCGGCGAAGCCGTGTTCACTACCGCCGCGGGCAAGACGACGGCGCCTGTCCAAGGCGTTACGTGGTCGATCGCACGTGTCACGGAAGTCGTCGCTGGAAGCGCGCCCTCCCTTGAGGAGCTCCGCCCCACGCTGCGCGCGGAAATCGCGCATGAAGAAGCGCAGACGCTGATGAACGACGCCGTTGAAAAGTTCGACGAAGTCCGCTCGGGCGGCGCGGCGCTGGAAGACGCCGCGGCGCAGGCGGGTCTCTCGATCACGAAGATTCCGCCGATCGACGCACGCGGCCTGAACGTGCAGGGTCAACCGGAAACAACGGTCCTCGACGAGGCCGCGCTCGTTGAGGCCGCCTTCAGCGCAGGTGAAGGCGATCCCACTGACTGGACCTCCACAGACGCCGGCGGCTCCTACCTGGTCCGCATCGACTCACTTCGTCAGGCGGGGCCGCCGCCATTGGCGCAGGTGCGCGATCGGGTCGTCTACGCGTGGCGCATGCAGAAGATCGGCGCCGGCATGCGAAAGATCGTCGACGATATCCGCGCCGCCGTGGCGGGCGGGCAAAAGTTCGCCGACGCTGCGCGCGCGCAACGCGTACCGATCCTTGCAACGTCGCAGACGCTGGATCGCCGCATGGCGGCGGAAGGCGGTCCCTCGCCGCAACTGATGGGCGCCGTGTTCGGCAGTCGGGAAGGCGCCGTCGTCAGCGCGGCGGGCGGACCAGGCGGCGCGGTGCTCTATGTGGCGCACGTGGAGTCGATAGAGCGGCCCGATCCCGCACGCGACCCCCAAGCGCTCGACGCGGCGCGCCAGTCCATGTCATCCCTGCTCGTCGACGACCTGATCGCCACGGTCCAGAATATGGCGAAGCAGGAAGCGCGCGTGAGCCTCAATCAGCCGCTCATCGACCGTCTCGTCGGCAAGGCGACGTCGGACGACGAGGATGCTGCGAAGTGATTGCGATCGAGCCCGCGCGCGACGTTGTCGTCGCGGGGCTCGCCGAGGGGCGCGCTCAACTCGTCTGGGCGCGTCGCGTCAGCGACCTTGAAACCCCCGTGTCGGCGTTGCTGAAACTCGGCGCGGACGCGCCTGGCGTCTTCCTGCTGGAATCCGTGCAGGGCGGCGACTGGCGCGGGCGGTATTCCATCATCGGCCTGGCGCCCGATCTCGTGTTCCGCATCCGTGAAGGGCGTGCCGAACGCAGTGCTGGCGGCTTCGAGGATGGCGACTTTGTCGCCATGTCCGAGGCGCCGATCGAAGCGTTTCGCCGCATCGTGGCGGAAAGCGCAGCCGACATTCCCAACGGCCTGCCGCCACCGTCGGCAGGGCTGTTCGGCTACCTCAGTTACGACATGGTCCGCTACGTCGAGACGTTGCCGGGGACCGCTCCGGACCCGCTTGATCTTCCGGAAGCGCTCATGGTGCGCCCGACGATCGTTGCCGTGTTCGACAATGTAGCGAGCGAAATCACCTTCGTGACGGTGGCGCGGCCCGGCGCTGCGGGCGATGCCTATGCAGAGGCAACAGCGCGGCTGTCCCGCGCGGTTGAAACGCTTGAAGACCACGTACCCGTCACTCGGCCTGTAGGCGTAGCGCCCCAGACGCAGCCGGAGCCGGTGTCGAACACGACGCCCGAAGCGTATCGCGTCATCGTGGAACGCTGCCGCGCCTACGCGCAGGCTGGCGACATTTTCCAAGTCGTGCCGAGCCAGCGTTTCTCAGCGCCGTTGCTGGAATCCCCGCTTGCGCTCTATCGCGCGCTCCGCCGCATCAACCCCTCACCCTTTCTCTTCTACCTGAATTTCAAGGGCTTCGCGCTCGTGGGATCGTCGCCTGAAATCCTCGTGCGCGTGCGCGACGGCGTCGTCACCATCCGTCCGATCGCCGGCACGCGTCCCCGCGGCAAGACGCCTGCGGAGGATGCGGCGCTTGAGGAAGAACTGCTCGCCGACGCCAAGGAACGCTCCGAGCATCTCATGCTGCTCGACCTCGGTCGCAACGACGTAGGTCGCGTGGCGCTCACCAAGCGGCAGTCGAACCGCGACGGCGGCGTGCGGGTGACTCAACAATTTCACGTCGAGCGCTACAGCCACGTGATGCACATTGTCTCCAACGTCGAGGGGCGGCTCCGGCCTGATCTCGACGCGCTCGACGCACTCTTTGCGGGCCATCCTGCGGGCACCGTATCCGGCGCGCCGAAAGTGCGTGCGATGGAGATCATCGACGAAGTGGAGAAGCACCGCCGCGGTGTCTATGGCGGCGGCGTCGGCTATATCTCTGCTTCCGGCGACCTCGACACCTGCATCGCGCTGCGCACCGGTGTGGTGAAAGACGGCGTGCTGCACGTGCAGGCGGGCGGCGGGGTCGTGCTCGACAGCGATCCGCAACTGGAATGGGAAGAGACAGTGCACAAGGCGCGCGCACTCTTTCGCGCGGCGGCGGAGGCGTGGCGATTCACCTGAATCGTTTCCCCTCCCTTTCACTCAAGGAACCGCCGCCATGATCCTGATGATCGATAACTACGACAGCTTCACCTACAATCTCGTGCATTATCTCGAAGAACTCGGCGCCGAGGTCGAGGTGCGCCGCAACGACAAGATCAGCGTGAACGAGGCGCTCGCGCTCGATCCGCAGGCGATCATCCTCTCGCCCGGGCCGTGCTCCCCAAACGAGGCGGGCATCTGTCTCGACCTCATCGCGGCCGCACCCGAAAGCATGCCGATCCTAGGCGTCTGCCTCGGACATCAGGCCATCGGCCAGGCGTTCGGCGGCGACGTCGTGCGCGCGGGCGCCATCATGCATGGCAAAATTTCCAGCATACGTTGCGAGGATCGAGGGCTGTTCGCCGGACTGCCGAAGCAGTTCGACGGCACGCGCTATCACAGTCTCGCCGTCGCCCGGGACACGTTTCCCGAGACGCTGCGCATCGACGCTGAAACGGCGGACGGCGAAGTCATGGGCATGAGCCACCGTTCGCGCCCCATCTTCGGCGTGCAGTTCCACCCGGAATCGATCGCGTCCGAGCACGGCCACGCGATGTTGCGCAATTTTCTCGTCGCCGCCAGCGTGCTGAAATGAGTCCCCTCTCCATCGCCGATCTCGAGTCAGGCTTCGCCGCCATCATGGATGGCGAAGCGAGCCAGGGCGACATCACCGCCTTCCTGCTCGCCACCGTTCCGCAGATGACCGACCCCGTTGCACTCGCGGCCGGCGCACGCGCCATGCGGGCGCGGATGGTCCCGGTGAGCGCGCCAGAAGACGCCGTCGACGTGTGCGGCACGGGCGGCGACGGCGTGCATACGCTCAACATCTCGACGGGGGTTGCGTTCGTCGTCGCAGGGTGTGGCGTGACGGTCGCCAAGCATGGCAACCGCGCCATGTCGTCGAAATCCGGCGCCGCCGATGTGCTCGAAGGGCTGGGCGTGAAGCTCACCGGCGACGCATCGATTCTCGAGCGTTGCCTGCGCGAAGCGAAAATCGCTTTCCTCTTTGCGCAGAACCATCACCCCGCCATGCGGCACGTTGCACCAGCGCGGCGTGTGCTCGGCCAGCGCACGATTTTCAATCTGTTGGGCCCGCTGTCGAATCCGGCGGGCGTGACCCGCCAACTCGTCGGCGTCTACAGCGCCGGCGCGGTGCGACCGATGGCGGAAGCCCTTGCCATGCTCGGCGCCACACACGCTCTGGTGGTGCATGGCGCAGGCGGACTTGACGAATTGTCATGTGAGGGACCGGCCGAGGTCGCGGAAATGAAGGACGGAATCGTTCGCGTCTTTCAACTCCATCCGCACCAGGTCGGAATTCCTGGGGCTCTCAACGCCAGCGTGCGCGGCGGGGACGCCTCGGAAAATGCCCTTCAACTTCGGCGTCTCCTCGACGGCGATCTACCTGGTTCCGGCTACGAGTCTTTCGTGCTGCTCAACGCGGGCGCCGCGCTCGTTGCCGCCGGGCGCGCCGAGGACATCCGGGATGGCATGGCGCTTGCGCGGACGTCGCTACACGACCGTCGAGCGAAGGCCGCACTGTTGAAGCTCCGCGATCTGACGGCGCACGCGCCATGACCGACACACTCTCCCGCATCATCGCCTACAAGCGCGAGGAAGTCGCGGCGCGCCGCTCGCAACGGACATTTGCCGACGTCGACGCCGACGCGCGTCGGCAGCCCGCCGCGCGAGGTTTTGCTGAAGCGTTGAAGACGGCGCACGCAGAAGGCCGCTACGCCCTCATCGCCGAGATCAAAAAGGCGAGCCCCTCGCGCGGACTTATCCGCACCGATTTCCATCCATCAGATCTGGCGCGCGCCTTTAGCGATGGTGGCGCAGCGTGCCTTTCGGTCTTGACCGATTGTCCAAGCTTCCAGGGGGATGACACCTACCTCGTGGAAGCCCGAGCTGCTTGCGCGCTCCCAGCGCTGCGCAAGGACTTCATGATCGATCCCTGGCAGGTCGCGGAGAGCCGCGCGCTCGGCGCCGACGCGATCCTGGTGATCATGGCGGCCGTCGACGACGGCCTGGCCGCCGAGTTGGTCGCGGCGGCCGACGACTACGACATGGACGCACTCGTGGAGTGCCACGACGCCGAAGAGGTGCGGCGCGCCCTGCGCCTCCCCGCCCGCATGATCGGCGTAAACAATCGGGACCTGCGCACCTTCGTGACCCGCCTGGAGACGACCGAGGAACTGGCGCCTCTTGTTCCGCCGGACCGAATTCTCGTGGCGGAGTCCGGGATCGCTGCGCCGGCCGACATCAAACAGCTGGCGCGCGCGGGCGCGACGGCGTTTCTGGTGGGTGAGTCACTGATGCGGGAAGACGACGTCGCCCCCGCAACACGTCGACTACTTGGCCTAGCCGTCTGAACCTCCAGGAAGACTGTCGCCACACAACTTGACCCGAGTCGGGAACGGACATAGAACATCCGGGTTGACCTTTTGTTCCTGCGCCAACCGGCCGGGACGACGGATCCGGAAGGCAAGTCATGCTCACCGCGAAGCAGAAAGAACTGCTCCTTTTCATCCACCAGAAGATCAAGGAGACGGGCGTCTCCCCCTCTTTCGACGAGATGAAGGATGCGCTCGATCTGGCGTCGAAGTCGGGTATTCACCGCCTGATCACCGCGCTGGAGGAACGTGGCTTCCTGCGTCGCCTTGCGCACCGGGCGCGGGCCCTTGAGGTGCTCAAGCTGCCCGACTCCGCAACTCCTGCCGCCCCGCCCCGCGGCCGGGCCCAGTTCAAACCCGCGCTTGTTGGCGCAACGGAAGCCGTCCGCGACGCCGACCGGGAGCTGGATGGCGGCTACGACATCCCCATTCTCGGCAAGATCGCCGCCGGCGTGCCGAAGGAAGCCATCGAGACTGAGATCGGTCGCATCACCGCACCCGGCGATCTGGCCGCCAACGCCGAACACTTCGCGCTCGAAGTGAAGGGCGACTCGATGATCAACGCCGGCATTCTGGAGGGCGACGTGGTCGTGCTCCAGAAGTGCGACACCGCCAACACGGGCGACATCGTCGTCGCGCTGGTGGATGGCGAGGAAGCGACCCTCAAGCGTCTGCGCCGCAAAGGCAACTCCGTGGCGCTGGAAGCCGCCAACCCGCGCTATGAAACGCGGATATTCGGGCCGGACCGCGTGCAGATCCAGGGCAAGCTCGTCGCGCTCATTCGTCGATACGCCTGAGCCTGCCTGACCAGGGGCGATGGCCTGCGTGATCGCGTGCACGACGCACCTCGACGCCATGGCGCGTTTCGACGATCGCGATCCCGCCGCGCAACGTGAGATCGGTTGGATCGACGGCGAGCGCCGGCCTGCAGCGCGCAACGAACGCGCGATCCAGAGCGGTGTCGCTCAACACGATGGCGCCCCGAGTGCAGGCGACTTCCAACCCTTCGGACCGATAGAGGCGCACGACGCGGCGGTCACGCGGCGTCGTCCACGAACAGGCGTTCTCATCGCAAGCGCCAGGCGGCGACAGCTTCTCCGCCTGCAGCGGAGATAGTCCCGCGAGGCCCGCCAGTCTCCCCTTCGCAAAGGCGCCGCGTCGCGGATCAGCTGCAACGACCCAGCTGTCTGGCGTGCGCGCAACGACCGCGCGCAAGTCGCCGTCCGCCCAAAGTACAGACTTCGGCGCCACGATGTAGACGCCTGCCGCCACCGCAAGCACCGGCACGGCGAGCCGCGCAAAGCACCTTTCCACAAGCACGCCCAGATGATCGCCGCCACAGCGACGAGAAACGCCGCCTCCGGCGCCGCCGGCAATGGACGCACCGCTTCCGGCCTGTCGGAAAACACCCGCCCCACCGCCGCAAGCATGTCGAGCGCGCCCGCCATCACGGCGAGCGGCCCCTCCGCCAGGCCGAACGGCGCAAGCACCGCGGCAATCACCGCTGCAGGCGCAATCACGAAACTGATCAGCGGCGTCGAGGCAAGGTTTGACGCGAGGCCGTAAACCGCCACGCGCTGGAAGTGATAGATCGCAAAAACATCGGTCGCGACGCCCGCGACGAGGCTCGCGATGAGCATGCCGGAGAGCAACCGCCACGAAGCATCCAGACCACCGAGAAGTAGTCCCGGCGCCATCGGCGGCGGCGCTTCGTCTGCCGGTCGTTCGAACGCCGCGATCAACGCCGCCGTCGCAGCGAACGACATCTGAAATCCCGCATCGACGACGGACTCCGGCGCCAAAAGCACAACCACCACCGCTGCGAGCCCCAACGCGCGCAGACTGAATGGCGGCCGGTCAATCAACACCGCGCCCAATGCTAGCGCCGTCATCACGAACGCGCGCTGCGCCGGCACGCTTGCGCCTGAAACCACGAGGTAGAAGGCGCCCCCCGCCAGCGCGGCGCCCGCCGCCCATTTCCGGATCGGAAAACGCAACGCGAGCGGCGCGATCAACGCGAGCAGAAAATGGAGCGCCGCATAGATGCCGCCGGCGACAAGCGCCATGTGCAGACCCGAGACCGAGAGAAGATGGCCAAGACCTGAGTCACGAAACGCGACGTTTGTTGCGTCACTCATGAAGCTGCGGTCGCCGGTCACCAGCGCCGCTGCAATCGCGCCGCCCTCATGCGGCGCCATGGCCACCATGCTCTCGGTGAGATCGCGGCGCACCGCCGTGGTCCACAGCATGGCGCGGTCCACCCAGAGCGCCGGCGGCGCGGCGTTCGTCGGACGGCACCGCCCCAGCGCGACGCCAGTTGCGCCGATCTTCTGGAAGTAGGCGCGGCGCGCGAAATCGAATCCACGCGGCGCCATCGGACCTTCGGGCGGGCCCAACAATACAAGGCAGTCGACGGCGCGTCCCGGGGACACGACGGCGTTCACTGACAGGCGGACGAAACGCGGCGGCGCAGCGAGCGTCTCCACAGTATCGACGAGCACCTTCATGCGCGGCCGGTTGGCGCCGGGCTCCGCATCCAGCACCCAGCCGGTGAGACGCAGGGGTCCCAGCTCCTCGGTGACACGCGGGGCCGCCACCAGCGCCGTGCGTACCTGCGCGGCGACCGCGCCGAGCGCGAAGGCCGCGAGCATCAGCAAGGCCGCTGCCGCCGCCATGCGAAGCCGTCCCCGTCCGTTGAGGGGCCAAGCGGCTAGTAGAAGAGCCGCGACGGCGGCGGCGAATGCCGTCGTCGGCGCCAGCCAGTCCGGCGGCGCCGTCACCGCCGTCATCCACGCCGCCGCGCCGAAGATCATCGCTACGGGCGGCCAGAGCGCCCAGCGGTCATGCTGCAGCGCGAGCGTTCCCGCGAACGCCGCCTTGATCGCATCGGCTAGGCGCGCTTTACGAGGCGCGCGGCGCAGGCGCGCCGGCTTCCTTTTGGAAAGGTATTCCCCGCCGATGAGCGTCGTCACGCGCTTCGCCCCATCCCCCACCGGGTTCCTTCATATCGGAGGCGCGCGGACGGCGCTATTCAACTGGCTCTTCGCCAGACGCCATGGCGGAACGTATCTGCTGCGCATCGAGGACACCGACCGCGCGCGCTCCACGCAGGAAGCGATTGACGCCATTCTCGACGGGCTCGACTGGCTCGGTCTGAAAGCCGACGTCGATCCCGTCTATCAGTTCGCACGCGCAGAGCGGCACCGTGAGGTCGCCGAAGAGATGATCGGGCGAGGGACCGCATTCCGCTGCTATCTCACGACGGATGAAGCGGACGCCGAGCGCGCCAAGTCCCAGAAGGAGGGCCGCGCATTCCGGTCGCCATGGCGCGACGGCGGGTCGGCGCCGAACGATCGCACCTATGTCATCCGCCTGCGGGCGCCGGACGATGGCGAAATACTCAACGATGACCTGGTGCAGGGCCCGGTGCGCGTGAAGGCGCGCGACATCGACGATCTCGTGCTCGTGCGCGCCGACGGCGTGCCGACCTACATGCACGCGGTGGTGTGCGACGACCATGACATGGGCATCACCCACGCCATCCGCGGCGACGATCACCTTACCAACGCCGCGCGCCAGATTCCGATCTTCCGCGCGATGGGCTGGGAGCCGCCGCGCTATGCGCACATTCCGCTCATCCACGGACCCGATGGCGCAAAGCTTTCGAAGCGGCACGGCGCGCTCGCGGTGCAGGCGTATCGCGACATGGGCTATCTGCCCGAGGGGCTCTGCAATTATCTGATGCGTCTGGGCTGGAGTCACGGCGATCAGGAATTGATGACGCTCGACGAGGCGGCGGCAGTCTTCGATCTCGCCAATGTGGGGCGCGGGCCTGCGCGGCTCGACTTCGCCAAGCTCGATTTCGTCAACGCGCACTACATGAAAGGCGCCGATGACACCCGCCTTGCGCGCCTCGTGCTGGAGCATATCGCGGCGCAGCGTGACTGGCGCCTCGATGACACTGCGGCGTCCCGCGTGCGCGCCGCCATGCCTGTCCTCAAGACAAGGGCCAAGACCGTGGTGGAACTGGCTGATCAGACCTTTTTCCTGATCCGGAAGCGCCCCGTGGCGCTTGACGCTGCAGCGCAAAAGGCGATGAAAGACGGCGTGGCGGAACGGCTTGGCCGGCTCCTGCCCCGTCTGGAAGCCGCGACCGCCTGGGAGGAGGCGCCGCTGGCGCAGACGCTCAAGGACTTCGCCGCCGCCGAAGGCGTCGGCATGGGTCAGATCGGGCCCGGGCTTCGCGCCGTTCTCACGGGGGGCGCACCCGCGCCGGACCTTGGCCATACACTGGCGCTGCTCGGTCGTGACGAATCGTTAGGCCGGATCGCGGATGGAATTTGACGCGACGGTTGCGTCGCACAGGACACGAGAGGAACGGGTCATGCAGAACAAGGTGCAGCCCAAGGGGTCGGCGAAACTCGAACTGAACGGCAAGACACTCGAGTTGCCCATGTACAGCGGTTCGGTCGGGCCCGATGTTGTCGACATCCGCAAGTTCTACGCCGAGACGGGCGCCTTCACCTACGATCCCGGCTTCACCTCGACTGCCAGCTGCGAGAGCCAGATCACCTACATCGATGGTGATGAAGGCGTGCTGCTCTATCGCGGCTACCCGATTGACCAGTTGGCCGAGAAGTCGAGCTTCATCGAGGTCTGTTACCTCCTGCTCAATGGCGAACTGCCGAGTCCGGAGCAGCTCAAGAAGTTCACCAAGGACATCACCTACCACACGATGCTGCACGCGCAGTTCGACCGCTTTTTCGAGGGCTTCCGTCGCGACGCGCACCCGATGGCGGTGATGACGGGCGCGGTCGGCGCGCTCTCGGCTTTCTACCACGACAGTCTCAACGTCGATGACGCGCGCGAGCGCGAGATTTCGAGCCACCGTCTCATCGCCAAGATGCCGACGATCGCGGCGCGGGCGTTCAAGTACACGTCGGGTCAGCCCTTCGTGAGCCCGCGCAACGAACTCGACTACCCGTCGAACTTCCTGCGCATGTGCTTTGCCGTGCCCGCCGAGGACTACACGGTGAACCCTGTGCTCGCGAAGGCGATGGACGTCTTCTTCATCCTGCACGCCGACCACGAACAGAACGCTTCCACCTCGACGGTGCGTCTTGCGGGATCGTCGGGCGCGAACCCGTTCGCGTGCATCGCCTCCGGTATCGCGTGCCTGTGGGGCCCGAGCCATGGCGGCGCCAACGAAGCCGCGCTGAAGATGCTCTATGAGATCGGCGACGTGTCGAAGATCCCGGAGTTCGTCCGCCGCGTGAAGGATCCCGACGATGACGTCCGCCTGATGGGATTCGGTCACCGCGTTTACAAGAACTACGACCCGCGCGCGAAGGTGATGCAGAAGCTCTGCCACGCCGTGCTCAAGGAAGTGGGCGCGGAAGACGACCCCATGCTGAAGGTCGCGATGGAACTGGAACGCATTGCGCTCAGCGACGAGTACTTCGTGAAGCGCAAGCTCTACCCGAACATCGACTTCTACTCGGGCATCACGCTGCGGGCGATGGGCTTTCCGGTCTCGATGTTCACGGTGCTGTTCGCCGTCGCGCGGACTGTCGGGTGGATCGCGCAATGGTCGGAAATGATCTCCGATCCGTCGCAGAAGATCGGGCGTCCGCGTCAAGTCTATACGGGCCCAACGGTGCGAGACTACGTGCCCGTCAACCAGCGCAGCTAGAGCACGCCGAGCACGGCCTCCGCAGCGATATCCGCTGCAGGGCGCCCGCCCCTGCCCATCGAAGCGAGCGCGGCGTCCTGCGCCGCCACTTGTCGCGCGCGCGCAGCGGGATCGCTGAGCAGCGGTTCGGCGGCAGCGGCGAGATTTTCGGCAGTGCAGCGGGTCTGGATGAACTCGGGCGCGATCTCGCGCTCGGCGGCGACGTTCATCAGCGTCATGAAGGGCGCACGGTAGAGGAACAGTCGCGCGAGCGCCCATGTGACCCAGCCGAGCCGGTAGCCGACGACGACGGGCGTTTCCTGTAGGCCCACTTCGGTCGTCACCGTACCAGACACTGCGAGCGCCGCCGTCGCCGCCGCAAATGCATCCTCCTTGTGCGCTTCCTCCTCGACGACGAGTACAGGGTAGCTTTGCGCCTCCGCGAGATCGCGTACGCCTGCCGCGATGGCGCGCGCCGCCACGGTCACCACACGCAAGCCGGCGACCCGCGCGTGCAATTGCGCAGCGGCGGCAAAGAGATGCGGTCCAGTGCGACGCAATTCGCTCCTGCGACTGCCCGGCAGAACGAGCAGCATCGGCGCGGCGGCCAACCCGTGACGCGCGCGAAACCCTTCACCATCCCCCTCCTGGTAGCGCCCGAGTGCGGGATGTCCGCACACCGTGCACGGTAGCTTGTATGGCGCGTAGAACGGCGTCTCGAACTCGTGGATGCAGATCAGGTGATCGACGGTCGCCGCCAACGTCTTCGCGCGGCCGGGACGCGTCGCCCACACCTGGGGGCCAATATACTTCACGAGCTTCACGCCCGGCAGGCGCGCGCGCAGGCGCTGCGCAATACGCAGCGTGAAACCCCAGGAATCGATCAGCACGACCGTGTCCGGTGCAAACGCGACAGCAGCGTCGGCGGCGGCATCGGCGAGGCGTATGACGCGCGGATAAGCCTTCAAGCCATCGATCAGGCCAAGCACTGCGAGCCCGCGAATGTCGATGGCACTTACGACGCCGCGCGAGGCCATCGCCGCGCTGCCGATACCTGCAAGCACTGCATCGTGCGCACGCATGCGCAGTGCATCGATCAAGTCCGCGCCGAGCGCATCGCCGGACGATTCCACCGCGACGATGAAGATGCGTCGGCTCAAGGCGCAAATCCGTACACGAAGAGGCCGAGTTCATCGGCGCGCACGATGAGCGCCTCACGCTGCATGACGAGCGCGCCGCCCGCCTCCACCGCTATGCCGGCAAGACCGGCGCGGGCGACAGCTTCGATAGTCGGCAAACCGATGGTCGGCAGATCAATGCGCCGATCCTGGATGGGCTTTGGACACTTCACGAGCACGCCGCGCGGCGCACCAGACGCGCCACGAATTTCAATCGGCAAACCAGCCACGCGCGCGAGCATCTCGTCGGTGCCCTCCTGCGCCTCCAGCGCAAGCACAAGCCCGTCACAGACAACGCAGCCCTGCCCGACATCCCAGGCGCCGAGGGCGGCAGCGACTTCGCCGCCCTTGGCGATATCTTCCAGCTGCAGTGCATCTGGCGACACCGCGCCAAGGGCGCCGGCCGGCGCCAGCAGCGCCGCAAGCACTTCATCGGCGCCGACGAGACGAAAGCCTTCGCGCTCATGCTCGTCACCGAGCACGCGCAACAAGGCATCATCCCCCTTGCGCGCCGCCGACAACACGCGCGGCATCATCAAGGCTGCCCGCGCGTCGAGCTTGAGCGATTTGAAATCGGGCCGCTTCACGATGCCAACGAAGGTGACGGCGTCGCACCCGGCTTCGCGCAGGGCTCTGAAACGGGCGTCCATCTCGCCAAGACCGAAGTCGCCGCCGGGGTGTGCTGAAAGAACCGCGTCGCTCACACCGACAATGCGCGCCACGTAGTATGGCGCGCCAGTCGAAGCGCAGTGCTCCACAATGCGGACCGGCAGTTCGCCGCCGCCTGCAATCACCCCGAGCTTCGTCCAGGCGGCCATGGCCGCGTCAGATCTTCGGCATGCACAACGCGCGCTGCGCGTCGGCGCGAATGAACGTCACGATTTCGCGCACTTCGGCAACGTGCGCATAGAGCTCCGCAACGTCGTCCAACCGTTCCTGGAACGTGCCCTCCTCCGCGAAGAGCAGGCGATAGGCGGCGCGCAGATCGTGGATCGCATCCCGGGTGAAGCCGCGACGTTTAAGACCCACGACGTTCAGCCCTGCCAGCTGCGCGTGATTGCCGAACACCGAGCCGTACGGAATGACGTCCGCCACCACCGCCGCAAGCCCGCCGACAAAGGCGTGATTGCCGATGCGCCCGTTCTGGTGGACGGCGCTGAGCCCGCCCATGATCACGTGATCGCCAATCTGGACGTGCCCGCCGATCGTCGCGCCTTGCGCGAGGATGACGTTGTTTCCAATGACGCAGTCGTGGGCCACGTGGGCCTGGGCCATGAAGAACCCGTCGTCGCCAATCACGGTCTCGCCGCGGCTGCGCATCGTGCCGCGGTGCATCGAGACATGCTCACGGATCATCGCGCGCGCACCGACGATAAGCTTCGTGGGTTCGCCCTTGTAGGACGTGTCCTGTGGCGGCGTGCCGAGGGCCGCGAAGGGATGGACGGTGTTGTCTTCGCCGAGCGTCGTCTCGCGCTCGATATAGACTTGAGCGATCAGCCGCGTGCGCGCACCGAGCTTCACGTTCGGGCCGACGATGCAGTACGGGCCGATTTCCACGTCGGCGCCGAGTTCTGCTGACTTGTCGACGATGGCGGTGGGATGGATGGCGGTCATTTCTCGTGCAATTCCACCTTCATGGCGGCGAACTCCGCCTCCGACGCGAGTTCGCCATTCACTTCGGCGCGGCCGCGAAACTTGAAGATGTTGCGCCGCGCGAACAAAACCTCCACCGGCATTTCCAGAACCTCCCCGGGACGCACGGGACGCCGGAAGCGGGCGTTGTCGACGGACATGAAGAGGATCGTGTTCTTAGTCACGTCCACATCGAGCGACTTCGACATGAGCACAGCGCCCGTCTGCGCCATGGCTTCGATCTGAAGGACGCCCGGCATCACAGGTTCGTGCGGAAAGTGCCCGGGAAAATACGGCTCGTTGAAGGTCACGCACTTGATGCCGCGGATCGATGTCGACGGAACGTACTCAACCGCGCGGTCCACGAGCAGAAACGGATAGCGGTGCGGCAGGCGGCGCAGGATTTCGGCGATGTCGATCGTGCCGCCTTTGTCAGCCGCAGCGCTCTCAGGTTTCTCCGCCATTGCGTTTTCCGATCGCCTTCCCGAGCCACGCCACCTCGCGCAGCCACTGGCGCAAGGGCTTGGCGGGGTAGCCTGCCCATGTCTCGCCCGCAGGGACGTCATGCATGACAGCGGACCCCGCCGCAAGGATGGCCCCGCGCCCGATGTGGCGGTGATCCGCAACCCCCACGCGCCCCCCCATCATCACACCGTCGCCGACAGTCACGGAACCCGAAATGCCGCCGAACGCCGCAATGATCGCGCCCCGACCGACGGTCACATTGTGCGCGATCTGGCAAAGGTTATCGATCTTGGCGAGTTCGCCCACCACCGTGTCGCCGAAGAGTCCGCGATCCACGGTGACGCCCGCGCCGATGGAGACGCCGTCCTGGATAATGGCGCGTCCGAAGTGTGGGACATCGACGGGCCCCTGCTCGTCCCCTGCGACCCCGAACCCGCTCTGGCCGATAAGAGCGCCGGAAAGTATCGTCACACCGTCGCCCACGAGCGCGCAGGCCAGCACCACACCCGATCCAATCCGGCAGTGGCGCCCTATGGCGACGCCGGGTCCGATCACGCTGTTTGCACCGATTGTCGCGCCAGCGCCGATCCGGACGTCGGCGCCCACGACGACGCCGGGCGCCAGGCGCACATCGCCTTCGAACTGCGCCGAAGGATGTATGAGGGGACCGCCGCTCTCGAAGGTGCGCTCGGTCGCGACCCTGCCTGCAACGCGCGCAAAGAATGCCCGCGGCTCGCGCGCGATGATGAACGTTGCATCGGGATTTGCGGCGCCGATGGCGTTCTCACGCACGACAAGGACACGCGCCGACGTCCGTGGCGCGTGTCCCTTGCCGTCGAAATAGACAAGATCGCTTTCGGCGGCGCTGTCGAAGGCGCCGACGCCCGTCACCTGACGCGCGCCATCGCCCTGCACGATCGCTTCGCCCGCAAGTTCGGCCGCAGAGATCGGCCCGCACAGCGTGTAGAAGCGCGGATCGATCATGCCGCGGGGTCCCGCACTCGATTACTTCTTGGGCGCGGCTTTGGGTTGGCCCGCCTTCGGTTGCGCGGCGGCCTCCGGCGCCGGACCGACCGTGACCGGCGACCAGGCCGGTGCAGGCGCGCGCGGCGTTGCAGCGTTGAACCGCGTCAGTGCATCCTGCGTGATATCCACGTTGGCGCGCGCCTTTGCGATCTGCGAACGATCCACCACGATCAGCGCGCCGCGCTGGGTCATGATCTGGTCGATAATGGGATCAAGCGCCTGCATGAGTGTCTGGTCGGCGCGTTGCGACGTCGCCTGCACCGACAGCTCGAAGAGTTGCTGCTTCTGGCGCAGGTCGTTCTCGCGGCGAATCTGCGCCTCGACACGCGTCTTGAGGGCGGGATTAGCTGCTACTTGCTGTGCCGACTGGCCCTGGAGCAGCGGCTGAAGCGCACGGCCTTCGGTCTCGAACTGCGTCACCGTCGCCTGGTTCTGTGAGCGGAACTCATTGGTCTTCTGCTCGACGAGCGTCTTCAGTTTCTGCTGCATGTCCGCCCAGGCGGTGGACTGAGAACGCAGCCGCTCAAGATCCATGACGATAACTTGCGACTGCGTCGCCGGCGCGGCCGTTTGCGCCATAGCGGCGCCGATGCCGAGCGCGCCGAGCGCGCCGCCCGCAAGAGCGGCCGCGGCAACGAGTGTCTTGCTGATACGCATGGACGTTTTCCTCTAAAATCTCGTACGTGTGGAGAACCGGAAGCCTTCCGTGCGATCGTATTCTTCCTTCGCGAGCGGGTGCGCGAAGTCGAACTGCACGGGGCCGAACGGGCTGTCCCAGAAAATGCTGACGCCGACCGAGGCGCGCAGGCTGAGCGCGTCATCGACATAGGCGGTGACTGTGTTGAAATTACCGGAGTCTGCTGGCGCACCACCTGGCAGCGTGCCGCCGCGATACGTCGTCACGACCTGTTTGCGGCGATCACTCTCGTCGAGGATCCCGAGGCCGCCGAACTCGGCGAACAGCGCGCCTGAGACGCCGTATTCCTTCGGAAGACCGGTCGGGAAGGTCATCTGCAATGTGCCGATATAGTAGGCGTTCCCGCCGAGGCTGTCGCCTTCGATGAGTTGTGGCTGGCCCGGCGAGGTCGAGTCTTCGACGACGATGAGCTGGCGCGGGCCGATACCGGCGACATCAAATCCGCGGAAGTTCGACCCGCCCTTGAAGAACCGGTCGTTGATGCGGACGTTGTCATCCCCCCAACCCAGAATGTAGCCGGCGCTGAGCGAGAAGCTCGCGACCACATCACGGAAGATGCCGTAGTAGGTCGTCGCCTCGACCTCGCTGCGCAGGTACTTCACGTCACCACCAAGGCCGGCGAGATCCTGCCGGAACGACATGTCGAAGCCGCGTGTCGGATCCACCGGATCGTTCCGCTTGTCCCAGTTGAACGTGTACCCCAGCACGGAGGTGAGGAAGGTGCCTTCCTGGTCACACAGCAAAGGTCGGCCGAGGTTGCGGGCATCCAACGAACACTGCTCAAGCAATTCGTCGGGCGTGAGCGGATTGTTGTCGGTGTCGCCGAGATTGACAAAGCCGTCCGCAATCTGGGTGTCGTCCTGGCGAATGGTATAGGTCAGGCCCACACCGGTCGTGTCCGTGATCGGGAAGCTGGCGCGCAAGCCCGCACCCGTCGACTGGTTCTCGAAGGAGGACTCGTCGAGATAGTCGGTGCGCAAGGTGTAGAGATCGAAACCCGCCGCGAGGTCACGGCCCATGAAGCGCGGCTCGGTGAAGCGGATATCCACCTGCTGGCGACGTGAACTCGTCGATGCACGCAGCCGCAGGAACTGGCCGCGCCCGCGCAGGTTGCGCTCGCTGACCGAGATGTCGAACAGGAAGTTGTCCGTCGAAGAGAAGCCAGCCGCGAACGCGAGTTCGCCCGTGGTGTCTTCCTCGACCTTCACGTCGACGACGGCCCGATCGGGTTGCGACCCTTCCGTCTCCTCGATCTCGACGTTCTTGAAAAAGCCGAGCGAGCGGATGCGTGAACGCGAGCGGTCCAGCAGCACGCGATTGAACGCATCCCCTTCCGACACGCGCAGTTCGCGGCGGATGACCTGATCGAGCGTGCGCGTGTTGCCGACAATATTGATCCGTTCGACGAAGACGCGGGCGCCTTCGTTCACTTCGAAGGTGACATCGACGGTGCGTGTTTCGGGGTTGCGGTCGATCCGCGGGCGGATGTCGACGTTGGCGTAACCGCCCGTCCCCGCCGTGAAAGTCATGGCGTCGATCGACTTTTCGATCAGTTCGCCTTCGAACATCTGGCCGGTGCGGATCGGCACGACGGCGCGCAGAAGCTCCGCCGGCACCTTGTCCAGTTCGGTTTCGACCTTGACCTCGCCGAACTCATACTTCTCCCCTTCATCGATCGTGAAGGTGATGAAGAAGTCTTCCTGGTCCGGCGTCAGTTCCGCCGTCGCCGACACGATCCGGAAGTCAGCGTAGCCGCGGTTGGTGTAGAACTGCCGCATCAGCTCGCGATCGTACTCAAGACGATCAGGGTCGTAGTTGTCGTTCTTGGCGAAGAATTTCCACCAGTGGGACTCTTCCGTCAGAACGGACTCGCGCAATTCGCGATCCGAGAACGCCTTGTTGCCGATGAAGTTGACGCTGCGCACGCCCGTCACCGGGCCCTCGTCCACTTCGAAAATAAGATCCACGCGGTTCTGTTCGAGTTCGCGCACCTGCGGCGTGACGGTCGCGGCGAAGCGGCCCGAGCGACGGTACTGCTCGATGATGCGTTGCACATCCGACTGCGCACGCGCAGGCGTGAACACGGAACGCGGCTTGGCCTGGATTTCCTTCTGGAGGTCTTCCTCCTTCAAGGAGTTCAGCCCCTCGAAGATCACCCGGTTCACGATGGGGTTCTCGACGACGCGCACGACGAGGTCGGCGTCGCGCTGGCCGATCTGCACGTCGGCGAAGAGACCGGTCGCGAACAGCGTTTTCAGCGAAAGGTCGACGCGCTCAGGTTCGACGAGATCGCCCGGACGCAGCAGCAGGTACGACTGCACCGTGCTGGCTTCGACGCGCTGGTTGCCCTCGACCACGATGCGACGGATGGCGAGCTGCGGTTGGGGAATCTGTGCGGTCGCTTGTGGGGCCGGCTGACCAGCCTGCGGCGCGGGGGCGGCGGGACTCGCCGGCTGGGGGGCGGGCGACGGCGCACGCATGGGCGCGGCCGGGGCCGGAGCAGGCGCCGCCTGCGCGGGCTGCACAGGCGATTCAGGCTGCGCTTGCGGTCGCTGCGCCTCCTGTCCCATCGCCGGTTGCGGCAACAGCACTCCAGCGCCAACTGCGGCGACACCGGTGACGGCGCCGACCATCACATCACGCAACGTGCGCTTCATGCAGAACCCTCGATCACTTCGGCGCTCCCCTGCGCCGGGTTTTAAGACAGTATTCTTCCGACGAACTCAAGGAGCTTGAACCGTTGGAGGTCGTTCCATGTGGCGAACACAAAAAGGCCCAAGATCATAAGGGCGCTAATACTGAAGCCGACTTCCTGGCTGCGGTCGCTCAACGGCCTGCGGCGGACGGCCTCCAGCCCGCACAGGACGAGCTGTCCGCCGTCCAGTGACGGGATCGGCAACAGGTTGGCGAAGCCAACGGCAACCGACAGCATCGCCGCCCATCCGAGCAGCGAGATCGCGAGATTGCCGATGGCGTCGCCAGCGGATGTCGATGCCTGAAGTGCGCCCTGTGTAACCTTGCCAGAGGTATCGAATATCCCCAGCGGACCCATGATGTGCTCGGACGACGCCCGTCCGGAGAAAAGATTCCCCAGATACTGCGCGGTCTGCGCCAACATGCGCCAGACCATCCATGCGCCTTCGCCGATCGCCTCGATCGGGTTCAGCCGCTTGATGACGACTTCGTCCGGAGCGGTGATCCTGCCGACGCCGAGAACGCCGACGGTCTTTTCGATTCCCGTTTCATCGACGGATTTCTGGCTGCCAACGGTCACTGTGAGCGCGTGCGTCCCGTCGGGCCGGCGCACTTCGAAGTTCAGCGTGGCGCCGGGGCGCGCGCGCACAGTCTCCTGCATGGCGCCAAAGGAACTGATAGCGGCGCCCTCGATGGAGACGATCACATCGCCTTCCCGCAGGCCGGCTTTCGCGGCAGGCTGCCCGACGGAAACCGTGTCTATCCGGGGACTGAGCGCGGCGACATCGGTGATGTTCTTGCCCTGGACCATGACGATCAGCGCGAACACCGCGATGGCGAAGATGAAATTGACAACCGGCCCTGCGGCCGCGATCGCGGCGCGCACGCCCACGGGTTGGGCGCGGAGATAGCCGCGTCGCTTCTGCTCCGCATGATCAACACCGCGCATGGCTTCCGGCGCAGGACGCGAACTTGTCGGGTCGGCATCGTCGATGAACGAGACAAAGCCGCCGATCGGAATCTGGGAGATTTTCCACACCGTGCCGTGCTTGTCGGTTCGCGATACCAAGGGCGCGCCCCAACCGAGCGAAAAGCTCTTGATGGCGACACCGAAGTGGCGGGCGACAAAGAAGTGGCCGAACTCGTGCACGACGACCACAAGGCTCAACACGAGCACGAATGGCACAGCCGACGTCAGCAGGTAGGTCACAACCCCTTCGACCATCTCATCCTCTCCAGCCGCGACCCCGGTCTTGGCTCCCTAAGACTCAATCCCTGGTACGCCGGGTTCGCTCAGGCGACCCGCCGACGCGCGATCACCTGACGCGCCGCGATTCGGGCCGCAGCGTCGATGGCGCGCACCTCATCGAAGGATGACGGCGAATTTGCGATGGCGCCAAGCCCGGACCCCTCCCAGGACTGCAATACCTCCTCGACGGCGGCCGCGATCTCCAGAAAGCCGATCTCCCCGTCGAGGAAACTCTCCACAGCGGATTCGTTGGCCGCGTTGAGAATGGCAGGCGCCGCCCCGCCCGCCCGCAGCGCCTCCCGCGCCAGCCGCAGGGCGGGAAATCGCTCCAGATCCGGCGTTTCAAACGTCAGATCGCCCATGGCGGTCAGATCGAGGCGCTGCGCCGACACCGGGGCCCGGTCGGGCCAGGCCAGCGCATAGGAAATGGGCACACGCATATCCGGGGCGCCCATCTGCGCCAGAACCGAGCCGTCGCAGTAGGACACCAGGCTGTGGATGATCGACTCTGGGTGGATGACCACATCGATCCGGTTTTCCGGCATGCCGAAAAGGAGCGACGCCTCAATCAGCTCAAGGCCCTTGTTCATGAGAGTGGCGCTGTCGACGGAGATCTTGCGGCCCATGGACCACTTCGGGTGCAGGCAGGCCTGGGCGACGGTTGCAATCGCCATCTTCTCGCGCGCCCAACTGCGGAACGGACCGCCGGACGCAGTGAGCGTGAGCTTCTCGACGCGATCGGGGTGACCAAGCACCTGGAATATCGCGTTGTGCTCGGAATCTACCGGGAGAAGTTTCGCCCCGCTTGCGCGCGCGGCCTCCAGCAACAGGGGGCCGGCGCAGACGAGGCATTCCTTGTTGGCGAGCGCCACCGCCACACCGCGATCGATGGCCGCGCGCGTCGGTTCCAGCGCGGCTGCGCCGGTGATCGCCGACATGACCCAGTCCGCAGGGCGTGCGCCGGCTTCGGCCAACGCTGCAGCGCCGGCGCCAACCTCGACCGCCATGCCCGACAGCGCGGATCGCAGATCGTCCGCAAGCGTCTCGTCGGCCACCGCCACGAATTTCGGCCGCAGGCGCCGCGCCATGTCGACGAGCGCCGCCAGATTGCGGCCGCCGGTGATCGCCTCGACCTCGATCTCCGCTGCGCCGGAACCGATGAGCTCTTCCACCACCGCCGCGGTGCTGGCGCCGATCGACCCCGTCGCGCCGAGGATGGTGATGCGCCGTGTGAGCGTCATGCCGCCCGCCCGAGCAGCGCGAGCCAGAAGCCGGGCGACAATGCGAGCGCGATGGACGTCGCCACGGTCGCCGCCATGAGACCGTCGATGCGATCGAGCACGCCGCCATGGCCCGGAATGACGCGGCTCGCATCCTTCACGCCGAAACGACGCTTGAGCAGGCTCTCGAAGAGATCGCCGAAGAGCCCGATAAGTGCGAGCGCCGCGCCGACGAACGCCCACAAGGGCGCCGGTCCGCCGATCACGGCGGCAAACACCCCGGCCGCCGTCATTCCAGCCAGCGTACCCGATGCAAACCCCGACCAGGTCTTTGCCGGCGAGAGGTTCGGCACCAGTTTCGGCCCGCCGATGAGCTTGCCGCCGAAATAGGCCGCCGCGTCCGCCGACCAGATGATCGCAAAGAGCCCGAGGATGATCTTCGCGCCCTCCGGTTCGTGCCCGCGCAACGCGAGGAACAGCACGCAGGGCGCGGCGATATAGACGACGCCGCCCGCCGTCTCGAGCGCTTGCGAGATCGAACGCCGCCGGAGGGCTGAGGCAATGCCGCACGCCGCCATGATCGCGAACGCCAGCGGGTATTGGCCCCAGCTCGCCGCCATGACTGCGCCAAGCGCGCCGATGACGCAGAACGCAAACGCTGCCGAGAGCGAGTGCGGTTCGCTCATGCGCGTCCATTCGTAGCTCATGATCACCACCGCTGCGCCCGTGGCGCCCGCAATCCACGGTCCACCGATGATGGTGACCGTCAGACCGAACACGGCGAGCACCAGCGCGGACGCCACGCGCGGCCCAAGGTCGTCGAGTTTCGACGCCGGCGCCGCTTCGTGAGGCGCGCCGTCGCTACTCGTCACGCCCGACGCCGCCGAACCGCCTGTCACGCCTCCGGAAATCGTTGATCGCCCGCTCAAGCTGCACGTGCCCGAAGTCGGGCCACAGATCGTCGAGGAAAACGAGTTCGGCATAGGCCGCCTGCCAGAGCATGAAATTGGAAAGCCGCTTCTCACCGCTGGTGCGCACCAGAAGATCGAGCGGAGGTAGGCCCGCCGTGTCGAGCCGCATCGCGAATGTCTCCGCCGTGACTTCCGACGGCGCAAGTCGCCCCGCCGCCACATCGTCGGCGACACGGTGCACGGCGCGCACGATCTCGTCCTGCGCGCCGTAATTGAAGGCGATGGTGAGATGCAGGCTGGCGTTGGCGGCGGTGCGTTCCTCGGCGCGCTCGATGATTGCACGGATATCCGGCGCGAGGCTGCCGCGCTCCCCGATCACGCGCACCTTCACGCCATCGCGCACTAGGCGGTCGAGATCTCGACCGACATAGATGCGCAGCAATTCCAGAAGCGCGGAGACTTCCTCTTTCGGCCGCCCCCAGTTCTCCGTCGAGAACCCGAACACGGTGAGATACGGAAGCTTGAGGTCGCCGGCGGCCTCGACGGTGCGTCTCAACGCTTCGACGCCGGCACTGTGGCCCTGCGTCCGCGGGGCGCCGCGCGCCTTCGCCCAACGGCCGTTGCCGTCCATGATGATCGCCACGTGTCGCGGCGCGGCGCCGATATCAGAGGTGTCCGCCATCAGCGCTCACACAGGATTACACCTGCATGATCTCCTCTTCCTTGGTGGCCATAGCCTGATCGACGTACTTCACGAACTGGTCCGTCGCCTGCTGAACCTGCTCGGCGAACTTCTTCTGCTGGTCCTGACTGATGTCGCCATCCTTCTCCAGCTTTTTCAGGTGTTCCATACCGTCGCGGCGTACGTTTCGGATCGCGACGCGCGCGGCTTCGGCGTACTTCCCGGCGAGCTTGGCGAGTTCGCGCCGGCGCTCTTCGTTCAGCGGCGGGATGGGTACGCGAATGGTCTGGCCGTCGACGATCGGGTTGACGCCGAGACCCGCGTTGCGGATCGCCTTCTCGACGGCGGTGACGACGCCCTTGTCCCAGACCTGCACCGCCAGCATGCGCGGCTCGGGCGCCGAGACTGCGCCGACCTGGTTGAGCGGCGTCGATGCGCCGTAGGCATCCACCATGATTGGATCGAGCAGGTGAATGCTCGCGCGGCCGGTGCGCAGGCCGGTGTATTCCGTTTTCAGCGCCGCAAGCGCGCCGTCCATGCGCTTTTTGATGTCGTCGAGGTTGAAGGGCGTGTTGGGCATGGGCCGTTCCTGTTTCTCGCGCCTCAGATTTCGCGAATGATCGTGCAGACGCCGCGACCCGCAAGGACTTCGCCGAAAGCGCCCTTCTCTCGGATGGAGAAGACGACGATCGGAATGTCGTTCTCCCGCATCAGACTGACGGCGGCGGCGTCCATCACCTTTAGGTTCTTTTCCAGAACGTGCTGGTAGCTCAGGTCATCGAAGCGCTTGGCCGACTTGTCCTTCTTGGGATCCGCCGAATAGACGCCGTCGACGCTGGTGCCCTTGAAGAGCGCGTCGCAACCCATTTCGACGCAACGAAGTGCTGCGGCGGTGTCGGTGGTGAAGAACGGGCTGCCAGTGCCGGCGGCGAAGATCACCACACGTCCCTTTTCCACGTGACGCATGGCGCGGCGGCGGATGTAGGGTTCGCAGATGGTGACCATCGGGATCGCGGAGACGACGCGCGTGTCGTAGCCCTGCCGCTCCAGCGCGTTCTGCATGGCGAGCGAGTTCATGACCGTCGCCAGCATGCCCATATAGTCGGCCTGCGCGCGCTCCATGCCCTTCGCGGCGCCCGTAAGCCCGCGGAAGATGTTGCCGCCGCCGATGACGACGCAGACTTCGACCCCGCTATCGACGGCGTCGCCGATTTCGCCGGCGATGCGGTCGCACACGTCCACGTCGATGCCGTACTGACCGTCGCCCATGAGGGCTTCGCCCGACACCTTCAGGAGCACCCGCCTGTAAGGGCCTTCCGGCGTCGGGCGCGCGGCGCCGCCCTCGTCAGTGTCGTCGGTCATGCCCAGCGTCCGTCCTGAATCTCGCCGGGCATGTTACCGCCTTCCCTGACAGGTCTGCAAAGGCTTCCGGCTTACGATTTTCCCGTCATGCCCGCGACTTCCGCGGCAAAATCGTCCTTCGGCTTCTCCACACCCTCGCCGAGCTTGAAGTACTTGAAGGCCGCGAGCTTGATCGGCGCGCCGGCGTCCTTCTCGGCCGCCTTCACCCAGGCCTCGACGGTCTGGTCGGGAGCCATGACGAACTTCTGCTTCGTCAGGACCACTTCCTCGAAGAACTTGCGCAGCCGGCCTTCGATCACGCCCTTGAGGACGTTCTCCGGCTTGCCGACCATCTTGGGGTCTTCCTTGACCTGCTCTTCGTAGATCGCGCGTTCGCGCGCCACCGCGTCCGCCGGCACTTCCGTGTCGGTCAGGGCGAGCGGGCCGGTCGCAGCTACGTGCATGGCGACCTTGCGCGCCACGTCCGTCAACACATCCGCCTTGCCGGCGGACTCAAGCGCCACCAGGACGCCGATCCGGCCGAGGCCGTCGGCGATTTGGCCGTGGATATAGGGCGCGACGACGCCTTCGCTCACTTCAAGGTAGGCCGAGCGACGCAGCGTCATGTTCTCGCCAATGGTGGCGATGAGCTGGGTGATCTGGTCGCTCACCGTGCCGCCCTCACCGGGAGAAGAGAGCAGCTTGTCGTGATCGCCCTTGGCCGCGAGTGCAGCCTTCGCGAAGCCGGCAGTCGTCTTCTGGAAGCCCTCGTTGCGGGCGACGAAGTCGGTTTCCGAGTTGAACTCGATCAGCGCGCCGCTCTTGCCCGCGACGGCGACGCCGACGAGGCCTTCAGCCGCCGCACGGTCGGCTTTCTTCGCCGCCTTCGACAGCCCCTTTGCGCGCAGCCAGTCGACGGCGGCTTCGAGGTCGCCGTTGGTTTCCGACAGCGCCTTCTTGCAGTCCATCATGCCGACGCCGGTTTTCTCGCGGAGTTCCTTCACGAGCGCAGCAGTGATTTCGGCCATGTTCATGCCCTCTGGTATGCAGTTACATCATTGGAACGCCACGCTTTCGCGCCGCGCACGATCAGCTTTCGACGGCTTCCGCGACCGGTTCGGCGTCGCGCAGCGCGCGTTCCGCTGGCGGGTTCGCTGAAGCGCCCACGTCAGCGCCCGAAGCGACCTGACCTTGGGCCAGACCGTCCAGAACCGCATCCGCGATCATGTCGCAGTACATCTGGATGGCGCGCGCAGCATCGTCGTTGCCGGGGATCGGGAAGTCGACGAGGTCCGGATCGCAGTTGGTGTCGATGATCGCCACGATCGGGATGCCGAGCTTGCGGGCTTCCTGGATCGCGATGGCTTCCTTGTTGGTGTCGATCACGAACATGAGGTCCGGCGTGCCGCCCATGCCGGCGATGCCGCCAAGCGAACGATCGAGCTTCTCGCGTTCGCGCGTGAGGTTCAGGAGTTCCTTCTTGGTCAGACCCGTGGGGCCTTCCTGCGAGGTCAATTCCGTCACTTCGCGCAGGCGCTGGATCGACTTCGACACGGTCTGCCAATTCGTCAGCGTGCCGCCGAGCCAGCGCTGGTTCATGTAGTATTGCGCGCAGCGCTTGGCCGATCCGGCGATGAGATCCGACGCCTGGCGCTTGGTGCCGACGAACAGGATCCGCCCGCCGGCCGCAGCCGTCGCACGCACTTTCTCGAGCGCCGCATCGAGGAGCGGCAGCGTCTGCGAAAGGTCGATGATATGGATGTTGGACCGCTCGCCGAAGATGTAGCGAGCCATCTTGGGGTTCCAACGATGGGTCTGGTGTCCGAAGTGCGCGCCAGCTTCAATGAGCTGACGCATGAGATCGCTCTGCGCCATGGTCTTTATGTCTTTCCGTTCGTCCGGTTAAACCGCCACGGGAGGAGCCGGAACGAGGGTCCCGGCACCGGACGCCAAAGAGCGGGTACAGCCCAAAAGCCGACCCGCACGAGGCAACCCCGTGTGTGAAGTGGGGCCGATATAGGCGTGGCCGACCCGGCTGTCCAGCCGCTAGCCGACCCGCTCGACCCCGCGCGAGGCCTTCACGGCGGCTCGCGCCGCCGCGCCCGCCGGGAATCGGCCCTTGGCCTCGATCTCGACCTCACGGCCGTCAGCGAGACGCAGCACCAGCGTCAGCGGCCGCATCTCCCCGCCCCCGGCGCCTTCCAACGACTTCAGGGTCTCGGCCAGCGCGCTGATCGGAGCGCCTTCCTTCAGCACTACCCGCAGCACGTCGCTGGAGCGCGCCTCGGCGGCCTCGACCGCCTCGAACTGCGAACAGGCGAGCTTGAGATCGCCGTCCCGCCAACGAATGCGCCCGCGGAAGATCATCGACTTGCCGACCTGCAGCGCCTCGCGCTCCCGGGCGAAATCCTCGGGCATCATCATGGCTTCGTATTCGCCGGTCGGGTCGGAAAGCCCGAGCCATGCGAACTGCCCGCCAGACTGCGACGGTCGCGCCTGGATGCGGCGGATGACGCCGGCCATGGCCACGTTGCGCTGCTCGGTCTCTCCCGTTTCGACAACCTCCGCAAAGGTCGTGAGCGTGCCGCTCGGCGCGTTGGCGAAGAAGAGATCGAGCGGGTGACCCGAGAGATAGAAGCCGACGCTGTCGCGCTCGTTGTCGAGGCGGTCCTGCGCGCTCCACGGTTCGGCCTTCGGCAGCACGGGCCGCACCGCATGTTCTTCGGCGCCGAAGAGGCTCGACTGCGCACTCGCGCGTTCCTGCGCCGCGCGTTGGGCGAACTGGGTGAGCGTGTCGCACGCTGCAAAGGCGCACGCGCGATCGGGCTCCAGCGTGTCGAACGCGCCGCCCTTGGCGAGATTTTCGAGTTGCCGTCGATTGATCGCCTTGGCGTCGAGACGCTCGGCGAAATCGACGAGGTCACGGAAGCGCCCGCCGCGCTCGCGTTCGGCGATCACGCTCTTCATCGCGGCGAGACCGACATTGCGCACGGCGCCGAGCGCGTAGAGAATCTTTCCGTCCTCCACGTCAAAGTCGGCGTTGGACCGGTTGATGTCCGGCGGCGCGACCTCGACGTCCATGCGCCGCGCGTCCTGCTGGAAGCTCGCGAGCTTCTCGGAATTGGAGAGATCCAGACTCATCGACGCCGCGATGAACTCCACCGGGAAATGGGCCTTCAGGTAGGCCGTCTGATACGCGACGACGGCGTAGGCGGCGGCGTGAGACTTGTTGAATCCGTAGCCCGCAAACTCCGCCACGAGATCGAATATCCGACCCGCGAGCGCATCGCCGACATTGTTCTTCGCCGCCCCATCCAGAAAGCGCGTGCGCTGCTTAGCCATTTCCGACGGCTGCTTCTTGCCCATGGCGCGGCGCAGAAGATCGGCCTCGCCGAGCGAATAGCCGCTCAGCACCTGCGCGATCTGCATCACCTGTTCCTGATAGACGATGACGCCGTAGGTTTCCTTGAGCAGCGGCTCCAGCAGCGGATGCGGATACTCCGGTTCCATCCGCCCGTGCTTCACGTCCGCGAAGGCGTCGATGTTCTTCATCGGGCCCGGGCGATAGAGCGAGATGAGCGCGATGATATCTTCAAGGCATGTCGGTTTCACCTTGCGCAGCGTGTCGCGCATGCCCTGACCTTCGAGCTGGAACACGCCGAACGTCGCGCCGGACTGCAGCAGTTCGTAACTCTTGGCGTCGTCCCACGGGATCTTGTCGAGATCGACGACGATGTTGCGCTTCTTCAGATAGCCGAGCGCACGATCGATGACGGTGAGCGTCTTCAGGCCGAGGAAGTCGAACTTCACCAGCCCCGCCGGCTCGACCCACTTCATGTTGAACTGGGTGGCGGGAATGTCGGAGCGCGGATCGAGATAGAGCGGCACCAACTCGACGAGCGGCCGATCGCCGATGACGACGCCGGCGGCGTGCGTTGAAGCGTTGCGGTAGAGGCCTTCCAGTTGAAGCGCGGTGTCGAGGAGTTGTCCGACCTCCGGTTCCTGCACGCGCGCGGTCTTGAGGCGCTCTTCGCTCTCGATGGCTTCTGCGAGCGTCACGGGATTGGCGGGGTTAGCCGGCACCAACTTCGCGAGCCGGTCCACGAGGCCGAACGGCAGCTGCATCACGCGGCCCACATCGCGCAGCACCGCGCGCGCCTGCAGTGTGCCGAAGGTGATGATCTGCGCGACGCGATCGGCACCATACTTGCGCTTCACGTACTCGATGACTTCGCCGCGTCGTTCCTGACAGAAGTCGATGTCGAAGTCCGGCATCGAGACGCGTTCGGGATTGAGGAATCGCTCGAACAGCAGGCCGAATCGAAGCGGATCAAGGTCGGTGATCGTCAACGCATACGCGACCAGCGATCCAGCGCCCGAACCCCGCCCCGGACCGACCGGAATCCCGTGGTTCTTGGACCATTTGATGAAGTCCGAAACGATCAGGAAGTAACCGGAAAAGCCCATCTGCTGGATCACGCCGATCTCAAACGCGAGGCGCTTCCAGTATTCCTCTTCCGGCGCGGACAGGTTTGCCGGCCCCAACGCCGCCAGACGGCGCTTCAGCCCATCCTCAGCCTGCGCCGCGAGTTCGGATTTCTCGTCACGACCCGCCTTCGTGTCGAAGTTCGGCAGGATTGGTTTGCGGGTACGGGACCGCACCGAACAGCGCTGCGCAATTTCAATCGTCGACTCGATCGCCTCGGGCAGATCGTCGAACAGAGCGCGCATTTCCGCTTCGGTCTTGAAGTAGTGCTCGGGCGACACACGCGGGCGATCCGTCTCGCCGAGATAGCTCGAGTGCGCCAGACACATAAGCGCGTCGTGCGCCTCGTGATCCTTGCGCGCCTCGAAGCGCACATCGTTCGTCGCCACGAGCGGCAGTCCGCTCGCATAGGCCATCTCCAGGAGCGCGGCCTCGACCTCCGCCTCACCGGGATCGCCGTGTCGCTGCAGTTCGACGTAGAGCCGCCCGTCGAACGCGCGCGCGAGGTCGTCCAGCACGGCGCGCGCCTGCGGCGTCTTGTTGGCCGCGATATGCGCCGCGATCGGTCCCTCAGCGCCGCCCGTCAGCGCGATGAGACCTTCGCTGTGCGCAAGGACGCGCTCCAGCAGCACGTGCGGCGCTTCGTTCGGCGGAATGTCGAGGAAGGCGGCGGTGGAGAGCCGCATGAGGTTGGCGTATCCGGCCTCGTTCTGCGCCAGCAGCGCCAGCACGCCGGAAAGACCATCCGGACCGCGCACGTCGAGCGCACACCCGACGATCGGCTGCACGCCCTTCTCGACCAGCGTCTCCGAGAATTCGAGCGCGCCGAACATGTTGTTTGTGTCGCACAACGCCACCGCCGGCTGGCCGTGCTTCGACGCCAACGCGCCGATGGACTTCACCCCCAGCATGCTCTGCAGCAGCGAGTAGGCGGAACGGGCGCGCAGATGGACGAACATGAAGCCTCCGACCGTGGATTGAGCCACGATTCGCATGCTTCAATGTTTAGGGTTTGTTCCCCGCCGCGACAACCGTGGCCCCGCGCTAAAGCCTGCGCTATCCACACCTCAACGCGCCAAGGGGAGCCGGGTTGACTGACATCGCGCTTCTCTGGCGTCCTGAACAGGCGGAGGCCCTGCGTACCCGCCTGGCGCCCGACGTGCGCACCATGCCGCTCTCCCAGAAGAGTTGCGCGGCGGCGTCGGCGGCGCAACTGCCTAACTTGGACGTCCGCTATTTCGACGTTCTTCAGGATATCGATCTGTCGGCTCTGCGTTCCGCCGCCGACGACGCCGTGCGAGCTCGCGAGTCTGCGGGCGGCTCGACGCTCGACAGACCGGCTGTCTGGCACAATGCGCATGAAACCGCGTTTGTCCGCGCGGCGGCGCAGCTGATGCTCCTGCAAGACACGGTGCGCAGTGTGACCTGCGTCTCCGACCCGGACGAACCGGAGTTGGTCGCGCTGACTCAAGTCTGTACCGCACACGGCGTCCATCTCGACAACATTGCTCTCGCACGACCGAGCCCAGTCGCGGCAACGCTTAGCGTCCCTGCCGACCTCGTGTTTTCCGACGCCCACCACGCTTCGGACAGCCGGCCATGGCGTTTCATTCTGGCTGTGGCGCTCGCCGATCTCGGAGATCAGATGCGCAAGGCGGCCAAGACGGGCGCGGTGGTCCTGGCCGTCGATGCGGATGCCTCCGGCGAAGCCGGCGACATTCAATCCCTCGCGCGCGCTGTCGGGAATACGAAGATACTTTCGCTGAGCACCGACGGCGCCGCGTACAGGGAGCGTGGCGACAACACCGCATACGCCGCTGAAGTCGAACGCCAGCTGGCGCGGGCGTTCGTGCGCGCGCCGGTGCAGGTGATCATCTCCGATCTGCGGCGCGTGGAAACGGAGTTGGCGGTACGCGCCGCACGGGCCTGCGGCCTTCGGCCAATCCTGCGCGCGCACGGCGGCGGCGTGATGGAAACGCCTTACCGGTTTGAGGATGCCGATGTCGCGCGCAGCGTCTGGACCAACGGCGCCCGACAGCTGGATCACGCCGATTTCGTCGAAAGCCCGCGCACACTGCGGCCGCCGCTACCGCATCGGCTCGCACGACTTGCCTTGCGGGCGGACCGGCTCCTCGCGCGACCACGCATCGGCGTCGTGGTCACGACTGGCGAACTCTTCGCAGCGCCGGAATCCCATCTGGCGCCGATGATCGAGGCCTTCGGCAAACTCTGCGCCGCCGCCGGAGACGCAGACGTCATCCTGCGGCTACGGCGTTTGGAAGACTGCGGCGATGTCTGGAGCGCAGCCCTGCCCGGAGCGAAGTTTGCGATCGAAACGCGAGATGATCGGCCGTTCATCCCCTTCGCGCGCAGCTGCGATCTGATCGTCGAACTGGGGGCCGAAAGCAGCGCGCAACTCGAAGCGGCGGCGAATGGCGTGCCGTGTGTGCGCATCGATGCGCCGCCAGCGTGGCTCCGGCGGTTCCTTCGCGAGGGCGATATCGTGCCTCAACTCGCTGTGGCTCAAGTCGCGGACTTGCTACGCTCACCCGCACGCTGCGTCGCGCTGGGTCTGCGCCAGTATTGTGCAGTGGAACGCGACACGCGGCCGGCGTAAGCGCTCAGGCCGCCTTCATGCTGCGCAAATAGACTTCCGCGACTTCATTGGGATCGCCGTCGAGCACCATCTGCCCGCCCGACATCCAGACCAGCCGCGTGCACAGCGAGCGCATCAGGCCAAGGTCGTGGCTCACCAGCACCAGAATGCCGGCGCGCTCGATCAGCTCATGCATGCGGCGGATGGCGCGTTCCTGGAAGTTCGCGTCGCCGGCGCCGAACACTTCGTCGATCAGCAGGATTTCGCCTTCGAGATATGTGGAGATGGCGAACCCCAGCCGGACATACATGCCGGCCGAATAGGTGCGCATCGGCAGATCGATGAACTCGCCAAGGTCGGCGAAGCCGATAATCTCGGCTTCGCGGTCACGGATCTGCTTCGGGGTAAAACCGATGGAGAGGCCGCGATACATGATGTTCTCACGGCCGGTCGCCTCGGCCTCGAATCCGGTGCCGAGATCGAACAGACCCTGCATGCGTCCTGTCACCTCGATCGTTCCGTCCGTCAGCGGGAACACGCCCGCGATGGTGCGCAGCAGCGTCGACTTGCCGGCGCCGTTGTGGCCGATCAGGCCTACCCGCTCGCCGCGATTGATCGTGAGCGAGAGCCCGTTGACCGCGTGCACGACCTTCTTGTCGATCCGCGGTCCGGTGTTGAAGCCAAGCGCGCCGAAGAGTGCGGCCTTGATGCTCGAACGGTCCCGCACCAGCGGGTAATCGAGTTGCGCCCGGCGGATGATGATCCGCGGCCCGGTGCTGACGACGTTGCTAGACATAGTGGATCGATTTCCGGTCGTTGATCACGGTCATCATTATCGCCAGGAACCACGAGCCCGCCGTCCAGGCGCCGATAACGATCCAGTCGCGCACTTCAGGCGGGCGCGACAAGAGAACCGGATCGCGGAACACGTCGCAGAACGCGAGCACCGGATTGATCGCCGTCCAAAGCTGCAGGTTCGGGCTGTCGAAGATTTCGCGCGCGAAGAACACGGGGCTCGCGAACCACAGCGCCTGCATCAGGATCAGCAGCATCTGCTGCGCGTCGCGATACTTGAGATTGATGAAGGCCACGATCGTCGCCCACGCCGAGCCCAGCGTGAAGAGCGCCGCCACGACCGGAATGATCCACAGCCAGTAGATCGTCGCGATCGGCTGATCGACGTCGAAGAACACGATCATGCCCGTGCGATAGAGGAAGAACGCCACCAGCCCGAGCAGGAACACAACGGATACCGTCAGGCATGTCCTGAGCGGAAAGATCAGCATCGGGATCGGCGCCTGTTTGAGGTACCCCGCGCCGCTGATGATCGACATCGCGCCTAGGTTCACGAACGACGCGATCGCGTCCCAAAGAATGAACCCCGAGAACACGTAGATCGAGAAATCCTTGAACTCCTGCTTGAACAGGTTCGCGAGGACGAAGGAGTAGAGCACCGTGAACGCCAGCGGGTGGATCATGGCCCAAACGACGCCGAGCGATGACCGGCGGAACCGCGACTGCAAGTCCGCGCTCGCCAGATGCATCATGAGGTGGCGATAGCGCCACATGGCCCCGATGTAGGAGCCGAGCGACATGCGGCCCACGCGCACAGTCTGTAGTGTTGCGCCTTGCACGCTCATCTCACCCGCACCGCCTCAAGCGTCCGCCCGGCGGTCTGACAAAGACCGCCACAGCCCCTACGCACCACAGGATACCCCCAAAGATAGCCCGAGATCGCCCCTCACCCCAAGGCGCCGTTATGGGCGACCCGATCCGGGTAGGCAACCTCGACCGACTGCGTCTGCAATCGCAAACGCACATGGCGTCGGTTTCCGTCGTCTATGTGGCGCTACCGTGGCCGCCACGCTTCCACCGCGCCGCCATGCCCTTGACCTCGTAGATACGCAAGCCATCCACCCAATATGACCCATTTGCGACGGCGAGGACGCCGTCGCTCTCTTCGACGAACGAAATGATCTCAACCTCGGCGAAGACCTCGTGATTGTTCGGTACGACCTGTCCGCGGAACCGCCACGTGAACGGGGTTCCGACACCGACAGGTTCAAATTCGCCGCCCTCTACACCGGTTCGCAGAATCACGGCGATGCGCAGCGCTTGCTGCAACGCCTCAAGCCCGAGCGATCCCGGCTGCACCGGGTCCTGGAAAAAGTGCGCCTTGAAGAACCATGCTTCTGGATCGACAGTCGCGCGCGTCACCAGTCTTCCGAAGCTTGCGACGCCGCCGTTGCAATCATACGCCGTGATCGCGTCGAGCAAGCGCAATCTGCCGTCGGAGAGATGCAGGCCGTTGCGACGCATATCGTCGAGCACGGGAAGCGCCGCACCGGTCTGAGCCAGGGCTGCGCGCGTCGCCTCGCTCGCAGGCAAGCCGACCTGCGACTGCAACGCCGCCGGGCTGAAGAAGCCGAACGCCGTCTTCATCGTCATCACGAGTTCGCCGCCCTGCGTGCACACGACATTGAAGAAGACGATGGTCGAACCGCCCGCTTCGGCGAAGCGTTCCAGTCGCGCGGTCACCCGCAGCACGCCTGCACGCGGCGGGCGATGCAGCAGCACCTCGTTGCCGTCGAGATTGCGGAATGCGGCGTCGTTTGCGCGGTTGGCGGCGAAGCCCATGTAGGATGCAAGCCAACCGCATGGTTGCAGCAACACCTCCGTCAGCACCGCCAGCGGCACGGCGTCACCACCGCCGTCCGCAAAATACCAGGCGCCAACCGGCGCGTCGTACTCGGCGACGACTGTTCCGCCTTCCGCTGGTACGCCGGGCGCGCCGTCGACGCTGAGAATGCGTGAAACGAAGTGATAGGGATCGGCCGGCAGTCTCGGCGCACGCCGCGCGCCATCGAACGGCGCGTAGAGCGCGCCGAAGGCGTCGGACGGCTTGCCGAGCGCACACGCTGTCAGTCCGCCGAGATCGCCGCGCACGTCGGTTGACTGTCCCACGATGCGTTTTGCGGAAGTGAGCGCGGCGATATCCACCGGCCAGTCCGGCACAAGCCGCATGCCGAAGCGTCGGCAATGAAACACCTTGAACCCGTCGCTGCGGCACAGGAGTGCGGCAAACACCGTTGGCGTCGGGCCGTCGATGATCTCCTCGATGAAGACCTCGTAGTCGAGATCGTGGGCGGTCTCCGGCGTCACCTGCCCGCGACACACGAAGCGCGCCATCTCGCCGGGCACGGGCTCGAAGCGCCAGCCGTCGCGCTCGATCGTGAAGCCGTAGGCGGCCATGGCAAATGCCAGCGCCTGCGTCGCGGCGTCGGCCATCAGCGTGCCCGGCATGCAGGGATCGTTCTTGAAGTGACCTTCGTAGAACCACGCGTCCGTAGGCGCATGAGCGCGCGCGCGCAGGTAGCCCCTCCCCCAAGGCCCACCGTGCGGTTCGAATTCGGACACCTTGTCCAGAAGCTGCAATCGTCCGTCTGGCAACGAAGGCGTCCGCGTGTGTGCAGCGGCGCGCTCGAAACCTTCGCCGAAGCAAGCGTACGCCCGCCCCTCAACAAAGGCATCGAGTGCAGCGCGATCGAACTGACGCCGCGTGGTCACGCAGGGCGGCGCATCGACCCTTGCATCCACCTTCGGCGGATCGTCTTCCGCATCCCACAGGACGCCGCCGGACTGCTGCAACTCTTCGGCGGAGAAGAAACCCGCCTGCCCGTTGCGTACCGAGATCATCAGCCGATTGCCGATGTGGCAGTCGTAATGAAAGAAGAAGAGCCGGGTTTCACCCGACACGGCATGGGCGTCGATATGGATGTCGTAGCGCAACGTTTCACCCGCGCGCGGCAGTTCGCCCATGAAGGTGAGATCGCAGCCGAGCAGGCGATACACGCGCTCACCACGGTTGTGGAAGTCAGCGCCCAGCCATGACGCAAGGAGCAGGTCCGCCTGGCCGGACTCGATCACGACACCCGGGGACATGCGCCCTGCGTGCATGTACCAGGCGTCGCCAACCACATCGGTCTCGGTAACGATGCGCCCCTTGCCCATCGAACCCGCCTCACCTTCCAGGGACAGGACGCGATCGGCAAACAACAGCGGCGGCTGCGGCATGCGCACCTGACGCGCGTAGCCATCCTGCTGTGCAAACAGGGGTCCGAACACCTCGGAAATACGTCCACCCGCAAGCACCTCGAGATCGGCGCGATCGTAGAGCGCCTTCTGTGTCTGGACCTGTCGCGGCGGCGGCATTGCTGGATGTTGTGGAACCGGCCGCCTGCCGCCCATCGCCGCCGCCAACAGGGACTGACGCGTTTGCAGGAACGCCGCGTGCGCGTCCGCCTGCTTCGACATGAAGCGGCGATGCGTTTCGCCAACATCGGAGATGAGCCGCAACGCAGCCCCGGCGCGCGTTCCCGGCTCCACGACCTCTCGCGCCCGCACGGCCGCAGACGGGGGGGAGAAAGAGAACAGCGCGAGCGCCGGCAGGCTCTGCGGCGCGACCGGCATGACCTGCAGACCTTCCGGTTGCGGCGGAGCTGAGGCCGCCCCGAACGCGGGCCGCGTTTCCTTGGCTGCAACCGCTACGATGTCGGGCCGGTGCGCCGGCAGAACAAGCGTGCGGGAGAGATCGGCCGTCGGCTCTTCCTGCTCACGGCGCAGCTCATTCAGTCGCGTCTCGAACGCCTCCACATTCACATCGACGCTGTGCGCCCAGAGCCTGAGCAAACTCTCCGACAGCGCCCGCAACCCACGCCGCTCCTGCGCGTCGAGGGCGACAGCGAGATGCGGCTTGCCCTCCAGAATGCGATCGATCGCCGAGGTCAGGATGCCGCGCGGTCCGTGTTCGATGAATATCCGGACCCCGTCATCGTAGGCGGCGCGCACGGTCGCCGGAAAATCGATCGGATTGAGCGCCTGCTGCGTGATCGCCTCTGCGGCGGCTTGTGACGTGGGAACGTAGGCGCCATTGGTCGCGTTTGAATAGAAGCGCACGCCCGTCGCCGGGTACGCCTCGCGGGTGTGTATGCGTCGCCAGGCATCGCCGAACGGCGCCATCGCGGCGCAATGCACGACCATGTCGAGGCCGAGCGGCATCGCCCGCCCGCGTCCCACCACATCGACCACGCGCGCGCACGCGGCGCGATCGCCGCCAATGACGCAATCATCCGGCGCCTGGATGATGGTCATGTACGCGCGCGGTTCGACCGCCAGCGCGGCCTCCACTGCGGCGACCGGCGCTGTGATCCGCCAGCACGTCCAGTCGGCGCGATCCTCCGCAAGTCCCCACGCGCGCGCGGCGGCGCGACAATCACCGGTCAGTTCGTCGCCGTAGAGCCCGGACTTCTCGATCTCTGCCAGCATGACATCGAGATCGCGCCACACGTCGAACGCCAGCAGCGCGTTGGTTTCGCCCGACGACAGACCGATGGCGGCGTGCGGCGAAAGCCCGAGCACCTCGCGCGCAAACACTGCATGCGCCTGACAGACGAGCGCACATCCCGTCAGCTGCACGCGCGGGTGCAGCACGCCGATGTCCGCTCCATAGAGAGCGCGCGCGAGATCCCTGGCCCCCGCATGTCGCGCGGCGAGCCCATTGTTTACCTCAGGCCACGCCAGCAGCAGTTCGCGGCCAGCACCTGGGTAGGCGGCGGCTGCGCCCGTGAACGTGAACGCGATCTCGCCCCTGACTGGAGCGTCCGCAAACAGCACGCCCGGCATCGCCGGCGCTTCGCCACGCTTCAACGCCTCGATCGCCCGCCCGCGCAGTGATGCGAACGCCTGCTCGCCATCCGCCACGATCGCGCACCGCACCGCGCCTTCGCCGCCGGGCGCATCCGCCTCCAGTCGCGCGAGCAGAGCATCGTGCGTCGCGGCGGCGTAGCGCCTCAAGACCGGTACAGCCGCAATCGCCGTCGCCCGGCGTTCACCCGCCGCGACATCGACCGTCACATGGCGTCCGCTGAACGAAGGGATGTGGCGGCGTACGCGCGACACGCCCGGATCCGGCTGCGCGCCGACGGCGTCGATCCGAACGCGCGCGCTGAGCGCCAGCAGGTCGCTGGCGATCTGCACGAGCCCCTGCGCGGCGTGGAGGTGGCCGAAACGCGCCGCCGCATCATCACTCTCCGACGCACGCCCGCCCCCATCGTCGAAGACGCCCAGAATGGCTTCTCCAGCCGCGAGCGCGTCCGCACGGCGTTTCAGCACGAACGCGACGGCCGCATCACCGGGCGCTGCCGCGTCAGGAAGCACGGCCCTCAGGGCGGCGGCATTCGCCGGTTCGTCACACAGGTCCACAGCGCCCACGAGCGCTGCATCCAGCTCACCCGCGCGCAACGCACGCACAGCAAGCATCAACGCCGTGACGCCGGACAGTTCCTCGCTCGACACCGTGAAGCCCGGCCCGCGCCAGTCACGTTGCGCATTGATGCGGTTCGCGGGGATGTTCGGCATGGCGCCGACAACGCCTTCCGGCGTCAGCGCCGGCGCTGCGGCGTCGTTGACCTCGCGCCATGCCGCGTCTGCGCCATGCGCGAGACGCACGCCGTGCCGCGCGATCGTCGCATCGACGCCCATGCCGATGAAGACGCCCGTTGCTTGGGCGGGCAGAGGCGCGATCTGCGCCGTCGCTTCCGCCGCCGCTTCCAGCATCAAGGTCTGCTGACCGAGGCTCGCCCTGAGGTCGCTGGGTGGAAACCCGAGACCCGCGAGCGCGAGATGGACTTCCTCCACGGGCTGCGGCGCGATGCGCTCGCCAAACGCGCGACGCCGAAACGCCGCCACACCGCGCGCACCGCCCGCCACGACGCCGAGACCGACCACGACGACATCGCCTGACGGCGCCACCGGCTTCACACGCTTGCGACGCCGCTCCCGGACGTGGCTCTCGACGATCAGATGCGCGTTGTTGCCGCCGAAGCCGAAATTGCTCACCGCCGCGCGGCGCACGCCTTCGCGCCACGTCGTCGGCGTCTGCGGGAGCGCAAAGCCCGCATCCATGATGGCGGCGAGCGGGGCATCGCAGATGGTCGGCGGCGCCGCGCCACGTTCGAAAGCCGCCAGAAGATGGATGAGGCTGGCCGCGCCGGAGGCAGTGATTGCGTGACCCATGACGCTCTTCAGCGCGCCGAGTTGCAGGGGCGTGCGCCCATAGCATGACGAAAGACTTTCGATCTCCGTCGCATCGCCGCGCGCGGTGCCGGTCGCGTGACAATCGACGAAGGCAATGTCGCCAGGCGCGAGACCGGACTGCGCGAACGCCTGCGCCATAGCGCGCGCCTGTCCAGCAGCGGCGGGCGCGAGAAACCCGTTCTGGCGACCGTCATTGCTGAGCCCGACGGCGCGGATCACGCCGAAAATCCTGTCGCCGTCGCGTTCGGCGTCGGCGAGACGCTTCATGGCAATCAGTGCGGCGCCTTCTGACGGCACGAGACCATCCGCCTCGCGGTGAAACGGTCGCGAGGCGCCGGTAGGACTCAGCGCCTGTAGCGCCGTAAAGCCCAGATGCAGGAAGAGATCATCTGCACGGTTCACACCGCCCGCGACCATGAGGTCCGCGTGGCCGTCATGCAGCGCATCGCACGCGAGCTTGATCGCGTAGAGCGAGGAGGCGCACGCCGCATCCAGCGCAAACGCCGCCCCCCCGAAACCGAGCGCTTCGGCGATCAGATGCACCGGCAAACCCGAAGAGAACCGGTTGCGCGGATCAATGCCGGTCTCGCCGCGCCAATGGCCTTCGACGAACGCCGCGCCGAGATTGCTCGGATACGAGAGGTTGCCGACGACGAGACCCGTCCGCGACGGCGCCGATCGGGTTGCGCGCGCGCACGCGGTTGCGCAGTGCGCCAGCCACTGAAACAGCGGATCAAGGCAATCCAGCTCCGGAACGCGGCCCGCGACCTCATCAACGTCGAGCATTACCTCGCGGACATACCCTCCCATCAACGAGGCGACGTGCGCGCCCTTCTCGCGACTTTGCGCGAGCCTTTCCGGGTCGATCCCGCGCCAGCGATCCTGTGGCGTCGGTGTCAGCAGGCTGCGTCCCTCGAGGACTGCATCGAAGAGCGCGTCCGGCGTTTCGACACCCGGCAAAATGCAACTTCGTCCGACGATGGCGATGGGTGGAAATCGGTTCACGGCGTCGCCGTCGGCGCAGCGCCCACGGCGTAGAATTCCGCACCTGCCAACACCGCTACAACATCGCCGCCCAGCGTTTCGAACACGAGATCGAAGTCGACGCGCTTGTCACTTACCGGGCGCGCGGCAAGCCTGCAGCGAAGCGGCGCGCCCGCAGCAGCCGTGCCCACCTGCGTGAAACTCGTGATCTTCTGCGGCAGCATCAATGGCCGCTTGTCGCCGTGCGCCCAGAGCAGTCCCAGTTGAAGACCGCCGTCCACGGCAGCGGGATCCATCGCCCACGCCTCTGCTGGCCATCCGAGATCGACGAGTGACTTCAGGCGTGCGCCGCCGCCCTCCTCCAGCGCGGCCAGCGCCGCAAACTGGGGGCCGTGAAAAAGCGGGCCGGCATAGGCGGCGTCTATCGCGACGCGCCACGGCGCCGGTCGCTCAAGAGGCGCTGCGGTCACTTCTTGTTCGGACCATTCCACCGTCGCGCGATAGCGCGGGCGCTGGGCGGCGTCGCGAATGGTCACGCCATAGCCTGCCTCCCTGGCGTCGAATGCAACGCTCAGATGGACCGGCGTCTCGTCGTCAGCGGCGATCGTCACGCCGGAAAGCACCTGCAGGTCGCGCACCACGACCGTGGCGTCCCGTGTTGGCGCCACGCCCCGCGCAGCGCGCAGGATTCGTTCGAGCACGACCGCCACCGGCAACACGATGCGACCCTGCACAACATGGTCGCGCAAGGGCGGCAGCGCACGCGTAGACACCTGCCATTCAAGGCGTAGCGGCGTGCGCTGCGCCACCGCCGGCGCCGCCGCCACGATCACGGGCGCTCCGATCTTGACGGCTTCCGTCGCAAAAAACACGGCGCCGTCATGTATGCCGATCACGCCGACGCCCGCGCGCTCGAAGTGGCGCTTCAATGCAGCGTCCACCATGCCGCCGTCCCACGGACCCCAGCCGAACGCCCGCACCGCACAGCCCTCGCCGCGCCGCGCCGCCTCACGCACCGCAACGCCGTTCAGCACTGCATTGGCCGCCGCATAGGCCGCCTGCCCCGCATTGCCGGCGCGCGCCGCGATCGACGAGAAGAGCGCCACGATCTGCAAATCGTCGGCCTGCGTCGCCGCGAGCAACGCCTCGACGCCAGCGACTTTTGCTTCGAACACGTACCGGAACTGCGCCGCATCGAGATCGGCGATCCGCTTGTCCGCGAGTACGCCGGCGCCGTGGATCAACCCGATGATCGGTCCTATCCGTGCGCGCACGTCATGGGCGATCGCGTTCAGGCGCGCTGCGTCGCGCACGTCCGTCATGAAGTAGTGCGCCTCGATCCCGCGCGACTTCGCCGCTTCCAGGGTCTCCGCGATTTCACGTCGCGCCAGAAGACGCGCCGCCGCATGACGCGCATCGCTCAGTGACAGGGCTGCGCCGGTTTTCTGCGCGGTCTCCATCAGATCGGCGATGATCTCTGGCGCGGTGGACTTGAGACTCTGCAAGACAGTGTCGTCCTGTAGGTCGGTGCGACCCACGAACGCGAGCTTGAGACCGTGTCGCTCAGCCAGCCCCAGCGCACAGACAGCCGTGACGCCTCGCCCGCCGCCGGAAACGAGCAGGACGCCGCCGGATCGCGGCGCGACAGCGCGCAGGTGCGTCGAACGCAGCGGCGCATCGACGACAGCGAAGCGGCGACCTTCGCGGAGCACGACCTCGATCTCACTGCCGCCGCCGACCAGTTCTTCAACCAATTGCGCAGCGTCCTGCGCTTCCATGGCGATCACCCTGACGGACGCATTCTCCCACTCGCGCGCCGCAGTCCTGACGATGCCGGAGACACCCGTCGGCATGGCGCTGTCCGTCCCGCTCCCATGCACTGCAACGAAGAGGCGCGTTCCGGCCTCGCTGCGCGCGACAGCCTGCGCGTGTCTGAATGTTTCCAGATGCTGATCGAGGGACTCTTCCGCCGTGGCGCAGGGCCTCGTGGCGCTCAACGAAATCACCGCGCTCGCGCCATCCGGCGGCTCACCAACCACCGCACGAAAGCCGCGCGCGACAAGTTCCGCCGCGACGCGCGCCGCAAACACCGGGTCGCCGCCGCTGACATGAATGCCGTCCGGCTCGCGCAGGCCCGCCATGGCGAAACCATATGCAGGCGCCTCGATCAACGTCGGCGCGACCACCACCAGCGATCCGGCGCCCTGCACTTGCGCCGGCGCTGCGGACCGAGCCGGACCGGCGCCGCCAAGCTGACTCAGCGCACGCGCCACGTCGCGCAGTGTCTTCAACCCGGCAAGATCGGACGGCGCGACCTCCGGCGCCTCGGGCCACCGGTCCTGCAACGCTGAGAGAATCTCCACCTGCTTGATGGAATCGATGCCGAGTTCGGCTTCCATCTCCATGTCGAGGCCGAGCATGTCGACGGGGTAGCCGGTCTTCTCGGCAACGATGGCGAGCACCGACTGCTGCAACGCCGCTGGATCGAAGGTCCGCGTCGGCTCGTGCGACGGCGCAGGTGTCGATGCCATCGGGGACAGCGAGCCGATCTTCACCGCCACATCACGCAATGTCTTCAGCGTCGACAGGTCAGACGCGGGAATATCCGGCGCACCGGGATACTGCGCCTGAAGCGCCGAGAGTATTTCCACCTGCTTGATGGAATCGATACCGAGCTCGGCCTCCATCTCCATGTCCAGCCGCAGCATGTCGAGAGGATAGCCCGTCTTCTCCGACACGATGGCGAGGACAAGGTCCTGCGGCGAGACGCTCGCCGCCGGCGCACTGACCGGTGGCGCGACGACAACCGCCGGCGGCGGCGCAGGCGGCAATATCTTGGGCGGCGCGCGTTCCGGCGCGATCATCGGCGCGATGCCAGGCAATGACGGTGGCGCGACGGACGCGCCGGTGATCTGCGCCAGCATCTGCGTCGACATGTCGAGGAAGGACTGATGGCTCTGCGCCATCACGTTGAGATAGTGGCGGTGCTGCTCGACGGTTTCGCTCTGGATGCGGTCGATGAGACTCCATGCATCACCGGAGAGATCGGGCGACGTCATCGGCGCCGACGTGGCGGGAGGAGCCGACATGACGGGCGCTGGCGCCGTCGTCGTCACGCCCGGCGCCAGCTGGCGCTTCGGCGTGATCGTCACCTTGCCGTCAGCGGGCGGATACGGCTTGCCGAGATTGGCGCCGCCGACCATGACGGCATGCGCAGGCGCCGGCGCGTGAGCAGTCGGAGCTTCATACGATGCAAACAACGCCGGCAGATCGAGCGCGACGCCATCGGCCGCGAGCGCCGCGAGCCCGCGATGCCAGCCGCGCAAGTCCCCCGCCTTGCGATCATCGAGCGCCACGGCGAGGTGCGGCGTATCCGCGAGAATTTGCGCGATCAACCCCGTCAGAATGCGTCCCGGCCCGACTTCAATGAAGCGCGTGACGCCGGCGGCGGCCATGGCCTGGATCATCTCGCGGAATCGCACCGGACGCTGCAGCTGATCGGCGAGTTGTGCGGCCGGACCGCGACCGTAGGGCGCAGCCGTCGCGTTCGCGTAGACGGGGCCTGCCCCCTTCGCGATCTTCACCGTCTTCAGATACACGGCAAAAGGCGCGACGCTGGACGCGACGATCGGGGAGTGGAACGCACTCGCCACCGGCAAGCGGAAGGCCGTGACGCGCGCCGCCTTGAAGAGCGCCTCCGCCGCGACGATGTCGACGCTCTCGCCGGCGAGTACGATCTGGTCCGGCGCGTTGTCGTTGGCGATGACGAGCGCCAGCGCCGGATGACCGGCGAGAAACGCCGCGACATCCGAAGCACTCGCCGCCACGGCCAGCATGGCGCCGTCGCGCGCGCCGGCGGCTTCCGTCATGAGCTGACCGCGCATGCGCGCGATTGCAGGCAGCCTGTCGCGCGCGAGAACACCCGCCGCCGTGAGCGCGGTGACTTCGCCGAAGCTGTGACCCGCGAAGGCGTCTGCCCGCACACCCAACTTTTCCAGCAATGCAAGCTGCGCAAGACTGGCGACGGCAATTGCGGGCTGCGCATTGACCATCGCCGTGAGGGTTGCATTCTGCGCGGCGCGCGCTGCATCGTCGAAAGCCGGTTCCGGAAAGACGATGGCCCCGAGGCCGTTCGTCTCCGGCGCACGCGCGGCTGCATCCCACACCGCGAGCGCCTCGGGGAACGCAAGCGCGAGATCGCCGCCCATGCCGACGTACTGGCTTCCCTGTCCGGGAAACACGAAAGCCGTCTTGCCGCCGCGCGGCGCGCCGAAGCCGAGGGCAATGTCGGGATCAGAAATCTCTTCCAGTCCGCCGCGCGCCTGCGCCGCACTGATCGCCACGAGCTTCTCGCGAAGCATAGCCGCATCCGTCGCCACGATGCCCACGCGCGCCGCCGCCTGGGCGTCAAACGAGTCAGCGGACGACGCAGCGATCGATGCCAGCGTTTCCCCTCGCGCATTCGCCTTGCCGACATCCGCACAGCGCGCGGCGAGCGCCTCCTGTGACGTAGCGCTCAGCAGCACCAGCTCAGACGGAAGCGCCCGCAGTCGTCTTGCGGCGTGTGCGCCTTCATAGGCTTCAAGCGTGACGTGAAAGTTGCTGCCGCCGAATCCGAAGGAGCTTACCGAAGCACGGCGCGGATGGTCGGCGTCGTGCACCCAGGGACGGGTCTGCGCATTCACGTAAAACGGCGAGCCGGGCATTGCGACGGCCTCGTTGGGACGATCGACTTTCAATGTACCGGGCAAGGTCGCGTGCTGCAGCGACAGCACGGCCTTGATGAGCCCCGCCGCACCCGCCGCCGCCTTGGTGTGGCCGATCTGGGATTTCACTGATCCGAGGGCGATGCGTTCGCCTTCATCGGAGAACACCGAAGCGAGCCCGGCAAACTCCGCGGTATCGCCCGCCTTCGTCGCTGTGCCGTGTGCTTCGAGCAAACCCACCGTCGACGCTGCATACCCCGCACGTTCATAGGCGCGACGCAGCGCCTTCGCCTGCCCTTCCGAACGCGGCGCGTAGACGCTCGACGCGCGCCCATCCGATGAAGACCCCAATCCGCGAATGACGGCGTGGATCTGGTCGCCGTCGCGCTCTGCATCTGCGAGGCGCTTCAGCGCCAGCATGCCCACGCCTTCGCCGATGATCGTGCCGTCGGCGGCGTCAGAGAACGGGCGGCAATCGCCTGTGGGCGAAAAGGCCGGCGTCTTCGAGAAGCACATGAACATCATGATGTCGTTGAGCGCGTCGACGCCCCCCGTCAGCACCATGTCGGCTTCATCGAGGTACAGCTCGTGCAATGCCACCTGTAGCGCCGCGAGCGAACTCGCGCACGCCGCATCCGTCACGTAGTTGCTGCCGCCGAGATCAAGACGGTTGGCGATGCGCCCCGCAACGACATTGCCAAGCAGTCCCGGAAAGGTGCTCTCCTGCCACGGCGCATAGTGGGCGCTTATGTCGGCGCAGATCGCCTCCGCGTCGTCCGCGCCGATACCGTTCTCCAGCAGCGCCTTGCGCCAGATCGGATGCTGCAGGCGTGCGCCCATCTGCACGACGAGTTCGGTCGTCGAGGCGACGCCCAGCACGACGCTGATGCGATCGGGATCGACGGTCGCGTTCCCGCGCCGTGCGCGATCGAGCGCTTCCTTGGCCGCAATCAACGCCAGCAATTGTGCTGAATCCGTCGCCGGCAGCGCATTCGGCGGCAAGCCGAACTGCATGGGGTCGAAGGCCACGGGATCGATGAAACCGCCGCGCTTGCAATAGGTGTGATCGGGTTTCGCAGGATCGGGATCATAGTAGTCGGCGATCAGCCAGTGCGAGGGCGGCACGTCAGAGATCGCGTCTCGTCCCGACCTTATGGTGCGCCAGAAACCATCAAGCCCCGGATAGCCCGGATAAATGGCGCTCATGCCGACGACAGCGACTGGAATGGCGGAAGCGGGTTTGTCGGTCATGCGCGCGATCTAGCCGAGGGGTCTTGGCGTGAAGGTGAGGGCGCCGGACGGCAGGACGACGCCGGCGGAGCGAAGCTGGGAAGCGCGCGTCATGGCGGCGGCGCCTTCGAGAAGGTTGCGCGCGATCTGCGCAACCGTGCGGGCGGCGACGGGTTCGAGAAAGCTGCCGCGCACCCAGTCGTTGAACGCGCCCATCGCGGGGCCGCACCAGATCTGGTAGTCGCCACGCCGCGCGGTCACGCCTTCGCGCGCCCACTGCGCGCCCATGAACAGATACCAGCGGAAGACGAGCGCCATGCGGTGCTTCGGATCGCGCGTCGCACGTTCGATCTGCGCAGGATCGGCGCGCGAAAAATGCGCTTCTGTGTCCGACCAGATCTCGGTGACGGAACGGCCGAGCACGGCGCGCTCGATGTCGTCCACCTCCGCTGCGGGTGCGTTCTCGAAGCCGTCATACTTGCGGTAGAAATCCGCGAGCCGCTGACCGCGTTGCGCGAACATCGTGCCGCGCTTCAACACCTGCACCTTCACGCCCATCTCGAACATGTCCGCCGCCGGCGCCATCGCCACATCCGTGGAGTGCGCCTGCGCCAGCAACGCACGCGCATCGGCGGAGAGCCCGCTCTCCACCGCGCTCTGGTTGACGGAGCCCGTCACGACATAGGCCGCACCCGCCGCATACGCCGACGCGCATGCGAGCGGGGTGCCGATACCGCCGGCGGCGCCGATGCGCGGCGTTGTTACGTAACCGTGTCTCGCGACGACTTCGTCGCGCAGCGCCAGCAGTGCCGGCAGCAGGACCGCTAGGGGGCGGTTGTCCGTATGTCCGCCGGAGTCCGCTTCGGCAGTGATGTCTTCGGCGACAGGAATCTGCGCTGCGAGTGTGGCTTCCTGCAACGTCAGTCGCCCTTCCGCCACCAGCGCGCGCAGCATGGCTTCAGGCGCCGGCGCGAGAAACTGCTGCGCCACCTCCGTGCGCGAGACTTTCGCGAAGACGTGATGGACGCGCACGATCGATCCATCCGCCGCGCGCTTCAGACCCTTCGCACTGAACCATGCAATCGCCGGCTGCAGCCGCATGAACGCCGACGCCGAGACCCGCGTCACGCCCTTGCGAAGAAAGAGCTCCACCGTCTCCATTTCCATGCCGCTTTCCTGCGGCGAGTGGATGAGATTGGCGCCCCAGCCCGTGGAATCGCGCCCGAGCACGGCCTGGATTTCATCGACGCCGCGCGCGATCTCTTCGATGGAGAGCCCCGCGCTGCCGTAGAACGCCATCACGCCCGCGCGCGCGCCTTCGATGACCATAATCGGCGTGGCTATGCCGCGCGCCATCTCGCCGATGACGTAGGCAAAGCGCACGCCGTGCGCGGCGCAGAACGCGCGATCGCCGAGCCATTCGGGATAAAGCGCCGGCAACACCGCGAGCAGGCCCGACGACGGCGCGCCGTCCGGCCAGCTTCCATCGGCGTTGAGGGGCACGACCTGCGGTCCGTCCAGCCCCGGCGTCAGCGCGACGGGCTGGCGAACACCAGCGATAGCCGCGCGGATCGCGTGCGACTGGTCGTGTGATGTTGAGGCCGCGCCAACGACACGGCGCGCGACACCCTCGTCGCCGCCCGTCACCATTGGCCGGCCGCGTTCTGCGGACACCGACGCCCCCTTCCAACCGACGCGGAAAATAGAATCGCATCGGATGACGTCGAGGATAGGAAGGCGCCCCTGCATGTCGAGCAAAGCTGCTGCTTTTGACGGCGCGCCGACATTCGTTGTGTCCTGGGCGCCGCCTCGCGCGGCGCCATGACCCAAATTGCGCGACGCCAGCGCCGGCGCCACGTCGCACTGCCCTCACGCGAAATGTCGCCGACGCCGAAGCGTGCCAGCAGTGTTCGTTGCCGAACTGTCATGAAGTGATGGGCGAAGCTGGACGGCTGATTGCGGAGGGCGCGGACCGACGCTACAAGCCTGCCTCCCCGCGTTCGGTCGCGGGACGGTCGGAGCGTGGCGCAGCCCGGTTAGCGCACCTGTCTGGGGGACAGGGGGTCGGAGGTTCGAATCCTCTCGCTCCGACCAATTTTCATCCTGCCGCTCGCCGCCGGGGCGGCTTTTCGACCCGCTGGCGCATGAGCTGGGAGGGGCGAAACGTCACCACCCGACGGGGCGTGATCTTGGCGGCTTCGCCGGTCTTCGGATTTCGGCCGACGCGCTCGCTCTTCTCGCGGACCACGAAGTTGCCGAACCGGGCGAGCTTCAGCGTGTCGCCGGCGACGAGTGCGGACTCCATCGCGCCGAGCATGCTTTCGAGGAAACGGCCGCCGGTGGCGCGTGAGACCTCGCAGCGCTTGTGCAGCGCTTCCACGACATCCGCCCGCGTGATGGTCTTCTCTGACACCCGCAGCCCCCTGAGACTCACAGGAAAAGGAGAATCGCTGGAAAAACCGTACGTTCCGGCAGGAAAAGCGTCAAACCCGCTTTTCGTGTGGCGTCCTGGAGCATTTTCCGACGAAGCGGATCCCGGTTCGTCGGAAGAAAATGCGGCCAACGAAATATCTAGAGGCGCACGAGTGCGGCGCCCCAGGTCAGGCCGCCGCCCAGCGCTTCCATCAGCACAAGCTGGCCGGGCTTCACCCGGCCATCGAGGACACCGGCGTTCAACGCGAGCGGCACCGAGGCCGCCGACGTGTTGCCGTGCTTGGCGACGGTGGTGATGATCTTGTCCGGCGATATCTGCAGCCGCCGTGCGACGCCGTCGAGGATCCGCTGGTTGGCCTGGTGCGGCACGAACCAGTCGACGTCGTCGAGGGTGACCCCACCCAGGCGGCACGCCTCCGTCATGGCGCCGGAGATGTGCTCGACCGCCTGGCGGAAGACCGCATTGCCGATCATGCGCAGATGGCCGACCGACTGCGTCTGCGACGGGCCACCGTCGACATAGAGTAGGTCGTGGTGGCGGCCGTCCGTGCGCAGGAAGGTGGCCAGGACGCCGCGACCATCGCTCACCTCTTCGGCGCGCAGCACCACGGCGCCCGCACCGTCGCCGAACAGGACGCAAGTGCCGCGATCGGTCCAGTCGAGAATGCGCGAGAAGGTCTCTGCGCCGATGACGAGCGCGTTTTTCGCCTGCCCGCGCATAAGCGCGTTGTCGGCGGTCGCCAGCGCAAAAATGAAGCCCGAGCACACCGCCTGGATGTCGAACGCCGCGCCTTGCGTGATGCCGAGCGCCGCCTGCACACGCGCGGCGGTCGCGGGAAATGTGAGGTCTGGCGTAGCGGTGGCGAGCACGATGAGATCGATGTCGCTCGCGTCCATCTTCGCGTGCGCGAGGGCGCGGCGCGCGGCTTCGATGGCGAGATCGGAGGTCTTCTGGCCGTCCGCCGCGATGTGGCGCTGACGGATGCCGGTGCGCTCGGTGATCCATTCGTCGCTGGTGTCGACGGTGGCGGCGAGTTCGGCATTGGAGAGGATACGGTCCGGCAGATATCCGCCGACGCCGACAATACAGGAACGCAGCATGGATCAGGACATTCCGGGCGCCGCAGCCTGCGGCGGCAAGGTCGAAGCAACGGAGAGCCGCGCGAGATTGGCGACGACTTCCTCACGGTAGTGGCTTTTTGCCATGCGGATCGCGACGTCGATCGCGGCGGCATAGCCCTCGCCATCGGTACCGCCGTGACTTTTCACGACGATGCCATTCAGGCCGAGGAAGACGGCGCCGTTGACGGTTCTGGGATCCATGCGCTCCTTCAGCTTTCGCAACGCCGGGAGGGCGAGCAGCGCACCCACGCGCGCCAGCGGTCCCCCTGTCAGCGCCTCACGGAGAAAACCCGCCACCAGACGCGCCGTTCCTTCGGCAGTCTTGATCGCAATGTTGCCGGTGAAGCCGTCGGTGACGACAACATCGACGGTGCCCTTGGAAATGTCGTCGCCTTCGACGAAGCCGTGGAATTCGAGATCGAGGTCCGCTTCGCGAATGAGCCGGGCGGCGGAGCGGATTTCTTCATGCCCCTTCTGGTCTTCTGAACCCACGTTCAGGAGACCGACGGTCGGGCGTTTGCTCCCGCGCACTGCGCGATGAAACGCCTCGCCCATGATCGCGAACTCGACGAGTTGCGAGGCGTCGGCTTCAACGTTCGCCCCGACATCGAGCACGGCGGCGAAACCCTTGGCCGTCGGCCAGCTGGCGATCAGCGCGGGGCGATGCACGCCCTCCATCCTGCGCAGCCGCATCATCGCCATGGCCATCAGCGCGCCGGTATTGCCGGCGGAGACGCACGCCTGCGCCTCGCCTTCCTCGACGGAGACGAGCGCATTCCACATGCTCGTGCCCTTGCCCTGGCGGAGCGCCTGCGAGGGCTTCACCTCCATGGACACGAATTTCTCGGCGTTGCGCACTTCGCTCGCGGCCTTCGCCGCGGGGCGGGTCTCCAGCATCGGCGTCAATCGCCCTGCCGGTCCGTGAATGAGAAACCGCGCGCCGGGGCTTTTGCGTGCGGCGATCTCGATACCGTCGAGCACCGCGTCGGGGGCATGGTCGCCGCCCATGCCGTCCACTGAAATGACGAGGCCGCTGGCCATCAAAGGTTTCCGCTGAAGTCCGCCACGAGCACCGGGCGCGGCGGGGACCTTACCGCCCGGCCCCGGGAAAGCCAAAGGGCGAAATCAGGGCAAGACGGCCCAGCGCGACGCCTCTTCCAGCGCCTGCGGCGGGGCGGCGGCATGCGCTGCGTGCAAGGCGCGCAAACGTTGCGCCAACGCGCGTGCGGGCGCCGCGTCAGGCGTGTTCCAGATGTTGCGGCCAAGCGCCTCCGCAAGCGCCCCCTCGGTACCGATCGCCGCCTGATAGGCCGCGAGCCGGCCGTAAAAGGCGCCGGCGAGCCCTTTCATGCGGCGCGCGACGGAGAGATCGCCCACCCCGGCTTCGCGTAGACCCGCGTCGAAATGGCGGAAAAGCCGGTCGGTGAAGGCCTGGGAGACGCGGTCGGCCTCCGGGGACGCCTTGAGGCGCAAGAGCGCCAACACCGCGAAGGCCGTCGCCATCTCGAACCGGCCATCCAGCGTGTCGGGCGCGCCGTCGTCGCCGAAGAGCTCGGGATCGCGCGCGGCCTGCATGACAGATGCGAGAATCCGGTCTGCCGCCTCATTTGCGGCGGATTTTCCGAAGAGGCGGAGGAGAGACATGGGTGCGGAAAACTCCTGTCGCACGCTCAGCCTCAGGTTCATTCCCTGGGGCCGGTGCGCGGTCTGCGGGCGCCCTCTTGCCCGCGACGGCGGGGCGGCATAGGCGTGACGTACTGTATAAACGCCGGGTCGGCGCCTGAGGTGAAGCATGGAACGTAAGTCGTCGCCGCTGCAAAAGCTCGCCATCGTCGCCGCGCTTTCCGTCGCAGGTCTTGCGACCACCGCCTGCAACCCGATCCGCGACACCCACGGCTTCACGGCCCAGGGGCAGGATCAGCTGAAGGTCGAACCGGGCGTGGACACCAAGTCCACCGTGCTGGCGCGTCTGGGATCGCCCTCGACGCAGAGCTCCTTCGAACAACCGGCCTGGTACTACATCACCACGGTCCAGGAGCGGTACGCCTTCTACAAGCCGCAGACCGTGAACCGCGAGATTCTCGTCGTGAAGTTCGACGGTGAGGACAAGGTCGCCACCGTCGATCGCTACGGCATGGAACGCGGGCGCGTCGTGTCCTACAGCGGCGACAGCACGCCGACGCGCGGACGCGAACTTGGCCTGCTGGAGCAGATCTTCGGCAACATCGGCGGCACGCCCCCGATCCGCACCGAAGAAGATCCCCGCGAACAGCGGCGGTAGTCTCGCGCCAAAACTCCACAGACTCTCCCTCCCCTCGATGGGGAGGGTCCGACGCCAAGCGTCGGGGGTGGGTCGCGCGCGAGATAATCGGGCGAAAAGCTGTGATGGATGCGGTGTTTCGGAGCCTCGTCCTGCACCAACCCACCCGGCGTGCTCGCGCACGCCTGCCCTCCCGACTTCGCGGGAGGGAGCGGGATCGCGCTTGACTCGTTCCGCTTTTGTTCCTATGGTCAGGCATCACTTCCGCAGGGAGGGCAGTCGGTACCCTGTTCTGTCGGCGCGGAAGTGGTGTGATCGAGCGTGAGCAGCCGCTGCGCCGGGGGGCATTCCAGGACCCCGGTGACCAACGCAGCGGAGTTCCGGGGCACTGCGATGAACAGCGCAGACCTGCACGCGCGTCGGCCGTACTGTGCATGGGTCCTAACAAAGGCCCGGTGACATGCTGGCGCGAAACGGTCACGGGGACGCTGACGGCTTTCGCACTTTCCCTTTTCTACCAGTTTCGCGGATGTTGTCCGCGTCCCCGGCCCTCCCACTTGTGCCCGCAGCGTGAGAACGCGTGCGGATACAGGTGCTACGCGCAACGAAAAACGCCCCGGCCTTGCGACCGGGGCGTCCTTCAGTCCGTTCGGATCAAGCGATCAGGAACCGGCGTGGGCGAGAGCCGCGAGCAGCAGCAGCGCCACGATGTTCGTGATCTTGATCATCGGATTCACGGCGGGGCCGGCGGTGTCCTTGTAGGGATCGCCGACGGTGTCGCCCGTGATGGCGGCCTTGTGGGCGTCCGAGCCCTTGCCGCCGTGATTGCCCTCTTCGATGTACTTCTTGGCGTTGTCCCACGCACCGCCGCCCGAGGTCATCGAGACCGCCACGAACAGTCCCGTGATGATCACGCCGACGAGCATGGCGCCGAGGGCTGCAAGCGCGTCAGCCTTGCCCGCGAGCGCCCACACCGCGAAGAACAGCACGATCGGCGAGAGCACCGGCAGCAGCGACGGCACGACCATTTCCTTGATCGCAGCCTGCGTCAGGATGTCGACGGCGCGGCCGTAGTCGGGCTTGGCCGTACGTTCCATGATGCCGGGGATTTCGCGGAACTGGCGCCGCACTTCCTCGACGACCGCCGCCGCCGCGCGTCCCACCGCCGTCATCGACCAGCCGCCGAAGAGATACGGCAGCAGGCCGCCGATCAGCAGACCGACGATGATGAAAGGGTTGTTGAGCGCGAAGTCCGGCGTGACGCCCTGGAAGAACGCGTATTCAGCGTTGCTCGAATAGTACTTCAGATCCTCGAAGTACGCCGCAAACAGCACCAGCGCGCCGAGACCGGCCGAACCGATGGCATAGCCCTTGGTGACCGCCTTCGTGGTGTTGCCCACCGCGTCGAGCGCATCGGTCGTGACGCGCACTTCCTTCGGCAGATCCGCCATTTCGGCGATGCCGCCGGCGTTGTCGGTGACCGGACCGAAGGCGTCGAGCGCGACGATCATGCCCGCGACCGAGAGCATGGTCGTGACCGCGATCGCGATGCCGAACAGGCCCGACAGCGTGTAGGCCGCGATGATGCCGCCGACGATGATGAGCGCCGGCGCCGCCGTCGCTTCCATCGAGACCGCAAGGCCCTGGATGACGTTGGTGCCGCTGCCGGATTCCGACGCCTTCGCGATCGAGCGCACCGGATTGTACTCGGTGCTGGTGTAGTACTCGGTCACCCAGACGATGAGGCCCGTCACCACGAGACCGACGAGGCCGCAGACGAAGAGCTCCTGGCCGGTGATGTCGTTGCCGGGCTGGATGCCCGAGAGCGTCATGCCCTGCGCGATCGGGCCCCAGCCCACGGTCAAGTAGATCGCCAGCGCCAGCGAGCCGACGGCGAAGACGCCCGCCGCGATGAGCCCCTTGTAGAGTGCGCCCATGATGTTGCGGTCATTGGGGCCGCTCAGGCGCACGAAGAACGTGCCCGCGATCGAAGCGACGATGGCGCCGGCGCCGATGACCAGCGGCAGCGCCATGAGGTCCCAGAGTTCGGCCGCGTCGCGGAAAAGGATGGAGCCCAGCACCATCGTGGCGACCATGGTCACCGCGTAGGTCTCGAAGAGGTCCGCCGCCATGCCCGCGCAGTCGCCGACGTTGTCGCCGACGTTGTCGGCGATGGTGGCCGGGTTGCGCGGATCGTCCTCGGGAATGCCCGCTTCGACCTTGCCCACGAGGTCGCCGCCGACGTCGGCGCCCTTGGTGAAGATGCCGCCGCCGAGACGCGCGAAGATCGAGATGAGCGAAGCGCCGAAGCCGAGTGCGACGAGGCTGTCGACCACGATGCGGTCGCTCGGGCCGTAGCCGGCGAAGCGCGTCAGGAAGACGTAATAGACCGCAACGCCCAGCAGCGCGAAGCCCGCCACCAGCATGCCGGTCACCGCGCCGGCGTTGAACGCGAGCGTCAGGCCCTTGCCGAGGCTGTGGCGCGAGGCTTCCGCTGTGCGGACGTTGGCCTGCACCGAGACGTTCATGCCGATGAAGCCGGCCGCGCCCGAGAGCACCGAACCGATCACGAACCCGAACGCCACCTGCCAGTTCGGCCAGAAGACGATGGCCAGCAGGATGGTGATGACGACGCCAGCGTAGGCGATGGTCGTGTACTGGCGGTTCAGGTAGGCCTTGGCGCCTTCCTGGATCGCTGCGGCGATCTCCTGCATGCGTTCGTTGCCGGGGCTCTGGCGCTTGATGTTGCCGACCTGCCACCACCCGTAGAGGGCGGCGATCAGGCCCGCGATGACGGGCAGCGCCAAAATGAGGTCTTGATTCATCGGGATGATCCTAACGGGTCCTGCGAAGTGATCCGGGACGGCGGGAATGGGACAGAATCGTCACGCCAACGCGCCAGCGTGCGCGAACCGGTCCCGGTCCCGCCAAGTGGCGGGGGGTATGCCAAAGGGCGGCAGCGGGCGCAACGAGGACATTGCCGGCTGGGTCATGAACGCGCCCGAGTTCCCTGCCGAAGGGTGGAAACGCTCAGGATTTCAACGGATCGGACGGCGTTGGCCCCGAGGATCTCGCGCGCGACGCCGGCGATGAGGGTCTGGGTGACGGGGGCGTTTATGGCGTCGTCGCGGGTCGAATCGGCGATCGACTGGCGGTGGACGGCCTTCAACAGGGCGTCGCGCAGGAAGTGGCCCTTGTCCCGGGCCCGCCAGACGTCGGTCCCCGGCGAGAGCATGATGCGCGCGTTGACGAACACGTAGTTCACCAGCCGCCCCTCCCGCACCACCGGCACGACGAGGTTGAGAACGTCCACGGCGCGGGCGCTCTCGGCCTCCTCCTTCTTCTCCGCTCCCGCCGCCCAGACGGGAGCCGGTGCGGCGAACACGAGGACCAGAACCAGCGCCAAAGCGCGCAACATGGAGAACTCCCGAATCGAACCGGGCGATCATCGGCGCAACGTGGTTGAGGAGGTGTTACGTCCCGAACCGATGGACGTGGCCGCCGATGGGCAGACCGCCGGCCTCGACGCCCTGCCCCGCGACGACGGCGCCGATCCGCGTCAGCGCCACGCCCGCATCGTCCGCCGCCTCGATGAGCCGCGCTTGACGCGACGATGGCGCGGTGAAGAGGATTTCGTAGTCGTCGCCGCCATTGAAGAGCGCCGCTCGTGCGCAATTGCGATCCGGTTGCGCTGCGAGCCATGCCCCTCCCGCCGCCGACACGGGTACGGAATCCGGATCGACGACGAGATGCACGCCCGACGCCAAAGCGATCTTCGCGGCGTCGCCGAGCAGGCCATCGGACACGTCCATGGACGCCGACGCAAACGCCGCCACGGTTGCGGCCATCACGATGCGCGGGCTCGGCGTCCGGTAACAACCGGTGAGATACACGATATGCGCCGCATCGAGCGCCAATCCGTCCGTCAGCGCACGCAGACCCAGCACGCCGTCGCCGATGAAACCCGTCACCCACACGTCGTCGCCAATGTGCGCGCCGCTGCGTTGTGGCGGTGTGGCGGACAGCGGTCGCCCGAACATCGTGACGTTGACCGCGAGCGGTCCCGGCGTCGAAGTCGTATCGCCGCCGATCACTGTGCAGCCGAAGGTCGCCTGATCCCTGGCGAGGCCGGCCGCAAACTGTTCGATTTCCGACGCCGGACGATGATTTGGCCACTGCAGGGACAAGAGGTAATGCGACGGCGCACAGCCCTTCGCCACGACGTCGGAAACGTTCACCCGCAGGGCTTTTTGCGCGATCGTGTCGATCGGATCGTTAGGCAGGAAATGCACGCCTTCGACGATCGTGTCGGTGGAGACGATGAAGGGGCCATGCCGTTCCACGAACGCGACATCATCGAGAAGGCCGCGGGCGGCGGGCTCGCGCGCGAGCGGCGCGAAGTGCTTGGCGATCAGGGCGAACTCGTCGCCGTCGCTCATGCCGGCTCGCTGTCGCGCACGGAGGCGACGCACGCGTCGAGCGTGGCGTTGATGAACTTCGGCTCCGGTCCTTCGAAGAAGGACTTCGCGATCTCGATGTATTCGCTGATCACGACCGGCGTCGGCACATCCTTGCGCCGCCAGAGTTCGATGAGACCCGCCCGCAGGATCGCCCGCGCCACGGCGTCGATCCGCTCGAGTTTCCAGCCCGTCGCGAGCTTGCCCGCAAGAATGGTGTCCATCGCCGATTGGTTGGCCACCGCGCCCTCGACGATCTGCCGGAAAAGATCGACATCCACGTCCGCGTCGATGGCGCCTTCCTCGTCCGCCGGCAGATGCCCGGCCATGAGATCGGCCGTGACGGCGGCGGCCGAGGCACCCGACACTTCCATCTGATAAAGCGCCTGCACCGCCGCGAGCCGCGCAGCGCGGCGCGCTGCAATGGCTTCAGGACCGGGACGCGGACCTTCGCTCACGACGGAAATTTCTTGGAGAGCGCGAGCACCGCAAGGCACGCCCGCGCCGCCTCGCCGCCCTTGTCCCGCGTCGCAGGATCGGCGCGCGCAATCGCCTGCGCCTCGCTCTCGACGGTGAGGATGCCGTAGCCGATCGGCAGGTGCTGGCGGATGGAAAGCTCCATCAGTCCACGCGCGGATTCTCCGCAAACGTAATCATAGTGGCTGGTCTCGCCGCGAATGACGCAGCCCAGCGCAATGTAGCCGTCATAGCCGCCCGAACGTGCGGCCAACGCAATCGCCGCCGGCGCCTCGAATGCGCCGGGAATGTCGATGACCTCGCTTGTGGCGCCCGCCTCAGTTACGGCGCGCACGGCGCCGGTCACCAGCGCATCGACAACCGCCTTGTAGTAGCGCGCAGCGACAATGAGGATGCGCGCGCCATCGGCGCGCTCCACGGCGAAGCGATGCTGGGTTTCCATGTCAGGGCTTCTGCTTGAAGGGACGCCAGCCCGCAAGCGTCAGGCCGTAGCCTTCAAGACCGACGATCCGCTGACGGGCATTGGAGAGCAGCACCATCTGCCGCACGCCCAGTTCACGCAGGATCTGCGCGCCGACGCCATATTCGCGCAACGCGCGATCGTCCGGCTCCGCATCGGGCTGCGCGAGACCGAAGCGCTTAGAAAGGCTCATCGGATCGAGATTGCGCAGCAGCACCAACACGCCGCCCTCGGGTTCCGCCGCGATTTCCGCCATGGCGCGATCGATGAGACCCGCGCGACCGCCCGCCTCGCCGGCGATGTCGGCGGCGAAATCCACACGGTGCATACGCACGAGCGTCGGCTGTCCGGCCTTCGGCTCGCCGCGCACCAGCGCCACATGCTCCTGGCCGTCCAGCATGTTGGCGAACAGGACGAGCTTGAACTCGCCGTGGCGCGTCTGGAACGGCGTCTCCATCTTGCGCTCGACAAGATGGTCGTTCACGCGGCGATAGCCGATGAGGTCCGCGATCGTGCCGATCTTGAGATTGTGATGCTGCGCGAAACCCACGAGATCCGGCAGGCGCGCCATCGTCCCGTCGTCGTTCATGATCTCGCAGATCACCGACGCCGGAATGAGGCCGGCAAGGCGCGCAATGTCCACGGACGCTTCCGTGTGGCCAGCACGCACGAGCACGCCGCCGTCGCGCGCCGACAACGGAAACACGTGACCAGGGCTGACGATGTCGTTGCTGTCCTTGGTCGGGTCGATCGCCACCGCCACCGTATGCGCACGGTCGTGTGCGGAAATGCCGGTGGTGATGCCTTCCTTCGCCTCGATGGAAATCGTGAAGGCGGTAGAGTGGCGCGTCTGGTTGCGCGGCGTCATCGGCTCCAGACCGAGTTCGCGCGTTCGGGCGTCGGTGAGCGCGAGGCAGATGAGCCCGCGCCCGTACTTCGCCATGAAATTCACCTGGTCGGGCGTGGCGAACTGCGCGGGGATGATGAGGTCGCCCTCGTTCTCGCGATCCTCGGCGTCAACGAGAATGTACATGCGCCCGTTGCGCGCTTCCTCGATCACCTCCTCGATGGGCGAGATGTAGCGCTTCAGGTCATCGAGCGGACTAGGTTGGGCGGTCATGGTCGCGGCCTTTACGGTCAGTGCGCGCGCGCCGACAGGATACGCGAGACGTACCGCGCGAGCATGTCGGCTTCAAGATTGACGCTATCGTCAGGCTTCAGGCGATGAAGCGTCGTCACCGCCCAAGTGTGGGGAATGAGCAGCACGCCGAAGCGCGCGCCCTCAACCTCATTCACCGTAAGGGAAACCCCGTCGATGGTGATCGAGCCCTTCGGCGCGATCAGCGGCGCGAGCGCTTCCGGCGCGTCAATGGAAATGCGCCAGCCTTCGCCATCCGCGCGGACGTCCGCGACGCGTCCTATGCCGTCCACGTGACCGCTGACGATATGCCCGCCGAGTTCGTCGCCCGCGCGCAGCGCGCGCTCGAGGTTGACCTTCGATCCCACGCCGAGATGCCCCATCGTCGTGACGTCGAGGCTTTCCGGCGCGACCTCCACGACATGCCGCATCCCGCCCTTCACGCTCGCGGTCTCCACCACCGTCAGGCAGCAGCCGTCGTGGCAGATGGAGGCGCCGATCGCGACGCCGGCCGGATCGTAGGGGCTTTCCACCGTGAGGCGCATGAGGCCGTTGCGACGTTCGACGTCGACGACGTCGCCGACGGCGGTGATGATGCCCGTGAACATGCTCAGGAAATCCGTTCGTAGCTTTCCCACAGATCGGGTCCGACCTCGCGAATGGCAACCCTGGCGAAGCGCGGCGCATCGGTCAGTTTCTTCAGCGCCAGCGGGCCGATGCCGGGCCGCCCTTCCGCTCCGAGAAGCATGGGCGCGCGAAACCACTCGATGCGATCGATGCAACCCGCTGCAAGGCATGACGCCGCAATCCGTCCGCCGCCTTCGATGAGCAGACGGTCCACCGCGTGCGTTTCCTTGAGGAGCGCGAAGACCTCGTCCAGCTCCAGCCCGTCGAGACCGCGCGGCACGAAATCCACCTGCGCGCCGGCCTTTTGCAGCGCAACGGCCAGGGAACGGTCCGCATCGCGGGCGCCGATGATCAGCAGCGGCGCGATGGCGAGCGTCTTCATCAGCCGGCTCGACGGCGACACACGGAGGCGTGAATCGAGCACGATGCGCAGCGGCGGCTTCACCGGGGTCTCGTCCAGCCGCACCGTCAATTCGGGATCGTCGACGGCGGCTGTCTCAGCGCCGATCATCACACCATCGTGGCCCGCGCGCAGGCGGTGCACGGCGGCGCGCGCCGCTTCGCCGGTGATCCAGCGGCTCTCCCCGCTCGCCGTCGCAATGCGCCCGTCGAGACTGGTGGCGATCTTCAGCGTGACCTGCGGACGGTTGTTTGGGCGGGCATTCATATGCGCCCCGGCTTGGCGTGCTCCACCGGCAATTCCTCAAGGAATTCGCGGAAATCGCCGACGGCGCGGAAGTCCTTGTAAACTGAGGCGTAGCGCACATATGCGACCTGATCGAGCGCAGCCAACGCCTCCATGACCATCTCGCCGAGCGTGGCGGATGGGATCTCGGTTTCGCCGAGACTTTCGAGCTGTCGCACGATCCCGGAAATCATCTGCTCGATCTTCTCGGCCTCGATCGGCCGCTTGCGCAGCGCAATCATCACCGAACGGCTCAGCTTGTCGCGATCGAACGGCACCCGGCGGTCCGAGCGCTTCACGATCGTCAGTTCGCGCAGCTGCACGCGCTCGAAGGTCGTGAACCGGCCCGCGCACGCGCCGCACTGCCGCCGACGCCGGATGCAGGCGCCGTCCTCGGTCGGGCGGCTGTCCTTCACCTGGGTGTCTTCGTTCTGGCAGAATGGACAGCGCATGAGGGCTCCGGCGGCAGGATGATTCCCGCCTTCCGGACCATACCTGTAGCGGCTGGCGCACGCCAACGCCGCTACCGGCTGTCAGGCGGCAGTCAGGCCAGCGTGCCCTTGCGGGGCGGCGGCGGGGGCGGCTCAGGCGACTGGAGCGCGCGTTCGAGTTTCCGGAGGGCGATGGCCTCCAAGCCTTCGCGCGAGCCCTGGGCGGGGCCCATCACGACCACTTCGATCCCGGTCTCGGTGTCGATTGCGGCGGCGCGCATGTAGTCGCCGACGATCGTGAACTCGAAGAGGACCTCCCGGTCCGTCACGCAGCGACCTTCAGATCGAACTTGGCCCATACCGCCGTCAGTGCGTCGATCAAATGGTCCATCAGTTCATCGTCGTGGAACGGCGAGGGCGTGAAGCGCAGTCGCTCCGTGCCGCGCGGCACCGTCGGATAGTTGATCGGCTGCACATAGACGCCGTGATCGAACAGCAGCGAATCCGAGATCGCCTTGCAGAGCGACGCATCGCCCACCAGCAGCGGCACGATATGCGTCGTCGACGCCATCACCGGCAGGCCCGCATCGGCGAACCGCACCTTGAGCGCCTCGGCGCGTTCGGCCAGTCGCGAGCGCATGTGCGGACACGCGCGCACGAGACGCACGCTTTCGAGCGCCGCCGCCGCCAGCGACGGCGCGAGCGACGTCGTGAAGATGAAGCCCGGCGCATAGGAACGGATCGCGTCGACGGCGGCGGCCGGGCCGGTGACGTAGCCGCCCATGACGCCAAACGCCTTCGCGAGCGTGCCTTCGATGAAGTCGACACGGTGCATGATGCCGTCGCGCTCGGCGATGCCGCCGCCGCCTTCGCCGTAAAGGCCGACGCCGTGCACTTCGTCGAGATAGGTCATCGCGCCGTAGGCTTCCGCGATGTCGCAGATTTCTGCGATCGGGGCGGTGTCGGCATCCATCGAATAGACGGACTCGAACGCGATGAGTTTGGGCGCGTCGGCCGGCGCTTCATTGAGCAGCGCTTCGAGATGCTGGAGATCGTTGTGGCGGAAGACGCGCACTTCGCATTTCGCGCGCTTGATGCCCTCGATCATCGAGGCGTGATTTTTCTGGTCGGAGAAGATCCAGAGATCGGGGAAGAGCTTCGCCAGCGTCGACAGCGTCGCATCGTTCGACACGTAGCCTGACGTGAAGAGCAGCGCCGCTTCCTTGCCGTGCAGTTGCGCCAGCTCGGTTTCCAAGTCGACGTGATAGCTCGTCGTGCCGGAGATATTCCGCGTGCCGCCGGAGCCGGCGCCGACCTTCTTGGCGGCTTCGTGCATCGCTGCAATCACGTCGGGATGCTGGCCCTGGCCGAGATAGTCGTTGGAGCACCATACCACGATGTCGCGCTCGGCGCCGTCGTGCATGCGCAGGGTCGCGTGCGGAAAGCGGCCTTGCTCGCGCTTGATGTCGGCGAAGACGCGGTAGCGCCCTTCACCTTTGACGTTGTCCACCGCGCGGGCGAACACTTCTGCGTCCTGGTCTCTCATGCGCTTCCTGTGCACGCTCTCAGGCGCGCCTGCTTTGATCGATCGCAAGCACGGAGCGCGCGCTTGTATAGCGCGCGCCGGGGCGCCTATGAACTGAGACCTTAGCACGCATGGCGGCACGATCCATGAGCACGACCCCATTCCCTCCCGGCGCTTTCCCCGCCGTGCGTCCGCGCCGGCTGCGTCAGGCGGACTGGACCCGTCGCCTTGTGCGCGAAACGTCTTTGTTGAGAAACGATCTCATCTGGGCGCTGGTGGTTCATGACGGTGCGGAGGCGCGCGTCGCGGTGCCGTCCATGCCGGGCGCAGATCGCCTCTCCATCGATGCGGCAGTCGAAGCCGCCATCGAAGCGGAAAAACTCGGCATCCCGGCCATCGCGATCTTCCCGCAGATCGATGCGCGCAAGAAGAATGCACAAGGCTCCGAAGCGTCAAACCCCGAAGGCCTCGTGTGCCGTACGGTGCGCGCGATGAAGGCGGCCGCGTCCAATGTCGGGATCATGGTCGACGTCGCGCTCGATCCGTTCACCGATCACGGCCATGACGGCGTGATCGAAGGCGGCCGCATCCTCAACGATGAAAGCGTCGCGCGTCTTGTCGATCAGGCGGTGGTGCAGGCGGAGGCGGGCGCCGACATCGTAGCGCCCTCCGACATGATGGACGGGCGCGTCGGCGCCATCCGTGCGGCGCTGGAAAAGGCAGGAAAGCACGACACGCTGATCATGTCCTACGCGGCGAAATACGCGTCGGCGTTCTACGGCCCCTATCGCGACGCCATCGGCTCGGCGAGCGTGCTGCAGGGCGACAAGAAAACCTATCAGATGGACCCGGCCAACACCGACGAGGCGCTGCGCGAATGCGCGCTCGACGTCGCCGAGGGCGCCGACATGCTGATGGTGAAGCCCGGCCTGCCCTATCTCGACATCATCCGGCGCGTGAAGGAAGCGTTCGGGTTGCCCACCTACGCGTTCCAGGTGTCCGGCGAATACGCCATGATCCGCGCGGCGGCGGCCAACGGCTGGCTGGATGAAGACCGCGCGATCCTCGAAACGCTGGGCGCGTTCAAGCGCGCCGGCGCAGACGGGATCATCACCTATTTCGCGCCGCGTGCAGCAGCGATGCTGAAGGCTTAAGCGGCTTTCGCGCGCTCGGCGGCCTGCACGCTCTTGGCGACGACGTTCGTCAGCAGACGACGCAGCGGCGTGAACGCGTGCTCGAACGTGGCCTGTCCCGGCGCGTGCGTTACAAACTGGCCAATCAGCGCACGGCACTGCGCGTTGAGAGCGTTCTCGTCGATGTTGGTGTCACCGCGCGCTTCGGTGAGGTAGGTCGCGAGGGCCTTGGCGGCGTGATCTATCCAATCGGTCGAGACTTCACTGCGTCGCGCCGCGGCGAACACTTTGCGCAGCGCGTCCATCAGCGAACCCAGCGCTTCCGCCGCACCGAAATCTTCAAGCCGCCGACTGACTTCGCCGTCGCCCTGCACGAGCCCGCGCCGACGGCACGGACCGACGTAAGTCGCTGCACGCACGAAGGCGCGCTTCTGTGTGTCGAGCGCCGCCAGCATCTGGCGCAGTTGCGTCACGGACATCGGAAACGGCAGCATGGAATCCGCGCCGGAGTTCAGCGCGTTGACGACATCGCCGCGCTCGGGACCGGCGATCGTCAGCACGACGGATACGTCCGGGTTGCGGACATTGGTTGCGCGGCGCAGGCGGCGGGTGAATTCAAACCCATCGAGCCCCGTCATGCGTCCGGCGCAAAGAACGATCCGTGGCGCACGCAACTCCAACTGCGCGAGCGCGGCCTCCCCGGTGCGCACGACGATGACGTCTCCACACTCCAGTGTGCGCAGCAGATCCTGCAGGAGCGCCGCCTTCGCCCGTTCGGGCTCGACGACCAAGGCGGACCATTGGCGGGTATTGGCGTTAGACACCCGCCCCTTATGGCGCCAACGCCTTACTTTATGGTTGAGACCGGTGACGTAACGGCGCCTTCCAGCCGGGCGATCAGGCTCGACGTGTCCCAGCGCTTGCCGCCCATCGCCTGAACTTCGGCGTAGAACTGGTCGACGAGCGCGGCCACCGGCAGGCGGGCGCCGTTAACGCGGGCCTCGTCGAGCACGAGACCTAGGTCCTTGCGCATCCAGTCCACTGCGAAGCCGAAGTCGAATTTGCCGTCCGTCATCGTCCGCCAGCGGTTCTCCATCTGCCACGACTGCGCCGCGCCCTTGGAAATGGCCGCGATCACCTTCTCGGCGTCGAGGCCCGAGGCGCGGGCAAAGTGTAGCCCTTCCGCCAGCCCCTGGACGACGCCGGCGATGCAGAGCTGGTTGACCATCTTCGCAAGCTGGCCCGCTCCCGCCGGGCCGATCAGCGTCATCGACGCCGCATACGCCGCCATCACGGGCTCGGCCCGCGCGAATGCATCGGCGTCGCCGCCGCACATGACCGTCAATCGCCCGTTCTCGGCGCCCGCCTGCCCGCCCGACACCGGCGCATCGATGAAGCTGCGGCCTGCCGCTGCGGCGATCGGGTGCAGCCGCCGCGCGATATCTGCCGACGCCGTCGTGTGATCGACGAATACTCCGCCTTCGGCCATCGCGCCGAGCGCGGGATGAAACACCGCCTCCACGTCGGGATCGGCGCCGACACAGGCGAAAACGAATTCGGCGCCCGCCGCCGCTGCCGCAGCCGTACCCGCAGCGCGACCGCCGTGACGCGCCGCCCAGTCCTGCGCCTTCGCGGGCGAACGGTTGAACACCGAGACGTCATGCCCGGCCTTCGCGAGATGCCCGGCCATGGGAAAGCCCATGACTCCAAGGCCCAGAAACGCCACGCGCGCCATATCAGATCTCCACCGTCGCGCGGCCGTAGCGGCCCCGGAAATACGTCAGCGCTTCGCCGTCATTGGTTTCGAAGGCCTCGACCTCGCCCACGATCACGAGATGGTCGCCCATCTTGCGGCGCTCATGGGTGCGGCAGATGAGCGTCGTCAGCGCACCATTGAGCACGGGCGCATGAGGGTGGTGATGGAAGGCAGCTTCGTCGCCCTCAGTCGAGCCCGAGCGCGCAAAGCACTGGGAGACCGCCTGCTGCTCCGCCGAAAGCACATTTACGGACCACCGCTCCGCCGTGCTGAAGACGCCGTAGCGGTCGGACTGGTCGCCGAGGCACCACAGAACCAGGCGCGGCTCAAGCGAAACCGATGTGAACGAATTGACGATGATGCCGAGCGGTCCGTGCGGCCCGTCGGCGGCGACCAGAACGACGCCGGTGGCGAACGCGCCCAAGGCCCGGCGGTAGGTGATGACGTCTTCCAATCGATCCTCGTCCAGTGCTCGTCGCGCTGCATCGCAAACGGGTTCTTAACACGCCGCGACGCACAGTACCGCCGTCTCCCGCAACGACTAAAGCCATGGCTGCCGCCAACAAAGCCCCCATCGTCATCAAGAAGGTCAAGAAGGGCGGCGGCCACGGTCATCATGGCGGCGCCTGGAAAGTCGCGTACGCCGACTTCGTGACCGCGATGATGGCGTTCTTCCTGTTGATGTGGCTGATCAACACGACGAGCCCGGAGCAGAAACGCGGCATCGCCGACTTCTTCGCCCCCGCCAGCGTCTCAGAGACCACCAGCGGCGCAGGCGGCCTGCTCGCGGGTCAGGCCCTTGCGGAAAGCGGCGCGCGGCAGGCCAAGGAGACCGAGTTCAAGGAAGGCCGCGCCAGCGGCGGCGACGTCCAGGGCGCTGCCGACCCCGACAACGGCACGGCGGAAGCCAGCGAGGCGTCCATGGCGCGCGCCCGCGCGGCCCGTGAAAACGCCGAGTTCGAGCGCGCCGAGCAGTCGATCCGACAAGCCATCCAGGACATGCCGGACCTCGCCGAACTGTCGAAACATGTCCTGATGGAAGTGACGCCCGAAGGCCTGCGAATCCAGCTTGTCGACCAGGAAGGCCGCTCGATGTTCGAGCCCGGACAGGCGGCGCTCAACCAGCGGGCGCGCAAGCTGCTCACGGCTGTCGCCGCCGTGGTGGCGGAGTTGCCGAACCGCATCTCCGTCGCCGGCCACACCGACGCCTCGCCGCCGGGACGCGCCGGCATGACGAACTGGGAGCTGTCGTCGGAACGCGCCAACGCCGCCCGCCGCATCCTGCAGGGCGCCGGGGTGGAGGAAAACCGCGTCTACCAGGTGTCGGGCAAAGCCGACGCCGAACCGCTCTTCCCCGACGACCCCTCCCTGCCCGGCAACCGGCGGATATCTGTAACCCTCCTGCGCGAGGCCCCCGTCCTTCCTGCGGACGCCCAACCTTGACGGCGGAACGCGCTTGACCCCGCCCCGCCCGGCCCGGACCATGTTCTTCCTCTCGGGACTCACGGACGGTTTGTGACGCGACCCTTTCCCACCAAGAACCTGCGCTTCTATCTGACCGCGCCGTCGCCGTGTCCGTATCTGCCGGACCGTCGCGAGCGGAAGGTATTCACGGGGCTTGAAGGACCGGACGCCGCTTCGGTGAATGACAGCCTCACGCACGCTGGCTTCCGCCGCTCGCAGAACATCGCATATCGCCCGGCCTGCGATATGTGCGACGCCTGCGTCTCCGCGCGCGTTGTCTCCGGAAAGTTCGCGCCGAACCGCCGTTGGCGGAAGATCATCGCGCGCAATCAGGACCTGTCGCGGCATCTGCGTCCTGGTGAAGCGACGGAAGAGCAATTCTGGCTGCTGCGCCGCTATCTGCTTTCGCGCCACGGCGAAGGCGGCATGTCCGAGATGACGCTGCTCGACTACGCGGCCATGGTTGAAGAAACGGCTGTGAAGACGCACATCGTGGAATATCGCTTTACCGGCCCCGGCGCAGACCAAGGCGAACTCGCCGCATGCGCCCTTGTCGACGTGCTGCGCGACGGCCTCTCTCTGGTCTACAGCTTTTTCGACACGCGCGACGCCAAGCGCAGCCTCGGCAGCTACATCATTCTCGATCACATCGCGCAGACGCAGGCGGCCGGCTTCCCGCACCTCTATCTCGGCTACTGGGTGAACGGCAGCGAGAAGATGGCCTACAAGGCGCAGTTCCAACCCATCGAACTGTTGCGCGGCGGCGCGTGGCGACCGTTCAGCGATACCCACTTCGGCGAGCATCTCGACCCGGACGAAGTCGAGAACTAGGCCGCGCCCCAAGGGCCGCTCTTCACGGGCGTATGCGCGATCAGATCATCCCGCCCGCCAGCGAATGTCACGAGCGCGGCGATGCGTTTCTCGATCGAGGGGTGCGTGGCGAAGATCTCGCCGATACCCACGTGTGCATTCTCGATGAACATTTCGCGGACTTCGGCCGGTGCATTCGCAACTTCGGCGTTGCCGGATATCTTGCGCAGCGCAGAGATCATCGCATCGGCGTTCTTGGTGAGTTCGACGGCGCCTGCGTCCGCGAGGTACTCGCGGCGCCGCGAGAGCGCAAAGCGGATCACGATCGCCAGCGCATAGGCCACCGCGATGATCGCCAGCGCCGCGACGATGGCGATGAGCGCTGCGCCGCCGGAGTCCCGTGAAGAAGACCGATTGCTCCCGCCTCCGCCGCTCCCGCCGAAACGCACATTTGTCAGGCCGCGAAACATGAGTTCGCCAATGAAGGAGAAGATGCCGACGAAGATCACCGCGATCACCAGCAGGCGGACATCGCGGTTGCGGATGTGGGTGAGTTCGTGGGCGAGCACGGCTTCCAGCTCGGCGTTGTCGAGCGACTGCAGCAACCCGCTTGTGACAGTGATGGAGTACTGCTTCTCGTGCAGCCCGCTCGCGAAAGCGTTGAGCGCCGGCGTCTCGATCACCCGCAGCGACGGCATGGCCACGCCGCGCGAAATGCAAAGGTTCTCGAGCAGGTTCCAGACGCGCGGGTCCTGCTGGCGCGTCAGCACGCGCGCGCCAGTCGACATGTCGATCAGCGCCTGGTGCGAGAAGTAAGCGATCACGAACCAGACGAGCGCGCCGCCGATCGCGAACGGCCAGGCGGTCACAAGGCTGTTGGCGGCCCAGATGAACGGCCCCTCGACCCCGTAGCCGTACTCACCGAAGTCGCCCGTCACGCCTGCATAGAGCAGGAACAGTCCGTACATCAGCAGCAGCAAGAGAACGGGAAAGCCCGCCAGCAAGAGGACGGACTTGAAGTTGTTGCTCGAGATATGCGTGCCGAGCCCGAAGGCGGCCATGTCATCTCACCGCGTTGCGGACGGGCCTTTAGAACTTGACCTGCGGCACGGTTTCCACCTGCGCACGACTTTCGCCAAGGTCGAAGGACTCGCGCTGCGTGAAGCCAAGCATGCCTGCGAACAACACTGCCGGGAATTGCTGGATGCCGGTGTTGTACTCGTTGACCGCGTTGTTGAAGAAGCGACGCGCGGCTGCGATCTTGTTCTCGATGTCCGACAATTCGGCCGAGAGCTGCTGGAAGTTGGTGTTGGCCTTGAGGTCCGGATAGGCCTCGCTCAGCGCGATGAGCTTGCCGAGCGCCGCGCCGAGCACGCCCTCCGCCTGCGCCTGCGCCGCCGTACCGCCGCCGGACGCCATCGCCGAGTTGCGCGCCTGGATGACCGCCTCCAGCGTGCCCTTCTCGTGCGTCGCGTAGCCTTTGACGGTCTCCACGAGGTTCGGGATGAGATCGTGGCGCTGCTTCAGCTGCACGTCGATGTCGGCAAACGACTGGGTGACGCGGTTCCGGAGTGAAACCAGCGTGTTGTAGATGCCGACGGCCATCAACACGAGGACGCCGACGACGATCAGAGCGATGACGAGGCCAGACATGCGAAGCACTCCGAAAAGGTACTGACCCTTAGCGCGCCAAGGCGTTCGGCGCTAGCGGCGCGCTATTCGCCCTGGAACTTCCCGCTGCGGGAGAAGCCGCGCGGCGCGATGCGACCTGACGAAGCGCGCTTGCCGACGTGCTCCTTCCACTCCGCAACCGTCCGCGTCCGCCCGGCGGAGTCGATCCAGGAAAGCCCGTCGACTTTCTTGAACACCACCGCATCGAGCAGGCCGCCGTCCTTGAACGCTTGCAACCTCACGCCCTTGCCGCGGCTCATCTCCGGCACCTCGCCGAGCGGGAAGACGAGGAGCTTCCGGTTCTCGCCGATCACCGCGACCATGTCGCCGTCCACCGGCGTGCAGACCTGCGCGAAGGCCATCCCCGACACCGCAAGCACTTGCTTGCCGGCGCGCTTGGTCGCGACCATCTCGTCTTCCGTCACGACGAAGCCGTGACCGTCCGAACTCGCCACCAGCATCTTTGCGCCGGGCGTGAACGCGATCAGCGCGATCAGGTCCTGATCCTCGCCGAGCTCGATCATCAGCCGGATGGGTTCGCCCATGCCGCGCCCGCCGGGCAGCTTGTCGGCGCCGAGCGTGAAGGCCCGGCCATCGGTGGCCATGAGGATGATCTTGTCGGTCGTCTCGCACTGGAGAAGAAAGGCCTGACGGTCGCCTTCCTTGTATTTCAGCGTGTCGGTGTCGGTCGTGTGCCCCTTGAGGGCGCGCACCCAGCCCTTTTCGGACAGCACGACCGTGATCGGCTCGCGCACGATGAAGGCGTCGACGGAGATTTCCGCCTGCCCGCTGACGTCGCCGAACTGCGCACGGCGACGGCCCCATGGCGTCGTCTCGGCGAAAACGCCGCGCGTCTTCGTCAGCTGCTGGCCGATCTTGGTCCACTGGCGCGCGTCGCTGCCGAGCAGAAGCGTCAGCGCTTCCTGCTCTTCGCGCAGCGCCTTGTCCTCGCGGCGGATCTCCATCTCCTCGAGCTTGCGCAACTGGCGCAGGCGCGTGTTGAGGATGGCCTCGGCCTGGATCTCGTTCAGCTTGAACCGCTTGATCAGGACGGGCTTGGGCTCGTCCTCGTTGCGGATGATGCGGATCACCTCGTCGAGGTTGAGGAAAACGACCAGCAGGCCCGCGAGGATTTCGAGGCGGGCGGCGATCTTGCGCAGGCGGAAGGCGCTGCGCCGCTGCAAGACCTCGCGCTGGTGATCGAGGAAGGCTTGCAGCACTTCCTTGAGCGTCATCACGCGGGGCACGCCCTGCGCGTCGAGCACGTTCATGTTGAGCGGTATGCGGGTTTCCAGTTCGGAGAGCTTGAAGAGGCTCTCCATCAGCACCGCGGGCTCGACGGTGCGCGCACGCGGTTCGAGCACGATGCGCACGGTTTCCGCGCTCTCGTCGCGCACGTCGCCCAGCAGCGGGGCCTTCTTGTTTTCCACCAGATCGGCGAGCGCGCTGATCAGCTTGGCCTTTTGCACCTGGTACGGAATTTCCGTGACGATGATGCGCCATGTGCCGCGCGAGAGCTCTTCGACCTCCCACTTCGACCGCAGGCGGAAACCGCCGCGTCCCGTGGCGTAGGCTTCACGGATCGCCGCCGTCGGCTCGACGACGATACCGCCGGTCGGGAAGTCCGGCCCCGGCACGAAGCGCATGAGATCGTCGACCGTCGCGTTCGGCGTCTTGATCAGATGCAGGCACGCGTCGATCAGTTCGGCGACATTGTGCGGCGGCACGGCCGTGGCCATGCCGACGGCGATGCCTGTGGAGCCGTTGGCGAGCAGGTTCGGAAACGCCGCCGGAAGAACGACCGGCTCCTGGCCCTGGCCCGAATACGTCTCGCGGAAATCGACCGCGTCTTCCTCGATGCCTTCCAGCAGCAGCAACGCCGCCTGCGTCATGCGCGCTTCGGTGTAGCGGTAGGCGGCGGGGCTATCGCCATCGACATTGCCGAAATTGCCCTGGCCGTCGACAAGCGGATAGCGCGAGGAGAAGTCCTGCGCGAGGCGCACCATCGCGTCGTAGATCGCGCTGTCGCCGTGCGGGTGGAAGTCGCCCATTACGTCGCCGACGATTTTCGCGCTCTTCTTGAACGCGGCGTCCGGCGAGAGATTGAGGTTCGACATCCCGTAGAGGATGCGGCGGTGTACGGGCTTCAGCCCGTCGCGCACGTCCGGCACGGCCCGCGACGTGATCGTCGAGAGCGCATACGCAAGAAAGCGCTTGGACAGCGCCTCCCCGATCGGTTCGTTGACGATGCGGCCGCCGTCTTCCGGCGGGGAACTCATGTCGTCGGCCATTCTGCCTTCCGCGTGATTCGTTCGGTTCCTAATACCTAGAGTCGGCCCCGATGGCCCAACGCCTCGATCAGCCGCCGCCGCGCCTCGGGCATGCCCTCGCCCCGGCGGTCGAAGAGGCGGCGTTCCAGAAACCAGCCCGCCAGAGCGAAAGCGTCGGCCACGTCGCCTGATTCGAGCGGCGCCTCGGCGTTCACGAGGAAAGGCGGCAGGCGCAGAAGCTTGTCGGCATATTCCTCCCCGGCGGACCGGCTGGCGGCGCGGCCGGACTTGGGGCTGACGAAGGCCAGATCGTCGTTCGCGCCAGTCAGCGCGCATTCCTTGAGATCGAGCCCGTAGCCGAGGTCGGCCAGCAAGCCGAGTTCGAAGCGGGTATAAACGGCAGGCCAGAGCTCGGGTTCGGCGAACGCCTCGATCAGCACCTGCAGCGCGTCATAGATGCCCCCATAGGGCTGCCGCTCCACCGCACCGGCACGGATCAGCGCGACGGCCGACAAGAGCCCCGCCAATGCGGCCGGATCGTCGAGCACCCGCGCGGCGTGCGGTTCGAGCAGTTCGAGCGGCGCGAAGAAACCGAGTTGATCGGCGGTGCGCGCCTTCCATGTGACGCGGACGAGATTGCCCGCCTGCAGCACCGGCTTCATCCGCCGCGACGCACCGCCATGGACGATGGCCGCTGCCCGTCCGTGCGTGCGGGAGAAAACCTCCGCCAGCGCCTGCGTCTCGCCATACGCGCGCGCGCCGAGCACGATCGCGTCGTCGGTCCACTCGACGCTCACTCCTTCTCCCACTCCAGCCCCATGGCCTCGTAGCGGGCGCGTTCCTCGCTCCAGTTTTCCTTGAGCTTCACGTGCAGGAAGAGATGGACCGGACGGTCGAGGAAGGTCTGCAGTTCCTCGCGGGCGAGCTTACCGATGGTTTTGATCTGCTGGCCCTTGTCGCCGATCATGATCTTGCGGTGGCCTTCACGCGCCACATAGATCGTCTGCTCGATCTTCACCGAGCCGTCGCGGCGCTCCTCCCACGTCTCCGTTTCGACGGTGATCTCGTAGGGAATTTCCTCGTGGACGCGCAGCATGATCTTTTCGCGCGTCACTTCCGCCGCGATCACGCGCATCGGCGCGTCCGCCGCCTGATCCTCCGGATAGAGCCACGGGCCTTCGGGCGCGGTATCGGCGAGATGCTTCGTCAGATCGGCCACGCCGTCGCCGGTCAGCGCCGAGATCATGAACACATCCGAATAGACGCCTTCGCCGTGCAGAGACTCTGCGACGCCCAGCAGCGCGTCGCGCGGCATCGCATCCACTTTATTGAGCGCTAGGATCGCCGTGCGGCTCGCCTCTTTCAGACCCTTCACGATACGCGCGACGTCTTCCACCTGCCGCACGTCCGCGCCGTCCGGATTGCCGGCGATGGAGCGCGCCTGGCTCGGCGCATCGACGAGGTGGATGACGCTGTCGGCGTCGCCTGCACTGCCCCACGCGGCGCGCACCATGGCGCGATCCAGCCGGCGGCGCGGCGCGAACACGCCGGGGGTGTCGATAAGGACGAGTTGCGCGGGCCCTTGCATCGCAATGCCGCGCAGCGGCGCGCGCGTCGTCTGCACCTTCTGCGTGACGATGGCGATCTTGGAGCCGACGATCTGATTGACGAGCGTGGATTTGCCGGCGTTCGGCGCGCCGATGATGGCGACGATCGCGGCGCGGGTTTTGATGTCAGACACGCACGCCGACCTGTTTCAGCGCCGCGCGCGCCGCTTCGCGTTCGGCATCGCGCTTGGAGCCGCCTTCACCGCGCATGGTCTCTAGTCCTTCCACTACTGCCTCGACGACGAAGCGCGGCGCGTGATCGGGCCCGCTGCGTTCGACGACATCATAGCGCGGATTGGGCCGTTTGCGGCTCGCCGTCCACTCCTGAAGCGCGGTCTTGGGATCCTGCGGCGCCTCGCCGGAGGCGAGGAACTCGTCAGCCCAATAGGTTTCGATGAAGGCGCGCGCCGCCTTTATGCCGCCGTCGAGGTAGAGCGCCGCGATCAGCGCCTCGCATGCGTCGGCGAGAATGGTGTCCTTTTCCCGCCCCCCGGTGCGCGCTTCCGCCGCCGAAAGCACGAGCTGCGGCCCGATCCCCGCCCGCCGCGCCGCCCGTGCGCAGGCGTCGCGATTGACGAGCGCGTTGAAGCGCGGGGCGAGCTTGTCCTCGCCCTCCTTCGGAAAGAGCCCGTAGAGGTGCTCGCACACCACAAGACCGAGCACGCGGTCGCCGAGGAACTCCAGCCGCTCGTAGTCCGGCGCCGCCGCCTTGCCTTCCGCCGCGCTCGAATGCGTCAGCGCTTCCCGCAGCAGCGTTTTCTTGCGGAACGTGCGCCCGATGCGCGCCTCGAAGTCGTCCTTACTCGACGCCATGCACGAAGCGGTCGCCGCGGAAGCCGGTGATGAGGGTCCACGGCTTGATGAGGGAGGTGGTGTGATCGAACGACACGAACACGAACTGCGCCTTGCCGACGAGATGATCGTACGGGACGTAGCCGAAGCCGCCCATTTCGTAGCGGCTGTCGGCAGAGTTGTCCCGGTTGTCGCCCATCATCATGTAGTGCCCCTCGGGCACTTCATAGAGCTGGGTGTTGTCGCCTTCCGTGAGGCCCTTGTCGAAGGTCGTGTAGGACACGCCGTTCGGCAGCGTTTCGAGGTAGCGCGTGATCGGGCGCGTCTCGCCGTACTGGTCGGTAAAGTCGACGGTCGCCAGCTTTTCGCGCTTCACGGCTTCGCCGTTGATATAGAGGACGCTGTCCTTCACCTGGATGCGGTCGCCGGGAAGACCGATCAGGCGTTTGACGAAATCCTTGTCCTCGATGCCCGCCGGCCGGAAGACGACGATGTCGCCGCGGGTCGGCTGGCTGCCGAAGATGCGTCCGGGCGGCCCGAAGTTCAGCGGCGAGAGCGAGAATTTCGAATAGCCGTACGACCACTTGGTCACGACGATGTAGTCGCCCACCAGCAGCGTCGGCTCCATGGAGCCGGACGGAATGCGGAACGGCTGGGCGATCGCAAAACGAATCACCATCGCGAGCAGGAGCGCGTACAGGATCGTCTTGACGTTGTCCCAGAGCGCGCTCAGGCCGGTGGGCGCGCTGTCGACGGGGGCTCTCATGCAGGGTCCTCTACGGAAGCCCGGCCTCCGGAATCCCCTCCGGTTCAGCCGAGATGACGACGAAGGCCTGGGCGAGCGGGAAGTCGTCCGTCAGGCTTACGTGAATGATAGACTTATAGCCTTGCGGCGACATTTCGGCCAAGCGCTGGGCTGCGCCGCCGGTGAGGATCATGGTCGGCTGGCCCGACCGGAGGTTCGCCACGCCCATGGCGCGCCAATAGACGCCCCGCCGGATCCCCGTCCCCAGCGCCTTGGAACAGGCCTCCTTGGCCGCAAACCGCTTGGCGTAGCTGGCCGCGCGCTGGGCCGGGCGGCGTTCCGACCGCCGCTGCTCCTCCGCCGTGTAGAGCCGGGCCAGCATCCGTTCCCCGTGCCGGTCTAGCGCCCGCTCGATCCGCCGGATGTCGATCAGGTCCGATCCGATGCCGAGGATCATGCTCTCTGCGGCCCGCCCGACGGTCCGAACCGGCCTTCCAGCATCAGCGTCTTCATCCGGCGGATGGCGGCGTCGAACCCGATGAAGATAGCCTCCCCCACGAGGAAGTGGCCGATGTTCAGCTCCCGGATCTCAGCGATGGCAGCCACCGGCCCGACGGAGTCGAAGGTGATGCCGTGGCCGGCGTGGACCTCGATCCCCCGCGCCACGCCTTCACGGGCGGCGTCGCGAATAAGCACCAGTTCGGTTTCCGCCCTGAGAACGTCGCCCTTCGACACCGCCTCGCAATAGGCGCCCGTATGCAGTTCGACCACGGGCGCGCCGAGCGCCTGTGCTACCGCGATCTGCACAGGATGGGGGTCGATGAAGAGAGAGACCCGGATGCCCGCATCACGCAGGCGGGTCACGAACGGCGCGACCGTGTTGTGCTGGCCGGCCACATCGAGGCCGCCTTCCGTCGTGCGCTCCTCGCGGCGCTCCGGCACCAGGCACACCGCGTGCGGGTGCGCCGCCAGCGCGAGTGCGAGCATCTCGTCGGTGCAGGCCATTTCGAGATTGATCGGCAGCGTGACGGAGGTGGATATCCGCGCGAGATCGTCCTCGCGGACGTGTCGGCGATCTTCCCGGACGTGAAGCGTAATGCCATCGGCGCCCGCCTCTGCAGCCATTTGTGCGGCGCGCGCGGGATCAGGATGCGGACCGCCGCGGGCGTTCCGGATCGTCGCGACGTGATCGATGTTGACCCCCAATCGGGGTGCGGGGGCGCTCATGGAGACGGTTCCTTTCAGCGCGCCCTATGTGGGGCCGATTGCGCGCCCGCGCTAGCTGGAGAGGTGCCGGCTGCCGGGTTTCTGGATCGGCAGCGCGGCAAGTTCGGGCGGCAGCGCGTCGGCCGGGTAGCTCGGCGCCGTCACGCTCGCGAGCGCCACCAGCGGCGCCCCGACATCGGCCTTGCCCCCGGAACGGTCGATCAGGCAGGCCGCGCCCACGAGATCGCCCGGATGATGGCGGATCGCCGCGAGACATTCGCGCGACGACAGCCCCGTCGTCACCACGTCCTCCACCATCACCACCTTCTCGCCCGGATCGATGCGAAAGCCGCGACGGAGCTGGAATTGCCCCTCTTCCCGCTCGACGAACAACGCGCGCGCGCCGAGGTGACGCGCCGTCTCGTAGCCCGGAATGATCGCGCCCACCGCCGGCGAGACGACGACGTCGATCTTGCCGAACCGCGCGGTGATCTTCGCCGCGAGCGCGCGGCAGAGCCGCTCGGTGCGCGCCGGGTCCATGAAGATGAAGGCCTTCTGGAAGAAGACCGGACTGTGCAGCCCCGAGGACAGCACGAAGTGCCCTTCAAGCAGGGCGTTGGCGGCGCGGAATTCGTCGAGGACTTCGGATTCGGTCATGGGGCGTGGATAGCGCCGCCCGTTTCGTTCGTCACGTCAGATGTGGATCGCGTGCCCCAGCGCCTTCAGCGCGCTCTCGTGGAAGGCTTCTCCGAGCGTCGGGTGGACGTGGATCGTGCCGGCGAGGTCCTCCAGCAGCGCGCCCATTTCCAGCGCGTGCGAGAATTCGTTGGCGAGCTCCGCCACATGCGCGCCCACGGCCTGCACGCCGAGCACGCGGTGATCGGACTTGCGCGCGACGACGCGCACGAACCCTTCCCCGCCGTCCATCGAGAGCGAGCGCCCGTTCGCCATGAACGGAAACTGGCCGATGATGATGTCGTGGCCTGCGGCTTTCGCTTCTTCCGGCAGCAGGCCCGCCGTCGCGATTTCCGGTTCGGTGAAACACACCGCCGGGATCGATGCAGGATCGAATTTACGCACGGCGCCGGAGAGGATTTCCGCGACCATCTCGCCTTGCGTCGCCGCCTTGTGCTCGAGCATGGGCTCGCCGACGAGATCGCCGATCGCCCAGACGCCCTTCATCGACGTCCGGCACTGGTCGTCGACCTTCACGAAGCGGCCGTCCATGTCGACGCCCATGTTCTCGAGGCCCCAGCCTTCGGTGGCGGGCTTGCGGCCGACGGTGACGAGGATCCTGTCGGCGGCGAACTTCACGCTCTTGCCGTCGGCCGTTTCCACCGCCAGCGCCTTGCCGTCGAGACCTTTGGCTTTCGCGCCGAGATGCACCTCGACGCCGCTCTTCTGCAGCCACTTCGCGACGGGCGCGACGAGATCCTTGTCGTAGAGCGGCAGGATGCGGTCCTGCGCTTCGACGATGGTCACGTCCGCGCCGAGCTTCCTGAACGCGATGCCGAGTTCGAGACCGATATAGCCCGCGCCGATCACGACGAGCTTCTTCGGCACGGCGTCGAGCGCGAGCGCCTCCGTCGACGAAATCACGTTGCCGCCGAATTTGAGGAACGGCAGCTCTACCGGCGCGGAGCCGTTGGCGAGGATGACGTTCTCGGCGCGGATGGTGACATCGCCGACCACGCACGTCTTCGCGTCGGTGAACTTTCCCCAGCCCGAAACGACACGCACCTTTGCGCGCTTCAACAGACCCGCTACGCCGTTGTTGAGCTTGTCGACAATGGCTTCCTTCCACGCGATCGTCTTCTTGAAATCAAGCGACGGCGCTTCCTTCAGCGAAACGCCCGCATGCCCCGCGCCGACCTTCGCGGTCATCGCCGCATAGTCGCTCGCCACATGGATGAGCGCCTTGGAGGGAATGCAGCCGCGGATGAGGCACGTCCCGCCGAGGCGGTCCGCTTCCACGAGCGTCACGTCGAGGCCGAGCTGGCCCGCGCGGATCGCGGCGACATAGCCGCCCGGCCCGCCGCCGACGACGAGCACTTTGGTCTGGATAGTTTCAGCCACTTGGATCAGTCCATGAAAATCGTGGCGGGATGTTCGAGCAGCGCTTTCACGCGCTGGATGAACTCGGCCGCGTCATAACCGTCGACCACGCGGTGATCGAACGACGAGGAGATGTTCATCATCTTGCGCACGACCACGACGCCGTTCTGCACGACCGGCCGTTCGATGATCTTGTTCGGCCCGATGATCGCGACTTCCGGGCGATTGATCACCGGCGTCGTCACCACGCCGCCCAACGGCCCGAGCGACGTCACCGTGATCGTCGATCCTGACAGCTCATCACGCGTGGCCTTGCCGGTCTTCGTCGCTTCCGCGAGGCGCGCGATTTCGGTCGCCAGCGCCCACACATCCAAAGCTTCGGCGTGCTTCACCACCGGCACGACGAGGCCGTTCGCCGTTTGCGCGGCAATGCCGCAATGCACCGCGTTATGGCGATGCACCACGCCCGCCTCGTCGTCGAAGTTCGCGTTGATCTGCGGATAGTCCGGCAGCACGCGCACCAACGCGCGCAACATGAACGGCAGCAGTGTCAGTTTCGGTTGGTCCTTGCGCTTGGTCGCATTGAGATGCGCGCGCAGGCTCTCCAGCTCCGTCATGTCGACTTCCTCGACATAGGCGAAGTGCGGAATGCGGCGCTTGGCGTCCTGCATCTTCTCCGCGATCTTGCGGCGCAGGCCGATGACCTTGATGTCTTCCGTGCCGTCGCGCTGCGCGTAGAGCGCGCCACCGCCCGACGAACGACCACCGCCGCCACCCTTTGCGACATAGGCATCGAGATCTTCGTGCTCGATGCGACCGCCGGGTCCCGAACCCGGCACATATTGCAGATGCACGCCCATCTCATGCGCGCGCTTGCGCACTGCGGGCGATGCGAGCGGCTTGTCGTCGACGTTCGCGCGCGTCGTGAAGGCGTCATTGGCGACAGGCGCGCGGGCCGGCGCTTCCACCGGCGCTTTCGCCACCGGCGCGGGCTCAACCTTCTTCGGCGCGGGCGCTTCCTTCGCCGCAGGTTTCGCTGCCGGCGGCGGCGGGCTCGCGCCGACGTCGGCGCCTTCCGTCTCGAAAATCACCAGCACCGAACCGATCGGCGCCATTTCGCCAGGTTCGCCGTTGCGTTCGACGATCTTGCCGCTGACGGGCGCCGTGATCTCGATCGTGGCCTTGTCGGTCATCACGTCCGCGAGCGGCGCGTCTTCCTCGACCATCTCACCGAGCTTCACGTGCCAGGCGACGATCTCCGCTTCCGCGGTGCCTTCGCCGACATCCGGCAGCTTGAACACATAACGCCCCACGTCAGCCCTCCATCACGCGTTTCAGCGCCTTGGCCACGCGCTCCGGTCCGGGGAAATACTCCCATTCGAAGGCATGCGGATAGGGCGTGTCCCAACCCGTCACACGCAGGATCGGCGATTCGAGGTGATAGAAGCACTCTTCCTGCACGAGCGCGGAGAGTTCAGCGCCAAAGCCGCTCGTGCGCGTCGCTTCGTGCACGATCACGCAACGCCCCGTCTTCATCACCGACTCCACGACGGTGTCGATGTCGATCGGCACGAGCGTGCGCAAGTCTATGACTTCGGCGTCCACGCCTGCGTGCGCGGCCGCTGCAAGCGCCACGTGCACCATCGTGCCATACGAAAGCACCGTCACGTCCGCGCCGGCGCGCACGATCTTGGCCTTGCCGAGCGACACCGTGTAGTGGCCCTCCGGCACTTCGCTGTCAGCATGCTTCGACCACGGCTCCACCGGCTTTTCGTGCCAGCCGTCGAACGGGCCGTTGTAGAGACGCTTGGGTTCGAAGATCACCACCGGATCGTCGTCCTCGATGGCCGCAATCAGCAGCCCCTTCGCGTCATACGGATTGGACGGGATCACCGTCTTGATGCCGGCGACGTGCGTGAAGAGCGCTTCCGGCGACTGGCTGTGCGTCTGGCCGCCGAAAATGCCGCCGCCATAGGGCGTGCGCAGCGTGATCGGCGCGGTGAAGTCGCCCGCCGAACGATAGCGCAGCCGCGCCGCTTCGGAGACGATCTGGTCGTAGCCGGGATAGATGTAGTCGGCGAACTGGATCTCGATCACCGGACGCAGGCCATAGGCGCCCATGCCGATGGCGGTGCCGACGATGCCGCTCTCGGCGATCGGCGCATCGAAGCAGCGCGTGAGGCCGTGCTTTTTCTGCAGGCCCTCAGTGGCGCGGAACACGCCGCCGAAATAGCCGACGTCCTCGCCGAACACGAGCACATTGGGGTCGCGGCCCATCATCACGTCCATGGCGGAGTTGATGGCCTGGATCATGTTCATCGTCGCCATGATCAGTACCCCATTTCCTGACGCTGACGGCGGATGTGCCAGGGTGTTTCCTTGTACACGTCCTCGAACATCTCTTTCACCGAATGGCGCGACTGGCCAAGCGTGCCGACGGCTTCGGACTCCTTGCCCGCCGCGCGGACCATGTCGGTAGCTTCTTTCTCCAGCGCCTTGTGATCGTCTTCCGACCACTCGCCGATGGCGATGAGGTGCGTCTTCAGGCGTTCGACGGGATCGCCGAGCGGCCAGCCCTTCGCTTCTTCGGCGGGGCGATACCGGCTCGGCTCGTCGCTCGTGGAGTGCGGGGCTGCGCGATAGGTGAAGTGCTCGATCAGCGTAGGCCCGAGATTGGCGCGCGCGCGCTCGGACGCCCACTTCGTCGCCGCATACACCGCGAGAAAGTCATTGCCGTCCACGCGCAGCGCCGGAATACCGTAGCCGACGCCGCGCGACGCGAAGGTCGACTCTTCCCCGCCCGCAATGCCCTGAAAGGCCGAAATGGCCCACTGGTTGTTCACCACGTTGAGGATAACGGGCGCGTGGTAAACGGACGCGAACGTCAACGCCTGGTGGAAGTCGCCTTCCGCCGTCGAGCCTTCGCCGATGTAGGCGCACGCGATGCGGCTGTCGCCCTTGTAGGCCGACGCCATCGCCCAGCCGACGGCCTGACTGAATTGTGTGCCGAGATTGCCGGAGATCGTGAAGAAGCCGTGCTTCTTCGAGGTGTACATGACTGGCAGCTGACGGCCTTTGCAGGGATCTTTCTCATTCGAGTAGATCTGGTTCATCATGTCGACGAGCGAATAGCCGCGCGCGATGAGCAGCGCCTGCTGGCGATAAGTGGGAAAGCACATATCGTCGTCTTCGAGCGCGAGCGCCTGCGCGGCGGCCACCGCCTCCTCGCCCGTGCACTTCATGTAGAAGGAGGTCTTCCCCTGCCGCTGCATGCGGTACATGCGGTCGTCATACGCGCGCGTGACGACCATGGTGCGCAGGCCGCTTTTGAGCATGGCCGGGGTGAGTTTCGGGTCCCACGGACCGACCGCCGCCCCCTTCTCGTCGAGTACGCGGATGAGCATAAAGGCGTGATCGCGGATATCGTAGCCGGTGACGCGCATGTCCGGCCTGGGGCAAGCGCCCGCCGGGGGCACCTTCAGGCCGCTGAAATCGATCGGATCGCCCGGACGCGCTTTCGGCTCCGGGATGCGCAGGCTCAGAGCCACGGTATTCTTGATGGGCGCGTTCACAGCGGCGAGCCTCCTTTGGCGGCGTCAGTGCGGAAGCCAGCCCGTTTTGCGGATCAATGTCCTGTTTCGGGCGGAATTTCCAGTCGAACTTTGCCGATCCAGTCCCAATCGGCGCAGTTTTATTCCGCCACAGCGCACGAGCTGGCAAAGCCGCTCCGCAATCAGGCGCCCCGCGACCACGGACCCGCTTGAGCAACCTATTCCCCGCAGCGCCCCCGGGGCGAGGTGCTCTGCGCTCCAGATCAAAATGGCGAGGACATGGCGCGGGCCATCCGCGATCCCTTTCACGGGGCGAACCGAGACCTGTCCTTCGCACGCGCCAGCCGAATAAGACGCGTACAGGTGGCGTTAACTATGCGGCCTTCCCGCCACCAGTAAACATTCACCATCTATTTCGCGTGTACTGATAGATATTAATATTAATACTTTTGGACTTTCGTGTGATGATTGTTCATGCGCGAACGTTGCTGAATTTTCAGTCACTTCTCCCTCCGCTGGCAAAGCTGAACCCAGAAGAATTGGGGGACGCCAGCCCTTAGGAAACCAGGAGGGTGACTATGCAGACCAAACTTCTCACCACGGCGGGCGTGCTTGCGCTCGCGATGGCGTTCTCGGCCCCGGCGTTCGCCGACCCGCCCGGACCGCCCCCGGCCGGTCAGGAATCGGAAGGAAACGGCGGCGCCTCGACCAACGAGTCCGGCGACGGCGACGCGACGACGACCAACGTTGAAGATTCCGGCAACGGCAACTTCTCCGGCAACGGCGCGTCGGACGATGATGTGGCGGTTGACGTCGCTGTCACCGACAGCCTCAACGACAACTCCACGAACGACTCCAACGACGACAACTCGACCAATGACCACTCGGACAACTCGACGAACGTCGATGTGGCCGACTCGGGCAACGGCAACTTCTCCGGCAACGGCGCTGAAGACAACGACACCACCGTGGCCGACAGCGGCAACGGCAACTTCTCCGGCAACGTCGGCGAAGACAACGACACGACTGTTGACGTCGCCGACTCGGGCAACGGCAACTTCTCCGGCAACGGCGCCGAAGACAACGACACCACCGTGTCCGACAGCGGCAACGGCAACTTCTCCGGCAACGTCGGCGAAGACAACGACACGACCCTGAACGCGACGTTGAACGCGACCGACAACTCCACGAACGGTTCGCACAACGACAACTCGACGGACGTCGACGTAGCCGACTCGGGCAACGGCAACTTCTCCGGCAACGGCGCTGAGGACAACGACACCACCGTGGCCGACAGCGGCAACGGCAACTTCTCCGGCAACGTCGGCGAAGACAACGACACCACCGTCGCCGACTCCGGCAACGGCAACTTCTCGGGCAACGGCACGGAAGACAACGACACGACGGTTGACGTCGCGGTCGCTGACTCCCTCAACGACAACTCGACGAACGACTCGCACGACGACAACTCCGTCAACGGCTCGACCCTTGCCGGCGGCGACGTGTTCAGCCAGTCGAACGATCTGGACGGCTCCAACCAGGTTGGCGGCGACCAGACCAACACCACCGTCGCCGACTCGGGCAACGGCAACTTCTCCGGCAACGGCGCCGAAGACAACGACACGCAGGTCGACGTCGCCGTGACGGACAGCCTGAACGACAACTCGGTCGACAACTCGAACAACTCGGTCAACGTCGCCGACTCGGGCAACGACAATTCGACGAATGACTCGTACAACGACAACTCGACGAACATCGACGTCGCGGACTCGGGCAACGACAACTCGACGAACGACTCGTACAACGACAACTCGCTGAACGTCGCTGACTCGGGCAACGACAACTCGGTGAACGACAGCCACAACGACAACTCGACCAACATCGCCGACTCCGGCAATGACAACTCGGTCGACAACTCGGACAACTCGACGAACGTCGACGTGGCCGTGACGGACTCGTTCAACGACAACTCGACCACCAACTCGCACAACACGACGTCGACCGACAACTCGACGAACCTGTGGGTGGCGATCGAAGACTCGTTCAACGACAACTCGACGCACGTCGTGACCACGCAAGAGCTGAACGGCGCTGTCGCCAACGTCCTCGTGGCGGCTGGCGGTTCGCACCACGACGCCGGCACGGTCGACTCGGGCGATATCGAGTTCAAGGGCAACGCCATGCAAGGGTTCGCGGGCATCAACACGATGAACCAGAACACCGGCATCGCGTCGCTCGGCCAAGCCGCTACCGCGGTGGGCGCCAACGCGAACGTCACGTTCGGCAACTGAGACAGTACGGCGTCGGCGGATCAGCGATGATCCGTCGGCGTCCGGCCTCTCTCTTGCAGCACTCGATGTTTTTGAAGGGCAGGACGATGAACAAACATCTTCTCCTCGCGAGCCTCGCGCTCTCCGCCGTCCTGGCGGTTGCGCAGCCTGCGGAGGCCGCCCAGATCAAGGCCATGACTCACGCCTGGGGCGGTGAAACGACGGAGTGCTTCGAGCCCTCCCTCGACTTCGCCGAACCTGCGTTCGTGACGACCGACATGCAGCCGGCCGACAGCGATCTCTCCGGACCGGTTCTCGGTGTGGAAGATCTCGACGCCCTCGCGGGCGAAGGCATCGGCGACATCAACGTCATCACCGGCCAGACCCTCACGGCCATCACGGCTGGCAACACGATCATCGCGGGAACCGTGGGATCAGGGGCCATCACGCTCGATCAGAACGCCTTTTCCGGCTTCGACGGCATCGGCAACTTCGTGATCAACAGCGGCCACAACAACACGCTCCAGTCGAGCCTCAGCGTGAGCATCGTGCTCGCACCCTGAACCAGAGGCTTCGATGACAAGCGTTTCCACCTTCGACTTCGAACGCGCCGCTCCCCCTGCCCGCAAGGCCGGCGGGGGCGGACGCGCTTTCCTTCTCGCGGCGAGCCTGATGGTCGCCTCGACGACGAACGCGCACGCGGAGGTCCGCTTCCACAACGAGGCGGGCGGCAACTACACCTTCGGCGTCATGAGCTGGCGCGACATCCCGTTCCGCACCGTCGTGCGCCAGCAGTTCGACTTCAGCTGCGGATCGGCGGCGATCGCCACGCTCTTGCGTTTCCACTACGGGCGCGAAGTCAGCGAAACCATGGCCTTCCGTGCCATGTACGAGGCCGGCGACCAGGCCAAGATCCGCGAGATCGGCTTCTCCATGCTCGACATGAAGCGCTATCTGGAGTCGGTCGGCTACCGCGCCGATGGCTTCCGCATTTCGCTGGATCGCCTTGCACAGATGCGCGTTCCGGCCGTGGCGCTGATCACGCGTGATGGTTACCGCCACTTCGTGGTCATCAAGGGCATGCGCGACGGCCGCGTGCTCGTCGGCGATCCCTCGCGCGGCCTCGAAATCCACGACCGTAAGGAATTCGAGGGCTGGTGGAACGGCATCGCGCTGGCGATCCGCTCGGGCCCCGGCGCCGAAGCCGACCTGCAGTTCGATCGCGAAAGCGACTGGCGCCCGTGGGCGGGCGCACCGGACTACGACACGCTGCCCCCGGCGCTCGACGCCGCCCAGCTCACCCGCGAACTGCCGACGCTCTACCAGATCACGCCGCCCTCGATCATCAACGGAGCGTTGCCATGAACCGCCGCACGAGCCTTCTGCGCGCCGCGGCCGTTTTGGCGGTCGTGACCGTCGCGCCGCTCTCGGTCGCGCACGCCGATCCGTTTGAAGACTGCGAGATCGCCGAAGACGCCGAACTCGCCGATGCGCGCGGCGGATTCATCACGGCTGGCGGCGTCACCTTCGATCTCGGCGCAGTGATTTCCACCTGGCGCAACGGCGCACTCGCGCTGCAGACGGTGCTGAACTGGTCGCCGACCGGCGTGACCACCGCGCATTCCACCGGCGCGCCCGCGCCCGGCGACGTGATCTCGGCAGGCCTGCCGGTGCTCACCGCCAGCGGCGGCGTCGCCATCACCGATCCCGACGGCGCCACCACGGTGCTGCACATGACCGGCGACGGCCAGTTCATCAATACCGTCATCACTGCGCAGTCGAACCAGGTGATCGCCCAGGACATCGCCGTGACCATCACACTGCCCGGTTTCGACGCCGTGCAGACAGGCTTCCTGAGCGACAAGATGGGCATCCGCCTGAACGCGGAACTGAACGACCTGCTGTCGACGGTCGGGAACTGACGAACGCAAGAGTGAAACTCCCTCCCTCTCGATAAAGAGGGAGCAGACACGCCGCGACCGTATTTCGCCGGCTGCAGACACCAGACTTGGTTCAATGAGTTTCGTCATGCCGGGGCGGCCAAAGTCCGAAACCGCCTGCGCGGCCGTAGCCGCTTCGGCGGGGCGAAGGCCCGGGACCTAGGGGTTCAAGCGAACCATCTCACCCAGCCCCCTAGATTCCGGATCAACGCTTCGCATTGTCCGGAATGACGAAGTCGGGTTTTCGCCGAAAGCAGTCATTCCAAGGAATTGTTAACCATAGGGCCGCCTACGGTCTCCCGTGAAGTTCGACCAACTCAGCGCCGTCGTCGCCGACGACCAAAGAACGTCGCGCGGTGTCGTGACGGAGATCCTGCGCTCAGTTGGGATGCGCGACATCCGACATGCGGGCGACGGCGCAGAGGCCCTTCACCTGTGCATGGCGCGGCGTCCCTCGTTCGTTCTGATTGACCTTGAGATGTCCAACGATGGCATCAGATCTTTGCGTCAGATTCGGAGAAGCGAATGTCATGGTCTGCGCCGTGTCCCGGTCACCATGCTGACAGCGGCAGCGACACGATCAATCGTCGAGTCGATGCGCGACGCTGGCGCCAACGAAATCATCGTTAAGCCGCTGACGACCGCCAAGCTGCTGGGGCGCATCCAAAACAGTCTTTTGCATACTCGGCCTTTTGTCGACTGCACGTCCTACGTCGGACCAGAGCGACGCCGCACGAACAGTCAGCCGTATCGCGGTCCCTTCCGGCGTGAGTCTGATGGTCTAAGCGACGTAATGGAGATTTAGAAAATGGCACGCGCTCCATACCCACTCGATGAGGCCACACGTCTTGACGCCCTGATGAGGGCAGCGATTCTCGACACCGAGGCGGAGCAATACTTCGAGGACATTGTCGATTCGGTTCAGCAAGTCGTTTCGGCGCCGATCGTGCTCATTTCGATGGTCGATGAGTGGCGGCAATGGTTCAAGGCGCGACGCGGTCTGGATGTGCAAGAGACGCCGCGCGACCAGGCGTTTTGCGCGCATGCCATCCTGAGCGATGTGACGCTGATCGTGCAGGACTCGCGTCAGGATGGCCGTTTCCAAGACAATCCCCTCGTAACCGGCGAACCCCGCGTGATCGCATACGCCGGCGCGCCCATCGTGCTGGAGAACGGAGCGCGCCTTGGCACCGTGTGTGCGATCGATCAGACGCCGCGCCAATGGTCGGCGGCAGAAATCGCCCACTTGGAACGCAACGCTCGTCTGGTTGCCCGACATATCGATGCGCGCCGCGCCCATCTTGAGCAGGATCGGCAGCGCTTTCTGGAAATGGCCTTGGCTCGAGCGGAACTTCGCTACCAGTCAGTCTTGGAATCGATGTCGGAAGGCATGGTCGTACACGGCGTAAGCGGCGCGATCATCGATTCCAACCCGGCCGCCGCCCACATCCTTGGCGTTTCCGAGGACCAGCTCTTTGGGCGGGTCTCTAAAGATCCCGCCTGGCGCGCCATCAAGACAAGCGGTGACGATTTCCCCGGCGACGAGCATCCCGCGATGGTGACACTGCGAACGGGGATCCCGCAGCATGGCGTGATCATGGGAGTCGAGACGCAGAAGGGCGAGCGCCGCTGGCTCAGCATCAATTCGTATCCTGTGCGCCGCCCTTCCGACGGCGCTATTCATCAGGTCGTCGCCGTCTTCCGTATCGTTGAAATGAACGCCGCAACGATTGAGAAATCCGCGAGAGCGAGCGGCTCATAAGGGCCAGTATCGGAAGTCTGTCGCCAAATTGCACAGCGGTCCTTCTCCCCCTCACGGCGTAAAATTACAGCGCGTTAGGGTGATCGCGGACTCCTTCATCCCTCGCTTTCGGGCGCGCCGGCTGACCGCCGGCGTTTTTCTTTTCATGGCGCACAAGGGGTCGGCAGGATGCCGACGCTCGCGGTGAACTTTTTTCACCCAAACAATCCGACCGGGTCGCGACCTCCCTGACACTCCGCCTCACGTTTCGCCGGGATGGTCCCGTCGTCACGAAGAGGAGAACCGAGATGCAGATCGCCCGCCCGCTACGCCATCGTCGCAGCGCCTACGCCGCCGCCGCGCGCGACCTGCATCTGTGGCTGCTCCAGGTGATGGCGTGGCTGATGGCGCGCGTGCGCCCGCCACGTTTCCTGCGGCTCGATTTTCAGCGTGACATCCGCAAGGCGCGCCGCGAGATCCGCATGCTCGTCTTCCTGAGCATGTGTTCGCGCATGACGTTCCGCGTCGACAGGCCGGTGTTTACGGTCAGGCCGCACGGCATGCGTGGTTACCGACGCCGCCGACTACGGCTGCTGCGCGCCTATACGCGCGGCATCGCACTGCGCACCGTCCGCGACATGCGCGACGCCCTGCGTGACTTCGACAAGACCGTCGGCCGCGCGATCGCGCGCCTGCCCAAGAAAGGCGGCGTGCCCGGCGCCATCGTCACGGTTCTGGCTGTGACGATCGCTTCGAGCACAAACGCGCCCGCACCTGCCTCTGTGGCTGCAGACACGTCATGACTATCGAAACCGGACCGCGCACCTCCCGGTGCGCATGGCCATGCCAAAGCCACGCGAGATTCCTCGGAATCTGGCGGCGCCTCCGTATGCGCAGCAGGAGCTGCGCGGTCCGGCCCGATAACCGCGCCTGATCCCTGACCCGTAATGCGACTGAAGCAGCGCAAAGAAAAAGGGCCCGGTCGCCCGGGCCCTCAGTCGTTCGGTGTTGCGGGGAAAGCTCACCAGGGGGTGATGCGCTCCCACAGCGAGCGGGTGTTGCGGGCCTCGCGGCGCGATTCGGAACGACGCCCTTCGGCGCGGTCCGGACGGTTGAAGAGCTGCACGCCGAAAGGCACGCGGGCCGAGACGCGGACGTCGGGGCTGTCCTTGGTCGCGCCGATCTCGACGCTGGTGGCGATCGTCGTGGAGGGCGTCATCCGGTACGACATGCCGAACTGGAAGCCGCCGATGTGGAGCGCAGGCGAGCGTTGCTGGGTGCCGCCGATCTCGGTCTTCGTCTCGGTGAGGTACTGGTGCTGGTAGCCGAGCGAGTACGAGAAGCGCTGGTTCAGGGCGAAGCCGAAGCCGAAGCCCGCACCGATGGAGTCGCCCGGGTTCACCGAACCGATGAAGGCGCCGCCGATCGAGCGGTCGAAGGATTCAGGCGGCGTGTACATGTACGAAAGGTTGCCGAAGAGAACGACCGGATCGGACGGGATCATCACCGACAGGGTCGGCGATATGCCCCAGAAGCCAGAGCCCACCGGCAGTTCTTCCGCCACGCCAAAGGCGTCACGGTGCACTTCGAAGGGCGAAAGGCCGGTGTCGGACTTCACCCGCAGGCCCGCGACGTAAACGGGTTTGCCGGGATAGGAGCGGTTGATCTGGTACCGGAGCGAGGCTTCCACGTCGCCGATGCCCGAACCGTCCAGTTCCTGGACGCTGGTGACGGTGGTGTTGCGCTGCGCGAGGGTCGTGATCCGGTCGTTGCGCTTGACGTACGGCAGGCGGAGTTCCGCTTCGAGACGTTTCGTGATGCCGTATCGGGCCGCAACGGATGTGACGATCGTGTCGCGATCGGCGTCGTTGGCCTCGATGAGCCCGACCTGAATGCCGGTAACGATTTCCACACCACGATAGACGAGGCGGTTCGACGAAGAGCGCGTGTAGTCGAAGGAAGCATCGACGGTGAGGCGGCCGGGAGGAGTCAAAACCCCCTGTCCTTCCGGCAGCGCGGCCACGATCGGCGGCGCTTCGGCGACCGGAGGCGCCTCGCCCACGGGTCGCAGGGGCGGCGCGCTGGTCACAGCGGCGTCGGCGGAGGCCGGCTGGTTAAGCAGGATCAACCCATCGCTGGCGCCCATGCCCGCCATGACGACGGGACCGAGCGGATTGGCGGGGGCGCCTGACGCGCGCATCGCTTCGAGGGTCTCGAGCGGCGCGGTGCGGAGCGCCTCGATCTCCTTCAGCTGTTCCTGGATCAGGAACGACTGCTGCTGAAGGCGCGAGCGCTGCTCATCGAGAGCCCGTTCCTGTTGCGACAGCCGGTTTTCCTGCTGCGACAGGCGGTCGGAAAGGCGTTGAAGTTCAATGGCGACGTCGGTTTGCCCGGCGGCATACGCCGGCGTTCCGCCGATCGCGGTGAAGATAGCGAGGGCCGCCGTCGCGCCGGCGATCGTGCGTCGCCAGCTAGCGGTTTTCGTCCTCTTGGTGTCATTTTGCATCTGCGCTCACCCTGCAAGAAGCCTGATCGGAGGCCGCTGTGCAGGAAGCGCGCCGCGCTAGCCTCTTACGGGAAAACCGCCGGCCTTGCTGACCATGCCCGGGGTGACCTTTCCGAGCGCAGCGCCGATGAACTTCGCCGTATCGATCGCGCCCGCGAGGTCGACTCCGGTGGAAATCCCCATTCGTTCAAAAAGGTAAACGAGATCTTCGGTCGGCACGTTGCCTGCAGCGCCCGGCGCGAACGGACAGCCGCCGACCCCGGCGAGCGATCCGTCAATAACCTTTACGCCGCATTCATAAGCGGCGAGCGCGTTCGCAAGAGCGGTGTTGCGCGTGTTGTGAAAGTGCGCGCGCAGTTGAACCTGCGGCGCAGACGCCTTCGCCTTGCCGAAGAGCTCGCGCACCTGGGACGGCACGCCCACGCCGATGGTGTCGGCGAGCGCCACCTCGAATACGCCCGCGTCAGCCGCGCGACGCACGAGGTCGTTAACCGTCTCGGCAGGTGCCTCGCCTTCGAACGGACAGCCGAACGCGACGCTGATCGTCGCCGATACTCTGATGTTTGCGCCCGTTGCGAGCGCAGTAACTTCTGTCAACGCGTCAACCAGGCCGAGCATGGGCGCGCCACTGTTGCGCATGGCGAACGCATCGGACGCAGCGAGCACGAAGTTAACTTCCCTGGCGCCCGCCTCCGCCGCCCGCTCGAAGCCGCGACGGTTGAGCGCGAGCGCGATGTAGGTGACGCCGTCATTCTTCGGCAGCCCGGCCATGACCTCGGCGGCGTCCGCCATCTGCGGCACCTTCTTGGGATTAACGAAGCTCGCGACTTCCATTCGCCTCAAGCCGGCAGCGACCGACCGCGATATGAGTTCGAGCTTCTGTTCGGTCGAGAGGTGTTCGGGCTCGTTCTGGAGTCCGTCCCGGGCGCTGACCTCGACGAGTTCCACGGCATTCATCATGGGAAGACACCTAAGGATTCGAGCCGCTTCGGGAAAGCGACGATAACCTTACCGGTTCTCGCTGTCGTCCTGCGAGGAGACATCGTCTTCCTCGATATCGCCCGGAATGGAGTAGTTGCCGGAGAGCCAGCGGTGCAGGTCGATATCGGCACAGCGTTTGGAGCAAAATGGCCGATATTTCGGATCGAGCAGCTTTCCGCAGAGCGAGCAGACCGGACCGGTGGTGGTCATCGTTCAGACAGCCTCGACATCGACGCGCTCTCGCGGCGCGCCCACTTCGGCGATGATCCGCCAGCGGGGTCCGATACGCGCCTGAAGCGCAGGACGCCAGTCGATGATGTCGCTCTCCAGCCAGGCGGCGACCTCGGGCGCGAGCCGGGCGACCACCTCCCGCCCCCGCGCCGGACGCGCCTCGCGCTCCATGGCCCGAAGCGCCCGCAACGCGACCGTCTCCGGCGTGGGGCGTCCGTCGGCGTCGAGCAAGCGTTCGTGAAGCGGTGCACGGAGCTGGCCCCGGGACAGCTCGACCACCCCGAACCGGGACATGGGCGCGATGGCGACGCCCCAGGGGTCGTCGGCTGCCGCCGCCTTCAGCGCCGCAGCGATCGCCTCGCGCACCGAGCGGTCCCGCTGGGAGACAAAGTCGATCGCGATGATGCCGCCGAGATTGCGGAGACGCAGTTCCCGCATCGCCGCCGCCGCCGCCGCGAGATTGAGTTCACGGGCGAAATGCTCAGCGTTCGACGAACCCGCTCGCGCACCGGCGTCCACATCAATGGCGACGAGCGCCGCCGTGGGCTGGATGGTGAGCATCCCGCCGCCGGGAATCGAGGCTGTCGGCGAAAGCGCCGCCTCGACGATCTCGTCGATGCGCTCGCGGACTTCAGGGGGCGCGGCGCCCGCAGCATCAAGGTCGTTGTCGCTTTCATGCCGACCCGTACAACGTGGCGCGCCTTCGCCGCCGCGCGATGCGATCTGAAGGACTGGCGCCTTGCCACGCGCCGCCTCGCGCACCACGTGGGCAGACACAGTCAGTCCTTCGGCGAGCGCTTCCCCGTTCACGCGCCCCTGCGTGTCGAGACGCACAAAGCCTTCGCCGACCCCGAGATCGACGAAGGCGCCGCGACGACGACGATCGATCGAGCGAACGCGCGCAAGGTAGGTTTCACCCCAGAGCGCACGACGCCCCGCATCGGACCAACGCGTCACATGCAGCGCAATCGGCGCACCGTCACGCACGAGCACCTGACGTGTTTCGCCGATGGCGGCGTCGGTCGAGGTTTGCAGCGCTGTCACGGCAGCGCAACACCGGCGTGCTGCAGCAGGCCTGCGGTTTCATAGAGCGGCAGGCCGACGATCGCAGAATAGGAACCGCTCATCGACAGCACGAAGCGCTCTGCCCGACCTTGTATGCCGTAGCCCCCCGCCTTGCCGCGCCACTCGCCGCTGTCGATGTAACTTTGCCGCTCTGCATCGGTCAGCCGCTTGAACCGCACACGTGTCATCACGGCGCATACGCGCACTGCGCCTCGGTGCGCGACGGAGACACCTGTGACCACGACGTGCGCGCGACCGGAGAGAAGGTCTAGGCAGTGCTGAACGTCCGCCTCCTTCTCGGCTTTCGGCAGGATGCGCCGCCCGCAGCCGACGACCGTATCTGCGGCGAGCACGACCTCATCGGGCGCGGCGGCGGCAATCGCCTTCTCACCTGCCAGGCGCATCGCTAAGGTGCGAGGAAGTTCCCCTTCACGCGGTGTCTCATCGATGTCCGTGGCGATCACGCGCGAGGGCGTGAGGCCGATCTGCTTGAGCAGTGCGAGGCGCCTGGGACTTGAGCTGGCGAGAATGAAGGACGTCACGCGGATCCTGAGAGTCCGAAACGCTTGGCAATAATGCGATCCAGCGCGCGCGGCGAAAAGAAACCGGGGAGGAAAATATCGGTCAGCCAGTTTGGCACGATGGCGTAGCGGGTCTTCGGCGCCTCTTCGGTCAACACACGCCAGACGAGTGCGCCGACCTTCTCTGCGTCGAGGCCGCCTGCCGCCTGTGCGGCGACGGCGTCCGTGAACTTTGCAAGGATGGGTGCATAGATGGAATTGGCGTAGCGCTTCTGGTCGAACGACAGCCCCTTGTCCCAGATGGCGGTCTTCACCGCGCCAGGCCCGATCACGATCACATCGACGCCGAATGGCATAAGCTCGCGTCGCAATCCTTCCGAGTAACCCTCAAGTGCGAACTTGGACGCCGCATACGCTGCGATGAACGGCACCGCGCGCTTGCCGCCGACCGAGGAGATCATCACGAAACGGCCAGGCTTTCCCTCGCCAAGCTGATTGACGCCCTCGCACCCCAGCAGCGGCGCGAACGCTGTCGTCACGTTGTGAACGCCGATAAGGTTGACCTCCATCTGCGCACGCAACTCGGCCGCACTCATGTGCAGCAGCGGTCCCGGCACCGAGCCGCCCGCGTTGTTGAGTACGCCGAGCAGACGCTTGCCGTTCTGCAGATCGGCTACCTTGCGCGCTGCAACCGCCACCGCCGCCTCGTCCGTGACATCGAAGACGACTGGAACAAGATCGTCCCCCAGAGCCGCCACGAGTCGTGCACCGTCTTCCGGCTTGCGCACACTCGCATAGACCCGCGCGCCACGTGCGACGGCGACGCGCGCGGAGGCCTCGCCGATCCCGCTGGAAGCGCCGGTGATGAGGAGGCCCGGTTTGTCCGCCATTCACGTTCTCCTTCGCGCGTTGCGCGCTTCTCTATTGCGGCGCGTCCCCGTCGCCCGCAAGGCTATCCGTGCGCCGACCGTTCGAAGCGCGTCGCGATTCGCCTTTCAAGGGCGTCACGCACAGCCCGATACTCTTCCAGCTGCTGCTCACGCGAACCCTGCGCAAGCGATGGATCCATCGTCGGCCAGTACTCGACCTCGACGGCCATGGTGCGTGTGAACTCGAGCGCACGGTGGTGCGCCTCGGGCGTCAGCGAGATGATGAGATCGAAGCTTGCATCGTCGAGATCCGCAAACGCCTTGGGACGATGCTTCTTCACGTCGGCGCCGATCTCGTCGAGCACGACGATCGTAAACGGGTCCATAGCCTCGCCCTTGCGCGCGCCGCAACTGTCGACCCACACGAGTTTGCCGAAGCGCAGCCGCATGATGGCTTCCGCCATCACCGATCGGATGACGTTGTGGCTACAGGCAAACAATACCGCCTGCGGCAAGGGACGCGGGCCTTCCATGGCGCCTCATCCCCGCACGTGGAGTGCGCAGATGAGCGTGAACAGGCGGCGCGCGGTGTCGAAGTCGACCGTCACCTTGCCAGCAAGGCGTTCGGAGAGGAGCGTCGAGCCTTCGTTGTGCAGGCCGCGACGGCCCATGTCGATTGCTTCGATCTGCGCGGGCGTCGAACTCCTGATCGCGCCGAAATAGCTGTCGCAGACGAGGAAGTAGTCGCGGATCACCTTCCGGAACGGCGCGAGCGACAGGATGAAGGTGTGCAGTTCTTCGCCCGTCTCGCGATCGACGCGGAAGATCAGGCGCTGGTCGACGATCGAGAGGAAGAGGATATACGGGCCCTCTTCCATGCCCTCGACGATGAAGCTGTTCGACTCCAGCAGATCAAATATCGCCACGCGTCGTTCGTGCTCCGCATCTGCGCTGGCGGCGGCGAGGGAGGCCTCATCGAGCCGCACGTCCGCGAGGCGGTTGCGATCAGTCATCGCCCAGCCTGAGCCGAACTGAGCGTGCGTGTGCCGGCAGGCCCTCCGCATCGGCGAGGCGCGCCGCGGCGTCGCCGATCGCTCGTACGCCGCCGAGTGATGCGCCGATGATGGTGGTGCGCTTCATGAAGGTGAGCGTGGAAAGTCCCGACGCGAAACGTGCGCGACGACCCGTCGGCAGGACGTGGTTCGGCCCGGCCACATAGTCGCCGAGCGCCTCGGGCGCATGAGCGCCGAGAAAGAGCGCGCCGGCATGGCGGATCTTGGCCGCGAGCGGCGCGGGATCGGCGAGTGCGAGCTGCACGTGCTCAGGCGCGGCCATATCGATGAGTACAGCGGCCTCATTCGTGTGCGAGAGCAGGACGATGGCGCCGAATCCATCCCAGGAGGCACGCGCAGATGCCCCCGCGCGGCCCGCCGAGAGATCATCTTCCACGGCCGCGGCAACGGCGTCAGCGAATGCAGCGTCCGCCGTGAACAACACGGATTGCGCGTCGGGGTCGTGTTCAGCCTGTGCGAGCAGATCGGCGGCGATCCAGCGGGGATCCACACTGCCGTCCGCAACGATGAACACCTCTGAAGGACCGGCGATGGAATCGACGCCCACATCGCCGAACACGAGCTTCTTCGCCGCCGCTACGTAGGCGTTTCCCGGACCGACGACGACATCGCACGCCGCGATCGGTCCTGCACCGAATGCAAGCGCTGCAATGGCCTGCGCGCCGCCGACGCGCCAGACTTCCGTGACGCCCGCAATCCTTGCCGCAGCGAGAATGGCGGGATTGTCGAGCAATCGCCCCGGCGGCGTCATCATCGCCAGACGCGACACGCCTGCCACGCGCGCCGGCACGGCGTTCATCAGCACTGCGCTCGGATAGGCCGCGCGTCCGCCCGGCGCGTAAAGGCCTGCCGCATCCACCGGCGTCCAGCGCCAACCAAGCGTCACGCCCTGGGCGTCGATGAAGGTCTCGTCACGCGGTCGCAGGCGCTCATGAAAAAGTGCGATGCGCTCGGCCGCACTTTCCAGCGCGCGCAGAACATCCGGCGCACATGCGGCGACGGCTTCGTCGATCTCAGCCGCGCTCACGCGAAGGTCGTCTTCCTTCAGATCGACGCCGTCGAAACGCTTCGCATAGTCCAGGATTGCCGCAACGCCTCGCGCGCGCACGTCGGCCAGAATTGGACGCACCGCTTCTTCTGCGCCGTCCAGCCGTGCGCCGCGCACTCGGATGAGGCTGGCATAGGCTTCCGCAAAGTCCGGCGCATCGGATGAGAGACGCAGCACCATGCGCTAGAACAGCTCGTGATCTGGACGGCGCGACGTCAGCCACGGCGCGCCAATGTCCGTCAGCGTTGCGTCGATACACTCCACCTCAAGGCGAAGGTCTCCGCCGCCGCCGAGCGAAACGACTATGGCTCCCGCAGGTTCTTCCGCGCCGGGATCAAAACGCACATCCAGAATGACGCCGGCTGCGTCGGCGACCCCGAGGCGCACGTTGCGACTTTGAACACCCAGCACCGTCTCGATGGCGAGCACCGACCGCACGCGCTCGAACGGGCCGCGTTTGCGGGCCGTTTCCCAACGGAAGCGATTGATTTGCGCTGTGAGACGCCGCGCCTTCGGATCAAAAGCGATGTCACCCATGACGAACGCAGCGTCGTGGATGGCAGCGGCGAGAACGGCGAGATCTTCCTTGTCTTCCGCGCCCAGGCGCAGGGGCGACGGCGGCATGGCTCAGGCGCTCCCGCCGTCGCGACGAATGTCGGCGCCGCATCCTGCGAGCTTTTCCTCAAGCCGCTCGAAGCCGCGATCGAGGTGATAGACGCGATTGATGATCGTCTCGCCTTCAGCCGCAAGGCCCGCGATCACGAGACTGACCGACGCGCGAAGATCGGTCGCCATGACCGGCGCGCCGTGCAGTTTCTCGACGCCGCGCACAACAGCTTCCTTGCCGCGCACCTGGATGTCGGCGCCGAGCCGCGCGAGTTCAGGAGCGTGCATGAAGCGGTTCTCGAAGATGTTCTCGCGCGCGATGGACACGCCATCGGCCAGCGCCATCAGCGCCATGAACTGCGCCTGCAGGTCGGTCGGAAAACCAGGGAACGGCTGCGTGTCGATGTCGACCGGTTGCAGTCGTCCCTTTTCGCGCCGCACGACGATGCCTTCCGGATCGGCGATGATTTCGACGCCAGCGGCGCGCAGCGCCTGAATGAGTGCGCCCAGATGCTGTGCGACAGCGCCGTCGAGTCGGACCTCGCCGCCGGCGGTTGCGGCAGCGATGGCGTAGGTCCCCGCCTCGATGCGATCGGCGACAACCGTGTGGCGCGCCTCGTTCATCGAAGTGACGCCCTGAATTATGATCGTGCTGGATCCGGCGCCCTCAACCTTTGCGCCCATCGCGTTCAGGCAATTTGCGAGATCCACGATCTCAGGCTCGCGCGCGGAGTTCTCAAGAATCGTTTCGCCGTTCGCGAGCACCGCGGCCAGCATCGTATGTTCCGTGGCGCCCACGGACACGAAGGGGAACACGATCGACGCGCCCTTCAGGCCGCGCAGCGCGGCCGCCTTCACATATCCCTGCTCGATAACGATGTCGGCGCCCATGGCCTCGAAAGCCTTGAGGTGCAGATCAACCGGTCTCGCGCCGATGGCGCAGCCGCCCGGCAGCGACACGGTAGCGTGTCCGATGCGCGCCAGCATGGGGCCGAGCACGTTGAACGAGGCGCGCATCTTCCGCACGAGATCGTAGGGCGCGATGGTCGATGTGATTTCGGCGGCGTGGAACCGCGCGGTAGCGCTGCCCTTCGGCCACTCGACCTGAACGCCCAGGCTCTCAAGTAACGATGCGGCGAACTGCGTGTCTGCCAGGCGCGGCATGCGGTCGAGCGTCAACGGTTTGTCGCTCAGGAGTGAGGCCACCATGAGCTTGAGCGCCGAGTTCTTGGCGCCCGAAATCGGGATGACGCCGCGGAGCGGGCGACCGCCCGATATGATGATGCGATCCATGGCTGCCTTTCGCGGTCTCGCGGGCTTATGCGGCGGCGCCCCTGCCGAAGCAAGGCGACCGTTAGTCGTCTTTATCCAGTGTGGGCGCGGCGGCTTTGCGGCGACGGAGGTTGGCCTTCAGCGCCTTGGCGGCGCGCGCCTCGCGCTGTTCGCGCGCGCTCTTCGGGGCAGATTTCGTGTCATCGGGCTTGTCGGCCATAGCCTTCGGGGAGAGATGTGGTGCCGTTGGGGAGGATTGAACTCCCGACCTCAGCCTTACCAAGGATGCGCTCTACCACTGAGCTACAACGGCGGAGCCGCGCTCTTAGCCATGTGCGCCATGGGATGCAAGGCCGCCGCGCGCACCCATGGCCCCCAAGGGGCTTTGCAGTTCTTGCCGGAAAGACTCAGGAACATGCCGGTCAAGACGGGAGGAATCCGGGCGGATTTGTTCCCCCTTTCAACCCGACGCGGCAAGCGAACAACACCAGGAACACACACGCTTCGGCGCCAACGATGCCTACATCAATGACTTCGCGCGACACCCGACTGGTTAGCCGTCGCGCGCCTACGGCGTGGAGCGACGGCTGGGGGCTGCCGATCTTCTCCAGCCTCTGGTCGATGGTGATCGCCATCGCCGTCGCTTGGGCGTGCCTGGAGAGCGCCGGCATCTGGGCTTGGCTGGCCGCCCATCCCGGGATAGCCAAGCCGCGCCGCCCTATCCAAAATTGACCGCTACGCGAACAGGAAGTCCCCGGCCGTGATGTTGGTCGCGGTGACACCGATGAGCAGGATCGTCTCGCCACCGGTGAGCGTCACGAGAGTGTTGCCTACCTGCTGGACGATGGTGGTGTTGGCGAAGCTCGCGCCGGCGTAGAGCGTGAGGTCGAGGCGGTCGGCGCCGTCTTCCCAGTCCGCGATGGCGTCCGTGCCGGAGCCCGCCACGAAGACGAAGCGGTC
>Ga0163154_10000056_pt1 | contig 150542 bp, 130 predicted proteins | sample OliLakLV19MP9P1_FD_148649 | JGI IMG/M metagenome (GOLD analysis project Ga0163154, IMG submission 148649) | Freshwater microbial mat bacterial communities from Lake Vanda, McMurdo Dry Valleys, Antarctica - Oligotrophic Lake LV.19.MP9.P1 | ecosystem: Environmental > Aquatic > Freshwater > Lake... | reverse complement strand
GGGATATTGCTCGCGCCTGGCGGTCAAGGATGCTCCGGCGCTCAAGCGGATGGTCGAGCTGTCGCTGCAGTATCCCCGCTATGGCTATCGCCGGATCGCGATCTTCCTGCGCCGTGATGGGCACGCCATGAGCTTCGGGCGGGCCCATCGTCTCTGGCAGGAAGCGCGGCTGCAATTGCCGAAAAAGCGGGGCCGGAAGCGCATCGCCAGCGGGCGTCCGAGGCCCAATGCGCCGAGCGGCCCGAACCAGGTGTGGAGCTACGACTTCGTATTCGACTGGTGCGCCAACGGGCAGAAGCTGAAGTGCCTGACGGTCAGCGATGAGTGGACGAGGGAAGGTCTCGCCATCGAAGTTGATGGCCGCATTCGATCACCGCGTGTGATCGAAGTGCTGTCGCGCGTGGTTTCGGAGCGTGGGGCGCCGCGCTATCTTCGGTCCGACAATGGCCCTGAGTTCGTCTCTCGCGCCTTGCTGAAATGGATCGTTGATCAGGGTATCGAGACAGCGTTGATCGATCCCGGCAAGCCCTGGCAGAATGGAGCGACGGAGAGCTTCAACGGCAAGTTTCGCGACGAATGCCTGTCGCTCGAATGGTTCCAGTCACGCGCTGAAGCAAAGGTGCTGATCGAGACCTGGCGGCGGCACTTCAACGAGGTGCGCCCGCATTCGTCACTCGGCTACATGACACCGGCAGAGTTTGCCGCCAGTATCGCCAACCAACCAGCGCCCGTGCATGCGACGGAGCGGAGCGCTGCGCTACGTGGGGCCTTCGCGCTCCGCTCCGTCGCTCCACAACCCCATCAGGGGCAAACACAGAAGGCAGAACAGGCCGCTCACTCAAACTAACGCTGGTCCGAAGAAATCGAGCAGGTCACTGGACCACTTTCTCGGGAGCAGACCAGTACTGACAGGTTTATAACGGGCATGTAAAAGCAAATCAAATAGCAGCAGCGTGAGGAAAAAATGTTGGAATGGGTCTGGGAAAACTCTGACAAGCTTGCAGATTTGGCGACCATTGCGGCGTCTATATTTACCGTAATGGCAGTCGGTTTCGTAGCCGTTCAGATAATTGAAAGCCGCGCGACCGCGCGCGAAGCGACGGCAGAGCAATCTTACCTATCCTACCTGTCCACGTGCGTAGATCGCCCACACCTCGGCACTTGGAAAATGTTCTCAACATGGTCAGGCATTGGCTCGCCTGAGACGATTGAAGACCAGACAAGCGAAAAGTGCGAAGCTTATGTTTGGATGTTATCGGAAATGCTTATGACGCTTGATTTGGCACTGGTAGCTGCTCGCAACGAGAAACCCTGGCGCAGCGTAGTTTTATTACAAGTCGAGCTACACGAACCCGCAATCAGGCAGGTCTGGGGGACCTGGAGATTGAACTACACGCCCGTTCTGGCAGGAGCAGTAGACAATTCACTTCGGGCACTTGAAAGTCTTCGGGCACTTGAAAGTAGAGCGCCAAATTAAGATCGGTGATCCGGAAAAGACGACGCTCTACATCGCCTCGAACACAGGCGAGGTGCGGCAGCGGACGACCGCCTCGCTGCGCTTCTGGAACTGGCTGGGGGCAATCCCGCACTGGCTCTACTTCACGGAACTCCGCAAGGACGCGAAACTCTGGAGCGATGTCGTGATCTGGACCTCGCTGGGGGGATGTTTCCTGACACTGCTGGGACTTTTTGTGGGCCAGAGACAATTCCGGCGGCGAACATCGACCGGCAGGCTGGCCTCTCCCTATACCGGCGCGAAGTTCTGGCACCATATGCTGGGCCTCGTCTTCGGCGTGCTGGTGCTGAGCTGGACGTTTTCGGGCTTCGCCTCGATGCAGCCCTGGGGCTGGCTGGAGACCGGACCGGCCGCGAGCGAGGCCGCCGAACGCCTGTCGGGAGAGGCTCCAGTCTGGCGCGATGTGCGCCCGGCGCTGCGGGCGCAGCTGGAAGCGTTGCGGCGCGACGGCGCCGGGGAGGCGGCGCAGATCGTTCTCGCCCCGCTCGACGGGACGCCTTATTTCCTGCGCATCAACGCCGACGGGTTCAAGGCTCGCTACCGCTCCGATGGGGCCGCAGCGCCCTTTGACTCGGCGGGGTGGGCGCGCGCGGGCGAGCTGCTGGGCGGTCCGGCCGGGCCAGCCTCGGTCGAGCTTCTGCAACGCGAGGACGCCTACTACTACAAGGGCTCGGCGGCGGGCCGCCTGCCGGCGGTGCGGGCGATCGCGCCGGACGAAGACGCCACGCGCTATTATCTCGACCCTGTCTCGGCGCAGGTCGTGGCGATCGCCGACCCGGGAGCGCGCGGATTTCGCTGGTGGCATCTTGCCCCGCACCGTCTCGACTTCGCCGGGTGGCTGCGCGCCCGGCCCGTGTGGGACATCGTGATGTGGACACTGTTGCTGGGTGTCACCGGCGTCTGCGCGATGGGTGTGTGGCTGGGTCTGCGGAAACTGGCGCGCGGCGGACGGCTGGAGGGGCGACCGGAAGAGTGAGTTGGACATCGGTAGTGTAGAACCCCGCTCCCGACGATCCCCTACCTAGAACGGCGCGACCTGGTCGTAGAGCAGCTTGCCATAGCGGTCGCGTTGGACCTGGCTGAGGTCGCCGCGTCCGCCATAGGAGATGCGCGCCTCGGCGATCTTGGTGTGCTCGATCGTGTTGTCGGCGGCGATGTCCTCGGGACGGATGACGCCCGAGACCAGAAGTTCGCGCAGCTCGTTGTTGATCCGCACCTCCTGGCTGCCGCCGATCACAAGATTGCCGTTGGGCAGGCGGTCGGTGATGACAGCGGCGACCGTGAGGCTGACGGTCTCGGCGCGGTTGACAGTGCCCGACCCGTTGGAAGCCGAAGACGAGTCGAACCCAATGGCAGGATCGAGCGAGGGCGAACCGGGCAGCGCCTTGACGATGTTGGCCTCGAAGCCCAGCAGCGCCTGCACGCCTGCTTCGGTGGTCGAGGTGCGGCTGCGCTGGGTAGTGTTGTTGACCTGGGCCGAGTCGGCGATCTCGATGTTGACGGTGAGAAGATCGCCGATCTCGTCGGCCCGCTGATCGTTGAAGAACGAGCGCGCGCCGGTGCGCCACAGCGAATTTGCGCCTGCAGCCTCGGCGTAGGGCGCGGGCAGGGGCATCGAGACGCGCCGCGCGCCGGCGACGGTCGCAGGATTGGAGATCGGCGTCAGCTGGGGACCGCTCAGGGTCTCCGACACCGACGCGCATCCGCCCATCAGGGAGGCGCCCAGGGCGAGGCCGAGCAGGTGTTTTGCGGCGCGGGACATGAGGCTTCTCCTGGAGCAACCTGCGTCCGCCTGAACGCAGAGAAGTTGCTCTTCACCTTTGAGTTAGAGCATCCTCGTTCGATCAACCTGGTTCGGTATGATCGAAGGATGCTCTAGCGGGAAACGCGCGCTTCACCCGCGGCGCTGGCGACGGCGTCGATCGAGCGTCTGGAATAGTGGTTGAGGACGCGCACCGGCTCGCCTAGGGCGGCGTCGGACTGGGCCTGTCCGTCCACGGTGAGACGCAGGCCCCCCGAGGCGTAGACGAGCTTCACCGTTTCGCCCTTGCGGATGACCGAGGCGGCCTTGAGGTCGGACATGCGCACGGGAGCGCCGGTTTTCAGCGGACGTTTCGTCTCCATGCCGAGCGCATCGGCGAGGTCGGCCGGCGCGCCGCGGCCGGGCTTGAGGGTGTCGGTTTCGATCCATTCGAGATCGGAAGCCGTGAGAAGGGCGCCGCGCCCGACGTCGCGTGCGAGCACAAGAATGACGGCCGGCGACCCGGCGCTGGCGGATGCCAGCGCGGGGGGAGACGGCGCCTGACGCGCGACCGGGGCTGGCGTCGCGATGCGTGCGGCCGGAGGAACTGCGGCGCTGGGGGCGGCGTCGCGTTTCACCCAGACCGGCCGGTCGAGCGGGAGGGCGAGGATGACGCCTGAGCGTTTCGCCACGGCGACCAGGAAGGCCGGGTCGAGCGCCAGCATCTCGCCGGGCGGCGGGGCGGGACCGACGAGGATGGCGGCGGCTTCGCCGGTGACTGGGGCGACGTCGCCGAGCGAGACCCAGTCGCCGCGCACAATTGTCTGCGCCAGCGCGGGAGAGGTCGCGGCGAATATCAGGAGAGCCATGAGGAGCCGGATCATGCGGGTGATCCTCAGCGGAGGTTGCTGGCGGTGCGGAGCATCTCGTCGGTCGCGGTGATCACCTTGGAGTTCATCTCGTAGGCGCGCTGGGCCGTGATCAGGGACGAAATCTCGGTCACGGCGTTGACGTTCGAGGTTTCCAGAAATCCCTGCATCAGCGTGCCGAACCCGACAGCGCCGGGCTGGCCGCGATTGGCGCTGCCGGAGGCGGCGGTCTCGAGGAAGAGGTTGTCGCCGATGGCTTCGAGGCCTGGCGGGTTGATGAAGCGGGCGAGTTCGAGCGCGCCGACATCCTGCGGCGTCGAGCCGTCGGCCATGATCGCCTGCACGATGCCTTCGCGATTGATCGAAACGCTGACCGCATCGGACGGCACCGAGACGCCGGGCGCGACCGTGAAGCCGTCCTCGGTGACGACCTGGCCGTCGGCGTTGAGCGAGAAATTGCCGGCGCGGGTATAGGCGTCGCGGCCGTCGGGCATCTGCACGATGTAATAGCCCTCGCCCTGGATCGCGATGTCGTAAGGATTGCTGGACTGGGTGATGCCGCCCTGCTCGGTGACACGGTAGACCGACCCGGCCTTGACGCCGACGCCGACCTGGACACCGGTCGGGACGATGGTTCCCGCCTGCGAGGAGGTGACGCCCATGCGCTCGACATTCTGGTAGAGCAGGTCCTGGAATTCGGCGCGCTGGCGCTTGAATCCGGTCGTGTTCATGTTCGCGATGTTGTTCGCGATCACCTCGACATTGAGTTGCTGGGCCTGCATGCCGGTGGCGGCGGTGTTCAGGGCGCGCATGGTGAAAGTCCCTCTTCAGGCGTCATCCGAGACGGGCGAGTTTTTCGATCGATGTCGCGCGCAGCTGGTCGCTGTCGCTGATCATCTTGGATACCGACTGATAGGCCCGGCTGATCTCGATCATCTGGGTGATTTCGGAGACGGCGTTGACGTTGGAGGCCTCGATGAAGCCTCCGGCGATGCGCAGGGACTGCGGCGCGCGAGGAGTCTCGTCGGTCGCCCGCCAGAGATTGCCGCCCATCTTCTCGAGGGCGCCCGGGGTATCGAAGGCGACGACATCGAGCGTCGCGACCGCAACGCCGTCCTGGCTGATCGAGCCGTCGCGGGCGACGGAAATCTTCCCCCCGGCCGGATCGAGGCTGATGGGTCCGCCGCCGCCAAGAACGGGATCGCCGGAGCGGGTGGTGAGCCGTCCCGCAGCATCGAGCGAGAAGCGGCCGTCCCGGGTGTAGGCGAGCCCGGCGGCGGTCTCGACGGAAAAGAAGCCCTCGCCCTCGATGGCGACGTCGAGCGGATTGCCGGTCTGGTCGAGATTGCCGGACGAGAAATCCCGCTGGAGCATCCAGGCATCGACGAAGGCGATGTCGTTGGGCAGGTCGGAGGCTGAAGCCGGGCGTTGGGACAGTTCGCGCGTCACCAGCGCCTCGGTCTTGAAACCCGCCGTGTCGAGGTTGGCGAGGTTGTTGGCGGTGACGTCCATCCGCTGGCGGAGGACCTGCTGGGCGGAGAGCCCCACCACGAAGGAATTGTCCATGCGATCAGCCGGTGGCGCCGTGGGCCCGCGCGCTTCGGCGAGGGGTCGGCCTCAGCGTGGGGCGCCCGCGTCTTCTTCGCCGGGCGCAAGGTTCTAGGCGACCATGGGGGAGGGCGGTTAACGGGGCGTTGCCGTGTTTCAACTTGGTGAAAGAGAGATGCGACCGGCAGTTCTTGCCCATCTCCACCAATCCTTAACCAAAGCAGGACGATTTTGCCGGGCGCCCCAAGCTTGATGGAATGGAGCGCGATGAAGGGCGTGCGTCCAGATGGCTGGCAAGTACAAGAAAGAGAAGCCAGGCAAGGCCGACGAGCCCGAAGCCGTCCAGGCCGATGGCGAGGAGGGCGCCGCCCCCGCCAGGAAGAAGATGGCGGGCAAGACGCTGATCCTGTTCATCGTCCTGCCGGCCGTGCTGGTGATCGGCGGCGGCGGCGCGGCCGCGATGATGCTGTTGGGCGGATCCAAGACGGAAGCGGCAGCCGAGGAGGGACACGAGGAGGCGGCCGGCGGCCATGGCGAGGCCAAGCCCAAAAAGAAGGACGCCAAGAAGGACAGCCATGGCGCGTCCGCCGGCAAGGACGGCGCGGGCGCGGGCAAGGGCGAGGCCGGCGTCGAGGGCGGCGTCGAGCTTGGCGTGCTGACGGTAGGCGCAGAGGGCGACCCGTCCTACTACCACATGCCCAAGATGATCGTGAACCTGTCGGGCGCGGCCGACGGCGACCGGCCGCTCTTGCTGGAACTCGAACTGGTGCTTGAATCCGCCGAGGCTGCCGCCTTTGACGAGATGCCGGCGATGCTGCCGCGCCTCATCGACCAGTTCCAGACCTTCTTGCGCGAATTGCGGGTCGAGGACCTCAACGGCTCGGCGGGCTCTTACCGCCTGCGCCTTGAACTGCTGAGGCGCTTCAACTTGGTCATGGCCCCGACGAAGATCGATGCGGTCCTGATTGAAGGCATTCTGATCCAGTAAAGGACGCCCGACTTGGCTGAAAATACCAATGACGAGGACATGGAGGCGGACTGGGAAGCCAGCGTCGCCGCCAATGCGTCCGCCGGAGCGGAAGACGCCGACGCGTCGTGGGACGCCGCGGCGACTGCCGGCGACGGCCAGTCGGCCCAGGGCGCGGCCGCCGGCGCCGAGCGCATTCTCAACCAGGACGAGATCGACAGCCTGCTGGGCTTTTCCCTGGAGGAGGAGACCGACGGCAAGAAAAGCGGCATCCGCGCGCTCATCAACTCGACGCTGGTGTCGTATGAACGCCTGCCGATGCTCGAAGTTGTCTTCGACCGGCTGGTCCGCCTGATGACCACGAGCCTGCGCAACTTCACGTCGGACAATGTCGAAGTCAGCCTCGACGCCATCCAGTCGATGCGGTTTGGCGATTATCTCAACTCGATCCCGCTGCCCGCGATCCTCGCCGTGTTCAAGGCGCGCCAGCTCGATAATTACGGACTGTTGACGGTCGATTCGAACCTCATCTACTCGATCGTCGATGTGCTGCTAGGCGGACGGCGGGGCACCGTCGCGATGCGCGTCGAGGGACGCCCCTACACCACGATCGAGCGCGTGCTGGTGACCCGCCTCGTCGAGGTGATTCTCGCCGACGCCAAGAAGGCGTTCGATCCCCTGACCACGGTGGAGTTCGATCTCGACCGCATCGAGACCAATCCGCGCTTCGCCGCGATCGCCCAGCCAGCCAATGCGGCGATCCTCGTCAAGCTGCGCATCGACATGGAGGACAGGGGTGGGCGGTGCGAGCTGCTGCTGCCCTATGCAACGCTGGAGCCGATCCGCAAGATGCTGCTGCAGAACTTCATGGGCGAGAAGTTCGGTCGCGACAACATCTGGGAGGGACACCTCGCCACTGAGCTTTGGTCCGCGCCGGCGACGCTGAAGGTCGTGCTCGACGAATTCCAGGCGCCCCTGGGCAAGATGATCGACCTCAAGGTCGGCGACACGCTGGTGATGAACGCCGCTCCCGACTCCAAGGCGCATCTCATGTGCGGGGACATTCACCTCACCCAGGGCCAGGTCGGCCGCATCGGCCAGCGCGTGGCGATGCGGGTCGAGGCGCCCATAACCAACGCCGCCAAGCGCCGCGTGCTGGAGTCGCGATGAACATTTTTTCAATGACCATCGAGATCGTACTCGCCTGTCTTCTGGTGATCGCGATCGTCTATTTCTGGCGCCTCGACCAGAGGCTGAAAGCGTTGCGCTCGGGCCGCGACAACATGCTGCTGGCGGCGCGCGAGCTTCAGAACGCCGTGACCCACGCGCAAGGCGCCGTCGAGATGCTGCGTGCGACGGCCGAGGCGGCCGGACGCGACCTGCAGGCGAAGATCGACGAGGCGCGGGCGCTGACGTCGGCTCCGGCGCAGAGGTCTGAAACGAGTGACTTCGCGCTGCGCCGCCGCAGCGTCATCTAGGAAAAGCAATCATGGCCCCCGTTCGCGTTCTGCCCGCGCTCATCGCCGTCTCGATCGGCGCGCTTGCGTTCAAGGGCGTCGACATCGCCCAGGCCGTGGCCGAGGCGACGGGACCCGCCGCAACGGAGGAGGCCAGGCCCGAAAGCGAGCTGACGGCCGGCGTCGGCGAGCTGGCCGAGGCGGCGATCGCGGGCGAGGAGGCGCCGCCGGCTGGCGACGCCGAGAAATGCGTGCCCAGCCTCGACTACGCCGCCGAGGCCGGAATTTCCGAGCAGGAGATCTTCGTGCTACGCAGCCTGTCGGAGCGGCGCAAGGCGCTAGACGACCGCGAAGCCGGCATCGAGACGCGCGAGCAGATGGCCGCCGCCGCCGAGCAGAGGCTGGAGGACCAGATCGCCGAGCTGAAGACGATCGAGGCCGACGCCCAGAAGGTGTTGGCGGCGATGGACGCCAAGCGCGACGAGCGGATGGCGTCGCTGGTCAAGACCTACGAGGCGATGAAGCCTAAAGACGCCGCGCGCATCTTTGACAGTATGGATGACAAGGTCCTGATCGATCTCGCCAAGGGCATGAAGGCAGCGACGCTGGCGGCGGTGCTGGCGGCGATGGACCCGAAGCGGGCCGAGGCGCTCACCAAGATGCTGGCGGCGCTGGCCGACTTGCCGCCCAATCTAGAAGCGCTGCAGAAGTCCGCCGGATGAAGCGGCCCCGCCCGCATCTGCGCATGGCGATCGGCCTGATGCTGGCCGGAGCGGGCGTTGTGCCCGCCGCTTCGTCATGGGCCGACAGGCCGCTCAGCCTGTCGTTCAGGGAGCAGCCGGGCTTCGCCCGCATTACCGCGAAATGGGCGGATGGCGACCAGGAGGCGCCCAGGATATCGGCATCGGTCAGCGATCAGGTCCTGGTTCTTCGGTTCGACCAGAAGGTCACGGTCGATCTCAATGCGATGAAGGAAGGCCTACCGAGCTGGGCGGCGTTGACCCGGATGGACCCGGACGGAATGACGGCGCGTGTCGGCCTAACACAGACGCCGCGCCTGCAGATTTCGATGTCGGCCGACCTCACGGCGGTCGATCTCGTGCCGGAGGCGATAACCGTCAATCCGCCCGCCATCGTCTCCCCGCTGATCGCCAGGCGCGTGTCGGAGGCCGCCGCCGCCCGCGTGGCCGCAATTCCGCCGCCGGCGGGAATCGAGGACCTCGAAGTGCGCGGCAGCCAGGCTGGCGACAGCTCGCGGGTCGCCTTCTACTGGCCCCGTCCGGTCGCTTACAAGGAGGTCGCCAGGGGTCCCGGCCTGCTGAAGCTTCTGTTCGCGAGGCGCGCCAAGGCCGACCTCGCCTACATGCACATTTCCCCGCCGGCCAATGTCGCAGACTTCCAGGCCGAGAACACCGACAAGGGTTATCTCGTCACGATCACCTCGAAGGACGATCTCCCGATCAAGCACTTTCTCGATGGCGACGTCACGGTGATAGATATCAGCAAGCCGGCGCCGGAGCCGGAGCCGGACGAGGATGACGACGCGGGAAGCCGTGCCGGCTCCGCCGCGAAGCCGCCGCCGTCGCCCGCCAAGGCGGAGCCACCGGCGCCGGTCGTCGAGACGCCGGCGGCCGTCGAGTCGAAGGGCGTTGCGCCGTCTGTGGGCCGCAGAACGCCGGAGGCCGGCAAGCCGATGCTGCTCGCGCCGCCGCGCGGCGTGATCGAGGACGAGGCGCCCGGGGAGACGGCTGTGGCCGAAGCGGCGGCGTCCGATGCGATTCTTGGCGGCGCGGAACGCCGCACCGAACTGGCCAGCTTCTGGCGCGATCCGGCGCCTCCGAGCGGCGTTGTAGACGTCAAGGTCTCGCCGCTCGCCTCGGGCGTCCAGCTGCAGGCGATGTTCAGTGCGCCGACCCCGGCGGCGGTGTTCTCGCGCGGCAATGCGGTGTGGGTCGTCTTCGCCGCCAACGCCGATCTCAAGGTCGACACGGCGGCGTTGCCGACCGGGTTTCGCGTGCGCACGTTGAGGGGCCAGAACGCGACGATGATGAGGATCGAGGCGCCGAAAGGTCTCAACGTCTCGGCCGATGCGATCGACGCGGCGTGGACCATACGCTTCGCCGCGACAGCGACCAAGCCACAGCGCTTCCTCAAGACGGAGAGGCGAGCGGACGGCGGCGGGAGGGCGCGAATCGAGACCATGATGGTCGGGGCAGCCGGTCTCGTCTGGTTCGAGGATCCGCTGATCGGTGACCAGATCGCGGCGGCGGTCGCCTACGGCCCGTCTTCGGCCTCGACGACGCCGCGCGACTTCGTGGAGGCCTCCCTGCCGGCGACCGCGCATGGGCTCGCCATCGCGCCCAAGGCCGACAATGTCGTGGTGACGGTCGAGGGCGAGAAAGTTGTTGTCTCGATGCCGGGACGCAGCCAGTCCGTCGAGGAGAACGCCAATGACGGCAATGAAGCCGCTGCGACCTCGGTCAATCCGGCCTTCATCGATTTCGCCGGCTGGGGCGGAAAGTCAGGCGCCAAGTGGTACGACCGGCGCAGGGAATTAGAGGCGGCGACGACGCTATCCGATCTGGCGACGCCGGAAGGCGCGGCGGCGATGATGGATCTCGCGCGCTTCTATATTGGTCACGAGATGGCGCTGGAGACGCTTGGCGTGCTGAAGCTGGCGGGGTCGGAGAGATCCGATCTCGAACTCGACGCCGAGTATCTCGGCATGCGGGGCGCGGCCAATGTCATGGCGCACCGGATGAAGGCGGGGGAAGCGGATCTGTCGCGCGGGCCGCTGCGGGCGGATGCATCGGCGGCGCTCTGGCGCGGCGTCGTCGCTGTCGACAAGGAGGAATGGGAGAATGCGGCGGATTTCTTCCGTCTCGCCGAGGATCAGATTTTTGCCTACCCGCCGGCGTGGGCAGCGCGCTTCTCGGCGGCGGCGGCGGAGGCCGCGCTCAACACGAATGACTATGACGGCGCAAGGCGCCTCGCGGAGCAGGCGGTCGCGACGGGGCAGGGGGTCGATATCGAGCGGGCGAAGCTTGTTCTCGCCAACCTCAAGGCGGCTGTCGAAAGTCCGGCCGCCGCCTATGCCGACTTCGAAACGCTGGCGAGAAAGGCGTCCGAGCCGGTTGCGGTGCTGGCCGAGCTGAAGCGGCTGGAATATGGCGTCCCGGTCGGCAAGGTGACGGCGAACGACGCCGCCGCCGGGCTTGAAGTCCTGCGGTTCCGCTGGCGCGGCGATGGCGTCGAGTTGGCCACTGTCGGCATTCTCTCCGACCAGTACATGCAGGTGGGGCGGTTCCGGGAAGCCCTGTTGCTGGCCCAGTCGGCGGCCCTGCGCGAGCCCGGCGCCCCCGGCGCGCGCGACCTGCGCATCAAGCTGACAGAGTATTTCCGCCGGCTCTTTCTGGACGGCGCGGTCGATCGCCTAGACCCGATCCAGGCGCTGGCGCTGTTCTACGAATTTGCAGACCTGACCCCGATCGGGACGGACGGAGACCAGATGATCCGCAAGTTGGCGCAGAGGCTGGTCGCCTTCGATCTGCTTGAGCCCGCCGCCAACCTGCTGCAGCACCAGGTTGACAATCGCATGCGCGGAGTCGGCAAGTCGGCGATCGCGGTCGATCTCGCCATCGTCTACCTGATGGACAAGCGTCCCGACCGGGCGCTGGCCGCCATCAACGGTTCGCGCCAGCCGGCGCTGCCCAAGGAGCTGGCGCTGGAGCGAAGGCTACTGGAGGCGGCGGCCTATCGCGATCTTGGACGTTACGACCACGTCGTCGAACTCGTCGAGGGTCTCGAGGGAGCAGAGGCCAGATCGCTGCTGGCGGATGCTTACTGGCGGGATCGCAAATGGGCCGAGGCGGGGCGTGTCCTCAGAGGCATGTTGCCGCCGCCCAGGGAGGCCATCAAGCCGGAGCAGGCGGACATCGCGATGCGGGCGGCGATTGCGGCGCGGATGGCCAAGGACGGCGTGCTGCTGGCGGAGCTGCGGGCGGGGTACGCGCCGCTGTTCGAGGGCAATCCCAACAAGGCGAGCTTCGACCTCATCACCTCGCAGACGGATGTCGCGGGGGCCGCCTTGTCCGAAGCGGTGAAGCGCCTCGGAGACGCCCCGCGCGTCGATGCGCTGGCCACGGCGATGCGCACACGGTTCGAGGGCGCCAAGGCGATACCCGATGCCGGCGAGGCCGGGTCGGCGCCGGAGGCCGCCCGGACGGAAGCGCCGACGCCGAAAGCCCCCGCCGGGGGATGAGCGGCGGCTTTATCAAGGCTGCCGTCCGAATGCTCGGGGGGAAGCGACAGCGAGCGGAGGACATTCCTCTCTGCTAACCCAGCCTGTCGTCCTCGCCCGGCGCGCCGAGTCGGAGGCCGGCGAAATCGAACAGGGCCGGGTCGGCGAGGTGCGAGGGCCGGACGTGGGCGAGCGCTCGCGCCATGACCTGTCGCTTGCCGGGGTTTTTTACCTCCCAGGCGTCGAGCATTGACTTTACCGCCATGCGCTGCAGCCCCTCCTGTGCGCCGCAGAGATTACAGGGGATGAGCGGGAATTTCATCGCTTCGGCGAATTTCCGGATGTCGGCTTCGGCGGAGAGGATCAGCGGGCGCAGAACATAGAGATCGCCCTTGTCGTTGACCAGTCTGGGCGGCATGGCCGCGAGGCGGCCGCCATGCATGAGGTTCAGCATGAAGGTTTCGAGGGCGTCGTCGCGATGATGACCGAGGACAATGGCCTCGCAGCCCTCCTCGCGAGCGACGCGATAGAGGATCCCGCGCCGGAGGCGCGAGCAGAGCGAGCAGTAGGTTTTCGAGGCGGGGATCTTGTCGGTGACGATCGAATAGGTGTCCTCCGTCACGATGCGGTAGGGGACGCCGACGCTGGCGAGATAGCCGGGGAGTACATGGCTCGGGAAGCCCGGCTGCCCCTGATCGAGATTGCAGGCGAGCAGATCGACGGGCAGGGCGCCCTGCCACTGCAGGTCGAGCAGGATGGAGAGGAGGGTGTAGCTGTCCTTGCCGCCGGAAAGGCAGACGAGCCAGCGGGGCCGGGCGGCGCCTGCCGGCGGCGCCATCCCGTAGAGCCGGATCGCTTCCTGCATCTCGCGGACCAGACGCTTGCGCAGCTTGCGAAAAGTGACGCCCGAGGGGGCTTGGCCAAAGACGGGATGAAGAGGTGAGAAGTCCGCCGCATCGTCCGGGGCGTCGTCGATTGCAGTTTCATCGTCGGCCATCTGGCGCCTCGAAGGTGATCACGCCGGCTTCAGTAGCGGCATTGCGGCCCGGCGCATATGGCGCCGCTCCCCTGGATCAGCCTGTCGGGCCGGCCATGAAGCTTTCGACCAGCGATCCGGCCAGCAATCGCCAGCCATCCACGAGCACGAAGAAGATCAGCTTGAAGGGAAGTGAGATGGTCACAGGGGGCAGCATCATCATGCCCATCGCCATGAGGATCGAGGCGACGACGAGGTCGATCACCAGGAAGGGCAGGAACACCATGAAGCCGATCTCGAACGCCCGCTTGAGTTCTGAGATCATGAAAGCCGGCGCCAGGACATGGAAGGGCGCCGCCTCGGGGCTTTCGAGGTTTTCGATTTTCGCCATGTCCGCAAACAGGATCACGTCGGCGTCCTGTGCGTGCGCGCCCATGAACGCCTTGACCGGACCCAGGGCGCGCGGGATCGCCTCCTCCAGCGTGATGGCTTCCGCCATGAAGGGCGCGACGCCGGCCTCGTAGGCCGCCGTGAATGTCGGCGCCATCACGAAGCCAGTGAGAAAAAGCGAGAGCGATATCACCACCGAATTGGGCGGCGCGTTCTGCAGGCCGATGGCGGTGCGCAGAAGCGACAGCACCACCACGATGCGAACGAAGGACGTCGTCATCACCAGTATGGAGGGCGCGAGCGAGAGGACGGTGATGGCGGCGATCAGCTGGACAATGCCGCCGGTGAGACCCTGTCCGGTGCCAAGATCGACCGTCACGGTCTGGGGAAGCGCGGCCGGGGCGCACAGGGCCGCAGCCGCGAGAAGCGCGCCGAGGCGGAGGGCGCGCGCGATCATGGCCGTGCCCCGTCATTGGCGGCGGGCGGCGCAGCGGCGAGGTCGGGCGTCCGGCGCTCCGCGACCACGCAGTCGCCGGCGGGTCCAAGGCAAAGCAGGTGGTCGCGCCCGTCCCAGCGGATGACGGCGAGCTTGCGGCGGACGTCGAGGGTCTTCCATTCGACAACGCGCAGGTCCGACGGCGTGACGCCGGCACGGACGCCAAGGGATTTGCCATAGCGCCGCAGCAGCCAGGTGAGGCCGAGAATGAGCCCGAGCACCAGGATGAGGGCGCCAGCCGCGCGAAGGGCGTCGAATGCGTCCATTGAACGAAGCCGCCGGTTGCCCCGGCCATTCGGGCCGGTTCGTCGCGTTAACCCTTCGAAGACGCCGGTAAACGACAGGTTAACGGGGCGGTTCGCGCTTAACCGCGCCTTAAGCAATGCGGTCGATTTTGCCTAGCAGGAGCTTCGATGTCAGACCCCACCGACATGACCGTGTTCGCGCTGATGAAGTCCCGCATGCAGATGCTGGGAGCGCGGCAGAAAACCATCTCGGAGAACGTCGCGAATGTATCGACACCCGGCTATACGCCCAGCGACGTCGATCAGGATGCGTTCGCCAAGACGCTGAGCCGCTTCGCCGGTTCGGGCGGCGCGGCGCCGAGCCGGGTCGAGATGATGGCGACGCAGGCGGGCCATCTGAGCGCGCCCACAGCTGGGACGCCCGGCTTCGCGGTGCGCAAGATGCCGGATTCGGAAACCACGCTCGACGGCAATTCCGTGGTGGTCGAGGAACAGATGATGAAGATCGCCGAGACCCGAATGGAGTTCGAAACGATGGTGGGCCTTTACCAGAAGAGTCTGGGCCTGCTCAGGCTGGCCTCGCGCAGTCCGACGCGCTGAGGCAGGTAGAAAAAGGGTTTCACCATGTCCTCCGATCTCATGTCGGCCATGTCCGCCGCCGCAAGCGGGCTAAGGGCGCAGACGGTGCGCATCCGCATGTCTGCGGAGAATCTCGCCAATGCCGACACGACGGCCTCGACGCCCGGGGGCGATCCCTACCGGCGCAAGGCTCCGGTGTTTCGCGCCTATTATGACCGTGAGATGGGAGCGCAGGGCGTCAGGGTGACCGGCGCGCGCGAGGACCGGACGCCGTTTCCGGAGACCTACGATCCTTCCCATCCCGGCGCCGACGCACGCGGCTATGTGAAGACCTCGAACGTCTCGGCGCTGATCGAGATGGCCGATCTTCGCGAGGCCCAGCGCGCCTACGAGGCCAACCTCAATGTCATCGAGGCGAGTCGGGCGATGATGATGGGCGTCGTGCAGATACTCAGGGCGTAGGGAAAGTCTGAATGTCCGACCTCGGAATCTCCGCAGCCAAGGCCTATCTGCAGACGGCGCAGACGCTGGCCAGCACCCAATCCAAGCCGATGGAGGGCATGTCCGGTCCTGGCTTCGGCGACATTCTAAACACGGCGGTCTCGACCATTTCGAAGTCGGGGGCGAGCGCTGAAAGCGCCATCACCAAAGCGGCGATGGGACGCGGGGACCTGGTGGACGTGGTGACGGCCGTCGCCGCCGCCGAAGCGACGCTGGAGACCGTGATCGCGGTTCGCGACGAGGTCATCAAGGCGTACCAGGACATCATGCGGATGCCGATCTAGCGGATAGAGAGCGCCGCGCGGTCCGGAATCTGACCACTTAACCGCGCACGATCGTGGGGCTATAGGAGTCGCTAGGCGGGCCCCGGAACACGGAGAGAGCCGGCGCGGGAGGATGTGCATGAGATCGTATTTACTGGGCGCGCTGGCCCTTGTGCTGGCGGCAGGTCACGGCCTGGCCCATGCGGAGCCAGTGACAGCTAAACCTGCGGCGGGACAGCTTGCGGGCGAGATGGCCGACGGCGTCGCAGTGTGGCGGGGAGTTCCCTACGCCGCCGCGCCGGTGGGCGAGCTGCGCTGGAAGCCGCCTCAGCCTGCGGCGATCTGGGACGGAGAGAGGGCAGCGACCGAGTTCGGGGCAAGCTGCACACAGAATGCAAGGCTGGGCGCCGAGGCCAGGATTTCCGAAGACTGTCTCTATCTCAACATCTATGCGCCGCCCGCCGCCCGCAAGGCGCCGGTGATGGTGTGGATCCATGGCGGATCGAACATCAACGGGTCAGGCGCGATCTATAACGGGACGTCTTTCGCGAAAAACGGCGTCGTGCTGGTGACGGTCAATTACCGGCTGGGCGCGCTCGGCTTTTTCGCTCACCCGGCGCTGACCCAGGCAGCCGGACCAGCCGATCCGCTGGCCAATTACGGCCTGATGGACCAGACAGCAGCGCTCAACTGGGTCAAGGCCAATATCTCGGCGTTCGGCGGCGATCCGCGCAACGTGACGGTGTTCGGAGAATCGGCGGGCGCGATCAACATCTATGCGCTGCTGGGGCTGCCAACCTCGAAGGGGCTGTTCAAGAAGGCGATTATCGAATCCAACATCACCTGGGGCGATTCAGCGCCGCTGGCGAGCGCGGAACAGGACGGCAAGGCGCTGATGGTCCGCGCGGGAGCGGCCGAGACGGCGACGCTGGCGGAGCTGCGCGCGATTCCGGCGCTCAAGCTGATCGAAGCCGCGAAAGGGGCGCTTTTCCCTATCGTCGACAGACGCTTCATGAAGGAAACCTCGCTCCAGGCGGTCGCCAACGGGCGCGTCATGGACGTGCCGACGATCATCGGCACCAACAGCTATGAAGCCTCGCTGGTGCAGTCGACCATGGAGGGCCAGGCGCTGACAGACTGGACAAACGCCCAGGCCGGTGCGCCCGCGCGCTACATCGCCGCGAAAACGGCGGGCGGAAAGCCAAGCTGGCTCTACTTCTTCTCCTATGTCGACGAAGCCCGTCGGGCGAGCGCGCCAGGAGCGGCCCACGCGACCGAAATTCCCTACGTGTTCGGCGGGCGTACGCGGCCCGACGCGCCAGCAGTCATCGTGTCCGCAGAGGACAAGGCGATGGCGGCCTTGATGCATTCCTGCTGGGTCGCGTTCGCCAAGACGGGCCAGCCCAAATGCGCGACGGGTCCAAAATGGCCGGCCTACAAGCCGAAGTTGGACCAGCTGATGGAGTTCGCGACGGAGTCCGGCGTGCGGGCAGGTTTCCGCAAGGCCGAGCTGGATGCAGCCGAGGCCGCGCAGGCCGGCGCAAGGTAGCGGTACGGTTGAGCAAACGTGAATCCGCCAGCGCGAAAACGCCCGGTGCGCCAAGCGGATAATTAAGCCAGAAGCTTCATAGTGAGTCCCATGAGACAGGTGGGACTCCGATGAGACGGATTGGGAACAGCGCGCGATCCAAGAGCGGCAACGCGATGATCGAGTACGCGATGCTCGCTCCTGTGTTCTTCATGCTGGTCGGCGGCCTGATCGAGTTCGTGCTGTACCAGTACAAGAGCTACGCCCTCAACAACGTGGTCTACGAGGTCGCGCGCAACCTTCAGACCGGCGAGATCCAGGCCGCCGGGTCGGCCGAGGCCATGGCCGACGCCTTTCACGACGAGGCCTGCCTTCACGCATCGACGATGATCGACTGCGAGGCGATCGTGTTCGACGTTCGGACATTCGATGCAATCGAGGACGTGACCTATCCCGAGCCCGTCTATGACGACGAGGGCAATCCGGTCAGCTTCGTTTTCGAGCCGGGCGGGGCCAGCACCTATTCGGTGGTCCGCGCGGCGATCCACCACCAGTTCATCACGCCGTTCATGGCTGAACTCTTCAGCATGGGCGTCAACGAGGACGGCGAGGATCTCGCTGCGATCCTGACCAGCTTCTGCATCGTGAGAAACGAGCCGTGGGCATGACCTTCCGTCCTGCGCGAAAACTTGCAAGCGACAGGCGCGGCATGGCGGCCGTCGAGTTCGCGCTGATCGCGCCGACGCTCATCGTTCTGGTGATGGGCGTGCTGGAGATGTCGTTCCGTTTCCGGGCCAAGGAAGAAGTGACCCGATACGTCCACCAGGTATGCGACCTCGTCTCCCGGGAGCGTGAGCTGACGACGGACGAGATCCAGGCGGTCTACGACGCCGCGATCTTCCTGATGACGCCTCTGGAAAACACGTCTGAGCTGGACATCGACGTGTCGAGCATCGGTTACGATGATGACGCCGAGCCGGAAATGCTGTGGCGGCGCTACGCAGGATCGGAAGTGGGGCTCAGCCTTTCCGACGCGCTGGAACTGGGAGCGGCCGGCGAAAGCGTGATCCGCGTTGGCGTCCGATACCGTTACGAAAGCCCGATCACGAACATACTCGGCGGAACAGCAATGACGCTGGTGGTCGAGGCTTTTGCCCGACCGCGCCTCGTCAGGGTGATTCCGCTCGACGGACAAACCGAACTCAATGGCGGCAACGCCATGGTGTTGGGTACTTGAGAAAGAAAACCGGCAAGCCGGCTGGACAAAGGGTGCTGCGATGAGTGGTCTTTTCACGAGATTGCAACGCGACCGCAGGGGCGCTTTCGCCATGCAGTTCGCGCTGATCGTCGCGCCGCTGACGGCGTGCACTGGTCTCGCCATCGACGGCGGCCGCGCCTTCCTGACACGCTATGAACTGGCCTCGGCGCTCGACGCCGCGGCCCTCGCCGTCGGATCGACCGAGGGGGAACAGCTGGAACTCGAGGCGCTGGCGGATCTGTTCGTGGCGCGAAACTTTCAGGTCGCCGATTCAACGCCTGTCGAGACGGCGCTCGTTCTTGACGGCGACACGGTGACGCTCACGGGGAGCGCCACGATTGACACCTATTTCATGCCGCTCTTCGGCATTCCGACCGTCACCGTGTCGGCTGAAAGCGAAGTCCGGCGCGGCGGCGCCAATGTCGAGGTCGCGCTCATTCTCGACACCACCGGGTCGATGGCCGGATCGCGTATCGCCGCCTTGCGCGAAGCGGCGGCTGAACTCGTCGATATCGTGGTCACGGATGAGCAGGAGCCCTTCTACTCCAAGATCGCGATCGTCCCATACTCGATGGCCGTCAATGTCGGCGAGTATGCGCAAAGCGTTCGGGGCGCGATCACCGGCGCGGTCGACATCACGGCGGCGAGCTGGAGGAACGGCACGACTAAGACGCACTCAACGGTCGGCTGGCGGGACGGATCGGTCAAGACGATCAGCGCGGCGACCTGGAAGGTCGGAAGCGCGCAGACCATCAAGGGCGCCACCAAGGCGACGCAGGCCGTTATATCGGTGGACGATCACAGCTTCTCGAATGGCGACTTCATCTACATCAGCGGCGTCAGCGGGATGACGCAACTGAACGGCAACAAATACCTGGTCGCTAACGCGTCGGAGGACGACTTCAAGATCAAGAATCCCACAAGCGGTCTTTATATCAACAGCAGCGCCTACACGGCGTTCTCAAATCCGAAGAACGGCAAGGCGCAAGAGTGCTTCAACGCATTGTGCGAAGTGCGCGTCACGACATCCTCCTCGCACGGCTTCGCCAACACTGACCGCATCTACATCAATGGCGTTGCCGGCATGACGGAGCTCAACAACGTGGCCGGCGTGACCTGGAGCATCGCTGGCGTCGCTTCCAGCACCTTCATGGTAACGGGATCGGGACCGACATTCTCGAACTACACGGCCGGCGGAACGGCATCGGAATGCTTCACCACGACCTGCGAGATACGCGTCGAGACCTCGACGTCGCACGGTTTCGACAACAATGACCGGGTCTATGTCACCGGCGTCAGCGGCTTCACGGGCGTCAGCAACGCGGCAGGCGCGACCTGGGGCATTGGCGGGGTGGCGGCGACCACCTTCATCCTACCGGGGACGATCGGGCCCAACCTTGGTGTTACAGGGACAGGCGGCACATCGACCGAGTGCTTTACCGCGACCTGCCAGATCCGCGTGACGGCGAACGGCCACGGGATTTCGGACAGCGGCTATGTCTCCATCACGGGCGTGGGCGGCATGGCGATCAACACCACCGGAAACAATTCCTGGCAGGTGTCGAACGTCAGCTCCAACACCTATGTGCTCGGCGGCACGATCGGGCCCAACTTCGCGGACTATACGTCCGGCGGATCGTCCTGGTGCCTCACCTCTGGCTGCGAATACTATCGTTTCACGAATGCCAGCGGGACGCCGGCCACGCGGATTTTCCGGGTCAGCACGTGCGCCACGGAGCGGACCGGATCTGATGCCTTTACCGACGCGGCGCCCAACGCCGCCCTCGTGGGACGCAATTATCCGGCAACCGGCAACCCCTGCCCGGCGGCCAATCCGATGCAGCCGCTCACCAGCGACGACGAAGTGCTGCAGAACCGGATCAGCAACATGAACGCATCGGGCTCCACAGGCGGACATATCGGGGTCGCCTGGGGCTGGTATCTGCTTTCACCAAACTTCGCCTACCTGTTCCCGGAAGAAAGCCAGCCGGCCGCGTATGATGACGAAGACCTGATCAAGGTCGCGGTTCTCATGACCGACGGCGAGTATAACAGCTCATACTGCAATGGCGTCATCAGCCGTGACTCGACGGCGGGGAGCGGCGCGACGTCCGACCACATCAACTGCAACGCCACCAATGGGCACGCCTTCGCCCAGGCGACGCAGTTGTGCGCCGCCATGCGGGACCAAGGCATCGTCATCTACACGGTTGGCTTCGAGATCGTGAATGACCAGCGCGCCCGGGATCTGGTGAATGGCTGCGCGACGGACGCCGAGCATGTCTATCTGGCGGACAATCGCGCCGAACTGACTGCCGCTTTCGCCGACATCGCCCAGGCCATCTCGCAGCTGCGCCTGTCGAGGTAAGTCAAGGCAACCGACGAAGGCAAGATGCCGATCAGCTTGACCGCCGTCGCAACCCCAATTGCGGTGGCGGGCGGCTTCTCGGGCTCGCCTGAAAACGCCCTACTGGTCGGACATCCGCAGTCGTTCCGACACGGCGCGGGCGGCGGGATTTGCGATGGCGTCGGCATCGGCGAAGCGCTGCAGGGCCAGCCGCCAGAGCCATTTGGCGCCGCCAATCCGGCCAGCAGCCGCGGCGTGATCGCCGGCGAGACCAGTCAGTTCAGCCATCCCAAGGCGTTCGAGGTCACCGGCGGCGCTGAGCCGTATGCGTTCGGCGTTGAGTAGGGCTTCGGCCGTCTCCAGCTGGTTGGCGGCTATGGCGGCGCGGATGTCTTCGATCGGCGAGGGCAGTGCGCCTGACGACGGCGCGGGGGTGACCGGGGCCGGGGTCGTCACGGGTTCATCGAGGATGTGAAAGGCTGGCGCGGCATCAGGTTCGATCCCCAGCGTTGTGGCCGGCGGAGGAGGCTCGGGCGCGACCGAGAAGAGCGCGATCGCCGCCGCCGCGTCGAGCGGCGGGAGACTGGCAGGCACAGGATTTTCGACAGCCTGAACGAAGACAGGCTCTAACGCGACCGGTGCCGCAGGCGCTGGCTCGGGACCCGCCAAGGCCATCCGTTGAGGCGCCAGCACGGAGGCGAGGGGACCAGGCGCGGGATCAGCTGAAAGGGCGCCGGAACCACCGCCAAACACGGGATAGAACGCGCGTGGCGACTGAATGGCGGCCCCGCCCGGCGCGGCTTCCTGGGGCGGGGCCGCAGCCGGTGAGGGGGCGGGTGCTTCGGGCGCCGCTGAAAACATGGCGGCCAGGGAGAAATACGGCGAGTCGCCCTGTGCGGACGGCGCGGCCTCTGGCGGCAGGGGTCCCGATCGCCAGTCGCGGTCGGCGGCGCGGCTGCGCTCGGCGTAGAAGGCGTCGGCGGCGAGGATGGCGGCCTGGCGCCGCGCGGCTTCCTCGGCGAGGCGGGCTTTCAGTGCGGTCCGGGGAGCCAGCGCGTCGGCCGCCAGAACGAGCCCGAGCATGGCTCCCGCCAGGCCCACAATCAGAAGCCAGGTCGGAGCGCCGGCGTCAGGTGGGAAAACCGCACGCGCAAGACCCCGGTTCAGCCAGATGAGCCATCCAGCGCCGCCCGCAAGGGCTGCGCCGACCAGAAACTGTACGCCACGCAGGATCATGCTGCTCACTTCGATGGTCCGCCGTCCGCCTTCCAGCGTCCCCTATCCACTTCAGGATTAAACGCTTCTGGGCGCGGCTCAATGGGGAAGGCGCAGCAAGACCCGCGCCGCACCTGGGGCAACCTTCGATCGATCTGGATCGAGCCGATCCGATCGATCGAAGAAAGTTGCTCTGGTTTCATGGGTGTAGAGACTGATTCAACGATCGACCTGATCCAGGTCGATCGCATCAGGCTCTGGCTGGCCGCGCGGGTCAGGCACGGTTTGTTAACCACTCATTCGCAACAGTTAACGAAATGCCTGCAACCCCGGAAAGGCTGCCCATGAATGGCGGTGAGGTTCTCGATCTTGGGCGGGACGCCCTCTGGGCGACCGTGATCATGTGCGCCCCCGCCATGATCGCCGGCCTTGTGGTGGGTCTGGTGATCGCCTTCTTCCAGGCGCTTACGCAGATCCAGGAGATGACGCTGGTTTTCGTGCCCAAAATCCTCGCGATCTTCGCCGCGCTGCTGATCTTTCTGCCGCTGATGGGTCTGACGCTGGGAGCGTTCGCCACGAAGATTTTCACCCGCATCGCCGATTTCTAGGAGCCTCGAGGCTTGGACTGGCTAACGCAATACGCCTGGGTCGGAGCGCTTTTGTTCGCGCGCCTCGGCGCCGTGATGATGCTCGCCCCCGGCTGGGGCGAGACGGCGGCGCCCGCCAGCCTGCGCCTGTGCGCCGCCCTGATGGTGACCGCCGTGCTGGCGCCGCACCTGGCCGCCAACGCCCCATCGCCTCCCAACGCGATCATCAACGGGATACCGCTGATCCTGACCGAAGTGATTATCGGGCTGGTGATTGGCGGCGGCGCCCGCATCCTGATGAGCGCGCTCCAGGTCGCCGGGACGACGGCGGGCATCGCCTCGGGACTGGGGTTCGCCCAGCAGATCGACCCGATCGCCAACCAGTCGGCGGCGATTTTTTCGGCCTTTTTCTCCCTGATGGGTGTCGTCCTTGTGATGCAGGCGGGTCTGCATCGCCTGATGATCGAGGCCGCCGCCGAAAGCTATGTGCTGTTCCCCCCGGGCGCCCTGCCGCCGCTTGGCGATACGTCGGTCTTCGTGATCGACGCGGTCTCGGCCTCGTTCCGGCTCGGAATCCAGATTGCCGCGCCCGTGCTGATCTTCTCGCTGATCTTCAACGTCGCCCTCGGACTTGTCGCGCGGCTGATCCCGCAGATCCAGATCTTCATGATCGCGATGCCGCTTTCGATATTGCTCGGGCTTGCCGTCATGGCGCTGGGCCTGGGTGGCGGACTCATGGTCTGGCTGGCGGAGATGGAGCGCCATGCGGGCGCTTTCCTTCCGATCCCGGGGACCCGTTAGATGGCGGAAGACCAGGACAACAGCCAGAAGACCGAAGAACCCACGCAAAAACGTCTGGAGGACGCACGCCGCAAGGGCGATGTCGCCAAGAGCATCGACGTGCCGGTGTGGTTCGCCTTGCTGGGCGCCGCTGCGATCGTCGCCGGCGCCGAGCCCGCAGCCCGGGCGATCGCGGACCCGCTGGCGCGCATCCTTGATCATCCGCACGCGTTTCACCTGTCCAACGGCGGCGCCCAGCTGATGCTGAGCAATTTGCTTCAGGCCCTGCTGGTCCCCCTGCTGGTGATTTTCGGAGCGCTCTGCGTCTCGGCGCTGATCGGTCATGTCATCCAGCACCGGCCGCTCTGGGCGTTCGAGAAGGTGAAGCCCGATCTCTCGAAACTGTCGCCGGTAAAGGGGCTTGGCCGCATGTTCGGCGCCCAGGCCTGGGTCAATCTTCTCAAGGCCGTTCTGAAGATGGCGGCCGTTTCGGCGGCGATGGTCTACACGGTCTGGCCGGCGCGTAACCAGCTGGCGGAATCCGGCGCGCTGGATATCGTCCAGGTGCTGGCGCTGCTGCAGTCGCTGGCCGGGCGGCTGCTGATCGCGGCGCTGGTGGTGGTCGGTCTGATCGCCGGGCTGGATTATGTCTGGCAGCGCCATTCCTTCATGCAGCGAATGCGCATGTCACGGCGCGATCTTCGCGACGAGACAAAGCAGTCGGAAGGCGACCCGCAGATCCGCGCGCGGCTGCGTCAGCTGAGGCAGGAGCGTTCGCGCAAGCGGATGCTGGCGGCGGTGCCGAAGGCGACCGTGATCGTGACGAACCCGACGCACTATTCGGTGGCGCTGAAATATCTGCCCGACGAGGACGCCGCGCCGATCTGCCTCGCCAAGGGCGTTGACGCCCTGGCGCTCCGCATCCGCGAGGCCGGCAAGGCGGCAGGCGTGCCGATTGTCGAGAACGTCCCGCTGGCGCGGGCGCTTTTCGCCGCCGTCGAGGTGGACGAGACGATCCCGCGAGAGCATTTCGAGGCGGTCGCCAAGGTGATCGGCTTCGTGATGAACACGGCCAAGGGGAGGCGGTGATGGGCGTTCGTGGTTTGTTGCCCGCTCGATTCCGTTTTGACTCCAGGTTCCACGGACCCGCCGGAACTGTGAGCAAATCACCCGGCCGGACCGGCGCCGGTCCACCCGAATCAGCGCAATATTGTCGAGTCCAGAAACGGAAAATCCATGCCTGACTCCCACGACGTGAACCCGGACGAGGCGCAGGAGTCTGCGGCTGAAGGCTCGGGCAAGGGCTTTGACGTGCTGCAGATCGGCTTCTGGCTCGCCCTCGCGGTCGCGGGCGGTGCGGCGGGCATGGCGCTTACCTGGCATGAAGCTGTCGGCCCAGCCGGCGCTGTGCTGGTGATCGCGCTCGGCGCCATGGGTCTTGTGCTGATGCTGTGGCTGATGCGAGGCGCCGGACGGCGGTTGGGCGTCTTTCCGGAGCGCGGCGCGGCCGAGGCGGCGGTGCAGGGCGCCCGGCGTCCGCTCTGGCTGGATGCGCTGGAGGAAGCGGCCATCATCTCGGACAGGGGCGGCGCCACGGTGTCGGCCAACCCGGCCTATCTCGAACTGGCGCAGGTCGCAAAGGATCTCGGCGACGCCAGCCATGCGCCCTCGGTCGATCGTCTGTTCGGCGCCAATCCCGGAATGGCGGCGCCGATCTACCGGCTGTCGAAGGCGGTGAAGGCGGGCGTCTCGCGCACCGAGATGCTGCCCGCGATCCTGTTCGGGGATCATCATGTCCCGGTGCAGTTCGAGGCGAGCGTCGCGCCGCTGGGGGCGACCAAGGCCCTCTGGCGCCTGCGTCGGATCGACGCCACGGTGGGGGCCACCGGTTCGGTCGATCCGCGCGCGCTTTATGTCGAGGATGCGCCGGTGGGGTTCTTCTCAGCCCGCCGCGATGGCCGCGTCGTCTATCTCAACCAGACGCTGCGCGCGATGCTTGGACTTCCCGACGAGCCGGCCGGCCTCAGGCTGGAGGACATTATGCGCCCCGAAGGCCTCAAGCTCATGCGGCGCGAGGTGCGCGGCATGGCGAGCCAGCGGGCGGAAGTGGTCATGCGCTCGCGCGACGGCATGGAGACGCCTGCGACGCTGATCACGACGTGGTCGGCGAAGGGTCCCGACGCGCTGACCCGCTCCGTGGTTTATGTGCCGCACGGGTCTGACGCTGCGGGCCGGCGCGCGCCGGCGGCGTCCTCCGAGGGGGGCGAACGCCTGGTGAGAGCCGACGATCCGATGTTCAACGACGCCCCGTTCGGCGTCGTGCGGCTAGACGGAGAGGGCGTCGAGACCTCCGTCATGCTTGACGCCAACCGGGCGTTGCTGGACCTGACCGAAGGACGGGCGCAGCCGGGCTCGCGCTTCGCGGACCTCTTCGTTGCCGATCAGGGTCCCGCACGGCTCGCCGAGCAGCTGGGCAAGGCGCTGGACGGCGCCGTCAACCTCAAACTGGCCGGGGAGAAGCAGAAGTCGGTCGATGTGTTCATCGCGCTCGACCGGGCCGGGCGGCCATCGGCGGCCTATGTGATCGACACGACCGAGAAGAAACACCTCGAGCAGCGGCTGGCGCAGGGCGAGAAGATGCAGTCGATCGGCCAGCTCGCGGGCGGCCTGGCGCACGATTTCAACAATCTGCTGCAGGGCATCATCCTCAACGTCAACCGGCTGCAGATCCGCCATCCTCCCGGCGACCCGACCTTCTTCGAGCTGAAGTCGATCAACGAGTTCGCCTCGCGGGGCGCGGAACTGGTGCGGATGCTGCTGGCCTATTCGCGCAAGCAGGTCTTCCGGCAGGACGTGTTCGATGTCTCCGGCGTGCTGTCGGACTATTACGTCCTGCTGCGCGACATCATCGACGAGCGCATCAAGCTCGACATCGTGCATGGCCGCGACCTGCCGCGCATCAAGGCGGACAAGCAGCAGATCGAGACCGCGCTCACCAATCTCTGCACCAACGCCCGCGACGCCATGATCGAGAAGAATGGCGGCGGACGGCTGACCATCCGGACATCGAAAGCGGACGCGGCGGCGGCGCGGCGGGACGGGTTCACCCATGCCACCGAAGGCGAGTATGTGTTGATCGAAGTGATCGACGACGGGGCCGGCATCCCTCCGGAACTGTTGCAGAAGATTTTCGAGCCGTTCTTCACCACCAAGGAGGCGGGCCACGGCACCGGGCTCGGTCTTGCAACGGTCTATGGCATCGTCAAGCAATCGGGCGGGTACATCTACCCGGTTTCCAAGCTGGGGCGGGGCACGACGTTCAAGATTTTCCTGCCGGCCTGGACCGGCGAGGAAGAAGAGGCGACGCCTGAGTCGAGCCCGTTCGAGCAGCCCGCACCCACCCCGCGCCCTGACGATGTGTCCGGACGCGGACACATCCTGCTGGTCGAGGACGAGGAGGGCGTGCGCGGCATCGCGGCGCAGCTGCTGGCCTCTCTGGGCTATCACGTGATGGAAGCCGGGGATGGCGAGCAGGCGCTCGAAATCATCAAGGAGCATCCTGGGCAGATCGACCTTCTCATCTCGGACGTGGTCATGCCGGGGATGGACGGTCCTGCGCTGCTGAAGCATGCGCGGCAGTATCTCGGCAAGGCGCGGGTGATGTTCATCTCGGGCTATGCCGAGCGCGACCTCGCCAAGACGCTGGAGGAAGAGCGTTCGATTTCGTTCCTGCCCAAGCCGTTCACGCTTCGGCAGCTGGCCGAGCGGGTGAAGATCGAACTCAACGCGCGGGAGAAGGAAGCGGCTTAGAAGCTGTCCGCCTTTGTCGAATCGGGCTTTTGGAAATCACGGAGGCCGGCGCTGTGAGGCGCCGGTCTTTTTTTGGGAGATGCGCCTGTGGCCTGCCCCCTCCGTCTGCCGCGCAAGGGCGCAGCATCCACCTCTCCCAGTCTTCGACTGATGGAGGCAAGGGGCCGCGTCTCACCCCCAGGGGCCTGCCGGTTCTTCCCATGGACCGCGCGTGGGCGACGCCCTTGGCTCTACTGCACGCGCCGCCCCGCCAAACCGCTCCGCCAGCGCCTTGACCCGGTTTGCGGTGTTGGGGTGGGTCGAGAAGAGATTGTCCGCGCCGCGCCCCGACAGCGGGTTGATGATGAACATCTGCGCCGTCGCGGGATTGCGCTCGGCCGTCAGGTTGACGCGGCCGGACCTTGCGTAGGCGTCGATCTTCTGGAGGGCGGAGGCGAGCGCCGCCGGATCGCCGCAGATCTCGGCGCCGGCCCGGTCGGCCTCGTATTCGCGGCCGCGGCTGATCGCCATCTGGACGAGGGCGGCGGCCATGGGGGCGAGGATCATGATGGCGATGACGCCGATGAAGCCGCCGGGACGTTCCCGGTCATTGCCGCCGAAGAAGAACGCGAAGTTCGCCAGCGCCGAAATCGCGCCGGCGATCGTGGCGGTTACCGTCATGGTCAGCGTGTCGCGGTTCTTCACATGGGCGAGCTCGTGGCCCATGACGGCGCGGATCTCGGCCCGGTCCAGCATGGCGAGGAGTCCGGTGGTGGCGGCGACGGCCGCATGGGCGGGATCGCGGCCGGTGGCGAAGGCGTTGGGCTGGTCGTTGTCGATAACCGTCACGCGAGGTTGGGGAAGGCCGGCGCGCTCGGCCATGTCGCGGACATCGGCGGCGTAGGCCTTCACGCGGGCATCCGGGTGCGCCTCGGTCACCTCTTTGGCGCGATACATGGAGAGCACGATCTTGTCGGCGTTCCAGTAGCTGATGAAATTGGTGACGAGGGCGAAGGCGAGCGCGACCGCCATGCCGGTCGGCCCGCCGATGAGATAACCGACGCCGGCGAAGATGGCGGTCATCGCCGCCAGCAGCATGAAGGTGCGAAGGTGGTTGGTGCCGGACATTTCTACCTTCCGATCGACCACCCTGATGTGGGGCGCGGCGCGTTGCGCTCAAGCGCCCAAGTGTTGGGCAGCGGCGCCGGGCGCGCCCGGTTTTGAGGCGAGAACGGCGCGCCAAAGAGCGCCGGCACGCGGCCGGGGCGCGTTTTTGGATGTCTGACGCCGCCGCGCGTTGACGCCGCGACGTCGCGGGCGTCCTTGGGCTTAAGTCAGCGCGAACGCTTGCGTCTTCCCGGTCAGCCCCTGTCTTCCCGGTCAATTGCGTTCCGCTGTCGGCATTAATCTCGGCGCGCGAGGCGCGGCCACCTGGAGGGTCCGGACATGAAATCAAATGTAGCCAAGGTGCTGGCGATCGCAGAAACGGCAGGCGCGACCCGGCGCGGCTGGCTGATGCTGGCCGGCGGGGCGAGCGTCGCGGCGCTGGCGGCGGGCTGCGCCCCGGCCGCCGCCGCTCCCGATCCCGCCCCGGCGGCGCCGACGCCCGCGCCGACAGGTCCCGCCATCATGTCCTCCAATGAGAGCCCGTTCGGACCCTCGCCGATGGCGCAGGAAGCGATGAGGGCGGCCGTCTCGACGACCAACCGCTACGCCGATGGCGAGATGGGGGCGCTCGCCAGGATGATCGCCGAACGCGAGGGCGTCCTGCCCGAACAGATCGCCGTCGCCAACGGGTCGAGTCCGCTGCTCGCCGCATTTGCGGAAATGATCGCGCAGAAGGGCAAGGGCCAGCTCGTCACCTCGATGGCGACCTATGAATCGGTTCCCCGCACCGTCGAGCAGTATGGCGCGGAGGTGATCTACACGCCGCTCAAGGCCGACATGAATTTCGACCTCGACGCGATGGCGGCGAAGCTCTCCGTGAAAACGACCGCGTCCTATGTCTGCAACCCCAACAATCCGACCGGAAAGATGGTTGACCCGGCCGCCCTCAAGGCCTTCGCGATCGAGGCGGCGAAAACGGCGCCGGTCTTCCTCGATGAGGCCTATCTCGACCTCGCGGTCGACAACAAGTCGAGCAACATGGCGGGCCTCGTGCGCGAGGGCCACAATGTCGTCGTCTGCCGGACGTTCTCGAAACTCTACGCCATGGCTGGCCAGCGCATTGGCTATGCGATCATGCCGGCGGAGATGGCGAGGAAGATGCAGGGCTCGGTCCGCATGGGCGGGGTCAACCATCTCGGCCTCGTCGCGGCGATGGCCAGCCTCAAGGACGCCGCCTATTACGAGGAGATGCGGGTGAAGATCGCCAAGGGCCGCAATGAACTCGTGGCCATGGCGAAAGCCGTGAAACGGCCGATCGCCGAGGATCCGCAGGGCAATTTCATCTTCATGGATACCGGCATGCCCCACAAGGAATTCGCCGAGAAGATGATGGCCGAGGGTGTCAAGGTCGTCGGCCGCACCTGGCCAGGCTATGACAGCTGGACGCGTATCTGCGTCGGGCTCGACTGGGAGCAGGCGCGCTGCGCCGAGGCGCTCAAGAAGGTCTATACAGTCTGATGGCGCTTGCCTCGTCCTGAGCGCCAGCTTGACGGTGAGGCCGAAGCCGCTGAACTCTGAGTGAACCCCGGCGGGAATTCAGCGAGAATCCAGCGGGGATTCAGGGGGAGTGCGGGGCGTTGAGCCGGTCGAACGACACGGAGCAGGCGCGTCTCGCCGGCACGGGCCTAGGCGGCGCGAGGCCAGGCGGGAGCCGGTTTCTCGCCGTGTCGCTGGCGGCGTTCGCGATCGATGTCATGCTTGTGCTGGCCCTGCGGACATGGCTCGGGCTCTCGGTGACAGCTTCGGCGGCGATCGCCTTCGCGGCGGTCGGCTCGGTTGCGTACCTCGCCCACGAGCACTGGACATTCCGGCGGGTGGGAGCGCGGGCGTCGGCGCGCCGATGGCTGCAGACGCTCGTTTCGCTCGGGTTGGCGTTTTGTGTCCGCGTGGGCGTGATCGCGGCGCTGGAAGCCGTTCGCGCGCCGGACCTCGCGATAACGCCGGTCTATGTTGGCGCAGGCGCGGGGGCGTCGCTCTGCGTCAACTATCTGTTGAGCCGGTTCTGGGTTTTCCATCGATAGGTAGACACTGTGCCGGTTTGCCGAAAGGACAGGCCAAAAATCCATTCTGGAAGCTTATTCCCCCTTTGTTCACGAGAACATTTGTAGTACCTCAATCCGAAGGGCTGGCGAGCGGGATTTGCCCGCGGAAGCGTCACGTGGCAGGTGTGGAGATGAAAAAGATGGCGGGCAGCTCGGCGCTTCGGGTGGTGGAAAACAGCGGCATGGACAAGCAGAAGGCGCTGGAGACGGCGCTCAGCCAGATCGAGCGCAATTTCGGCAAGGGCTCGATCATGCGCCTAGGCGAGGGCAAGGCGCTCGACATCGAGGCGTTGTCCACCGGTTCGCTGGGGCTCGACATCGCCCTCGGGATCGGCGGTCTGCCAAGAGGCCGTATCATCGAGATCTACGGACCCGAAAGTTCGGGCAAGACGACGCTGGCTCTGCATGTCATCGCAGAGGCCCAGAAAAGCGGGGGCGTCGGCGCCTTCATCGACGCCGAGCATGCGCTCGATCCGATCTACGCCTCCAAGCTGGGGGTCGATCTCGACGACCTCCTGGTCTCGCAGCCCGACACCGGCGAACAGGCGCTCGAGATCGCCGACACGCTGGTGCGCTCGGGCGCGGTCGATATCCTGGTGATTGACAGCGTCGCCGCGCTGACGCCGCGCGCCGAACTGGAAGGCGAGATGGGCGACAGTCTTCCAGGCCTGCAGGCACGGCTGATGAGCCAGGCGCTGCGCAAGCTGACCGGATCGATCTCGAAGTCGAAGACGATGGTCGTCTTCATCAACCAGATCCGGATGAAGATCGGCGTGATGTTCGGGTCGCCCGAAACCACGACGGGCGGCAACGCTCTGAAATTCTACGCGTCCGTGCGTCTCGACATCAGGCGCATCGGACAGATCAAGGACCGCGAGGAAGTGGTCGGCAACCAGACCCGGGTCAAGGTAGTCAAGAACAAGTGCGCCCCGCCGTTCCGGCAGGTCGAGTTCGACATCATCTATGGCGAGGGCATCTCGAAGATGGGCGAACTCGTCGATCTTGGCGTCAAGGCCAATGTAATCGAGAAAGCCGGCTCGTGGTTCTCCTTCGGCTCGCAGCGCATTGGTCAGGGACGCGAGAACGCCAAGAAATTCCTCAAGGACAATCCGGCTATGGCGATGGAGATCGAGGAGGCGATCCGCAAGAATGCCGGTCTTATATCCGAGTCCCTGCTGGCGACGGATGAAACCAACGAGGACGCGGCCGAGGCGTAGGTCCTCGGCGCCGACTGCGAGGGGCGCTGGACGGGAAGTGAGCCGGACGGGTAGCAGGGTGGGCGCTTTTGCTTGGCGCCGCGCCGGGCGGGGCTTATATCGCGCTCTCCGGCGCGGGCGACCCTCGCTGGTTGGGAGCCTGACGGATGCCGAGCCGACGCACGCCAGAGTCACGGTCCTCCAACATGGCGAGCGTCAATGCGATTCGCGCGGCCTTTCTCGATTACTTTGCGGCGGCCGGCCATGTGGTGAAGGCGTCCTCTCCGCTGGTGCCGCAGGGCGACGCGACTCTCCTGTTCACCAATGCCGGCATGGCGCCGTTCAAGAACATCTTTACGGGCGTCGAGAAGCCGTTCGCGCCGCGCGCCGCGACGTCGCAGAAATGCGTGCGCGCGGGCGGCAAGCACAATGATCTCGACAATGTCGGCTATACCGCGCGGCACCACACGTTCTTCGAGATGCTAGGGAATTTCTCGTTCGGCGATTATTTCAAGGAACAGGCGATCGAACACGCCTGGAGACTGATGACCGGAACCTTCGGGCTGCCGGCCGACAAGCTGCTGGTGACCGTCTATCACGACGATGACGAGGCGGCGGGACACTGGAAGAAGATCGCCGGTCTGCCGGATTCGCGCATCATCCGCATCGCGACCAGCGACAATTTCTGGTCGATGGGCGACACCGGCCCCTGCGGGCCATGCTCAGAAATCTTTTTCGACCATGGCGAGGCGATATGGGGCGGGCCGCCGGGCTCAGCCGATCAGGACGGCGACCGCTGGATCGAGATCTGGAATCTCGTCTTCATGCAATTCGACCAGGCGGCGGACGGGACGCGCACCCGGCTTCCCAAGCCCTCGATCGACACCGGCATGGGTCTGGAGCGCATCTCGGCAATTCTCCAGGGCGTGCACAACAATTATGACATCGATCTTTTCCGCGCGCTGATTGCGGCGGAGGAGGAGGTCTATGGTCAGGCTGCGGCCGGCGAGGCGCTGGCCTCCTTCCGGGTGATCGCCGACCATTTGCGGGCGGCGTCCTTCCTGATGGCTGACGGCGTCACGCCCGCGAATGACGGGCGCGGCTATGTGCTCCGCCGGATCATGCGCCGCGCAATGCGCCACGCTCATCTGCTCGGCGCCCGGGAGCCCTCGATGTACAGGCTGGTGAAGTCGCTCACTGGCCAGATGGGCGAGGCGTTTCCCGAACTGGTCCGCGCCGAGGCCTCGATCGAAAGCGTGCTGGAGCATGAGGAAGCCGGCTTCCAGCGCACGCTGGGACGCGGTCTGCAACTGCTCGATGAAGCGACCCGGACGCTCGGCGCCGGCGGTGAACTCGCGGGAAGGACCGCCTTCAAGCTTTACGATACATACGGATTTCCGCTCGATCTAACCCAGGACGTGCTGCGCGCGCGCGGCCTCTTCGTCGACGAGGCGGGCTTCAAGTTGGCGATGGCCGGACAGCGCGCGCGCTCCCAGGAGAGCTGGAAGGGCGGAGCGGATGACGGCGCCGGAGCGGCGTGGTTCGCCGTCCGCGACGCCTCTGGCGCCACGGCGTTCCAGGGCTATGAGGCGGAAGAGACGAGCGCCCGGCTTGCCGTCATTCTGGCGGATGGCGAGCGGCGCGACGCCGTCTGGCCAGGCGACCGGGCCGAGCTGGTGTTCGACCAGACCCCCTTCTACGCCGAATCCGGCGGCCAGTCCGGCGACCGGGGCGAGATCTTCTTCGCCGGGGGAGGACGCTTCCGGGTCGATGACGTCCAGAAGCGCGCGGGCGACGTCTTCGCGCACATCGGGGAAATGGAGGCGGGCGCCGCGAGGCTCGGAGATCCTGGCGAGCTGCGCATAGACAAGGTCCGGCGGGCGCGGATACGCGCCAACCATTCAGCGACGCACCTGTTGCATGCGGCGCTGCGCAATCGTCTCGGCGCTCATGTGGCGCAGAAGGGTTCACTTGTGGAGGCGGATTATTTCCGCTTCGATTTCTCGCACGGCGCGCCGCTGACACGCGATGACATCGAGGCGGTCGAGGCCGAGGTCAACGCCGTCATCCGGCAGAATGCACCGGCGGAAATCCGCGAGATGGCGCCCGAGGCCGCAGTGAAAGCGGGCGCGCTTGCGCTCTTCGGGGAAAAGTATGGCGATGTCGTCCGGGTGCTGCGCCTTGGCAATTCGACGACGGCGCCGGATGCGCCCTATTCGGTCGAGTTGTGCGGCGGCACGCATGTGTCGCGGACTGGCGACATCGCGGTCTTCGTGGCGACGGGGGAGGGCGGGGTATCGGCCGGCGTGCGCAGGATCGAGGGCGCGACGGGCGCGGCGGCGCTGACCTGGCTCAAGCAGCGCGCCAATGTCGCGCGCGAGATCGCTGACGGGCTGAAGGCGTCGGTGACCGATGCGCCGCAGCGCGTGCAGGCCTTGGTCGAGGCTCGCCGCAGGCTGGAGCAGGAACTGGCCGACGCCCGCCGGAAGCTGGCGATGGGCGGCGGCGGCGAGGCGGCCGGGCCCGAGAATATCGGCGGCGTCAGCTTCCTCGGGAGGATCGCCGAAGGTCTGCCTGCAAGGGATCTCAAGGGTCTGGTGGACGAGGCGAAGACGAAGCTGGGTTCGGGTGTCGCGGTGATCATCGCCCTCAATGAGGGCAAGGCGGCGGTCGTGGTCGGCGTGACGGATGATCTCAAGGGCCGCTTCAGCGCAGTTGATCTGGTCAAGCTCGCCGCTGTCGCGGTCGGCGGATCGGGCGGAGGCGGGCGGCCCGATCTGGCGCAGGCCGGCGGGCCCGATGGCGACAAGGCGGCGGACGCACTTGCGGCGGTGAAGGCGGTGCTGGCGGGTTAAGAGGGATTCACAACGAGGTTCCCGCGAGGCCGAGCGCGCCAGCGAGCGCGATGAGGCTCCATTCGGTGATGTCGAGACGCGGCGCCTTGAGGCGGATAGCGAAGACCAGACGAAGACCGGACGCCGTCAGAGCCAGAATCGACAGGACGAGGGCGAGGTCGGCGGCCCCGACCTCGCGGGCGGCGTGGGCATAGCCCAGCCCCATGACGGCGAGCAGCGCGGTCGTGACATGGCGACCGTAGAAGGCGTCGAGCCGGTCGTCAGCCCCGGCGCCGGCAAGCGGCGGCGGACGGCGCCGGCCGAGCATCAGGTGGAGGACCAGCGCGAAAGCGCTGACGCCGCCGGCGAGGAGAAAAAAATAGTTCAAGTAGGCCTGCCCAAGACCCCGGCTGAGCCTCGTGCGTCGCGGTCGGCGAAGGAGGCGGGCATGGACTGGCTGGCCTGCATGGGCTCAGGCTTTGGCCATCGCCTCCTGAAAGTTGGTGGCGATCTTTTCGATGAAACCCTCGGTGGTGAGCCATGCCTGGTTCTCGCCGACCAGAAGCGAGAGATCCTTGGTCATGAAACCGGCCTCGACCGTGGCGATCGTGGTTTTCTCGAGCTGGTCGGCGAAGCGCGCGAGGTCGGCGTTCGAATCGAGCTTGGCGCGGTGGGCCAGCCCCCGAGTCCAGGCGAAGATCGAGGCGACGGAGTTGGTCGAGGTGGGCTCGCCCTTCTGCCAGTTGCGGTAGTGGCGGGTGACGGTGCCGTGCGCGGCCTCGGCCTCGACCGTCCTGCCGTCGGGCGTCATCAGCACAGAGGTCATGAGGCCAAGTGAGCCGAAACCCTGCGCGACCGTGTCGGACTGGACGTCGCCGTCATAGTTCTTGCAGGCCCAGACATAGCCGCCATTCCATTTCATCGCCGAGGCGACCATGTCGTCGATCAGGCGATGTTCGTAGGTTCCCTTGAACTCGGCGAACCTCGCCTTGAACTCGGCGTCGAAAATCTCCTGGAAAAGATCCTTGAAGCGGCCGTCATAGGCCTTGAGAATGGTGTTCTTGGTCGAGAGATAGACCGGCCATTTGCGCTGGGCGCCAAAGTTGAAGCAGGCGCGGGCGAAGTCGCGGATCGAATCGTCGAGATTGTACATGCCCATGGCGACGCCGGGGCTCGGGAAATCGAACACCTCGTGTTCGATCGCTGGCCCGCCATCCTCGGGGACGAATTTCATCGTCAGCTTGCCCTTGCCGGGCACCTTGAAGTCGGTCGCCTTGTACTGGTCGCCGAAGGCGTGCCGGCCGATGACGATGGGCTGGGTCCAGCCGGGAACGAGGCGCGGCACGTTCTTCATCACGATAGGCTCGCGGAAGACGACGCCGCCAAGGATGTTGCGGATCGTGCCGTTGGGCGACTTCCACATTTTCTTCAGCTTGAATTCCTCGACGCGCGCCTCGTCGGGCGTGATGGTCGCGCACTTGACGGCGACGCCGTGGCGTTTGGTCGCCTCGGCCGAATCGATCGTGACCTGATCGCTGGTGGCGTCGCGGTTCTCGATCGAGAGATCGTAATAGTCGAGGTCGATGTCGAGATAGGGCAGGATCAGCCGCTCCTTGATGAGCGCCCAGATGATCCGGGTCATTTCATCACCGTCCATTTCGACGACGGGATTTGCGACCTTGATGACGGCCATGGGGGGCTCCTGCGGGACGGCTTGCGCCAGATTTGGTCGGGCTATAGCAAACATGACGGCATGTACAATGGCCGCAGTCGATGAAGGGTCCAATGGCGATGAGACGCAACATCCTTGCGTGCGCGGTTGCGCTCACGGCGATCGGACCGGCATTCGGAGAGGGACCAAAGGCCGCCGTCGGCATGGAGGCGGACTGCGCCCGTCTCGCGGTTGATTACGCCTATCACCGCGACCGGTTCGACCCGGACGGCGTCGCGGGCGTGTTCGCGCCCGACGGCGTCCTCAAGCTGTTCGGCGAGACTTTCACCGGCCGGGCGGCGATCGCGGCGCGCATCGGTTCGATGGGGCGCACGACGATCCGGCATCTGGTCAGCAATGTGCGCGTCACCCCGGAGAGCGACAGCGCAGCCTCGATGACGTCGTATGTCGAGGTGGTGCAGGCGCCGGCGGGGCCCTTGCCCGCGACGCATCCAGGCGCGAGCACGATCGGCGAATACAGGGATCGCTGCGTCGCGACGCCGGAAGGCTGGCGCCTCGCCTCGCGGGAGCTGATCATCGCTTTTGCGCTCGTCCGGCCATGAGCGCGGCCCCGCCGCCCTTCGAGCTTCGCGCCATCGATCATGTCGTGCTGATCGTCGATGGGCTGGAGGAGGCCGTGCGTTGGTACGCTGAAGTCGTCGGTGCGACGGAGGAGGGCGATCTTCGGCGATATGGCATGGTGCAGCTGCGCGCCGGCGCCTCGATGATCGATCTGGTGGATGCGGGATCGGACGCCGGCGCGTGGGCGCGGCCCAGCGTGAAAGGCGGGCGCGACATGGATCATCTCTGCCTCGAAATCGGCCCGGTGGACCACGATGTGATGCGGGCGCATCTGGCTCGCCATGGTCTCGCCGTCGAGGAAGAGGGGCTGCGTAACGGGGCCAAGGGCGAGGGCTATTCCTGGTATATCCGCGACTCGTGGGGCCACCAGATCGAGCTGAAGACGGACAGGTAAGTTGGAACTTGGAAGCTTGGCGGCCCCCTCCGTCGCGCTCGCGAGTGCGAGCGATCCACCTCCCCCGGCTTTGCCGGTTGAGGACGGGCCGCGCCGGAGTTCACGCCCATGATCCCGCCGGCCATCATCCTTGTCGCACCACAGATGGGCGAGAATATCGGCGCGGCGGCGCGGGTGATGGCCAATTTCGGATTGCTCGATCTGCGGCTGGTCAATCCCCGCGACGGCTGGCCCAGCGAGGCGGCCGCGACGATGAGCGCGGGGGCGCTGCCGGGTGTTGTCGCCGTCAGCGTATTCGGAACCGTCGAGGCGGCGCTACACGATTGCGGGCTGGTGTTTGCGACGACGGCGCGGCCGCGTGGAATGGAAAAACCGGTGGTCGGGACACCCGGCGCGCTGGAGCGCATGCGCGTGACGCCGGGGCGGACCGCGATCCTCTTCGGAGCGGAACGGACGGGACTGGAAAACGAGGCGGTGACGATGGCGGACGCCATACTGTCCTACCCGGTCAATCCGGATTTCAGCTCGCTCAATCTGGCTCAGGCGGTGGCGGCGTTCGCGCATGGCTGGGCCGAGGCGATGCACGAGAGAGCGCTACCCCCGGCTCCGTCCGTTGACGAGCCGGCGACGCGGGAAGAACTCGTCGGCATGCTGGAGCATTTCGAGGCGGAACTCGACCGGGCCGGATTTTTCTTTCCGGACATCAAGCGCTCGGTGATGACGCTCAATCTGCGCAACGCCTTCACGCGCGCGGGCTGGACGGCGCAGGAGGTCCGGACATTTCGCGGGGCGATCAAGGCGCTGGCGACGGGACGAGGCAAGGCGAGGGTCATCCGGGACGAAAAGTAGACGGCCCGACCTTGCAGGGTCCGGCCGTCTGCCCGCGACATTGCCCGTCGGAGGATCTTCAGCATCCTGCGATCGAACTCGAACCGTTTGACCGAGAAAAGATGCTCTACCTCAAAAGCTTGGAGCAACTTGTCTGCGGTCAGGCGGACGAGAGGTTGCTCCTAATCTTCCACCCTGTCCGCAGCATGGGTCGAGGCCCCGGCTGCGAGCGCGAAGCGTTTCATCGTCGGTCTCCGAACAACGCCACGCACGGGGCGCGGCAAGAATGTCGTCCACGACCAATGCCTGAACTGCAGGAAAGGTTCGCCCGGCACTGAATCTGACTGAACCGTATTGTCGGATCTGACGGCTTTCAGGAAAATTCCGCCTGCAACTAGAAACCTAGTTGACTCGATTATCGATAAACGGAAGAATACATCAACTAAGGATCTAGTTGACCTATGCCCAAGCCGAAATCCGACGTGTTGACCGAGGCCGAGCAGCGGGTGATGCGCGTGATCTGGTCGAAGGGCGAGGCCAGCGTGCGCGACGTCACGGAGGCGATGGGGCCGAGCCACCCGGTCGCCTACACCACCGTGCTGACCCTGCTGCGCATCCTGACCGACAAGAACTATGTCGCTCCCCGTCAGGAAGGCCGCGCCTTCGTCTATACGCCCACCGTGACGCGCGCCGAGGCGCGGTCGCGGGCGCTGCGCAAGCTTGTGGGCCAGTTCTTCGAGGGATCGCCGACAGCGCTTGCACAGCACCTTTTGCGGTCCGAGGACTTCAACGCCGAGGAGTTGCGGGCGCTGAAGGAAGAAATTGATCGCAGCGGCGCGGGAGAGGAAGAATCCAATGTTTGACCTCGGCCTGCTTCCGTCTTTCGTCGTCACCCACCTCTGGCAGAGCGTCGTCCTTGCCGCCGTGCTGGCGATGATCCTGGTGATCGGAAAGCGGATGTCCGGCGCCGCGCGCCACGGTCTCGCCTGCGCGGCTCTGGCGGCGTCTATCCTCGCGCCCGTTGCGGCTTTCTTTCCCACCCAGTCGATGCTGGTCTCGCTGCTGGAGGCGCTGGACGTGGCGCCGGCAGTTTCGGGAGCGTCTGCAACGGCGCTTTCCCCAGCGCGAGCGACCCAGGACGCGCCAATGGGTAGTTTCGGTCCAACGGCCCGCGTCGAAGGAATGGAGTTCGGGGGTGTCGGATCGCCCGAGGTCGCAGGCTGGCGTCTTCCGCCGATGACCCTGCCAGGCCTCGATCTTCCCGGGCTTGCGCTTCCTTTCGTGCTGGTCTGGGCCGCCGGCGCCGTTCTGATGCTGGCCCGCGTGGCGCGCGACTTGTCGGCCGTCGAGGGGATGGTCGCGCGCGCGACGCCTGTGCAATTGCCGACCGGCCTCGCCAGTCGGCTTGGCGGGGTGCGCGTGGCGCTGAGCGCGGACGCGCCCGGACCGATGGCCGCCGGGCTTTTGCGGCCGTGCATCATCTTGCCGTCCACAGCCGTCGACCAGTTTCGGTCCGCCGAAATGACGGCGCTGCTGGAACATGAGCGCGCGCACATTGAGCGCTGCGACGTGGTGACGGCGCTGGCGCAGCGCCTGGCGCTCGCCCTGCTGTGGTGGAGCCCCGCTTCGTACTGGATCAGCCGCCGCATCGATGAGGAGCGCGAAGTGGCGTGCGATGAGGCGGCCGTCGCGCGCACCGGCGACGCCCGCGCCTTCGCCCGGACCTTGACAACCCAGGCCGAGACGCAGCTCTGGGCGCGTGCCCCGCGCCTCGCCGTGGGAGCGATTGGTCAGCGCTCGCAATTTGGACGGCGCATCAAGCGCCTGATCGAGCTGGCGAAATCCGGCGGTGTCGCGCGCCGCTATTCGGGACGATTGGGGTTTAGCGCCCTGGCGCTCGCCATCACGGCGGCCGTCTTCGTGACGCCTCGCATCGTTGCGGACACGCCAGAGGAAAGGGCGGCGCCGCCGCCGGTCGATAGCGCTCTCGACGGCGCCAGGAACGGTCGCGATCGTGAATTCGGGTTTGCATTTCCGCCCGAACCCCCGCTACCGCCAGTCGCCCCGCATCCACCTTCGCCCCAAGGCGATGACCTGTCGGCCATCGGCGTCGAGCTGAGCGCCATGCTTGAAGAGATCAACCGCGAGATCGAGATGTCCGTTGGCGAGGAGATGCCCGGACTTAAAGGCGAGATGCAGGGGCTGGGTCTTGAACTGGCGTCGCTCGGCATGGAGATCGGTCTGCTGGCGAGCCAGGAAGCGATGCGCGAGCTGCCAACCATCCTCGATCAGGTCCAGGCCGATCTCAAGGCGCAGGGCATCGAGGTGGAATTCGACGGCGAGCATCTGCATTTTGACATGGAGGATCTGCGAGACCAGTTGAACAACGAACTGGGACCGGAATTCCGTGAGGAGATGCGCCAGGCCATGGAGGAAGCCCGTCTCGAAATCCAGGCCAGCCGCGACGAGCTGCGGGCGGGGCTGGACGACCGCCGCGCGGGCATGGACGGCGCGCGGGCCGCGATCGCCGAAGCCCGGGCCGAAATGGCTGAGGCGAGAGCTAGCAGCGAATCCGACCGCGCGCGGTTCGATGTCAGGCTCGACGGCGGCGGCCCCTCGGCCCGCTCGCTCGACCGGCGCCTGATGGATGCGGCAGAGGAAGGCGACGGGGAAAGTGTTCGCGAGCTGATTGCCGAGGGCGCCGGCGTCAACCGCATGTTCCCCGGCGACGGGTCCGCCCTGATCGCGGCGGCGCGCGCCGATGAAGCAGATGTCGTCCGCCTGCTGCTCGACGCGGGCGCCCAACCCGATGCCGCCTCGCCGGGGCGAGGCAGCGCGCTGATCGTGGCGGCGCAGCACGGAAACCTGCAGATCGTTCGCATCCTTCTGGATGCCGGCGCCGACATCGACATCGCCTCGCCGGGGGACGGCAACCCGCTGATCAAGGCGGTGTTGCACGGGGAAGAAGCCATCGTTCGTCTGCTGCTCGACCGGGGCGCCGAAGTGAACACCTATGTGCCTGGCGACGAAACGGCGTTGATCAACGCCGCGTATGCAGGCGAATTGCACATCGTCCGGCTGCTGGTCGAGAGGGGAGCCGCCGTGAACCTCGCCTACCGCGCCCAAAGCGAACTGCGCTCGCCTCTTGGAGTGGCGCAAAGGCGGGGCCATGACGACGTCGCGGCTTATTTGAAGGGCCGGGGCGCCGAGACCGCGCCCAAGCCCGCCAACTAGAGTAGCCTCTCATGGCGCCGGACGCAGACAGCTGATTGGATTTCTACAACGGATCAACTTTTCCGCCTTCAATTGTTCCCAATCAGGGTGGGTTGATGAGCGGTCGGGACAGCGAGACAGCGGGACAGCGGACGGATTGTAGAAGTAGTTTGGTCGGATGGCCGCTCCAGGGTCAGTGGGCGCGACTGTCCGAGCTGAAAAACGAAGCGTGAGGACTGACCATGTCGACAGGAATGCCGGGCGCCTTCGCCGCGCGTCGGGCTGGCGCAAGCCGGATGGCGTTCGCGGGAGGGCTGGCCGCGCTGGGACTTGTATGCCCGGCGCAGTCGCAGGCGCCGCCGTCCGGTCCGACGCCTGCCCAGCCATCGGTCGCCTCGACGGGGGGGACGATCTACGAGCCGGACTTTTTCACGCGCTTCGCGCCGAAGACGGCCCTCGACATGGTCGCCCAGATTCCCGGCTTCCAGATCAGTCAGCTGAGCGAGGAGCGCGGCTTCGGACAGGCGACGCAGAACGTGCTGATAAACGGGCGGCGGTCGTCGGCGAAATCGAATGACGTGCAGTCGGCTCTGGACCGGATCGACGCCAAGAGCGTCACGCGCATCGAGATTGTCGATGGAGCAACGCTCAACATACCGGGGCTGTCCGGCCAGGTCGCCAATGTGATCGCCGAGGTTGATGGCCTGGCGGGAAACTGGTCGGTTCAGCAGGAGTTCCGGGAGAACCGGGCGCCGGGCCTGAACGCCAGCGCGTCCGGCAACGGGCGTTCCGGCGGGCTGTCGTGGTCTGCAGGCCTGTCCGCCGGTGTCTTTCGCAATGGCGCCGAGGGACCGGAAATCGTCACGGACGCCGCCGGGCTGGTGACAGACCGCCGGAACGAGGAAGGAAATTTCAACGGGGAAAACCCTTCGCTGAGCGGATCCATCGCCTACGAAACTCTCGCCGGCTCCGTCGCCAATCTGAACGTTTCGGCGTCCGCATTCAGTTTCAACGGTTCGGAGGTTTCAAAGAGGCGACCGGTGGCTCGTGCGGCCGAAGACCGCCTGTTCGAGGATGGCGTGGACGAGGTGAGTGGCGAGATCGGCGGCGATTATGAGTTCGCGCTGGGCGTCGGCCGTCTCAAGCTGATTGGCCTCGTGCGGCAGGAAGACGAAGACTTTCGCAGCGTCTCAAGCGTGTTCGCCAGTGGATCGGCGCCGACCGGGCAGCGCTTCTCGACGGCGGCGACAAGCGGCGAGAGCATCGGGCGCGGCGAATACAGCTTCGGGGCGCTTGGTGGCGACTGGCAGCTGGCCGCAGAGGGCGCATTCAACTATCTCGACATCGCCTCGACGCTGGAAGTCCTTCAGGCTGGCGGTTCGTACGCGGCGACGGCATTGCCCGATGGCACGGCGCGCGTCGAGGAGAAGCGGGCTGAAGCCAATCTTACCCATGGCCGCGCGCTTTCGTCCGACTGGACAGTGCAGGCCTCGGTCGGGGGAGAATACTCGAAGCTGACTCAGACCGGTCCTGGTCCTGGCGGCGGACCGGTAATCGAGCTCAAGCAGCGCGACTTCGTGCGGCCCAAGGGCTTTCTCTCGCTGGCATGGAAACGCGACGAGAAATTCGACCTGAACCTCAAGGCCGAACGCAAGGTGGGCCAGCTCGATTTCGGGGATTTCATCTCCTCCGTCGATATCAACAACGAGAACGCCCAGACCGGCAATCTCGAACTCGTGCCCGACCAGAGTTGGATCCTGACCGCAGAGGCCAATCGCAAGCTCGGGGCGTTCGGCGCGGTCAAACTGACGCTCCAGGGCGGGACCGTCGAAGACATTGTCGATCAGGTTCCCATCATCACGACGCGGCCCGGTCCGCCGCCGACGACGGTGATCGGACAAGGCACGGGAAACATCGACAAGGCTGAGGCCTACTCGGTCGAGTTTTCGGGGACGCTCAATTTCGATCCCCTGGGATGGAAGGGCGCCAAGCTCGATTTCCGTGCCCTGCTGGCTGAGTCCGCCGTTGACGATCCGGTGTCGGGTCAGAGCCGCTTCATCAGCCGGAGCGAAGTCAGCGAATTCGACGTGTCCATCCGCTATGATGTTCCAGACACGGCGTGGGCGGCGACGATCGGCTTCGAAGAGGAGCGGGACGCCGCGTCCTACCGGCTTGACCAGCGCGCCCAGCAATATCAGGATCCGGGCATTGTCTACGCCTTCATCGAGAACAAGGATGTTTTCGGGCTGAAGGGCCGGCTGATGCTGGTCAACCTGCTCGACACCGGCGAATACTTCACGCGGCAGGTGTTCGGTCCCGTGACGATCGGCGCGGACGGGGATCTGAAAAGGGGACCGCTCCTTTTCACGGAGGACCGCCGCCGGACATTCGGCCCGATCATGCGGATCAGCCTTTCGGGAAATTTCTGAGGAAGATTCAGTGCGCCGTCGCGCCAGAACAGAAACCGGGAGTATCAAGGCCCAGCATGGGCAAACCCCGCTGGCAGACCTCGCGGCCGCCGTCCCACATCATCTGCAGCGCCACGAAGAAGATGATGATGAGGCCGACATAGGCGATCCAGCGATGCCTCTGCAGCAGACGGGCGATGACGGTCGCAGCGACGCCCATCAGCACCACCGAAAGCGCCAGGCCGAAGACCAGGATCACTGGATGGTCGTGCGCCGCGCCGGCGACGGCGAGCACGTTGTCGAGCGACATCGAGACGTCGGCGACGATGATCTGGGAGACGGCCTGGCGCAGGCTCTTGCGACTCTTGCCGGCGATGGTTCCGTCGGCGTTGAGGTCCTGACCCGCAAGCGCTTCCTCGGCGTCCGCATGGCCGCCCTCGCGCAGCTCGCGCCACATCTTCCAGCATACCCAGAGCAGCAGGACGCCGCCGGCCAGCAGGAGGCCGACGATGGCCAGAAGCTGTGTCGCGACAAGCGCGAACACGATGCGCAGGATCGTGGCGGCCAGAACGCCGAGAAGGATTGCCTTTCCGCGCTGATGGGTCGGAAGTCCCGCAGCGGCGAGACCGATCACGACGGCGTTGTCCCCGGCCAGCACGAGGTCGATCATGACCACGGTGAAAAAGGCTTGCAGCGCCTCGGGAGTCACAAAGTCCATACGCGAACGCCTCGCCGCAGCCGGTGGGCCGGATCAGGCGGACACATTCTTCACCGCGACGGCTAAAGCAAGGGGCGTTTTCAGCGAGGCGGATACGTCGAAGCCTGCGGGGTCAGTCTCCGGCGGGGACAGCGGCTGATTCGCCGCGGATGAAGCGTTCGATGGCTTCGCTGCGCGCAGGTGGGGCGGGCGGGTTGCCAGGCGAAAGTTCGTTGCGGATCCACATCGGCGCCTTCATCTCGGCGCTCCACTTCATCCAGCCGGCCTTCAGTTCGGCAAGTTTCTGCGGCTGCTGCGCAACCAGGTCCTTGCGTTCGCCGATGTCGGTGGAAAGATCGAAGAGGTGCCAGGTGTCGCCGTTCTTGATCAGCTTCCATTTGCCCGAGCGCATGGCGCCCTGCGTGCCGGCCCGCCAGAACAGCTCCTTGTGGGCGTCCCCTGCGCTACGGCCGTTGAGATAGGGAATGAGATTCACTCCATCGAGACCGGTTGTTGGCAAAACCCCGGCCACGGCCAGGGCTGTCGCCGTCATGTCGAAGCCGATCGATGCAGTATCGACGACCTTGCCGGCCGGCAGGGCGCCCTTCCACTGCACGATCGCGGGTACGCGGATGCCGCCTTCCAGCACTGTCCCCTTGACGCCGTTGAGGGGGCCGTTCGAGGAGGTGGTCTCCTGCGTCGGGCCGCCATTGTCGCTGGTGAAGATCACCAGCGTGTTGTCCGCCACGCCTTCTTCTTCCAGCGTCGTGAGCACGCGGCCCACCGCATCGTCGAGCGCCGACAGCATCGCGAGGTGGGTGCGCCGGTTCTTGTCCGGGACGGACCTGAACCGCTCGAGATAGGGGTCGGTCGACTCCATCGGCGAATGCACGGCGTTGAAGGGCAGATAGACGAAGAACGGCTTGTCCTTGTTCGTGCGGATGAATTTGACGGCCTCGTCGGCGAAGGCCTCGGTGAGGTGCGCGGGCATTGGGGCAGGCTGGGTTCCACGCTGGATCGTGTTGGCGCGCGTTCCTCCGAGGCCGGCAGGCGTGTAGGAATGCGCGCCGGACAGGAAGCCGTAGAACGTGTCGAATCCCCGGGCGCTTGGCTGGGTTTCCGGCCTGAAGCCGACATGCCACTTGCCGAACATGCCCGTAGCGTAGCCGGCCGCCTTGAGCCGCTCGGGCAAGGTTGGAAGGTCCTGCGAGATCCCGAATTTGGGGCTGGTGAGCCGCGGCGTGCCGGAATTGTGCTCGAAGCCCATGCGGTGCTGATAAACGCCCGTCATCAGGGCGGCGCGGCTGGGGCTGCACACGGGATGGTTCGAATAGTAGTTGGTGAGCCGAACGCCACCGGCCGCCATCCTGTCGATATTGGGGGTCCGTGCTTCGCGATCACCCTGCACGCCGAGATCGCCATAGCCAAGATCGTCGGCGAACAGGATAATGATATTCGGCTTCCCCGACGCGGCGTCCGCGCTTCCCTGGGGCAGGCTTGAGACGGCTGTCTGCTGATCGCCCGATTGCTGGTCGCCCGAGGCGCATCCCAGGACAGTCAGGGACCCCAGAGCCGCGATCGTCGCCAACATACGTTTCATGTATCGCTCCATGACGTTTGGCGAGCGGGGCGGTCCGCGCTCGCCATCTGGGAAAAGTCCTTAGCCTCAAGCTTGTCGCAAGAGTATGTCACGCGCGATGCTCGTGTGGAAAAGCCGGCCGCGTGTCGAATCTACCTCTATCACTGCGGACAGAGCCGACAAGCTGTCTGATCGTTCGTCCATTCAGTTGGCGATGGAGGTGGGGGCCGGCGGCGCAGTTGCCCTCCGGCCGCGCTCCGGGCAACTTCAGGAGATGATCAGGCGCGCCATCCTTCTGGGCTGTCTTTCCCTGTCGTCGGCTTGCGGACAGCGCGACGATGCAACGGCGCCGCTGGCCGGAGTTGCAGGCCATGATTCTTGTGTGACGCCCGGGCTAGCCCAGCGCGCGCCTTCAACCAGCGGCATGGTCCACGTCGGGGGCGGCGATTTCCTCATGGGCGCCGAACCCATGCACGCTGAGGAGGGACCGCCGCGAGCCGCGCGCGTCAAATCCTTCTTCATCGATGCGACGGAGGTCACCAACCGCGACTTCGCGCGATTTGTCGCGGCGACTGGCCATGTCACGCTTGCCGAACGGCCGCTCGACCCCCGGCGCTATCCCGGCCTGCCGCCCCAACAGCTCAAACCCTCAAGCCTGGTGTTTGTCGGCGCCGACGATCCAAGAGCCGGTCCGATGCAATGGTGGGCGGTGATCCCCGGCGCCGACTGGCGCCATCCCGACGGGCCGGGAAGTTCGATCGAGGGACGGGATGCGTGGCCAGTCGTGCAGGTCGGGTGGGACGACGCGAAGGCCTATGCAGACTGGCTCGGCCGCGATCTCCCGACCGAAGCGGAATGGGAATACGCCGCCCTTGGCGGCGAGGAGGGGAACTCCGATGGCGCAGTCAGGGCCAACATCTGGGAGGGTCTCTTCCCGCTGAACGATTCAGGCGCCGACGGCTACAAGGCGCGGACCGCGCCGGTCGGGTGCTTTCCGTCGGGCGGATACGGGCTCCACGACATGGCCGGAAACGTCTGGGAGTGGACGGCGGACTGGTATGCGCCGGGGCTGGATCCGGCCGATGCCGCCGCATCTGGTCCCGAACAAGCATTAGCGTTCGATCCCGATGATCCCGGCGTCGCCAAGCGCGTGATCAAGGGCGGGTCGTACCTCTGCGCCGACAATTACTGCCTGCGATACCGGCCGCCGGCGCGACAGGCTGGGCCGCCCGACACGGGCTCCAGCCATATCGGGTTTCGTACTGTTCTGCGCGAGGAGCGCCAGCCGCCTGATACTCCGTGAGCGCGGGGCGCCGCGATGCGGCGTCCATCTCGACGTCCGACAATTGGAGGGCCGGAATCGAGACGACTGTTCAGACGTGTTGCGGCGAGGCGCTGATCCGAACTATCCTGTACGCTACGCCTCGGGCTATTTGGGAAAGCAAAAATCATGAAATCGTTCATTCTGCTGGTTGCCGCGCTGGGTCTCACAGGCGGCGCGTCATTCGCGCAGGCGCCGCAGGCGTCCGCCGCCCGGGAGCAAATGCTGAAGGACCCCCAGGGTTCGTTCAAGGCGCTCGATGCGGACGCGAATGCGGAAGTCAGCAAGGCTGAGTGGCTCGCGGCGGGGCGGCGCGACCAGGGCTTCGCACGTTTCGACGCGAACGCCGACGGCAAGCTCATGATGGCCGAGTGGGAAGCGGCCGTCGAAATGATGAAGAATGCCGCGGGCCGGGCCGGGCAATAACGTCGCAGACGCCGCCAGCGCGGCGACCGTCCCCGTCCATCCGGAAGTTGTACGAACGACCTTGTATTTTCGCGTGGGCATCTTGGCGGGGGAGAAATTCCCGTTATGCTGACGCAAGCTGACCAGGGCGTTTAATTGGTCACGGAACCGGTGCGGCGGCTTTCGGTCAGCTCTGGTCCGTGGAAAGCTGCGGCCAACAACAGGGCGGACCGGACCGGCGATACCGGACCGGCGACACAAGACCGGCGACACAAGACCGGCAATAAAGGGGTGGACATGCGCGTTCTCGACGGTCGCAGTTTTGTCTATGGAGCGATTTTCCTCGGGTCGCTCGCCTTCGCCGCGACGTGCGCGGTCATGGTCGATCCAAAGCCAGCCGGGAGCACGTCCGGAGCACGGCCCGTTTCCGGGCCGGCAGCCATCGCGCCCTCCGCCATCCGCATTGCGGAGTACATGCCGGCCGAACTCCGTACCCGCGTGGAAAAACTCAAGAAGGATGTGGCGAGCACCCCGTCCGAACCTGCTTCCGTGGACGCGCGAGCGCTGGTCCTCTTTGAATGGGTGAATGCCTATTCCCTCACCAAGAGGCCCGTCCCGGTCCAGCTGCCGCCGACGGTCACCAACGTCACCGCGCCGGGTGTGGCCAGCGCGGCGCTGTGCAAGCAAATCGACGATTATGTGCGCGAGCTGACCCTCTACGAAGAACAGCCAGATGCGCTCGGCGCTCTCGCCACCTCCACCACGGGACCTTTCGCGCCGGCGTCGATGCAGTCGATCACTCTCACCTACACTGTGGGCGCCAAGGCGATCGAGACGGGCGGCGGGCTTGTGCTGGCCCGCCACACCATGTCGAACCAGGGGGCCTACCAGACCGCCGATCCGGCGGGCGCCAACTATGTCAGCGCGAAAACCTCCAATGCACGGGTAAGGTTCGGAACGTCGAGCATTCCGCTGATGGGACCGTTCGGCGGTATTTATTCGCCGGTCGGCGCGCTCTTCTTCACGGTCGAGAGCGGCAGGCTCGATCCCGGCGACGTTGTGACGATCACGATCGGCGACAGGTCGTCTGGCAGTCCGGGCTTCAAGGTGCAGACGTTTGGAAACGACGGCCTGCGCATGCCCGTCTATGTGGTGTTCGGGGCCGGGGGCGCGATCACCAGCCTTCCTGATTTTCTCTACCGCGTCACGGGCGGCCCGGTGGCGCGCGTCGTCGGATTTGCTCCCTCCATCGCCGCAGTCGGCGAGGCGGTGCCGGTTTCCGTACGCGGGGAGGATATATGGATGAATCGCGCGGTCGGGCCCCAGCCTGCCTATGACGTGCTGGTGAATGGCGAGAAGCGGGGCCGGATCGCGGCGGGCGACCAGGCCATCACGATCTTCAACGATCTCAAATTCGATGCGCCTGGCGTCTATCGCGTCAGCTTCCGTTCGGATGACGGCAGGATTGTCGGCGTCGCCAATCCGGTCTGGGTCCGCGAGGGAGATCATCCCGGCATCTACTGGGGCGAGACGCATGCTCACTCGGCCTTCGCGGAAGGCCAGGGTTCGATCGACTTCTTCTATCGCTTCGGGCGCGAGGATGCGCGCCTCGATTTTCTCGGCATGTCCGAGCACGACGTCTGGATGGACGATCATGAGTGGGAGCAGTTGCGTGAGGCCGTCGTCCGCCACGACCGTCCCGGAGAGTTCATCACCTATCTCGCATATGAGTGGACGGCGCCCACCCAGTTCGGCGGCCATCACAACGTCTTCTTCCGTACACATGAAGGACGCAAGCGCACGCCGCGCCAGACGTTTCCAACCCTGACGTCGCTCTACAGCGGATTGCGCGCGGGCAATGACCCGAAGGACGTGCTGGTGATCCCGCACGCCCACGCCACCGGTGAATACCGCGTCAGCGATGCGGGTCTGGAACCGATCGTCGAGATCAGTTCTCTGCACGGAACATTCGAATGGTTTGGAGAGGCGTATCTTGGCCAGGGCCACGAGGTGGGGTTCATCGCGGCCTCGGACGATCACCTGTCGCATCCGGGCTATGCCGCGCCTTATGCTCGGGACGGACTTTCGAACAAGAGCGGCCTTGCGGCCGTCGTGGCGCCCGAAAAATCGCGCGACGCACTTTTCGATGCGATGAAGTCGCGCTCCACCTACGCCACCAACGGGGCTCGGATCATTCTAGACTATGATGTGGCCGGAGGCAGTTTCGGCCAGCGCGTCGCGATGACAGACAAAAGAGAAGTCAATCTGCGGTCGATCGGGACCGGACCGATCGAGTCCGTCACGATCATCAAGAATGGCCGCGAGGTCTACGCTAAGGACTATCTGATCGACACGCAGGCCAAGTCCGACCAGATCGCCGTCACCTTCGCTTCGGACACTGACCCCAGCATTCGTGACAATGCGCGGGGTTGGCGCCGCTGGACCGGCAAGCTCACGGTCAAGGGCGCGACACTCGAGGGCTTCTCGACGCCGTGGCGACCCAATGTCCTGCTCGACCGGATCGAGCGGTCCCCCAGCGATTCCAATACACTTGAGATTAGCGTGGCCACGCGCGGGGACGCCAAATCGATCAATCTCGATCTCGACCGCATCAGGCCGGGCACGACCGTCGAACTGGACCTCCAGCCGGTCAACGAGACCGGCACGCCGGCCGTCACGACCCAGTTCCATGCCTATCCGGCGATGAAGGTGTCGCTGCCGCTCTCGAAAATGAAATCGGGGGCCTACGCCACGACAACGCCCGGACCGGTGATGCCGGACCGCATTTCGGTACGCGCGATCCGGACCGACGTGCCGATGGAGCAAACCGTCAAATGGACAGACCCGGAGCCGGGCAAGCCCGACGACTACTACTATGCGCGGGTCGTGCAGACCGACGGTGGCATGGCGTGGACCAGTCCGGTCTGGGTAGGCGGCTTCTCGCGCCAGACTCAGTGACGGCAGGGGCGGGGTGCTACCCCGCGTCGCGGCCCATAAACGTGCGGATGACCGCCAGGACAAGATCGGGCCGGTCGAGGATCGATGCGTGCCCCGTCATCGGCATGGTCTCGAGCCGGGCGCCCTGTATTTCACCTGCGAGGCGCCGCGATCCTTCAAGGTTGGGATCCTGTTTGCCCGTGGCGATGACGGTGGGCGTTCGCAGGGCGTCCAGCCCCGGGGTCCAGTCCGGCTGACCGCGCAGCGCCTGTCCGTTGAGGCCGTCTCCGGCAGGGTGGCGGCGCGCGAACCAGGCTGGGTCGCGCACCGGAGTGGCTAGCCCCGCCTCGGCGCGCAGACGTGCCGCGACCTCCGATCCGGCGCGCCGCACGCTCTCCGGCGCCGGCGGTCCGCCGGTCGCGTCGAACAGGATCAGGCCGGAGGTCCGGCCGGGCGCATCCAGCGCCAGGCGCAGGGCGACCCTTGCTCCGAACGCCATCCCGCAGATCGTCGCGCGATCGACGCCCGCCCCGTCCATGACCGCGAGGGCGTCGCTCCGGAAGGTCTCGAAGGTGTGGGTCGCCGGGCCGCCCGGGTCGCTGTCGCCATTGCCGCGGCGGTCATGTGTGATGACCCGGTACGTAGCGGACAGAGGCTCGGTGACTGGCGCCCAGACAGACATCGCCGCCGTGCCCATGGTGCAGAAAAAGATGGCCGGCCCATCCTTTGGACCGGCGTCGCGCCAGGCGATGCGGCATCCGTCCGAAGCCATGACATAGCCTGGTTCGTTCATCTCCCGTCTCCCATTCGCGGCAACCGGCGCACCTTGCCCGACGCATCCGCCGACCGCGATCGCTGCGCCGGCCAGGAATTCCCTTCTACGCATTCTTGACGGCCTCTACCAAATCATGGCTGGGCGTTGGTGTTGTATAGAGATGGCAAGCCACGCGAGAAGTGGGTCCCACCAAGTCGAACGCCGGATCGATGGTCGAGCACGGCGCGAATGCATGTGGACAGCGGGGATGAAACCGGCAGCCCGAGGGTGGATTGCGTGGACTCGGAACCTCGCCGATCATCACGGCCGATGGTCGCGCTACCTCGACACCGGGATCGGCGACGGGCGCCGCCGCCATCAGCGCCTGGGTGTAGGGATGCTTCGGATTGGCGAACAATTCGTCGGCCGGCGCGATCTCGACTATCCGTCCCAGGTACATGACGGCCACGCGATCGCTGATGTGACGGACCACCGAAAGGTTGTGCGAGATGAAGAGATAGGTAAGGCCGAGACGTTCCTGCAGGTCGAGAAAGAGGTTGAGAATCTGCGACTGGATGGAGACGTCGAGCGCCGAAACCGGCTCGTCGCAGATGAGGAGGTCAGGCTCGAGCGCCAGGGCGCGGGCGATGCCGATGCGCTGGCGCTGTCCGCCGGAAAACTCGTGCGGATAGCGCGTCGCCATGTCGGGAAGGAGACCGACGAGGTCGATCAGCTCGGCTATCCGCGCATTGTACTGGGCGCGGTCGCGTGCGAAGCCGTGCACCAGCAGCGGCTCGCCGATGATCTCATGTAGCGTCATGCGGGGATTGAGCGAACCATAGGGGTCCTGAAAGACCATCTGCATGCGCCGGCGGACCGTACGAAGCCTGCGGCCGCCATGCCCGGCGATGTCCTCTCCGTCGAAGACGATCCGTCCTGACGTTAGAGCTTGCAGACGCAGCACCGCGAGCGCCGTCGTCGATTTGCCGCAGCCACTTTCCCCGACAATGCTCAGGGTCTCGCCGCGCCGCAGATCGAAGGACACGCCATCGACCGCCTGGATGGTCGCGATCCGGCGCGGCCGCAGCACGCCGGACATGACCGGGAAGTGGACCTTCAGGTTCTCGACATTGAGCAGGACCTCGCCGGGGCTGGCGGTCGCGGGCGCATCTTCAGGCATAGTTGACACAGGCGCGGGCATGAGTGGCGCTCACCCATTCGAGAGGCGGCGGCGCCGGGAGGCACGGTTCGCCAACGAAAGGGCAACGCGGGGAGAAGGCGCACCCGCGCGGAAGGTGCGCGAGATTGGGAGGTTGGCCTCCGATCGTGCTGAGGCGCGCATGGGATTTCCTGTTCAGCTGGGGCGCGGATTCGAGCAGCCCGCGCGTATAGGGATGAAGCGGCTGCGCAAACAATTCGACTGCCGGGGCGGTTTCGACGATCCGGCCGGCATACATCACCGCGACCCGGTCGGCGTAGCGTGCAACGACGCCAAGATCATGGGTGATGAGAATGAGCGCTGACTGCAGTTCGCGTGTCAGCGCTCTCAGCAGATCAAGTATCTGGGCCTGAACGGTGACGTCGAGTGCAGTGGTCGGCTCGTCAGCGATGATCAGCTTTGGCTGGCACGCCAGCGCCATGGCGATCATCACCCTTTGCCGCATGCCGCCTGAAAAGCGGTGCGGATAGTCATTGAGGCGGCTGCGCGCATCCGGGATCGACACCCGTTCCAGGAGGGCGCCGGCCTGGTCGAGTGCGTCCTTCCAGCTGACGCGGCGGTGAATGCGGATGGGCTCGGCCACCTGCATGCCGATGGTGAGGACCGGATTGAGGGAGGACATTGGCTCCTGGAAGATCATGGCGATGCGATTGCCGCGCACGGCGCGGATGCCGGCGTCGTTGAGCAGGCCGAGATCCTCCCCCTCGAACAGCACGCGACCGCTGTCGATCCGGCCGGCGTCGCCCAGAAGCCGCAGGATGGAAAGCGCGGTGACGCTTTTTCCCGAGCCGCTCTCGCCGACGACCGCCAGCGTTTCGCCGGCCGCGACATGCAGGGACACGCCATCGACGGCGCGCACAATTCCGCGATCCGTGCGGAAACTGACGCAGAGGTCCTCGACCTGGAGAAGATGCGTCACCGGAAGCCAAGCTCCCGCTTCATCTCCTGGTCGATCCAGACGCGCGCATAGATCGGGCCGGGGCGGACAGCCCCCGCCCTCAGCTCGCCGCCATAATTCTTTACCCACGGCCACCAGGCCGTGTGGCCATAAGGGGTCGGGAGCCAGACATAGGGCGCCGCGTCCAGCATTTCGAGGGTCAGGTCGCGAGCCAGGGTCACACGCTCGGCTTCGTCGCGCGTTTCGAACATGCGATCCAATCGTGCATCCAGATCAGGGTCTGACACCATCGCCGGGTTCCACAGCTGGTCGGTCTGGAAGTTCTTGCGCAGAGTGGAGGTTGGGCTCACGACACCGGTGTTCAACATATATCCGGCTGCGTGCGTCTTGGTGGTCATCGCCGAAAGAAACGACGCGTATTCCATCGGCTGGATTTTCACCCGGACACCAATCTGCTCCCAGTATCGCGTGATCAGCGGCAGGAGGTCCATGTGATCGGAGGTGCAGCTGCACACCTGGACAGTGATCTCGAAACCTTCGGGCAGGCCCGCCTCCGCGAGCAGACGCCTCGCCTTGTCCGGGTCGTAGACAAACAGCTCCCGGACCGAGGCGGGCATGTTCTCAAGCGTCTGGAAGTAGGGACCGAAATCGGGATGCTGCGGGAAGGCCATCATCTCGGCATGGCCGCCATAATAGAGCGACACGATCTCCTGCTTGTTGACGGCGATGTTGAGCGCCCGGCGGATACGGACATCGTCAAACGGTTTCTGGTCCGTGCGCAGCGCGATGAACATGCCCTGGGGCGCCAGCCAGCGATTCCAGCGCAGCTCCGGCGTCGATTTCTTGAGCTGATCGACATTGATCCAGCGGATGGCCTCGAGAATGTCGAGCTTGCCGGTGCGAAGGGCGGTGAGGTACGTCGCCTCGTCCTTGATGATCCGATAGGTCACGCGGTCCACGAAAGGCAGCTGATGATCCTTGCCGGCAAGCGTCTCGCTGTCCCAGTAATCCGGGTTGCGGGCGAAGCTCTGAACATTGCCCGAGACATAGCGATCGAGGCTGAAGGGTCCCGTGCCCGTTACGGTGCGCCAGTCCGACTGTTCGACCTTCGCCATCTCTCGCGGGAGAATGGATGTGTAATAGCCATAGCCGATGCGGTAGGGCCATTCGGTGTTGAACTTCGAGAAATGAAAGACGACGGTATGGTCGTCGCGCGCCTCGATGCGCTCGATGAAGTCGAGATAGCTCTTGATCCGTTTCGGGCTTTTCTGGATATAATCGAAGGTGAACAACACATCGTCGGCCACGAATTCTCGGGATTTCATGACGCCGGGCTTGTCGGGAAACATGACGCCATGCCGTAGATGCACGACCAGCGTCAGCGGATCCTCCCACTCCCAGCTTTCGGCCAGTTCGCCGCGCAGCGCGTCTTCGGGTATGAACACATCCGCCGTGAAGGCGTTGGGGCCGCCATTGCGCCTCGCGGTTCCAAGGTCGGCGGCGAATAGGAGTTCACGCACCGAGCCGGCGTCGTGATTGCTCTTCCAGGTCCAGTCCGCCGGGTCCCATGACAGGGCCGATAGCGTGACATAGATGCTCCCGACATTCAGCTCCCCGCCATACTGAGGCGCTTCGTTCGGAGCCGGCGCCGGAACGGCCGAACCGGCGCTCCGGGAACAGGCGCCGAAGACCAGCGACGCCAGAACGGCCAGACAAAGCAAAGCGATAGCGCGGACCGGGACCATGTTAATCATCGCGCGCCCCGCATCCTGGCGTCGAGCAGATCGCGGAGCGCGTCGCCCAGAACATTGACGCCATAGACAACAACCGCAAGGCATAGGCCCGGCGCGAGGGCGAGCCAAGGTCCCAGATACATGTAGGTGCGTCCCGCGCCGCTCAGCATGCCGCCCCAGGTCGGCGCCGGGGGCGGAACGCCCAGCCCCAGAAAAGACAGGCCGGCCTCGGCGAGGATCACGGCGCCGATCCGCGTCGTCCACAGGACAATCGCCACGGGCATGACCCCGGGCAGGATGTGGCGCCAGAGGATGTGCACAGGCCCCGCGCCCATCGCCCTGGCTGCCGTCACGTGCATGTTTCCGCGCACCGAGATGACCGCGCTTCGCACGATGCGTGATCCGGCGATGCCGTAGAGCAGGGCCAGCACCCCTATGATCTGGGGTATGCCGGGGCCGACGACGGAAATGACGACGATCAGAAGGACAAGATCCGGAAAGGTCATCCAGGCGTCGACGAAACGCTGGGTAATCATGTCAAAGCGTCCGCCGAAATACCCCGCGAGCAGTCCGATGAGCAGGGAGATCACCGTCGCCAGGCTCGCCGCCGCCATGGCCACGATCATCGACACCTGCGCGCCGATCAGGATGCGCGAGAACACGTCGCGTCCAAGGTGGTCCGTCCCGAGTGGAAATGCCAGAGAGGGCGCTTCCAGCCGATGATGCAGGTCGGTTTCATTGATTCCGTGGGGAGCGAGGATCGGGGCCAGAAGCCCGCACACGAGAAAGATCAGAAAGACGACGCCGCCCAGCGCGCCGAGCGGCTTGTCGCGAAAAAGGCGCACGACCAGTTCTGCGGCCGGGCCGCGCGCTTTTGCCGGCCGGACGGCGACCGGCGCTTCGGAGGTAGCGATCGCCGTCATTGCTGGCGCACCCTCGGATCGAGAAAGCCATAGCTCAGATCGACGGCGAGATTGATGAGGAGAACGCCGATCCCGATGATCAGGAAAACGCCGGACACCACCGGGTAGTCTCTCTGTGATACCGCCTCCAGCAGCAACTGCCCCATGCCCGGAACGGCGAATATCTGTTCCAGGATGACCGCGCCCCCGATCAGGAGGGGCGCCTGCAGTCCGATCAGCGTCACAACCGGAATGAGGCTGTTGCGCAAGGCGTGGCGCACCACCACCAGGCTTTCGGGCAGTCCCTTCGCCCTCGCGGTGCGGATATAGTCCTGCCGCAGCACTTCCAGCATCATCGTGCGCGTCATCCGCATGGTGATGGCGGACAGGGCAAGGCCGAGCAGGATCGCGGGCGGCAGCATGTGCCCTAGATTGCGAAGAGGATCCTCGAAGAACGGCGTGAATTCAAGCTCCGGAGACCAGCGCCACCAGACGGAGGGAAACACCATCACCAGCGTGCCGAGCCAGAAACTGGGCACCGCCAGCATGACCAGCGAAAACGACCGGGCGACGTAATCGCCCGCCGTGTCCTGCTTTACTGCGGAATAGATGCCGATCGGGATGGCGATGCTGATCGATACGATCAAGGCCAGGAGACCCAATTCGAATGTGATCGGCAAGCGGTCCAGCAATTGTTCGGTGACGGGAGTGTTCTGCCACAGGGAGCGGCCGAGATCCCCTTGCAGGGCGGAGCCGATCCACCTGAAATATTGCTCGAAGATCGGCCGGTCGAGGCCAAGCGCCGATTCGATCGCCTCGCGGTCAAGGCTGGAGGCGACGTCGTTCTGCGCCAGCATCAGGTCGATGACGTCGCCCGGTATCAGGCGGATCGCGAGGAATACGATCAGGCTGGCGAAAAACAGGGTCGGGATCAGCGCCAGGAGCCGTCGAGCCACATACTCGCCCATCGCTCAATCCCCCGCGCGCCTGGCGCCGAGCGAGGCCGGTCGGCCCGTCGGACAGGCGACCGCGTGGACGGCCACTGCGCCAGGACGGCTTGCGTTAAACCGCACGCGGACAAGAACATTTTCTGCGATCTGCGAATTGTCGCAATACTCTAGGTTCTTGTCTGGTCGCGTTCTCTGACGGCGAAGCGGTTCCCGGCTCGCCTGAAGACGCTCCAGCTCTGGAAATCTGGCGACAATACGTTTGTCCGCCTTCAAGGAATTCAGTTGAAGGCAGGCTGATCGGGGCGACAGGCTGGCGATCGGCCGCATCATGTTTTCCTTGCCGAATTGGCTGCCGTCCGCAACAAGATGTCAATCCAGCCTGTGCAATGTCCAGGCTCCGGGGCGAGCTTCAAGTCCAACCCGGCGGATGAAACTTGCAATCGCCATCAGTCTAACTACTCTATACGTCCAGACAAGTTGTTTCCGGAATGAACAAGTTGACTACCCCCATCGCTGACGTCATGGACTTGAGACTCGTCCGCGGACGAGCCACGAAGGTCCGGGTGCTCGACGCCTCCGAAAGGCTGTTTGCACTTCGCGGCTATGACGGCGTCTCGATCCGGGACATCGCCGAGGAGGCGGACGTCACGCTGGGCGTCGTCGGCTTTCATGGCGGCAGCAAGGAGGAATTGTTCAAGACCGTTCTCGCCAGGCGTGTCGAGGAGCTGTCGAGCAAGCGGCTTTTGGCGCTTGGGGCGCTTGTTGAGCGGACACACGCCCCCACAGTGCGGGAAATCGTCCACTGCTTCGTCCATCCTTACGTCAAGCTGGCGTCGACCGGCGACCCGCAGTGGAAGGCCTATTCAAAACTGATCGCGCGGCTTGTCGGCGATGAAACCTGGTTTCCCTATGTGCGCGAATTGTACGATCCGGCGGCGATCCGGTTTCTTGACGCCATCCGCGCCATCCGTCCCAAGGTGGACGAGCGCAATCTGGTTGCGGCCTATGTCATGATGGTGGCTTCGACCGTGAACATGGTGGCGGGGCGGGGACGGATCGACGCGCTCGCCAGGACGCGCAGGCGAGGCGGCGAAGTGATCGAGTTCTGCGACACCATCGTGGATTTCTGCGCTGCCGGGTTCGACGCGGCCATCGGATGGCCGCCGCCCAGACCTGCGCGGGCGCGCCGAATGCCGCAGTAACGTTTGCTGGGCCGCGCATCACGATGGCGCTGATTTGGGTGCGGCTCTCACCGGCCCTCCAAACTCGATCAGTACGCCATCCGGATCGGTGATGAACGCAATCGTCGCCCGACCCTCCCACGCCCGCGGCGGCATCGGCATCGCCACCCCCAGCGAGCTGAGCTGGGCGCAGACGCCATCCACGTCATCGACCAGCGCCGTCAGATAGCGAATGCCGGCGACGGCTCCGGTAACTGGCGGCGGGAGCGGCTGTCCCGGCGGGCCTTTCCAGAATTTCAGTTGCGCCGACCCCCATTTGACTGTCGTGACTTCGCGGCCGCGCCATTCGGTCACGCCGACAAGCTCCCGTCCGAGAACGGTCTCGTAGAAATGACGCGTTTGGGCTGGGTCCGACACGGTGAGGCCAGCCTCGACGGTAGGACTTCCGGGCGGGGGATTTTCGAGCCCGACGAGTTCAAGCGCGTTGCCGTCCGGGTCCTGTGTGAAGTGGCGGCGCACATTGCCGGCGCGACTGGTTTTCGCAACGGCGCCGGTCTCGGATTCGATGCGCCCGATGACGTTGTCGAAGTCCGCAAGGACGAGAGTGAGTTGCCGGAGGCCGCGAGCCGCCATTACGCCTGTGTCGGCCAGCGGTGGGCGCCGATCGAGGCACAGATGCTTTACGACTGTCCTGCCGCAGAGGAAGCGACGGTTCATGCCCGCCGCGATCGGTGTCTCGGAATGGATACTCAGCCCCAGAGTGTCGCGGTAGAAGACAAGCATCCGGTCCGGATCGTGCGGCACAAGTCCGATTTCGGACTGCCTGCCAACCATCTCGAATACCATTGTATCTCTCCCAGCGGGCGTGTCCTGCGAGCCCAAGACGCAATGGCGCCGTTCGAGAGCATCCTTCGATCAAACTGCGTCAGTTTGACCGGAGAAAGATGCTCGACCTCCAAAGTGTAGGGCAACTTGTCTGCGTCCGAGAGGACGCAGGTTGCCCTACCGAACGGCTGTCGCCAGGAAATCCAGCACCTTGCGGGTGAGCGGAGTGTCGCCGCGCCCGATGTCGGCGTTGACTCCGCCATGGTCCAGTCCCTCGGCTTCGTACCACTCGGCCGCGACGCCCGCCGCCTTCAGGCGCTCGACGAACGGGACGGCCTGCAGGGGTGCGTCGGTCCGGTTGTCGGAACTCACGACGAGGAAAGGCGGCAGGCCAGCCTTGATGTGGTGGATGGGAGAAACATCGAGCTGTTTCGCCTTGTCATTCCCGAACACCATCGCGATCATCTTGGCGTAGCCGGAACCCAGCCTCGCATCCCCGGCATTGCTGACTTGTCTGGCGACATCGTAGGGGCCGGTGTCCAGCGCCACGACGCCGACGATCGCGGTGCGGGGCACGCCCGCCTCGCCCAGGAAGCGTGTGTCCGTCCCGACGACCGCCGCCAGGTGAGCGCCAGCCGAATGCCCCATCAGGATGATGCGGTCGGGATCGCCGCCATAGGACGCGATATTGGCGTGGACCCACGCTGTGGCCGTTGCAATGTCCCGCGCCATCTCGCCAATTTCCACGTCGGGACGGAAGCGGTAATTGGCGGACACCGTGACGAAGCCGGCCGGCGCGAAAGCCAGCGGCTTTGACGCAACCGCGCCCTTGTCGCCCTGCTGCCAGCTGCCGCCATGGACAAAAACAACCACCGGCGCCTTGCTGAGCGCGGGCTGGGTGTAGACGTCGAGACTTTGTCGGGCGGCGTCAACGCCGGGCAGGGTGTTGTAGCGGATGTCCGCGTGGCGTGTAATCCCGGCCCTGGCAAGCGCCTCGTAGGCAGCGGTTCGAGCGGCGCCAGTCTGTTGAGCCTGTGCCGGGAGCGCCTGCCAGTAGGCCGCCAGAACCAGGACCGCCGCGCCCAGAAAACGTCTGGATGTCGTCATCTCAATCTCCCCAAACTCGCACCGAAACCGGGCGTGTCGGCGGCGGCGCCCCATCCCGCCCCGAGACGCAGAACTGCTCCCCCCGCCCCGAGCAACAGATTGTTTCTGTTCATGGGCGTGTCTCCGGCGGCAGGGTCATCTCCTGGCTGTCGATGGGACGGGCGCGTTCGAAAGCGGGACGGGGCTCGCGCGTGCGCACCTGCTCCAGCCAGAAGACGCCGTCATGGGGATTGCTGTTGCCCCGCGTTCCGAGGAAATCGGTGTCGCCATCGCCGTCGAGATCGCGGGCGACAAACTTGTCGAACATGCCGCGCCTGCGGCGCGAGATATCGTGCCGGACCCAGTCGTCGCTCGCGGCGCCGGGATTTGCGAACCAGCCAAGCCGTCCCATGGGGGATGAGAGGGCGGCCGCACCGTCCTGATCGCGAGGTCCTGAGCTGTAGCTTCCGACGATCACATCCTGGTCGCCATCGCCGTCAATATCCGAGAGCGCCATCCCGGTGAGGCTGTCGGGACCGAAATCGCCGATCCGGTGAAACGCCCAGACGCCTGCGAGCGAGGGCGGCTGTTCGAGCCAGCCCAGGCCCTGTCCCGTCGCGGCGAAGATATCGAGCCTGCCATCACCGTTGACGTCGGCGAAGTCCAGATTGAAGCCGCCGGCGCGGGCGCCGTCGATCTCGATCTCCCGTTCCACGAACGCCAGGCGTTGCTGGTCCGTGTTCTCGAACAGCACCAGCCGTGCGCCCTTGCGTACGCCTGCGACAATGTCGAGGTCGCCGTCGCCGTCTATGTCGATGGGTTGAGCGTTCTGGGGGATGGGAAAGCGGCCAAGCTCGCGTTCGACCCAGTTGCGGCCGTCGAGCGGATCGCCCTTGACGCTGAAGATGGAAACCGCCGTCGGCTTCGTGGTCTCCTGCGAGGGGTTTTGGGCCCCCTTGTTGGCGGTCGCGACCTCTGGCCGGCCGTCGCCGTCGAGGTCGGCGAGGAAGACTCGGATGAACGACCCGCGATTAAGGGTTTGCGGCAGGATTACTCTCGCCCAACTCGTGGTCCGCGCCGAAGCGCCGGGATTCTGGAAGTAGATCAGGTGAGCGAGTTCTGATGCGACGATTACGTCGAGATATCCATCGCCATTGACGTCCGCGATCGCGGCGTCCTCCGGCGCCGCCGCCTCGCCGCCCTGCGCGAGCGTTACGTTGAGCCAGCTCAGGGGATCGTCCGTCGCGAATGCGATGCGCACGAACCCGTCGGGCGTGCCGTCATAGCGCGTATCGGATTCATGCACCGAAACGATGTCCTCCCGGCCGTCCCGGTCGAGGTCGCCCAGAACCAGCCCGTCGCCGCCGGTCAGCGGCTCTCCGGATGACGTCGTGTCGTCAACGATGTGCTCGCGCCATGAGACGAACATGCCATTGCTTGATCTGGCGCGGGTCGGGGTGTCGCCGACAGCCTGTGCGGCAGTCCGGGCGACAGCCTGCGCGTGACCGGCTGACGATTGCATGCAGCCTGCGAGCGCGACGCCTGCCGCCAGTCCCATGACCGTGAACCGCGTCGGCAATCCGAGACCCTCCGGCGACATCCGCCCACTGCCGCAATGTCTGGCGCGAGATAAGACTTGCATCCTGGCCCAGAGACATCACAATTTGATCGTTCGTCAAGAATGTTCGGCAGGGGTTCGTCATGTGTCCAGGAATGTTGCGGTCGGCGATCCAGTTGCGCGGTTGGTCCGGGGGCGAGCGGTGACAGACGACACCCTAGCCGGAAAGACGATCCTGATAACGGGAGCGGCAAGCGGCATCGGCCGGGCGCTCGCTGTCGCTTTTGCCGCCGAGGGCGCGGACGTCGTGGCGGCCGACTTGAACGCCGAGGCGCTCGGCGCGCTCGCCTCATCAGGTTGCCGCACCATCACAGTTGATGTTTCGAACAGTGAGGCTGTGAAGCGAGCGGTCGGGGCTGCGGTCGAGGGCAGGGGCCGGGTCGACGTTTTCTTCAACAACGCGGGCATTGGCGGACGTCGAGCGATCGAGGACCTGGCGGATGGCGAGTTCGAGCGCATGGTGCAGGTGCACCTGTTCGGAGGCCTCTACTGTCTGCGGGCGGTCCTGCCGGTCATGCGCCTCCAGGGCCATGGCCGGATCATCAACACGCTGTCGCGCGGCGCGGAGGCGCAAGCGGCCGGTTGGGCCGCCTATGGCGCCGCCAAGGCCGGGCTATTCGCCCTGACGCGGGTCGCCGCCGCCGAGACGGCCGGAAGCGATATTCTCGTCAACGGGATGATACCCGGGCCGACCCAGAGCGGAATGAACAAGGGTCCCGATTTGCAGCCGCCCGAGGCGGTCGTTCCGGGCGCGCGCTGGCTGGCGACGCTGCCGGCGGGCGGCCCATCCGGCAAGGTCTTCTGGGACCGGCGGGAGTATCGCCTCTTTGAGCAACCGCCTATGCAGGAAGGCCCTGGAGAGCGCCCATGACCGACATCGAGAAACTGCTGATCGAGCGCGCGTGCGAACGCCTTGTCGTCGAATACTGCCACCTGACGGATCACGGGGAGGCGGCCCGGGTGGCCGACCTGTTCACCGAGGACGGCGTCTGGTCGTCAAGCGAGAACACAATGAACGGCCGCGACAAGCTGCGGAAAGGGTTTCAGCGCCGGCAGGACATCGCAGCCCGCATGTCGCGTCATGTCTGCACCAATCTGCTGGTAGATGTGATCGACGAGGACACCGCACGCGGCGTGGTCTATCTCACGCTCTACCGGCATGACGGGGAAGCCGGACGCGCCACGTCGCCGACGCAGGCGCCGGCCATGGTTGGCGAGTACCGCGACGAATTCAAACGAACGCCAGCGGGTTGGCGGTTTCACCGGCGCGAAATCGTGCTGTCGTTCATCGGAGGCAAGTAGGCGAATGGCGGCCAGAATTGATCCTTACCGCCATGTCGGGCGCAATTATATCGTGACAGGAGGCGGCAGCGGCATCGGCGCCGCGACCGCCTTGCGCCTCGCGGCCGAGGGCGCCGCCGTCACGGTCGCCGATGTTCGCCCGGCCATCGCGGAGGAAACAGCTGCGGCCATCCGCGCCGCCGGCGGCAAGGCCTTGGCTGTGGCCTGCGACGTCGCCCGCGAGGAAGACGTCGCCGCGATGATCGAGAGCAGCGTGGCTGCATTCGGTCCGCCGGATGGATTGTTCGCCAACGCCGGGACGGCTGGATCGGGATGGATTCACGAGACGGCGCTCGCGGACTGGAATCGCATCATCGCCATCAATCTGACCGGCGCTTTCCTTTGCGCCAAGCATGTCCTGCCGCATTTTCTGGCGCGCGGCTCAGGCGTGTTCGTCACCACCGGCTCAATCGCGTCCGTCATCATCGGCGGCGGTGGATCGGCGGCGAGCTATGCGGCCAGCAAGGGCGGCTTGCTGCAGCTGACCCGTCAGGTGGCGGTCGATTATGGCGCCATGGGGGTCCGGGCCGTGTGCGTCTGCCCGGGCGCCGTCAAAACCAATCTCCCCCAGCATGCCGCCGAGGATCGCCAGGGTCAGCTCACGCCGCGAGGCGAACCGCTGCCGCGCAACCGGCACAAGACGCCTCTGCCTCGCGCCGCCGAGCCCGACGAGATTGGCTCTGCGGTGTCGTTCCTGTTCTCGGACGACGCCTCGTTCATCACCGGCTGCGCTTTCTTCGTGGACGGCGGACTGACATCGATCTGACCGAATCGGCCAGGATCGCCAGCCTCCACGGATCCCGGTCCGCCCCCCGAAAACGCCCTACTTCGCGGCGAGGTGCGTAACGAACCAGCGCGCGGCGGCTTCGGAGGAGACCTCGAATGGTTTCCCGGCATACATCTCGAAATGGGTGATGTCGGGAACGACAATGTACTCCTTCGGCCCCTTGGCGAACGCAAGAGCCGCCTTGCCGGCGTTGTCATTGTTGATCAGCTCGTCAAACTGGGCGACCACCACCATCATCGGACGCTCGCCGATGTTCTTCGCCCATTGCATCGTGTTGTTCTCGCGGTTGGCGGCCTGCATCTCGGAATCGATCAGCAGGGATCGCGAATACCCCGTCCACATTTCCTCCCCCTGTCCGGTGCGGGCGCGCGTGATGGCGTCCTTGAGCTGGGGAGCCGTGAGCGCCGTCGGAGGCGTGCCGGCGGGATTGCCGCCAATGCCGGGGATCTGGATGGCGATCGCCTTGACGCGAGCGTCCTGTCCGGCGACGGCGAGGGAGTTTCCACCCGCGAAGCTCGATCCCCAGATGCCGATCCTCTCGGGATCGACGCCTGCCTCGCCCTGGATGAAGGAAATGGCATTGCGATAATCCTCCTGCTGGTCCTTCGGCAGGAGTCGCGTCCGCTTGATCCAGACGGTCGCATTCTCGACGATCTTGTGGCGGTTTTCGTCGCGTTCCATGCCTCCGGCCAGTGCGACAGGCGAAATGACCCGGGCATAGCCGTCGGAATTGCCCCAGCCGCGATAATCGATGGCCATGGCGACAAGGCCGCGCTCGGCGAAGCGGGCGGCGTATTTCTCGATCGAGACATGGGTGCCCGCCCAGCCCTGGCCCATCACGACGGCCGGCAGGCCGGGCTTCGAGGCCGCGTCAAAACCTTTCGGATAAAAGATCTTGGCGTAGCAGGCGACGCCGTCCGAATAGTAGACGACGCTCTTCGCCGTGACGCCGGCGGGCATCACATAACCGTAATCCGAAGGTCCAAGACCTTTTTTCGCGACAGGCTGACCGGTGCGCGGATCATTGGCGACAACCGGGTTTGCAGGCTTGGGCGGCGCGACGGGTAGGCCGGGTTTCTCGACGGCGGGCGGCGTCGTCAACGGCGCATCCGGATGAAACTGCTGCATCATCGCCAGCGCGGCCAGCGCCGAGGCAAAAGCCGTTATCATTGGGCGGTATCCTTTATCCGTGTTCCGGGTTGGGGCGCCGCCCTGGGGCAGACGCCGCACGCGGGGAAACTAGTAGGACGGGCGTTCAGCGACAAGCACAAAAACTTTTGGTTGACGCCGAGCGTATCCCGGTCAACCCGCTCAGGACTGATCTCTTCAAGCTCGATCCGGCCCGGATGAAGGAACATCGCCTTCCACGTCTTCGCTTGATATGCGACGAAGCGGTTTCTCCTGTTGATTGCAACGACACGAAATGTATTGTGACGTTTAGAACAAACCAGACGTTCGTGCAAAAGCCGGGGTTGGCTCGCGAATGAATGGTTGAAGGGACGACAGGGGAGGAAATCATGCAGATCAAGGTCAATGGGCCCATGGGCGGAAACGCACCGACATCCGGCGTGGACGCCGGGCACGGCGGCGCGCACAGGAAGGTCGCTCTAGGCAAGACTCGCGGGCTAGGGATCTTCGCCGGCCTGATGCTTTTGCCGGCGACAGCGCTGGCTCAGGTTCCGACAGCGCCCCCCCCCGCGACTCCTTCGACGACAGCGCCGGCGACTCCCGCGCCCCGGGCGGCCGCGGCCGACGATACCGACACGATCATCGTCACGGCGCGCCGGCGTGAGGAGAGCCTCCAGAACATTCCCGTTTCGGGAACCGTTGTGTCGGAGCAGGAGCTTGAGGACGTGGGCGGCCTCACCAGCGAAGAGGATTTCGGGCTGCTTCTCACGGGCGTGACCGTCGATCTCGACGGTAACCAGGAATTCTTCATTCGCGGCGCCGGCACGGGCGTCACCCAGTTCACGGCGTCGGCGACCACTCAGTTCCGCAACGGCGCGGAAGTCGCCGGCGGCTTCGGCGGACGCGGCTTCGAGCGCATGGATTATTTCGACTCGCGCCAGACCGAGGTCTATCGCGGCGCCCAGGGCGCCCTTTACGGCCGCAATGCCGTCGGCGGCGTGGTTGTCATCAACAACAACGATCCCAAGCCCAATCGCGAATACAGCGTCGTCAACAGCTATAATTTCAGCGACAAGGAAACCCGGATCGACGCCGTCTACAATACGCCGCTGATCGAAGACCGACTTTTTCTCCGGCTCGGGGCGGCCTTGCAGGACGGAGAGAGCGGCTACACCAATGATTTCCTGGGCGGTGAACCGTTCGACGCCAACCGGTTCGGCGGCGGCCGCATCGGACTGAAGGCGCTGATCACCGAGGCGCTCGATGCGACACTGATCGTCGATTATGGCGAGACGACCAATGACAGTCTGCTGGGCGGCATCGTCACCGCGACGGTCCCGGGCCAGTTCTTCACGGTGACCGGCGTCCCCGTGGATCTCGCGGGCGTCCCACTGCCGGACAGGGACCCGGTTCTGGCCGGCCTCCAGGCTGGTTTTCCCGGCAACAATCCCGGCAACGTCTACAGGCAGGCTTTCGACACGCGCGGCTCCTATGACGAGGGCACGTGGACCGGAAATCTCCGGGTCAATTTCGAATTGCCGTTCGCGGTCGCACAGTCGATCACAGGCTATCGCCAGCGCGATTACGACCTGCGCTTCGATGCGGACAAGTCTTATGTCGGCGGAGTGGTGCGCGCCCTGCCGGCCCTGTGCGGTCCGTCAGCCGCCGCGCGAGTCACGGGTCCGATCCCGATCGCAGGCCGCAATGTCGCGACGCTTGCGCGCAACGCTGCGGGACAGTTCATCCTGCAGAACGGACGGCCCGCCACGGCGGCCGACCTCAACGGGACGGGGGTCAACGCGGCGGGCCAGTGCGAGAACTCCACCGACAGCCGGACCAACATTCTGACCCAGGAAGTCCGGCTCGTCTCGCGCGACACCGGCAATCTCACCTGGCTGGCGGGCGCCGATTTTCGTCGCTTCGAGAACCCGGTCAGCCAGTTTCAGGTTGGCCGCAACCCAAGCTCTTTGGCTGCGGCGAACACGACGACCAACGCCTTCAGTACGCTCACGGCCGCCAACCTCAACCTCGTCACCAACACATATCAGGAGAGTTACGGCGCCTATGGCAGCATCGGCTATGATGTGACGACCTGGCTCAATCTCGCCGCCAGCGTCCGCTATGCGAACGAATCGGTGAAGTTCCGCAACAACACCTTCGACCTCGACCGGGTGCGCGGCTTCGTCGCCGCGACCGGCACCAACAGCGTGCCGGTTACCCGCGGCAATGTGGCGGGGGGCAGTTACGTGCTCAACAGGGATTTCGGACAGGTCATCCAGACCAACAACGACAGCGAGCGGTTCGAGGAGGTCATTCCGGCGATCTATGCCGGCGTGAAACTGCCTTATGATCAGCTGGTTTATGCGTCGGTGGGGCAGGGCTTCCGCGCCGGCGGGTTCAACCGGATCAGCGGTACCCGCGTTGTCGGGGGCGTCACTCAGGCGATTCCCTCCCAGTACGACCAGGAGACCGCAGACGCCTATGAGATCGGCTACAAGTCGGGCCTGCGCTTCGGCCCGGGGCGCCGCATCGACTACTCGGCCGCGCTCTTTCACACGCGCTATGCCGACCTCATCCAGAACGCGACGGTCACCTCTGGCGCCGTGGACTCCGACGATCCAAACGGCGACGCCGTTTCCGATCTCGTAGCCTTCAACCTGGGCGAAGCCTATGTGCAGGGTATCGAGGCCGACGCGCGCTTCAACTGGCGCGACCTTTTCGGCGCTGGCGACAATTTCTCGTTCCGCGCCGGAGCGACGTTCGGTGAATCGAAAGTGCTCACCGGCGCCGACAGGGGGTCTGAGCTGAACTTCGTCCGCACCTGGACCTATAACGGCATCCTCACCTACCGGTCGCCTCTTCAGGGGCTCGGGGCGATCAAGGGCTTTTTCCTGTCGACCAATTTCGCCGCCGAGATCGATACCGACAACACAAACGCCGCGCTGGACTACGCGCCAGGAGCCCAGGCGGCGTTTCCGCTCTCGACCCGCGGAGGGGATACTCGCCGGACAGTCAATGCGCGTGGCGGGCTGGAAGGCGAGTTCGGCAGCAACAACTGGCAGCTGGCGGTGTTTGCCGACAACGTTCTTGACGTCAGCTATGACATCACCCGTCCGACGATCAACGCCACCAACGGGTTTTCGCAGAACGATCCGTTTTCGATTGGCCTCCGGCTGACGATTTCGGGCGGAGACTAGCGAACAAAGCGGCGCACCGCCTCCGGTTGGTCATCCGGCCGGAGGCAGGTTGCCGACGATCCGTTCGATCATCCACACGAGGCCGACGGCTCCGATCGTGAGCGAACAGGGAATCGCCAGGCGCGCCTGGAACCATGAGCGGGTCCGAAACCAGCCCACGGCCAGGAAGGCTCCGGCCAGCACCGCGATCTGCCCTAGCTCCACGCCGATGTTGAACCCCACCAGCGCCAGCGCCTCCTCACCCTGGGGCAGACCAAGCGCCGACAGGACGCTGGCGAAACCAACGCCGTGCAGGAGGCCGAAGCCGAAGACGCCGACGGTTCTCCATCGCCGCAGGCCTGTCGAGAACACATTGTCGATCGCGACCGCGACGATGGTCGCGGCGATCAGCGGTTCGACGATCACGGCCGGTATCGTGACGAGACCGAAGACGGCTAACGCCAGCGTGACCGAGTGGGCGAGCGTGAACGCGGTCACCTGGATCGCGAGCGGGCGCCAGTGAGGGCCGAAGAGAAACAGGGCCAGCACGAAGAGAATGTGATCGACGCCCTTGGGAAGAATGTGCTGAAAGCCGAGACCAGTGTATTCCTGCAAGGTCACCAGAAAGGCGGGGACGATGATCGTGACGGCGCGGGCGCCGTCTCCGCGCAAGGCGAAGGGATGGCTCCTCTCGCCGGCGCTCAGGACCTGGGCCACCGCCCCGCCGGACTGGGTCTGGAGGCTGAGGAGCGTTTCGCTGAAGTCGGGAGGCGCCGCGACGGAAAAAAGCCGGGCGCCTGCGGGCAAACGACCCTGGATGACAATCGGGGCCGAAATCCTCGCCTCATCCTCCCGAACCAGACCGTCCGCCTGAAGCGTCGCTGCGTCGGGAAACGAGACCTGACCGATCTCGATCTTGGCGCCATCGGCATAGACCTCGACCGCCGTCGACAGATAGGCTTCGGCCGCGTTCGAGCGCGACCTGATGTCGTCGAGGCTGAGGGCCGCCCAACGTTCGCGGCTTTCATCGGAAAGATGCTGCTGCGGCTCGCCCATCAGAAGCGCCGCCAGGTGGAAATTCATTGTCAGCTCGTACTGGCCGTCCCCTGAGAATGTGGCCTTGATGACCGCATAGGCCTGATTGTGCGCCTGAGCGCTGCCCGCGCCGAACGCGAGCGCGACGCACGACAGGACGATGCCGACCAGGAATCGCAACAGGGTCGTTCCCCCCAACTAGAAACACGTGCACGCCCTGCCCTTGAGCCACGCGACTGGCGCCGGGGCAAGCTCGCTGCGTGCCGGACGACCAGCCGCAGGCCTGCACACCGGAAGCCGGCAGCCCGCAGCAGTCGGCTCACGCCTAGAGCCGATTATACGTTCGTGCAACTTGACTTGGAGCGGGGGACTGTCAGGTTCGGTCGCTCGACGAAAAACGCCGCTCCGGCAGCGGACCCCGGCATAACTATCCGGTTCAAGGAATGCGCATCTCCGCACGGGAATACCGCCCGGGCTATCCGAACGTCCGAAAGCGCGCGAACACGCGATTCGCCAGGAAGGAATTTGCCGATGACGCGTAACCTCTGGTCTCCCGGGCGCCGTGCGGTGCTCGGAACGTTTGCCGGTCTGCCGCTTCTCCATTCGCTCCCGGCCGTGGCCCAGGCGCCCCGGCCAGGGCCTGCCAGCCGCACGCCGGACTTCGCCGCCGGCATCGAGGCCCGGATGGAAACCTGGAAGCGGGCCGGTTTCGTCGCGGACGCTCGCGGCGTCTATCGCATCATGGTCGGGCTGACCTACCGCACCGATCCCGAACGCGTCAGGCGAATGACGCCGCCTTTCCTGGACATCGACCCCGATCCGCTGGTTCAGTTCAACGCGTACAACTCCCTCGTCTCGGGCGACAAGGTCAGCGTCATCACCTGCGGACCCGATTACACGGAAATCGATCTCGCCTTCACCTGCTACTATCAGGGCCTGCGGTGGTGGACGTCTCTGCCCTGGATCCTGCCACGAGACTTCGGCCGCTATCGCGGCCGGGAAACGCAGATGCTGCGCAAGAAGGATGGCGACGTCTTCGTCGATGTCGATGCAGCGGGGGTCATCCGCTCGCACACCGTTCGCCGCGGGTTTCGCATGCTGGAGCTTGAGACCGCCTGGCTCGATGAGCCAGCGCATCCGCGTTACTGGTTTCGCGAGACCGGCAATGGCGACCTGCGAGTGGACATTCACCCGGACCCGGACTGGCGCAAGGGCGTGATCGGCGATCAGAAGATCCACGTCTCACGTCACCGCGGCTCGGAACAGGGCTGGGCGCTGGATTTTCCCAAGCGATCCCTCGACAACGCGCCACGGGCGCTCGACCTCAAGAAGACGCGCTTCTCGGTTGGCGAGCCAAGCCCCTACGACGCCTTCAGCGAACTCCCGGTGGTCGAACTCGTCGGGGGCTCCGTTCACCTGCGGCCTTTCGATACCAACGCTGTTCCCGTTCCCCGCGAGCGCGGCCCGGGGGTCGAGCGCGTGGCGCCTTACCGGGCCAATCTCGGAGAGGTTCCGGCTGAGCAGGCGGCGGCGTTCGGCTTCTGGGGGCGCGCCTATGATCCGCCGATTTTTCAGGGCAAGGCGGCGACCCCGGCCGGCTGGCCCGAAACAGGCAGCATGGTCAATCTGGCCAACGCGTCTCTTGATCGCTGGCGTGACCGCACAGCGCTCGAAGCTGCGGCCGAACACCTTCTGGTCGTCGATTTCAACCCTGCAGCCAAACAGCTTTCGGGCGTCCTGCCGCCGATGACCCAGCCGGCCGCCAAGCCTGTCCTGCGGATGATTGCAGCCAGCCTCGGCGTCAACGATCTGTCGCCGCTGAGCTATACCGAAGTCTGGCTCCTGCTTTCCGCCCGGATGGACGGAGAAGACGTCTGGTACGCCCTTTCGCACCTTGTGGCGCCCGGCGGCGACGTCATCACCGGCCGCGAGACCTGGGGCTGGCCGACCAAAATGGCGGAGGCGGTGACGATCTCGACCGAGGGGGACGTTCTCGCCATCGGCGTGCGCCGGCTGCACCGCGAGGTGATCGACGGCCGGTTGCGTCTCAATGGCGGCGCCACGGGCCCATCGCAGAAAGGCTTCACGGTGCTGGGCGTGCAGGTGACGGGTTCGCCGCTGACGACCTACGACAACCGCTACATCACTCAACCCTTCATGCTCGAGTTTGACGAGAGCCGCCTGTTGAACAAGGCAGGCGCCCGTGTCAGATTTCCTGCGGAGCTGTCGCCGGGAATGATTGGCCGCAGTGACGCCTGGCATGAATTCCACGGCGCATCGATCGCCTCGGCGACCTATGGCCGGGGCCGGATCAGGCAGCTTCCGGGAACCGTGCGATCCGGCGGCCTGCGCCCAGGCATTCTTCCCTATCTGGTCGATCGCAACGATCTGGGCGAAAATCCCGTCAACACGAGTTTCAGGGTGATCGGATGAGGCAGGCAAGCAACCAGGATCACGCGCCCAGCGATCGTTCGGGGGGCGATCGTTCGATCGGCGCCCGCCTTCTCCGGGCGTTGTTGGCGTGCGTGGCCGCCGGTCTTGCCGGGTCGTGCGCTGGTGACCCGCAAATTTCCGCCAGCGCCGATGGCGCCCAACGGCCAAATGTCGTGATTGTCCTCGCGGATGATCTTGGCTTCAACGATGTCGGCTACAATGGCAGCGAAGTCTCGACGCCGCGTCTTGACGGCTGGGTAGGGGACGCCGTTCGGTTCTCGCATTTCTATTCGAACGTGGTGTGTTCGCCGACGCGCGCCGGACTGATGACCGGACGCTGGCCGATCCGTTTCGGCATGATGCGCGGGACGGTCGAACCTGGCGAGACCTATGGCATTCCGGCATCCGAGGAGACGATCGCCGAGGCGTTTGAGCGCGGCGGTTATCCCCACCGCGCGATCATCGGCAAGTGGCATCTGGGCGACCAGAAGCTGGCGTATTTTCCGACCCGCAACGGTTTCAGTTATTTCTTCGGCCATGTGACGGGGGGCCTTGGATACTTCGTCCACGAACGCGACGGCGTGCGGGATCTGCACCGCAATCTCGATCCCGTTTTTGGAACGGACGGCCAGTACCTCACCCACATGCTCGCCGACGAGGCGGTCCAGTTCATCGGCGCCCGGGGCAAGGATCGCGAGCCTTTCCTGCTATATTTCGCGCCCTACAATCCCCATCAGCCGAACGAGACCCTGCCGGAATACATCGAGGCCAACAAAACCATCGTGGATCAGAAGCGGCGGACCCATGCCGGAATGACGACGGCGTTCGACACGGCGTTCGGTCGTGTCATGGATGCGCTGGAGGCGGGCGGCCTGTCGGACAACACGCTGGTCGTCTTCATGAGCGACAATGGCGGCGACCAGGACTATGCCGGGGCAAACGTCAATTCGCCGCTGCGCGGGGAGAAGGCCACAGTCTTCGAAGGCGGCGTGAGAGTGCCGGCCGCCCTGCGCTGGCCGGCTGCCGGCTACAGAGGCGGGCGGGTGGTTGGTTCGCGCGTGGGCTATATCGACGTCATGCCGACTGCTCTCGCCGCCGCCGCGATTCCTCCCGGCGGCAATTTGCTGGACGGCGCGAACCTTTTGCCAGTCGTGACCAATCCGTCGGCCCTCCCGGCGCGCGACTGGTTCGCCTATATTGGGGGGCGTGCGAAACCGAGGAGCGCTGCGGCCGAAAGCCTTGCTGTTTTCCACGATGGATGGAAACTGGTGCGGCAGGGGCCTGCGGTCGACGGGCCGGATCCGGAAGCCAAGCCGAGGTATTTCCTCTTTCGCATCGACGAGGATCCCAACGAGACAAACGACCTTGCCGTGGCTCGTCCCGAGATCGTCGCCGATCTGCGCGCGCGCATGATCGCCTTTCGCGCACTCGAACCCGACGATGGCGTTCGCCGTCGCCCGCTCGACCCCGCCTGGAAAGCCTTCCCCAACTGGACCCCGCCGACCTGACGCCGGCTGGAGCCCATGTTGTCTCGCCATGAGACAGGTGGACGGCCGTTCACCCGGGGCGATTGGTCAAGGCGGCGATGCAGCCGGTCTTCCTGAATAGGTCGCGTCGCATGGCGTGGCGGTGGTTGCGCCGGCGTTCGTGGCCCGATACCTGCTGGTGAAGCCCGTTGGCTTGTGGCTCGTTCGCCTCCGATTCGTCGCGGGACGGGGCGGATCGCCCGTGAGTTATGCAATGTCTCTCGCAATGTCCGCGATTTTGGTCGCCCTCATGGCGGCGCCGGTCTCCGGTTGACAGGTGTGGGTGGGCGACCGGTTGCCGGGGATGACGGACATGTTGACGGCGGTTCTCTCGGGAGTGGCGGTTCACGCCCTGCTGGTCCGTCGGACCATGCCCGTGCCCGACTCCGTCCGATCCCGGGAAGGCCCGCTCTGATGGGCTTGCGGATCGCCATGCTGACCACCTTCTTTCCGCCCTACAATTTCGGCGGAGACGGGATCGGCGTGCAGCGTCTCAGCGAGGCGCTGGCGCGTCGCGGCCACAGCGTTACGGTCATTCACGACGCCGACGCCTATATCAGCCTGGCCGGACAGGCGCCGGCGCCTGTCGCCCCGCCCGTTGGCGTCGAAGTCGTCAGTCTGAAAAGTTCGCTGGGTGTTGCATCCAGCCTGGCGACCCATCAGATCGGTCGGCCGATAGCGCACCACGAGACGTTGAAACGGCTGCTCAAGGGCGTGGACGTCACATGGTTCCACAACATCTCCCTCGTGGGCGGACCGGGTCTTCTCTCCTACGGCTCGGGCTTGAAGGTCTATGAGGCGCACGAGCACTGGCTCGTCTGCCCCACGCATGTTCTCTGGCGGTTTGACCGGGAGCGCTGTGACGCCAAGCGCTGCCTCAGCTGCACGCTGTCCTACAAACGGCCGCCGCAGCTGTGGCGGGCCACCGGGCTGCTGGAGCGCCAGGCGCGCAAGGTCGATGTCTTCATCGCCAAGAGCGAGTTCAGCCGCGCCAAGCATCGGGAGTTCGGTTTTGCGCCCGAGATGAAGGTCGTTCCGTATTTCCTTCCCGACGAGGCCGAAACGGCTGTGGCCGGCGCCCCCGCGCATGATCGGCCGTATTTTCTCTTCGTGGGGCGTCTCGAGAAGATCAAGGGGGTCCAGGACGTCATTCCCGCCTTCGCCGGGGAGGCCGGACCCGACCTTCTGGTGATCGGAGACGGCGATTATGCCGGCGAGCTGAAACGGCAGGCCGAGGGGATGTCGCGGGTCAGGTTTCTAGGCCGCAAGCCGCCAAGCGCACTTGGCGAGTATTACCGCGACGCCGTGGCGCTGGTGACCCCTTCGCTTTGCTTCGAGACATTCGGCATCGTCCTCATCGAGGCGTTTCGGCGGGGCCTGCCGGTCATTGCCCGCCGGCTTGGACCCTTTCCGGAAATCATCGACAAGAGCGAAGGCGGGCTGCTATTCGACACCCCGGTCGACCTTCGCACCGCCATGGAGAGCCTCTCGCTCGATCCAGACTTGCGTGCGCGCATGGGCGCGGCCGCCAGGCGGGCTTACCAGCGGCACTGGTCCGAGACGGCTGTCATGGGGCGGTATTACGAAGTCCTTAAGGATGCGGCGGTCGCGCGTGGCGACCATCGCCTGGCTCAAGCTTTCGACCTGTGAGGCGCGCATGAAAATCCTCGTGACTGGCGGAGCCGGCTTCATCGGCTCGCATTTGAGCGAGCGTCTGGTCAGGGAGGGTCACCACGTGACCGCCCTCGACAACCTTTCGACGGGTTCCCTCAGCAACCTCGCGGCGCTGTCGGAGCATCCCGGGCTCGAAGCCGTCATCGGCTCCGTGCGCGACGCATCACTCGTCGAGGACCTTGTGGACGCTGCGGACCTTGTCATTCACCTTGCCGCCGCCGTTGGCGTGCAGCTCATCATGGACCGCCCAAGCCAGTCTCTGCTGACAAACGTCGAGGGCACGGAAAATGTCGTGCGTGCAGCGTCGCGCGCCGGGCGGAAGGTGCTGATCGCCTCGACGTCGGAAGTCTATGGCAAGAGCGCGAGCGTTCCCTTCAGGGAAGACGATGACATCGTGATGGGTCCGACAGCGAAGATCCGCTGGTCCTACGCCTACGCCAAGGCGCTCGACGAGTGTCTCGCCGTGGCCTATGCGCACGAGGGAAAGCTGCAGGCGGTCATCGCGCGGTTCTTCAATACGACGGGGCCGCGACAGACCGGCCGCTACGGAATGGTGCTGCCGAATTTTGTTTCCTGCGCCCTGCAGGGAAAGCCGCTGATGGTGCATGGGACCGGCGAGCAGTCGCGCTGTTTCGGGCATGTGAAGGATGCGGTGGAGGCGATCGTGCGCCTCATCGGAACGCCGGAGGCGGTCGGTCAGATCTTCAACATCGGCAATGACGAGGAAATCTCGATCATGGGGCTGGCGCAGCGGGTGTGCGCCGCGACGGCAAGCTCGTCCGAAATCCGTCTCGTTCCCTATTCGGAGGCTTACGGCCCCGGCTTCGAGGACATGCCCAGACGAGTTCCCGACGTCTCGCGGCTTGAGCGCGTCGTCGGATTTCGGCCGAGAACGCCGCTCGACGCCATCATTGCGGACGTCATTGCTGAAAAGCGGGTCGAGCTTGGTTTATAGGGTTCGGTCAGGTCACGCGATCGCCGCCCAACTGGCCGCTGGCGCCCGTCGCGCCGGCCCGGGAATCCTTGGCGCCTGTGGCGCCAAACATGCAGTCGTCAACGCGACCCGGGCGTCCAGGCGAGACGCCGTCGCTTCATGCTTGGGATAAGCGCGCATGCCTTCTGAGAAGCCTTCGCATCCGCACGACCGGACGATCGCCGTCATCGGGCTTGGCTATGTCGGCCTGTCGATCGCGGTGAAGCTGGCCTCCGCCGGGGCCAAAACCATTGGCTTCGACATCGACCCGGATCGCGTTCGTGAAATTTCCGCCGGCACGGACCGGCGGGGCGAAGTCGAGGATGCCGACCTCGTGGCGACGCCCGTCACCTACACAAGCGATCCCGCCGATCTGGCGAGCGCCGACTTCTTCATCATCGCAGTGCCGACGCCGATCGATCAGGCGCGGAGGCCGAACCTGCGTCCGCTGGTGTCGGCATCCGAGACGGTTGGATCCGTGATGCGCGCTGGAGCGATCGTGGTCTATGAATCCACCGTTTACCCTGGCGCGACCGAGGAGGATTGCCTCCCGGTCCTGGAACGCGCTTCGGGGCTCAGGGCCGGCCGTGATTTCGAGGTCGGCTACAGTCCGGAGCGCGTCAATCCCGGCGACAAGGTTCACCGTCTGGACACGATTGTCAAAATCATCTCGGCGCAATCCCCGGCCGCGCTCGACATCATTGACGCCGTCTATTCATCCATTGTCACGGCGGGCGTCTACCGCGCGCCCAGCATAAGGGTGGCCGAGGCCGCCAAGGTGATCGAGAATACCCAGCGCGACGTCAACATCGCCCTGATGAACGAACTGTCGTCGATTCTTGGCGCGTTTGGGATCGATACGATGGATGTGCTGGCGGCCGCCGGCACCAAATGGAACTTCCTGCCCTTCACGCCCGGTCTCGTGGGCGGTCACTGCATCAGCGTCGATCCCTACTATCTGACGCACAAGGCCGAAACGATCGGCATGCACGCCGGGCTTATCCTGGCGGGCCGGCGCGCCAACGACCAGGTCGCGGAACGGATCGCCCTCGAGTGCATCAAGCTCGCGATCCGCAGGGGCAAGCCGCTCCAGCGGGTCACGGTCATGGGCCTCACCTACAAGGAGAACGTGCCGGACCTGCGCAATTCAAAGGTTTTCGACATTGTGCGTATCCTCGCGGATCACGGAATCCAGGTGCAGGTGTGCGATCCCGTCGCCCAGGCCGACGACGCCGAAAGCCACTATGGCGTCAGTCTGACGCCGGTCGAGAAATTGACGCAGGCAGACGCCGTGGTTCTTGCGGTGCCTCACGACGCGATCGCGGCCGGCGGCTGGACCTTGATGCGCCGCCTGCTGAAAGACAGTGGGGGGGTCGTCATGGATGTGAAGGGAATTCTTCCGCGCGATGAAAAACCCGGCAACATCGACCTTTGGCGGTTCTGATGACGCTCGGGGGATCCGGTGCAGCAGGCGCCGCGCCAACCCCCTCGAACCCGGCGGCGGCCTCGATGTTGCCTTTTCACAAGGCGGCCCTAGGAATTCCGACTTGAAATGCCCATGACGCCTTGAAGCGGCAAGTCGCCGGGTGGAGAGGTTTCTCGGGCTTCGTCTGGCGATCACGGCTCTCTCTGAATTCTGGGAATGGAAACCGCGTGGCGGAAACTCGGGCGACGATCCTGACAGGAGCGACCGCTGCAGCGGCCTGGCTGACCGAGCGGCCAGCCGCCTACATCGCCGCGTTCGCCCTGATCCTGATGTGGCCGGCGCTTCTGAACGCTGGCCCCTTCTACTTCGGCGATTCGGCGGGCTATCTGCGAGGCGGCGAGGTTGCCGTCCAGTTCGTTGTCGATCGCCTGACGCCGGTTGGCGGAACGCCGGCAGGCCACGAGGCGGCGCCGCCAGGGGAGGGCGTCCACGGCGTCCGCTCCATCGCCTACTCGGTCTTCGCCTATCTCACCCGCGCTCCGGGGGACAGCTGGTTCCTGACGAGCCTTCTGCAGGCGGTCGCCGTGGCGACCACGCTGTGGGTTTTGTTCCGAATTCATAAGATGCATCGCCATCCGGCCGCCATGGCCTCGCTTGCGCTTCTGGCAGCGTTCCTGACGCCCGCATCATGGTTTTCTGTCTTTGCGATGCCCGATATCTGGGCCGGGATCGCCATCTTGGCGATCGCACTGCTGACCGCGAGTCCCCGCGAGACGCCAGTTCCCATCCGGATGCTGTTCGGCGGGTTCATCGCTTTCGCTGTAAGCGCCCATTTGAGCCATGTCCCGATCATCGGACTTCTCGTCATGCTGTCGGGTGTCGTGATACTCGCGCGCTCCAGCCTTCCGGCATGGCGGACGGCCGCGCGTGATTTTGCCTGGATCGCGCTGCCGGCGCTGATCGGGCTTGTCGCCAATGTCACGTCCAACGCAATCGGTTTCAAGGAGGTAAGCGTCACGGGAAAGCGCTACCCGATCGTGCTTGCGAGCTCGATTCAGCACGGGCCGGCCCGCTGGTTTCTGGAGCGGAACTGCGCGACCGAGCGTTTCGCCGTATGCGAACTTTATCCCGGCAAGCTGCCGCGGTCGTCCGGCGAATTCCTCTGGGGTCCCGACGGTGTGCGCGCGCGCGCAACGGTGGACCAGATCGAACGGATTCGCGCTGAGGAACCGGAAATACTGAGGCGCGCGATCGCCGCCTACCCATTCTCGTCGGCGACATCAGCGGCGTCGATATCGCTGCGGCAGCTGGTAAAGATCGGTCTCGATGACCATCATTTCGAATTCAGGCTGGCGCGTGATCCGGCAGGCGTGGTCCAACAGATCGAGACCGGAGAGGAGCGCCTCGGCCTCAAGTATGCGGTAGAGTCCGTTTTCCTCACGACCATGTTCGCGGCGCTCGGCGCGCTCGTCTGGCTGGTGCGCGACAGGCGCAGCTTGTTGCGGCCCGGAGATCGCACCCTGCTGCTGATGGCTGTGGGCGGCTGCCTCATCAATGCCGTTGTTTGCGGGACGTTGTCAGCAGCGGCGGACCGGTATCAGGGGCGTGTCATCTGGGTGGCGGTCCTGTGCGTGGCGGTGATCGGCTGGCGAGCCTGGAGCGAGCGCGAACCGCGTGCCCGCCGGGCGAGTCCGCGAAAGGAGTTTGAGACCCATGTCGTCGAGAATTGAGCCCCGCGCCATGGTGACCGGCCGGCTCCAGTCCGTCCGCCGAGCCGGGGCGTACGATTGATGGCCGCCGTGCGCAATGTGCCGATCCTGATGTATCACTCCGTCTCGGATGGAGCGGGTCCGACCTGCATTCCGCCCGAGCTGTTTCGCGAGCAGATGAAGACGATCGCCGACGCGGGCTGCGCCGTCGTCTCGCTTTCCCGGTTCGCCGCCTGGCGCCTCGACGGATCGGAGTTGCCGCCGCGCAGCGTGGTCATTACCTTCGACGACGGCTTCAGGGATTTTGCAAACGACGCCTTTCCGTGTCTCGAAACGCATGGGTTCGCGTCCACCGTTTTTCTGCCGACACGTCGTCTCGACGGCGCTGAGGCCTGGCGCGGCGCGGCGACGCCGGCCCGGCCTCTGATGGATTGGACCACGGTTGCGGACCTCGCCAGCCGGGGTGTCGAGTTCGCGCCGCACAGCCGCACGCACGCCGATCTGGCGGGTCTTTCGGGGCGTGAGCTGGAAGACGAGATTGTCGGCTCCCAGCAGGACATGCAGGAAAGGCTGGGGATACGGTCGCCGCACTTCGCACCGCCCTACGGTTCGATCGGCGCCGAGGGGCTTGCGGTCATTCAGCGAACCTATAGCGCATCCGTCGGCGTCGGCCTCGGTCGGGCGGACCGCGCCTCGCCGGTCCATGACCTGCCCAGAATCGAGATGCACTATTACCGCGAGGCCAAGCGGTTCCAGTCGCTGCTGGAAGGGACGGGAGGCGCCTATCTCAATCTCCGGCGCGCCATGCGCGGGGCGCGAAAGGCCATCGGCCGTCGGTCCGCCCACGCCTATTCCTAGGGTTGCTCGGACTTGCTTGCGCCGCGCAGCTATTCCGGAACGCCGATCAGCCTGCGCACAACGAGACGGAGCGGCGCCAGATCAATGCCGGCCGCGAGCCCTGGCCCCGGTGGTCCGCGGAAACCTGGCCGGACGCCGAACAAGGTGTCGAAGCGCGGTAACGACGTCGTCGCGCCGAGGATCAGAACAGCCAGCCTGACCGGATCGTCAATCCTGAGCAATGGATCGTGGCGCTTGTCGGTCAGGTAGGACACCAGCCGGCTTTCGGCCACCTTGATGCAGGCATGATAGAGAATGTCCGACGCCGCCGGAAAACGTGACGTTTCTGCGATCACGACACGCTGCAGATGGACGGCCTCCTCATGGCAGCTGCCCTCCAGGACCCGGGCGCAGAAAATCGAGACAGCGTCTATCGGGTTGTCGCTCCAGTCCGAGACGTCGCCGAGCTTCTCGCTGAACAGGTTGCTGGCGAACCGCGCCATCTCGAGGAACAGTGTCTCCTTGCTGGCGAAATGATTGTAAAGCGTGCGCTTGGTCATGTCCGCTTTGGCGGCGATTTCATCCATCGAAGCGAGTTCGTATCCGCGCTGGGTGAACACGCTCTTGGCGGCCCACAAAATCGCATGCTCTCTCTGAAGCCTGTTTTCCTGACGCTTCATCCTGTCCCGTGCATGTGTTTCAGCGTTGAGCCCCACATTAGCCCAATCATTCTGGCTGACCCGCTCGTCCCACGAAAACGCTCCAGGGCACGGCATTTTTGTTGTTTCGTTCCAAAAAGTATACTATACCGTATAGATAGACAAAACGGGAGACTGGCATGGCGATAATCTTGACGGTCAATGGCGAATCGAGATCGCTCGACGTTGAACCGGAGAAACCGCTGCTCTGGGCGCTGCGTGAGGACCTACACCTTACTGGACCTAAATTCGGCTGCGGCCTAGGCCAGTGCGGAGCCTGCACGGTGCAGCTGAACGGGGCGGCGGTGCGATCCTGCCTGCTGCCGGTGGGCGCTTTGGCGGGCGCAAGCGTCGATACCATCGAGGGCCTGACGCGATCGGGCGCCCTGAAATCGCTCCAGGATGCCTGGATCGCGGAACAGGCGCAGCAATGCGGGTATTGCATTCCAGGCTTCATTGTCGCCGCCCATTCCTTGCTGCGACAGACACCTCAGCCCACCGATGCGGAGATCGACGCCGCCATCACCAACATTTGCCGCTGCGGCGGCTATCTCCGCGCAAAGGCCGCTATCAGGCGTGCGGCTAACGCAACCGGAGCCGCGCTGTGAGCGAGACATCCAAGAGTTCCAGATCTGCGCCCAATATGACGCGGCGACTCTTCCTCATCGGCGGCTCCGTTGTCGCGGGTGTGGCGGCGACGGGCCTCATCGTCGGCGCGGGATGGCTGGCCAGCCATGACACGGAAGGCCTCAGCGGAAAGATCGACGAGGACGGGACGGCGCGCCTCAACGCCTACGTCTGGATCCGGCCTGACGGCTCGATCACGCTCGGCGTTCCGCGGACCGAAATGGGACAGGGCGTTTTCACCGGTCTTGCGACCCTCATCGCGGAGGAGTTGGAGATCGATCTCGACGATCCGCGCGTCAGCGTCGTGCATCCGGTCGAGCAGCTCGCAGTCTACACCAACTTCATGCTGGCTCTCGACGGGGTCAGGCCGGAAGACCAGACCGGGCCCGTCATGTGGGCGCAGCGCAAGCTGTTCGCGTCGTTTCCCTATATCGGGACAGGCGCCAGCGTCAGCACGATGGGCGCGTGGGTGTCCTATCGGGTTGCGGGCGCTTCGGCGCGCGAGATGCTGAAGTCAGCCGCCGCGCGCCGCTGGGCGGCGCCGATCGACGAACTCGTGGCGGATCGGGGCTTTGTTGTTCACGCGGGCTCGGGACAGCGGGCGGCGTATGGGGACCTTGCCGTCGAGGCTGCGGCGATGCCGCCCACAAGACGACCGGACCTAAAGCCCGCCTCCGAGTTTCGCCGCATCGGCCGAGATATTCCCCGGGTAGACCTGCGCGCCAAGACGCGCGGCGAGGCGATCTTCGGGATCGACGCCGGCCCGCCGGACTGTCTCTACGGCGCGGTGGCCATGGGACCGCTCCTCGGCGCCGGCGTGGCGTCATTCGATGGCCGGGCGGCTCGCGCCGCCAGAGGCGTCGTCGACATTGTGCAAGGTCCGGACTTCATCGGCGTCATCGCCGATTCCTGGTGGCGCGCATCGAAGGCGGCGGAGCTTCTCGAAATCGTCTGGACAGGCGGCGACAGCACTTTTTCCAGCGAGACCCACGCGGCCGCGATGCGCCAGGTTGTCGCCACCGGCGCGACCGGAAAAGTCCGTGAGACGCTTGGCGACGCTCAAGCGGCGCTGACGATCGGCGCCTTGGTGACGGCTGACTACTCAGCGCCGCTCCAGGTGCACGCCTTCATGGAGCCAAGGGGTGGAACGGCGCTTTTCCATGTGGACGGCACAGCAGAGATGTGGGGATCTGCGCAGTCGCCGCTCGCTCTGCGCTGGGGGGCGGAAGGCGGTGCGGAACTCGCCGGGATCAAGATCAAGGGCGACGTCGTCTGTCATGTCGCGATGACCGGGGGAGGCTTCGGGGGGCGCTCGGAAAAGCGCGAATTCGTACAAGCGGCGGTCATGGCGGCACGCGTTCCCGGTCGCGCCGTCAAGCTGATCTGGACGCGTCAGCAGGACATCCAGCATGGTGTCTATCGCAGCCATGCGGCCGCCCGCCTCGAAGCCCGTCTCAACGACGACGGTGCACCCCTAGCTTTCCGCGCGCACGTCGCAGCTCAGGCGCTGCAGGAATCCTTTGCCTTGCGTAACCTGCCGCAGATGGCGGGTGGCGATCTCATGGACGATGAGTTCGGGATTGAGGGACTGGCGAACCTTCCCTATGAAATTCCAAATGTCGAGGTCAGGTTCACGCATATGCAGACCCCGGTGCAGATCGGTTTCTGGCGCTGCAATGGTCATAGTTTCAACGTCTATTTCGCCGAGACCTTCATTGACGAGATGGCGCGGGCCGCCGGCCGCGACCCATTAGAATATCGCATCGCCTACGCCAAGGATAAGCGCGGCCGAAAAGTGTTGGAGCGGCTAAAGGATTTATCCGGATGGGGCGTTCCGCTCCCGGAGGGATGGGCCCGAGGCGTGGCGTTCAAGCCGTCCTTTGAATCCTTCGTGGGGCAGGTCGCGGAAGTCAGTGTCGCTGCCGATGGCGCCATTCAGGTTGAGCGGGTCGTCGCGGTCGTGGATTGCGGCGTCGTCGTCAACCCCGACATTGTGCGCTCCCAAATAGAGGGCTCGATCGTCTGGGGCCTGACTGCAGGCTACCAGGGCGGGATCACGTATCGCGATGGCGTGGTGGAGCAGTCAAGCTTCGCCGACTATCCTGTGACCATGATGAAGACGGCGCCGCGCCGGATCGAGGTACACATCGTGGAGAGCGCGGAGCGACCCGGCGGGGTAGGCGAGCCGGGCACGCCGCCCATCGCCCCAGCCGTCGCCAATGCGATTTTCGCCGCGACGGGCAAAAGGTTGAGAGAGTTGCCGATCCAGCTCCTCGCGTGAATTCGACGCGCCGCGGATCATCGCGGTTTGGGTCGGACGCGTACTGACAGAAGCGAGTGCTTTCTTGCGCCGAACGCGACGAGGTTGATCATTCGCGCGGCATTTGCGAGGCTCTCCGCCGCCAGCAGGGAGCCGGGCCATGAGACGAGCGTCAACCGCGAATGCGGCAGTCGTCGCGATGATCGCCGGGTTCGCCTCTCCCGTCTGGGCGCAGCAGGCGGCCGGTTTCGAGCCGCCGAAGACGAGCTGGGGCGTTCCTGACCTCGGAGGTTTCTGGACCAATGCGTCGCTGACGACGATGCAGCGGCCCGCCGACGTCAAGTCGCTGGTGGTGACGGAGACGGAGGTCGAGGCTCTGGTCCACCGCCACGTCTATTCGGCGGCGGCGCGCCAGGAGGCGGGCGCGTCCAGGGTCGATGAGGAATCCTCGAGGAAGCTGCTGGCGGACGCGAATCCCTCGCGAGGCTATAACCGTTTCTGGATGGACCCCGGCGCCGGCTATGCGATGGTGAAGGGAGAGTACCGCACATCGTGGATCGTCGATCCGCCCGACGGCCGCATTCCCTACACGGCTCGGGGAGTGCAGGCGAATACCCGCTCGTCGAGTTTCGACGGACCGGAGATCCGGCCCCTCGCCGAACGATGCATCATGAGCTTTACCGGCAGCGCGGGTCCGGTGCTCAACAACGGCATGTACAACAACACCTATCAGATCGTGCAGTCGCCGGGCTCGGTGATGATGCTGACGGAAATGATTCACGACGTCCGGGTCATTCCGATCGGCGCCAAACACGGACCCAGGGAGATTCCCAAATGGGGCGGCGATTCCATAGGCTGGTATGAGGGCGACACGCTGGTTGTCGAAACCGTCAACTCGCATCCGAAGCAGAGGTCCTACATCTCGCCCGCCGGCAAGGTGATCGAGCGCTACACACGCTGGTCGAACGACCAGATCTTCTATCAGTTCACGGTCGAGGATCCGACGCTCTACACCCGGCCTTGGAGCGGAGAGATGGCGCTCAACGTGTCCGCCGAGCCGCTTTACGAATACGCATGCCACGAGGGCAATTATGCGCTCGCCGGCATACTCGGCGGCGCGCGTCAGCTCGAACGTGACGGCCGACCGCAGCCCGTGGAAAAGCCGATCTTCGCCGGCGTCGATGTCTCGGACGGGGAATAGCGCGTGCGAAGGGGCGCCATCGGGCGCCGGAACCGCGACAATTCCGCCCGACGCCTCGGCCGGAGGATTATTCCTTTAGGATCGGCGCATTCAGCGCTCATTGTCGATGGATGCTGCTGGCGCTTCAGGGAATCGAAAAATCCTACGAAACGTCGGAAGGGCCGCTGAAGGTTCTCGACGGCCTTGATCTGGTGCTGGAGAAGGGCCGCAGCCTCGCGCTCACAGGAGAATCTGGCAGCGGAAAGAGCACGCTGCTGCACCTGGTCGCAGGGCTCGACCGCGTCGATGCCGGCCGTATCGTGCTGGCTGACAGGAACGTTACAGAGTTGAATGACGCTGGCTGGGCCGCGATACGGCGCGGCGTGGTGGGGCTGGTCTTCCAGCAGTTTAACCTGATCCCGTCGCTCGACGTCGCGGCCAATCTCGGCTTTCAGGCGAGGCTCGCCGGGCGCCTGGATCGCACCTGGCAAGGCGAGCTGGTCGCCCGCCTTGGCCTCGCGGATGTTCTCTCCCGGTATCCCGAGCAATTGTCGGGCGGACAACAGCAACGCGTGGCGATCGGCCGGACGCTGGCCGCGAGGCCGCAGCTGGTTCTTGCCGACGAACCGACCGGCAATCTCGACGAGGCCACCGGCGACGCGGTGCTGGCGCTGATGCTGGCGCTCGTCCATGACGCGGGTGCGGGCCTTCTGCTGGTGACGCACTCGTCGCGCCTCGCCGACCGACTGGACGCCAGGGTTCATCTCGCTGCAGGGCGGATCGCCTGATGTGGGTGACGAGTCTCGCCGCGCTCCTCTCCCATTGGCGCAGGCGACCCCTGCAGCTGGCCATGCTGCTGATGGGTCTCAGCCTTGCTACGGCGCTGTGGACCGGCGTCCAGGCGATCAACGCGGAGGCGCGTGCAAGCTATGATCGCGCCGCAGCGAGCCTCGGGGGGGATCGGCTGTCGCGCCTCGTATCCCCGGACGGTGCGCTGATTTCGCAGTCCGCCTTCGTGACGCTGAGGCGAGCGGGGTGGCTGGTGTCCCCCGTGCTGGAAGGCGAAACGCAATTCGGAGAAACGCGCGTTCGCGTGATCGGCATCGATCCGTTGACGCTGCCGCGCGAGGCCCGGCAGACCGACGTCGCGACAGGCCCGGAGTTGGCGGCTTTCGTCCTCCCGCCCGGGTTGATGATCGTCAGCGCGCAACTGGCGCGGGCGCTGGAGAGCGAGGCGACGCCGCCTTTGCGCATCGGGGAGGGCGTCCCGCCAGGCGCTGCGATCGTGGATATGGGACTGGCGCAGGCCCTGCTGCAAACGCCGGACGGGCTCAGCTACCTGATCGTGGCGGCCGGGCAATCGAAAGGCCTTCCGGCAATCGGGACGATCGCGCCGGGCCTGGTCCTGGAAGCGCCCGACGCACAGGGCGATATCGCCCGTCTCACGGACAGCTTTCACCTCAACCTGACGGCCTTCGGATTTCTCGCCTTCGCCGTCGGGCTGTTCATCGTCTACTCGGCCATCGGTCTCGCCTTCGAGCAGCGCCGTCCGATGTTCCGCACCCTGCGGGCGCTTGGCTTGTCAGCGCGCGCGCTGACAGGTTTGCTGCTTCTCGAACTCGTTTTCCTTGCGTTCGTCGCGGGCGCCGCCGGCGTGACGATGGGTTATTTCGTGGCTTCGGCGCTCCTGCCGGATGTCGCATCGACCTTGCGCGGTCTTTACGGCGCCGATGTTCCCGGGGCGTTGTCGCTTCGGCCCGCCTGGTGGGCGTCGGGTGTCGGGATCGCCTTGGCGGGAATGCTCGTGTCTGCCGCCGAGAGCCTCTGGCGCGTGTCGCGCCTGCCGCTGCTGGCGTCCGCCCAGCCGCGCGCCTGGGTGCGGGCGTCTCAGTCCGCCCTGCGCTGGCAGGCGGGCGCGGCGGCAGGGATGCTGGCGCTTGCCTATGCGGTGCTCGAGCTTGGATCGGGACTGTTCGCGGGGTTTGCGATCCTGGGCGCTCTGTTGCTGGGATCGGCGCTGGCTCTGCCTGTTGTTCTCGCCATTCTCCTGGGGCTGGCGCAGAAGCCCGCACATGGACCCCTGGCGACCTGGTTCTGGGCCGACACCCGCCAGCAACTGCCGGGTCTGTCGCTGGCGCTGATGGCGCTGATGCTGGCTCTGGCGACCAATATCGGCGTCGGCACGATGGTCTCCAGTTTCCGGACGACGCTGACCGGATGGCTCGACCAGCGCCTCGCCTCGGAGCTCTACGTCGCCGCGAGAACCGAAGAGGAGTCCGTCGCCCTGCACGCCTGGCTGACGCCTCGGGTCGATGCGGTCCTGCCGGTCTGGAGCGCCGACGATCAGATCGCGGACCAGCCGGCGGAGGTTTTCGGCGCCTCGGACCACGCGACCTATCGTGACAACTGGCCCCTCCTGACCTCTGTCCCCGATGTCTGGAACCGGCTGGCGCGCGGGGAAGCCGTCATCATCAACGAGCAGTTGTCGCGCCGCGAGAATCTGGGCCCAGGTGATTCCATCACCTTGTCACGCGGCTGGCGGGCGACCGTCGCAGGCGTTTATTCGGACTATGGCAATCCGGTCGCGCAGGTTATCGTCGGTCTCGATGAGTGGAACCAACTCTACCCGGACGCACCCCGCCTGCGCTATGGCGTGCGCATCGCTCCCGACAAGGTCCAGGCCATTGCGCGTGAGCTCACCGCAGACTTCGGCCTGCCGTCCGGGAACATCGTTGACCAGGCGAGCCTCAAGACCCTTTCGCTCGACGTTTTCGAACGAACCTTTTCCGTCACCGCCGCTCTCAACGTGCTGACGCTTGGCGTAGCGGGCCTTGCCATGTTCGCCAGCCTGATGACGCTGTCGGGAATGCGGTTGCCGCAACTGGCGCCTGTCTGGGCGGCAGGCGTGACGCGCCGGCGTCTCGCTCTCCTTGAGCTTGCCCGCACCATGATGCTGGCGGCCCTGACGCTCATCGCGGCCCTGCCGGTCGGCATCGGACTGGCGTGGGTCCTCCTGGCGGTGGTCAATGTCGAGGCGTTCGGCTGGCGACTGCCGATGCATCTGTTTCCGGCCGACTGGGCGCAACTTGGCGTGCTTGGATTTCTGGCCGCCCTTCTGGCCGCCCTGATCCCGGTCCGGCGACTGGCGCGCCTCGCTCCATCCGACTTGCTGAGGGTCTTCGCCAATGAACGCTAGAGTGTTTTCAGGCGAACCGGGAACCAGCTCGCCGTCAGAAAAGGCGACCAGACAAGAATCCAGAGCATTTCGGCGACTCGGAGATCGCCGAAAATGCGCGAGCGGGCTTTGGCGGTGTTTGTCTCTGTGTCTTTTCCTTGCGGCGTTCGGCCCCGTGCACGCGCAGGGTTTCGCGGGCCTGGGCGCCGGCGCCGAAGGTTTCGCGATTCCGGAGCGCGGGCGAGCGCTTTCCTTTCCGGCCGATCACGGCCCCCATCCTCAATACCGCATCGAATGGTGGTATCTGACCGCCAATCTGCGCGCGGCGGACGGGACCGACTATGGCGCTCAGTGGACGCTTTTCCGCACGGCGCTCGCCCCGCGCGACGGCGAGGGCTGGTCAAGTCCGCAGCTCTGGATGGGTCATGCGGCCCTGACGACCCCGCGTCAGCATTTCGTCGCCGAGCGTCTGGCGCGCGGCGGCGTCGGCCAGGCCGGCGTCACGTCTGTTCCTTTCGAGGCGTGGATCGACGACTGGCGCATGGCGTCGCTGGCGGCGCCAGGCGAGGGCGGCCTCTCCGCATTGCGCCTGCAGGCGGCGGGAGAGGATTTTTCCTATGATCTTGCGCTGGGCGCCGCAGGTCCGCTCGTCGCCCAGGGGCAGGGCGGCTATTCCGTCAAGTCGGCGGCGGGACAGGCCAGCCACTATTATTCGCAGCCCTTCTATACGGTCAAAGGCTCGATCAGCTTCGCCGGAAATCCGGTCGCTGTCACGGGTCAGGCCTGGCTGGACCGGGAATGGTCCTCGCAGCCCCTGGCGGCGGATCAGGAGGGGTGGGACTGGTTTTCGCTCCATTTCGATACCGGCGAGAAACTCATGGGTTTCCGGCTCCGGGATGGCGGCGAGGGTTTCACGTCCGCCACCTGGATCTCGCCCGCGGGACGGCCAACGCCGCTCGCTCCGGGCGAGCTGACAATGACCCCGCTGCGCTCTGGCCGGGTGGCCGGGCGAGACATTCCCCTCAGCTGGCGCCTGGAGCTGCCGGGCAGGGGCCTGCGCGTCACGACGCGCGCGATCAATCCCAGGGCATGGATGGCGACGAGCGTGCCCTACTGGGAAGGGCCGATCTCCTTCGACGGAACCCATGCCGGCCGGGGTTATCTTGAAATGACGGGGTATGACTGAAGGACGCCGCGACTTTTCCCGGGTCACCGGCAGTCAGGCCGGCCGCTTGCTTATTTGGGTAGTGTTGCCCGCGCGGCATTCAAAACCGGGCCGACTGCGGCTATCACCCTCGCATGACCATTCATGTTCACGCGCGCGACCTGCCGGCCTCGGTCAATTTCGGGACGTCGGTCGCCATCGACACCGAGACCATGGGTCTCAACCCGTTTCGGGATCCGCTGTGCGTCGTCCAGCTTTCGGACGGGAAGGGCGACGCCCATGTGATCCGGCTGGAGCGGCCCGCCTATGATTGCCCGCACCTGAAGGGGCTTCTCGCCAACCCGCGCGTGCTGAAGATCTTTCATTTCGCCCGCTTTGATATCGGCATGCTGCAGCATTGGCTGGGAGTGCCGACCTTTCCGGTCTACTGCACCAAGATAGCCTCGCGCCTCGCCCGGACCTATACCGACCGGCACGGCCTCAAGGATCTCGCCCGTGAAATGACAGGGCTGGACATGTCAAAGACCCAGCAGAGTTCGGACTGGGGCGCGGCGGCGCTCAGCGAGGCGCAACTGGCGTACGCGGCGGCGGACGTGCTGCATCTGCACGAGATCAAGGCGAGGCTCGACATGATGCTGAAGCGTGAAGGCCGGACAGAGCTGGCGCAGGCCTGTTTCGACTTCCTGCCCGTCCGGGCCGCGCTCGACCTCAGCGGCTGGCCCAACGAGGACATATTCGCCCATACCTGAGGGGATCGGCGCCTGCCGGGCGTTTCCGGCCCGCGCCAGCCTGTTCCTGGATTTTAAAACGGCGGGCCTGCGGCTGACGGATGCATTTGGGGCCGGGGCGATCTAGTCTCGGCGCGCGCGGGGGGCCATCTTCACGCCCAGAGGCTATAAAGAGAGACGGACGGGATCGTCAGATGAACGCCGTGTTCGCACATCATTCGATGGACCTCTGGGGTCCTCGCCGGACAACCTCGCTTCTGGAAGCGCGCAGGCGCACAGGCCTCGTTCACATCATCCGCATGGTGTTCACTTCGGCCGCCGTCGTCACCGCCGGCGCGCTGCTCGGCCCGGTCATCCAGCACGCCTTTCTGGCGGCTCGTCCGGCCGCCAACGTTCCGGCCCTCAATGTGACCATCTTGAATCCGCGCTTCGAAGGACGGGATTCCAACGACCAGCCCTATGTCATCACGGCCGACACCGCGCGACGGCGGCGCGAGAATGTCGGCCTGATCGATCTGGTGAACCCGCGCCTTGAGGACGAGACATCGACCACCGTGCAGGCGCGCGAGGGTGTGTTCGACCGGGACGCCCAGATTCTCGATCTTGTGGGAAATGTCCTGATGACCGACGCGGCGGGCTTTAGCTTCACCACCGAGAGGTCGCGCATGCATGTGAAGGACAATCGCGTGGAGGGCCAAACGCGGCTCACCGGCGTTGGACCCATTGGCGAGGTCCGGGCGGATGCGTATGAGGTGCTTGACAGTGGCGACCGCATCGTCCTCACGGGCAATGTATGGTCGAAATTCGTCCGGGCGAAAGACAAGCCTGCGCCGGCGCCGGCGGGAGGTCAGTAGAGACATGATGCGGATGATCAGACTTGGCGCCCTCGCATTGCTCGTCGGCCTGACGGGCGCAGGCGCCGCGCACGCGCAGTTGTCGCCCGATGGCGACGCGCCGATCGAGGTAACCTCCGACAAGGTCGAGGCGCTTCGCGATGAGGGCCGCGCCATCTATTCGTCAAACGTCAACGCCGTGCAGGGCGACACGCGCATCCAGTCCGACAAGCTGACCATCCTGTGCTCTCGGGCCGTCGCCGTTCCAGGAGCGGCGCCGGACAATTCCTGCGAGATCGAGCAGATGATCGCCGAGGGCAATGTCTACTACACGACGCCGGACGAAAAAATCCGGGGCGACCGCGCCGAATACGATTATCGCACCGACACGATCACGGTGACCGGCGACGTCATCATGGCGCGCGGGGAGGACGGCGTCATCCGCGGTCGAAAGCTGGTCTTTCAGGTCAGCGAGGGCCACGCCACCATCACGGCGGGAGACGAACCGGTATTCTCGATATTCACGCCCGTCGAACGCGACGATCGCGCTCAGCCCTAGGCGGCCCGGCGGCAAATCCGATCGCGCCCCTCCAGACCGAAGACAGACTTATGGACGCGATCACGCAGACACACGCCGCCTTCCAGGCGGACGGCAGGGAGGGCCTCAAGGCGTCCAATCTCGCCAAGGCGTTCAAGGGCCGGCAGGTCGTCAAGGACGTCAGCCTGCAGCTGCGGCGCGGCGAGATTGCGGGTTTGCTGGGGCCCAATGGCGCGGGAAAGACCACCTGCTTCTACATGATGATGGGTCTTATCGGCGCCGATTCCGGCCGTGTCACGATCGACGGCGAGGATGTGACCGGCCTGCCGATGTACCAGCGAGCGCGTCTCGGCATCGGCTATCTCCCGCAGGAGAACTCGATCTTCCGGGGCATGAGTGTCTACGAGAATGTCATGAGCGTCGCCGAACTGACGGAAAAGACGCGCTCGAAACGCAAGGAGCTGACGGAAACGCTGCTGGACGAGCTACAGATTTCGCACCTCGGCAAACAGAACGCCAACTCACTCTCCGGAGGTGAGCGGCGGCGTGTCGAGATCGCGCGGGCCCTGGCGTCGCGGCCCAATTTCATGCTTCTCGACGAGCCCTTCACCGGCATCGACCCCTTGGCCATTTCGGATATCTCGGACCTCGTCCGCTATCTGAAGAGCCGGGGTCTCGGGGTGCTCATTACCGACCACCAGGTGCGTGAAACGCTGGAAATCGTCGATCGGGCCTCGATCATCTATGACGGAACCGTCCTGTTCGAGGGCCGTCCTGCCGAGGTCCTGAGCAATGAAGACGTCCGCCGGGTTTATCTGGGCAGCCGCTTCGTTGTCTAGGCCCGCCCGCGCCGCCGGTCGGCGCAACCGGCCGGAGTTCGCTGGATTTCGCGCGACGTCCGCTGTCTAATCAGACGCTGTTAACGGCGATGGGTTAACGTTCTCGCGGTAACCAGACTGTGCGTCCGCGATGGGCGCTCGGTCTCCGGATTGGCAGTGGGAGGTATTTGTGGCGCTCGCGCATCGTCTTCAGCTGCGGCAGGGACAATCCCTCGTCATGACGCCGCAGTTGCAGCAGGCGATCAAGCTGTTGCAGCTTTCCAACGTTGAACTCGACGAGTACGTCGAATCCGAGATCGAAAAGAACCCGCTGCTGGAGCGCGGAGAAAGACAGGACGCCCCCGAGGGACCGGAGGCCGAAAAGAAATCCGACAAGCGCGAGGAAATGCGCCTGGACGACGCATCGAGCGTCGGCGAGGCCAGCGGCGATCTCGATGCGCGCCACGACGATGTCTACGAAGCCGACAGCCCGTCGGAAAGCGGCAATCTCGGCGGACCCTCGGCGAGCCTCGACTGGTCGAAGACGGCGTCCGGCAAGCAACGCTCGGAAGACTTCGACCTGGAATCGATCACCGCCAGCGAGAAGAGTCTTCGCGATCATCTCGACGACCAGCTCATGATGGCGGGCCTGACGGACGCGGATCGCCTGATCGCCTCCCGCCTCATCGATGAAACCGACGAGACCGGCTATATGCGCGGCGACCTGGCCGAGATCGCCGCCGTGCTCGGCACCGAGGTCGAGGACGTCGAGGCCGTCCTGGAGGTTTGCCAGGGCTTCGAGCCGACAGGCGTGATGGCGCGCTCGATCCAGGAATGTATGGCCCTGCAGCTCAAGGAGCGCGACCGCCTCGATCCGGCCATGCAGGCGCTGCTGAACCATCTTGAGCTGGCGGCGCGCCGCGACCTCAAGCGCCTCGCGGACATCTGCGGCGTCGATCAGGAAGATGTCGCCGACATGCTGGGGGAATTGCGCACGCTGACGCCGCGTCCCGGCGCCGCGTTCGCCGGCGAGGCGGCGCCGACCGTGACGCCCGACGTTTTCGTCCGCGAGATGTCGAACGGCGCGTTTTCGGTCGAGTTGAACGCGGATACCTTGCCGCGCGTCCTGATCGACCGGACCTATTATGCCGAAGTCGCCGGCCTGTCGAAAACCGACGCCGACAAGGCGTTTCTGAGCGAATGCCATGCCTCGGCCAACTGGCTGATCAAGAGCCTCGACCAGCGCGCGAGAACGATCCTGAAGGTTTCAAGCGAGATCGTGCGGCAGCAGGACGGGTTTTTCGTTTCCGGCGTCCGCGCCCTGCGGCCCCTCAACCTCAAGACGGTCGCCGAGGGGGTCGAGATGCACGAATCCACCGTCTCGCGCGTCACCTCCAACAAATACATGGCGACGCCGCGAGGCGTGTTCGAACTGAAGTATTTCTTCTCGGCCTCAATCCCCTCGGTGCAGGGCGGCGAGTCACATTCCGCCGAAGCGGTCCGGCACCGCATCAAGGAAATGGTCGGCCAGGAAAACCGTGAAGCCGTCCTGTCCGACGACCAGATCGTCGAGCGTCTCCGCGCCTTCGGGATCGACATCGCGCGCCGCACGGTCGCGAAATACCGGGAATCGCTGCGGCTTCCGTCCTCGGTCGAGCGTCGCCGCTTCTACGCCACCGGCGCGTGAGGACGAATCAACCCGACTTCAACCGGTCTCGATTGAAGGCGGCATATCGATCCGATCCCAAAATTCCAGAGCAGCCTGGCTGCGTCCGGCCGGACGAGAGGGTGCTTTAGGCGTTGACCTTCCGGTCCGCCAATCCCAAGCTATTTGCAAGGTCGGGCGGGTCCGGGCGTAGAACGCCAGGCCAGTTGAGGAGCCCCAGTGCAAGTCCAGATCGCAGGCAAGAAAATAGACATTGGGGCCGCTCTGCAGGAGCGCATAGCCATGGGCCTCGAAGACCGCGTGTCGAAGTATTTCGACCGGACCGGAGAAGCCTTCGTCACGGTCTCGAAGCCAGGCTGGGCGTTCTACGTCGATTGCTCGGTCCATCTGCCGTCGGGCGTCACGCTTCAGGCGCACGGGGAGGGCGACGACCCTTACCAGGCCTTTGAAGTGCTGCTGGACAAGATCGAGAAACGCGTCCGCCGCTACAAGAGCCGGCTGCGCGATCATCGCGCCAAGGATCCCCTGCCGACCGAGATGGCCGCCGAGCGGATCATTCTGGTTCAGGACGAGGAGGATCCCGACACGGATGTTGGCGATGCGCCGGCGATTGTAGCGGAATCGGACACAAAAATCCGCACCATGACCGTTTCGATGGCGGTGATGCAGCTCGAACTGGCTGAATCCGCAGCATTGATGTTTCGCAACGCCGCCCATGGCGGCCTGAACATGGTTTTCAGGCGGCCGGATGGTAATGTCGGATGGGTGGATCCGGCATAGGCGGCTGATTCCTTGCTCGGTATTTTTTGAGCACGGCTTTCTTGATTGAGACCGGGAGACCGGCAATGCGCCACCTTGTTGTCGCATAAAGTAGCTACAGGAATGAAACCGGGCGTCGGGGCCATCTGGTAGAGTCATGACACAACGCAATTCCACCGGGCGCATGGATACAGGGCGCATGGGCGCGGGGCGGCCGGACGACCTGATCACCCTGCGGGACCTTCTCGTTCCCGAAGCCATCTTTCCCCGGTCGCGCTGGCAGGGCCGCAAGCAGGTTCTGGCGGAAATGTCCGAGGCCATGGCTGTGGCTCTGGGGCTCGATCCGCGAACCGTCCATGAGGCCGTCCTTGAGCGCGAGCGCCTGGGCGCCACGGGCGTCGGCGAGGGCGTTGCGATTCCACACGCCCGCGTGGAGGGACTGGTCCGCCCCGCCGGAGGCTTTGCGAGGCTGGTTGATCCGGCCGATTTCGACGCCATCGACGAGCGCCGTTGCGATCTGGTGTTCATGCTGCTGGCGCCAGCAGAGGCGGGCGCCGATCATCTGAGGGCGCTGGCCCGGGTCTCGCGCAATTTCCGCCAGCACGCCGTGCGCGAGGCGCTGCGCAAGGCGCAAACGGTCGAGGCGGTGTTGGCGATCCTCGCCCCCCATGAGGCCAGCGACGCGGCATGACGCCGGCTTGAGCTGGTATCGCGCAGCGCGAAAGCTGGTGGAGCCAGGCGGGATCGAACCGCCGACCTCTTGCATGCCATGCAAGCGCTCTCCCAGCTGAGCTATGGCCCCGTACCGCCTTGTGACGGCGCGCTGCAAGAGCGCGAGCGTCAAGGGATGGTCCAGATTTGGGAGCGCGTTGCTTATACCGCACCCCTGCCGGGATCAAGTCCGATGCTGTCGCGACCCCAGAGCACGCTCCAACGGTCCAGGTGAGTGGCGGCTTACGTCCTGGATGGGATCGCTCGCCGAGTCCCTTCAACACATTCCGCCGCTAAAGCTCTTCTTCGTCCGCGCCGCCCTCGAGAGGGATGTCGTCCGCGAACTCCTCGTCCTCGTCGATGACGGTGAGGCCGTCATCTTCGTCCTCGATTTCAACCTCCTCGTCGTCTTCTTCCGGGGCGCCGGGGGCGACATACTTCTTGCTGGCGGGAACGCGCGCGGCAGGTTCGGCTTCCTCCTCGGGCTCGACGACCTCGTCTTCATCCACCAGATCGACCTCGACGGTTTCCTCGGCTTCGATTTCCTCTTCCTCGTCGTCGGACTCGGCCGCTTCCTCGGCCTCGTCGTCCTCGACCTCTTCCTCCTCCTCCTCGTCGGCGACGACAGGGGCAGGCTTGGCCTTCTCCCTTGTGCGCTTGGGTTTCGCCACATCCGAGGCGGGATCGAAACTCGCCCGGCACTTTGGACAGACGGCCGGCCGCTTTCCGAGGTCGTAGAATTTGGACCCGCATTCGGGACAGGTGCGCTTTTCGCCGAGCTCGGTGTTCGCCAACGTCATTCCCCGTACTTGGGCCCCATAACTTGGGCCGGGCGCTTGCCATGTTCACGCGGCGCTGTAAAGCGCTGTGAGCCGGCCAGGTCAGAGGACCTCGCGACGCCCTTTGTGAAAGCTTCGACGACGCCCATGCGCGCGACTTCCAGACCTGTCAACACGCTCGCCAAAACGTTCGGCGGAAGCATTCGCGCCCCGGGTGACAAATCATGCTCCCACCGGGCGCTGATGATGGCTGGCGCAGCGACCGGCACGTCATCGATCACGGGTCTTCTTGAAGGCGAGGACGTGCTCCGTACCGCCCGCGCGGTCGAGGCGCTGGGCGCTCGCGTCACCCGCATGGCCGACGGCGTCTGGATCGTGGAGGGCGTCGGCGCCGCCGGGTTCACGTCTCCTGCGGGCGACCTCGATTTCGGCAATTCCGGCACCGGCGCCCGGCTGATGATGGGGCTGGCGGGCGGCCATGCCTTGACGGCGCGCTTCGTCGGCGATGCGTCACTGTCGTCACGCCCCATGGAGCGCGTGCTGAAGCCCCTGCGGGAAATGGGGGTAGAGGCGGATACCTCTGCGGGCGGGCGCTTGCCGGCCGTCATCAGGGGCGGCGGTCTCAAGGCGATCCGCTATGCACCCCCCGAAGCTTCCGCCCAGGTGAAATCCGCGATCCTGCTCGCAGGTCTCCGCGCGAAAGGCGTAACCATCGTCGAAGAGCGCGAGGCGACGCGCGATCATACCGAGCGGATGCTCAGGGCTTTCGGGGTCGAGGTCGGCGTCGAGGAGCGGGCGGGGGCGGGACCTGTCGTCTCCCTTCGCGGCGGACAGACGCTCACCGGCATTGCAGCGGCGGTTGCGGGCGATCCGTCCTCGGCGGCGTTCGCTCTCGCGGCGGCGCTGGTGTCCGGCCAGGGCGACGTGACCGTGAACGGCATACTCGACAACGGCACGCGAACCGGCTTTCTCGACGCTGCGGCGGCCATGGGAGGCAATCTCGAGGGACTGCCGGACGGCGAGGCGACCGGCGAACGGCTGATCAAGGTAACGGCGCGCGCCTCGAACCTCAGAGGCGTCCGCCTCGACCCCGTTCTCATTCCCTCGATGATCGACGAGCTGCCGATTTTCGCGGTGCTGGCGGCCTTCGCGGACGGCGTCACGACGGTGACAGGCGCGGCCGAGCTTCGCGTCAAGGAAAGCGACCGCATCCAGGCGATCTGCGCCATGCTGTCTGTCAACGGCGTCGAGGCCGAGGAATTGCCGGACGGCTTCATCGTGCATGGCCGGGGCGCGGGCGGCGTGCCCGGCGGCGGTCTGGTGACGACGCGCCACGATCACCGCATCGCCATGTCGGCGCTGGTCATGGGAATGGCCGCGCGGGCGCCGGTCAGCGTCGACGATGTCGCGATGATCGCCACCAGCTATCCCGTTTTCTTCGATCACATGACGGCGCTGGGAGCGGACATTGTTCGCGACGACGCATGATCCTCGCGATCGACGGGACGACGGCGTCGGGCAAGGGCACGCTGGCCAGGCGCCTGGCGGCGCATTTCGGGCTGTCGCACCTCGATACAGGTCTTCTCTACCGCGCCGTGGCGGCCAAGGCGCTGCGGGAAGGTGCGGCGCTCGGGGATGCCGAGTGGTGCGGCCGTCTCGCGCAGGCGCTCGACCTCACCGATTTCGACGAAGGCGAGCTGCGGGGCTCGGGGATTGGCGCAGCCGCATCCGTCGTCGCGGCGCATGGACCGGTGCGCGCGGCGCTGTTTGACATGCAGCGCGCGTTCGCATTGCGGCCAGCCGGGGCGGTGCTTGACGGGCGGGACATCGGCACGGTGATCGCTCCGGAGGCCGAAGTGAAGTTCTGGATCGACGCAACTGTGGAGATCCGCGCGCGACGCCGGTTCCGCGAGCTTGTCGCGTTGGGAGAGCCCATCTCCGAAGCCGAGGTGCTGGCGCAGCTTCGCGAGCGCGACGTCCGCGACGCGGGCCGCAAGGACGCACCCATGATGGCGGCGGCCGGGGCGCACCGGCTCGACACGACCGCGATGGACCCTGACGAGGTCACCGCGTGGGGCGTGGGAGTTGTGCAGCGGCACTTGATTCGAGGTTCCCCAAACGCCTGACACACCTTCGTCACGCGCGGGCGATACCGCCTTCGATGGACTTGCGCATGCATTGAGGCCCGCCATGATGACGATCCATTTTCGCCACCCGACGCTCGCGCTCATTCTCGCGTCGGCGGCCTGCGCATCTTCTCCAGCGATCTCGACGGTCACGGCGTCCGCCGCAAGTGAAGCGGAAAGCGCTGAGGCCGGAGACGGCCGCGCCTGGCTGGCGGGCGACCATCACATCCACAGCCGCTTCAGCGCCGACTATGAGCCGGACGCCGCCAACCCCGGCGCCGCGCCTGTCCCCATCCTCGGCGTCGATGGCGTCTACCCCATCCCCACGAACGCTGCGATGGCGCGGAAGTTCGGCCTTTCCTGGATGGTCTCGACAGACCATGGCGGACCCAATCACTCGAAACTCAATCACGACCAGGCCTATCCCGAACTCGAGCAGTCGCGCGCCAGCGTGCCGGAGGTCATCCAGTTCTACGGCATGGAGTTCGACACGCCCGGAGGCGACCACAGCAGCCTGATCATTCCGCACACGCAAGACGAGCGCGAATCGCTGAGACGGATCGAGTCCGGTTTTTCCAAGCGCGAAGCCTTCCCGTCGGACGCATCACGCGACACAGAGCCGAAAATGATCGAGGCGCTGACCTACATGAAAGAAATCGAGGCCCCGCCGGTCGTGATCGCCAATCACCCATCGCGGTCGGCCACCGCGGTCGGCGCCTATGGCCAGTACGATCCGGCCGAATTTCGCGACTGGAACGATGCCGCGCCAGAAATCGCCGTCGGCATGGAAGGCGCGCCCGGCCACCAGGCGGCGGCGCTGAACGCGGATGGAACGCTCGACCCGAAAGGCGCACGGGGAGGCTATGGCCGCTCTCCGACGATGGGCGGATTCGACCAGATGACGGCCCGTCTCGGCGGCTTCTGGGACTCCATGCTGGGCGAAGGCCGGCGCTGGTGGGTTACATCGACCTCCGACTCGCACCGCCATGTCAGCGAAGGCGGCAGCGATTTCTGGCCGGGGGAGTATTCAAAGACCTACGTGCATGCGCGGCCCAAGCATGACGACATCCTCGATGGCCTGCGCCGGGGCCGCGTTTTTGTCGCCACCGGAGGTCTGGTTTCGGAACTGGATGTTGCGATCGACAGTGCCGGCGAGACGGCGCGTATCGGCGGTGAGCTGACCTTCCGGGCAGGGGCTGACATTCGCGTGACCATCCGGGTTCGCGATCCGGCCGGCGTCAACAGCGCGGGCCGGACGCCTGCCGTCGAGCGCATCGATCTCATCGTCGGCGATGTCACGGGTCCGCGACCCGACCGCGACGGGGACAGAAATCCCACGACCCGCATCGCGAAACGCTTCACGGCGGCCGACTGGACGCGCGCGGGCGAGGTGCTGACAATGATCCATGTGCTTCCCGCCATGGCTGGCCCCGGCTATGTCCGGGTGCGCGGAACCAGCACGGCCGAACTTGAGCCCTCGCCCGATCCGCTCGGCGAGGACCCGTGGAGCGATCTGTGGTTCTATTCGAACCCGGTTTTCCTGCGGCCGCGATAGGGTTCGGACGCGGCGCGGCTTCCGTCGGGCGCAGGCCTGGCGTAGTCTTGCCTCCATGAACGCCCTCGCGATGACCCATCCGCCCTTCAGCAGCGCCGAGTTCCACCGGATGGCGGACAAGGGCGCATTTTCGGGATTCAGGGTCGAGCTGCGGCGGGGGATGATCCTGAAGATGAGCCCACAATATTATGCGCACGGCGCCGTGCAAGGCGACCTGGTGCGAAGGATCGTGCAGACCCTTCAGGGTTTGGGATTGTCGTGGCAAATGCAGGTGGGAACGACCATTGGGTTCGGCGATGGTTTCGAACCCATGCCTGATATCGTGATCATCGATCCTTTGCTGGTGCCTGCAGACGCCGGACCCATACCGCCGGAGGCTGTCAAGCTGGTCATCGAAGTGTCCGATTCGACGCTCGCGCACGATATGGGCGAGAAGCGCGAGGACTATGCCCGCGGCGGCCTAGCCGAATACTGGGTGGCGGACGTGACGGCCAGGACGATTGTGCGGCATACAAAGCCAGTGAATGGCGTTTTTTCAGTGAAGGAAGCGCCGGTTTCGCTTGCGCACCCTGTCGCGATGCTGAGCCGGCCGGACTTCATCGTCGGGAGTTGATGGTCTTGCCTCCATGAGCGCCCTCGCGGTGACCCATCCTCCCTTCAGCAGCGCCGAGTTCCACCGGATGGCGGACAAGGGCGCATTTTCGGGATTCAGGGTCGAGCTGCGGCGGGGGATGATCCTGAAGATGAGCCCACACCACCGACCTCATGCGAGGATCAAGTCAGATATCCAGCACACCCTTGAGGGCGCCCTTGCCGCCGCCGGGCTGAATTGGGAGGTGCTCAGAGAAGCGACCGTTTCGTTCGGCGGCGGTTTTGAGCCCATGCCGGACATTGTCGTGTTCGATCCGGAAGTTGCCGGGAACGCGCGTATCGTTCCCGCCGTCGCCGTCAGGCTGGTCGTGGAGGTGGCTGACTCCTCGCTGGCGGATGACATGGGCGAGAAGCGCGATGAGTACGCTGCGGCCGGGCTGCTCGAATACTGGGTAACCGACGTGAACGCGCGGACCGTTATCCGTCATGCCGATCCCGGGGATGGCGCCGTCGCGCGGCAGGCGCCGCCCGCGCCGCTTTCGGCGGAACTCGCCATGCTGACACGACCGGATGTCGTCGCCCGCTTCCCGCCAGCGCCGCCTTGACTTTATTGGGACTCGCGATCAAAACACCGCCTCCCGACTGTGGAGAACCTTTTTTCGCCGCCCGGCCTCGCGCCAGGCGCCGGGAATCGAGGTTGTCCTCCATTGGGCGTTTCCTGCGCAGCCAATGCGCTGGAGACGGCTCGATCAACCTCTCGTCCGCCTGGACGCAGTCAAGTTGCTCGACACTCTTGAGACAGAGCATCGGTCTTCGCTCAAACTGATCCAGCTTGCTCGAAGCAAGCTCTCGCAAACGCCGCATGGTGCGGCCAGACCGCCGGATGAACCGGCCGGCCCGTAACGACGAACCCTTCTGGAGCCTTGATGCCCGCTGTAGACCTCAATCCCACCGCCGACGATTTTGCCGCTCTCTTCGAGGAGAGCTTTTCGGACAACCGGATGATCGAGGGGAGGGTGGTCGCGGCCACCGTGACGAGCGTGGCGGGGGATTTCATAACGGTCGATGTCGGCCTCAAGACCGAAGGCCGGATTTCCGCCAAGGAGTTCAGCCTCGACGAGACGGAGCTGAAAGTCGGCGACATCGTCGAGGTCTATCTGGAGCGCATCGAGAACGCGCTCGGCGACGCCGTGCTGTCGCGCGACAAGGCCCGCCGTGAAGAGGCGTGGACCCGCCTTGAGCGCCTCGCCGAGAAGAAGGAGACCGTCAAGGGAGAGATCGTCGGCCGGGTCAAGGGCGGCTTCACCGTCGATCTTGGCGGCGTCAACGCTTTCCTGCCGGGCTCGCAGGTGGACATTCGTCCGATCCGCGATGTCGGCCCGCTTATGGGCCAGATGCAGCCTTTCGCCATTCTCAAGATGGATCGCCCGCGCGGCAACATCGTCGTGTCCCGCCGCGCCGTGCTCGAGGAGTCTCGCGCCGAGCAGCGCGCCGAGATCGTCGGCAACATGGCCGAGGGCGAGCGCCGCCGCGGCGTCGTCAAGAACATCACCGACTATGGCGCCTTCGTCGATCTCGGCGGCATAGACGGCCTGCTGCACGTGACCGACATGAGCTGGAAACGCGTCTCGCACCCCAGCCAGGTCGTCGAGGTCGGTCAGGAAGTCGAAGTGCAGATCATCAAGATCAACCCGGAAACCCAGCGCATCTCGCTTGGCATGAAGCAGCTGATGTCCGATCCGTGGGACGGCGTCGCTGCCAAATACCCGATCGGCGCCAAGCTGACGGGCCGCGTCACCAACATCACCGATTACGGCGCCTTCGTGGAGCTGGAGGACGGCGTCGAGGGCCTGATCCACGTGTCGGAAATGAGCTGGACCAAGAAGAACCTGCATCCCGGCAAGATCATCTCCTCCTCGCAGGAAGTGGACGTCATGGTGCTCGACGTGGACAGCGAGAAGCGCCGCATCTCGCTTGGCCTCAAGCAGGTCATGAACAACCCGTGGGAAGCCTTCATCGCCGAGCATCCGGTTGGAACCGATGTCTCGGGCGAAGTTCGCGGCATCACCGAGTTCGGCATGTTCGTGGGCCTCGGCCCCGATCTCGACGGCATGGTCCACATCAACGACATCGACTGGAACACGCCCGGCGAGGAAGCCATAAAATCCTACACCAAGGGTGATCAGGTGCGCGCCCGTCTTCTCGACGTCGACATCGAGAAGGAGCGCATCTCGCTCGGCATCAAGCAGCTGTCCAGCGATCCTGCCGAGAGCGTCGATCTGCGCAAGAACTCCGTCGTCACGACGCTGGTCACCGAGATCACCACGGGCGGCATCGAGGTCTCGATCGGCGACGGCGCGATGAAATCCTTCATCCGCAAGGCCGACCTGTCGCGCGACCGTTCGGAGCAGCGGCCCGAGCGCTTCGCCGTCGGCGACAAGGTGGACGCACTGGTCACCGCGTTCGACAAGGCGGGCCGCAAGGTCTCGCTGTCGATCAAGGCGCTGGAAGTCCGCGAGGAAAAGGAGGCGGTCGAGCAATACGGATCGGCCGACTCGGGCGCCTCGCTCGGCGACATCCTTGGCGCCGCGCTCGCCGAAAACAAGAAAAAGGACTAGGCCAGCTCCCGTCATCGGGCGGCATTCGGGAATTATCGAACCGACCACAAAAACTATTGTGTTTCGGAGCCCTTGGCGTGAATTTGTGGGATGCTGCGCTCCGAACTGATCGCCAGGCTCTACGACGAAAACCCCGCGCTGAAGGCGCGCGAGGTCGAGAAGATCGTCGATGTGATCTTCGACGAGATCGCCGCTGCACTGGAGCGCGGCGACCGGGTCGAGCTGCGCGGCTTCGGCGCTTTCTCGGTCCGGCGGCGGGACGCAAGGACGGGGCGAAATCCGCGCACGGGCGACGCGGTCGACGTCGATTCCAAGCACGTTCCGTTTTTCAAGGCGGGAAAGGAGCTGCGCTCGCGGCTCAACAACGGCCATGATCCGGAGGACCGTTAGAGCATTCTTCGATCAAACTGGACCAGGTGATCGAAGAAAGATGCTCTATCTCAAAACTGGAGAGCAACCTGCGTCCAGGCGGACGAGAGGTTGCTCCAAAGCGAACGGCGTCCCGTTCCGCATTTGACGAATTCGCCCATGTGGCGAATATGCTGCATTTGCCGCGCACGACAGGTCGGGGAGACGTCCTTGCTGAAGGAATTTCGGGACTTCGCCATGCGTGGAAACGTGGTCGACCTCGCGGTCGGCCTCATCCTTGGCACGGCCTTCGGGGCCATCATCAAATCCCTCGTCGACGACATCATCACGCCGCCCATCGGTCTTGTGCTGGGGAATGTCGATTTTTCGGACCTGAGATATGTGCTCCAGCCAGCTTCCATCTCGCCGGACGGCACGGAGATCGCGGAAGTCGCCCTGCGCTATGGCGCGTTTCTCAACTTCATCCTGACATTCGCCATTGTCGCATTCGCGATGTTCATGATCGTGCGGGTGATGAACAACCTGCGAAAGAAGGAAGAGGCGGCGCCCGCTCCGCCTGAACCCACTCAACAGGAAAAGCTCCTGATCGAGATTAGGGACTTGCTTGCGAGGCAGCCCTGAGGTATCACTCGCCTACTGGTAGAGTACAGTAGCGTGCGGACGGGGCGGCCTTTGTGCCGCCCTTTCTGTTTTAGGGCGTCGCGTGATCGCATTGGCGTGAAACCGCCAGGGATTACAGTGCATTGCGTTGGACGGGGTAGGTCGTGACCGTCGTCAAGATTTGCGGACTCACCAACGAATCGGACGTCGAATCCGCTATCGCCGCCGGGGCTGACCGGCTGGGTTTCGTCGTTGTGGCCGCCAGCCCCCGTTTCGTCGATTTCGAGACAGCCAGACGGCTTATCCGGCTGGCGCTTGACCACAATGTCGAGCCATGGGTGGTCGCTGGATGGAGCGCGGACCGTCCGGCTTCCCAGTCGGGCCTCGATCGCTTCCTGGAGGAAATCCTCGACCTTGGCGCCGTTCAGCTGCATGGCGGCGAGCGCCCCGCCGACGTCGCCGATTTCGCCAGGCGCTTCCCGCTGATGCCGATGGTGAAGGCCCTTGGCGTCTCCTCCCGGCGCGACCTTGAGCGCATCAAGGAATTTCCTGGGGCGGACGGCTTCCTGTTCGACGCCCGCCCGCCGGCCGGGGCGACCCGCGAGGGGGGATTTGGCAAGGCCTTCGACTGGTCGATCCTGCAGGGGTTTGATCCCGGCGACCATCGTGACTGGGTGCTGTCGGGCGGCCTGACGCCGGAGAATGTCGCCAGCGCGATCGGCGCCACCGGCGCGTCGGCCGTGGATGTGTCCTCTGGCGTCGAGAGCGCGCCCGGCGTAAAGGACCACGCGAAAGTCGCGGCGTTCATCCAGTCTGCGAAGGCTGCGGCCTGAATCTGGACCGTCTGGCCGGGCAGGCGCCTGGCGCCCCGGGATTGGAAAGCAATGGTCTTCGCAAACACCTGGACCCAATGGCCCGACGCCAATGGCCGCTTTGGCGAATTCGGCGGGCGCTATGTGGCCGAGACGCTGATGCCGCTTGTCCTGGAGCTGGAGGCGGAGTACGCGCGCGCCCGGGCCGAACCGGCTTTCCAGGCGGAGTTCGACTGGCTGCTGGAGCACTATGTCGGGCGGCCTTCGCCGATGTATTTCGCCGAGCGCATGACGAACCATTTCGGCGGCGCGAAAATCTACTTCAAGCGCGACGAGCTGAACCACACCGGCGCCCACAAGATCAACAATTGCATCGGCCAGGTGCTGCTGGCGCGGCGCATGGGCAAGACGCGCATCATCGCCGAGACAGGCGCGGGCCAGCATGGCGTGGCGACAGCCACCATCTGCGCACGCTTCGGTCTGCCGTGCGTGGTGTTCATGGGCGAGACGGATGTCGAGCGCCAGAAGCCCAACGTGTTCCGCATGCGCCTGCTGGGCGCCCAGATCGTGCCAGTCTCCTCCGGCACGGGCACGCTGAAGGACGCCATGAACGAGGCCCTGCGCGACTGGGTCACCAACGTCGCGACGACGTTTTATGTCATCGGCACGGCGGCCGGCCCGCACCCTTACCCGATGCTGGTGCGCGACTTCCAGTCGGTCATCGGCCGCGAGGCGAAGGAACAGATCCTCAAGGCCGAAGGCCGGCTGCCGGATGCGCTGGTCGCCTGCATCGGCGGCGGCTCGAACGCCATCGGCCTGTTCCATCCCTTCCTGGAGGACGAGGGCGTGCGGATGATCGGCGTCGAGGCCGGCGGACATGGCGTCAATACGCCCATGCACGCCGCCTCCCTCAGCGGCGGTGCGCCGGGAATCCTGCATGGCAACCGCACCTATCTGTTGCAGGACGAGAACGGCCAGATCATCGACGCGCATTCCATCTCGGCCGGGCTCGATTATCCGGGCATCGGTCCCGAGCATTCCTTCCTGCACGAGACGGGCAGGGCCGAGTACCGCACCTGCACGGATGCGGAGGCGCTTGAGGCGTTCCAGCTTTGCGCGCGTCTGGAGGGCATTCTCCCGGCGCTGGAGCCCGCCCACGCGCTCGCCCGCGTCGGCGATGTTGCGACGGAACTGGGCAAGGACGGGCTGATCGTCATGAACATGTGCGGACGCGGCGACAAGGACATATTCTCGGTCGCCGCGCATCTGGGAAGGGAGATCTGAACGCGGATTGTCTCGGCATCATCTGGTGCGTATATTGATGGCATCCAAATGGAGTTTTCGACGCGCACCACCGTCAACCTGGATGACGAACTGGTCGCCGAGGCGGTGAGGCTGACCCGTATCGAAGAACGGCCAGCGCTTTTGCGCGAGGCGTTGAAGGCGCTCATCGAACGTGAAAGCGCGCGACGCCTGGCGCGGCTTGGGAGCCGGGACCCGAAGGCGGGGACCGCTCCGCGCAGGCGGTCGGGGGCGTGAAACGCCGGTTCGCATCGCATGATCCTCGTCGACACCTCCGTCTGGATCGGCCATTTCCGCGCTGCCGACGGCGACCTGATCGCCCTGCTGATAGCGGGACGTGTGGTCATGCACGATCATGTCCTGGGCGAACTCGCACTCGGTTCGCTGAAGGACCGCGCCGCCACACTCAAGGACCTGGCCAACCTTGCGCGCGCGCCCTTGGCCACCGAGGCCGAAGTGCGGTCCTTCATCGAATTCCACCGACTGTTCAGGCGTGGCGTCGGCTATGTTGACGCGCATCTGTTGGCGTCCGTGATGCTCGGGCAGGAGATGACGCTCTGGACACGCGATTCGCGGCTTGCCGGCGTGGCGGATGAGTTCTCTGTGGCGTATCGACCTTGAACCGCTTTGTGGAGTGCTGCGCTGGCGCCGACGGGGGAAATCGGTATCCATAAACCCAATGACCATCGACCGGATCTCAGCGACGTTTGCCGCCTGCGCAACGCAGAATCGCGCGGCTTTCGTCGGCTATCTCATGGCGGCCGACCCCGACATCGAAATCTCGCTCAGGGCGGTCGAGGCTCTGGCTGAAGCCGGCGCCGATATCATTGAGCTGGGCGCCCCTTTCACCGATCCCATGGCCGATGGCCCGGCCATCCAGAAGGCCGCCCAGCGCGCCCTGGCCGCTGGCGGGTCGCTCGCCGTCACCCTGGAGATCGCCCGGCGTTTCCGAAGCGTTAACACTTCGACGCCCCTGATCGTCATGGGCTACGCGAACCCCGTTCACCGGATGGGGTTCGGGGCGTTCGCCCAAAGGGCGGCTGAAGCGGGCGTGGACGGCGTGATAACGGTTGACCTTCCGCCCGAAGAAGACGGACCGCTGCGTGCGGCGCTCGCCGCCCACGGCCTTGCCGCCATCCGCCTTGCAACGCCGACGACGACCGAATCGCGCATGGCCCGCGTCGCGGACGGCGCGACAGGCTTCGTCTACTATGTGTCGGTCGCAGGCGTGACTGGCGCGGCGACCGGGTTGGAATCCGACATTTCCGCAGGCGTAGAGCGCGCCCGCCGCCTCTCAAGACTGCCCGTGGCGGTGGGGTTCGGCGTCCGAACGCCCGAACAGGCCGCACGCTTCGCTCGCCTCGCCGACGGGGTTGTCGTAGGGTCAGCTTTGGTCGAGGAAGTCCGCGCCGCGGTCGAAAACGGCGCGCCCGATTCGTGTGTCAAGAGAATAAGTGTGGTTGCGCGGTCACTGTCAAACGCCATATCTTCCGCGCGAGTTGATCGGAGCGTTAAGTGAACTGGCTGACAAACCTGCCCCCCGGACTGAAGTCAATCTTCGCCCGGAAAGACGAGCCCGAGAGCGGCGATTCGCTCTGGGTGAAGTGTCCGAAAACCGGCGAACTCGTCTACCGCGAGGATCTGGAGGCGGCGCTGTGGGTCACCCCCTCCGGCGCCCACATGCGCATCACGCCCGAGCAGCGCTTCAAATACCTGTTCGACGGCGGCATCTGGTCCGAGATCGGGATGCCGTCCGTCATCAAGGATCCCCTGAAGTTCAAGGACGACAAGCGCTATGTCGACCGTCTGAAATCCGCCCGCGCCAAGACCGGCCGGGATGACTGCATGGTGGCGGCGCATGGCGAGATCGGCGGCCGGCGGGCTGTCGTTCTGGTGCAGGATTTCGCCTTCATGGGGGGCTCGCTCGGCATGGCCGCAGGCGAAGCGTTCATTACCGCCGCCGAAACCGCCGTCGCGAAAAAGGCGGCGCTTGTGGTGGTGACGGCGTCTGGCGGCGCCCGCATGCAGGAAAGCTCGTTCGCGCTGATGCAGATGCCGCGCACCGTGCTGGCCATCCAGGACGTCAAGCAGGCAAGGCTGCCTTACATTGTCATCCTTTCCGACCCGACGTCCGGCGGCGTGCTGGCGTCGTATGCGATGCTGGGCGACGTCCACATGGCCGAGCCCGGCGCCCAACTGGCCTTTACCGGTCCCCGGGTAATCGAGCAGACCATTCGGGAGAAACTGCCGGAAGGGTTTCAGCGGTCGGAATTCCTGCGCGAGCGGGGAATGGTGGACATTGTCGTCCACCGGCGCGACCTGACGTCCACCTTGGGCGCGGTGCTGGGCATGTTGATGGCGCCGGCCCGCACGCGGCGACCCAAGCCTGTCCCGGCCGAAGAGCTTGCGGCGGCGAAGTGACGGAATCGACCCGCCTTCAATCGGAATCGGTTGAAGGCGGTTGAGTTGATCGATTTCGGAATCCCAAGGCAACTCATACCAGCGGCGTCTGCGTCTGACGCTAAGTCGTCATCCCGGAAACGGCGAAGCCGTTATCCGGGACCCATTTTAAAGAGAACCCGACAGTTGATGAATGGGTCCCGGCTCTTCAGCGCTCCGCGCCTCCGGCCGGGATGACAAACCCGATTGACTGGCCGGCCCGAATGACAGGCCAGAGAATCATGGCGTCGGGCCGCTGCTATCAGGCCATGGGGGGCGGGCGCACTTGAGCGATCCGGCCCGGCTCGATGCGGTTCTGGAGCGCTTCCGTCGCTCGACCCGTGGCTCTCCTGCCTTCGGCCTTGGACCCATCCGCGCCGCGCTTTCCGGTCTGGGCGATCCGCAGGACCACATCGGTCCCGCCATTCACATCACCGGGACCAATGGCAAGGGCTCGACGGCGGCCTTCCTGCGGGCCATGGCCGAGGCGGCGGGCATGACGGTCCATGCTTTCACCTCGCCGCACCTGATGCGCGTCAACGAGCGTATCCGCGTTGCCGGCCGGCTGGTCGAGGACGAACCACTCAGCGACGCACTTGAGCGCATCGCCACGCTGGAAAAGAATCTCACCTATTTCGAGGCGCTGACCGCCGCCGCCTACGTGCTGTTCGCGGAGACGCCGGCCAGCCTGTCGATCATCGAGGTCGGGGCGGGCGGATCGACCGACGCCACCAACGTAATGAGCAGGCCAACCGCGACGGTCGTCACGCCCATAAGCCGGGACCATGAGGCGATGTTCGGGGTGACCGGCATCGCCGCGATCGCCCGCCTCAAGGCCGGGATTTTCCGGCCTGGCTCGCCCGCCATTCTGGCCGAACAGCCTCCGCTCGCGCTGGGCGTCCTGCTGGAGGAAGCGCGCAAGGCGGGTGCGCCGGTTCTTTCCGCCGGCCGCCAGTGGTCGGCGGGCTGGGATGGCGACGCCTTCGTGTTTTCCGGTTCGCGCCTCAAGGTGCGCAGCCCGTGGCTCAGCCTGCCGGGACGCCATCAGGCGTCCAATGCGGGTGCAGCGTGCGCAGCGGCCGAAGCCTGGGGCGAACCAAGGCTGACGGCGGAGATCATGGCGGCCGGCCTGCGCGCGGCGTCATGGCCAGCCCGATTGCAGAAGCTCCGCCTTGGACCCCTGACTTCGGACTACCGGGGAGCGATCTGGATCGACGCCGCGCACAATCCGGGCGGCGCACGCGCTCTGGCGGCGGCCATCATGGCTGAACGTCCAAAGCTGGGCGGTGTCCGCGTGGCGCTCATCGTCGCGATGCAGGCCTCGAAGGATCACCACGCCATGCTGGCTGAGCTCGCCAGCGTGATCGACGAGGTGATTGCCTGTCCGCTCCCCGACAGCGGCGGACAGGAGGGCGGTCCCGGCGCCGAGCCGGAGCTTGTGGCCGCCAGTGCGAACGCTCTTGGCGCGCCATCAAGGACGGCTGTGGACTTCAGGCACGCCCTGGAGCTGGCCAGGGAGGCTGGGGCGCACCGAATCTTTGTATGCGGCTCACTCTATCTTTGCGGAGCGGTGCTGGCGGCAAACGGGGAGCAGGTGGATTAGCGGCGCCTGCCTGTCCCCCTGAGCCTAAGCAAGCTTCGGCGCGGATTCCCGCAGCCACTCGGCCATGCGCGTCTTGCTCATGGCGCCCAGATGGGTCGCGGTCACCTTGCCGTCCTGGAAGATCATGAAGGTGGGCAGGCCGCGCACGCCAAAGCGGCCGGCCGTCATGGGGTTGTCGTCGATGTTGATCTTGAACACCGAGACGGTCTCGCCGAGGTCTTCGGCCAGCGATTCAAGGTGCGCCGAGACCTGTTTGCATGGGCCGCACCATTCCGCCCAGAAATCCACGATGACAGGCTTCGATGCGCCGAGCACGTCGCCGTCGAAACTTTCATCGGTCACGGATTTGACGGCCATGGTCGTGTCTCCTGAAGGTTTCCACTCGCTGCGCTCAAGGTAGGCGCGCTTCCGCTACAATCCAAGCCAGCCGACCCCGGATCAACTCAACGCTGCTTCAAGCGCCCTGTCGAGATCAACCGCCGGTATCTCCATGAGCCGCGGCCCGTCTGTCCAGACCAGCAGGCAGCGCACGGGTTTGCCGGGCCAGAGGTCTGCCAGCACCGCCCGGTAGGCAGCCATCTGCACGCGATAGGCCTCGGCGATGTCGGCGGGAGATGCGGGCGCAGGCCGGTCCGTCTTGAAATCGACCACGAGCACATCGTCCGTTGTAACGACGAGCCGGTCGATCCGGCCATTTACGATCTGGCCGCCCACGTCTCCGATAACCGGGACTTCGGCCCGGCCGCCGGGTCCGAAGACGATCGCGAAACGCTCATCGTCAAGAACGCGCATCGCCGCCCCCAGGATTTCGCGCCGTTCCGAGGCGGAAAGGTCCGGCTGCCGCGACAGGTGATCCCGGCCCGCCTTTCGCCGCCGCTTCGGCTCGACATCCGGCAAAGCCTGCAGGAGGACGTGGATCAGGCGGCCCCGCCGCAGGCGCGCGGCGCGTCCCGGCTCGAACGACACAAGCCCCGGGGGCTCGCCGTCCCCGAGAGCCGATGGCGAAAGCAGGCGTTCACGGACGGGCTCGGCCCGAACTGGCTGTCTCAGCCATCGCGGCAATGCGTGCGACACATCATCGAGGGCGCCTGCCCCGAGATGTGGCGCGGTCGCGCCAAGGCGCATGACGGTCCGGCCGCCTTCGTCGGCGACGAACGCCTGACCGCTCTCGACCAGCCGCGCCATGGCCGTCTCGCAGACCGCATACCAGGATGCACCGGACCGTCCGGGGGCGGTCTTGCCCATGAACGCGCCGCACACCACGAGGCGGTCCCGCGCTCGGGTAAGCGCCACATAGAGCAGCCGGCGATGCTCGTTCAGGGCGTGCGCGTCGGCCAGCTCCCGCAGACACGCAGTCAGCGGCGCATCCGTTGCCTTGGCGGCTGCCCAGATCGGCGCGCCCGTCTTGGTCAGAAACCAGCCCTCGCGGTGGGCGTTGGGCGCGGACGTCGTGTCGGGCAGGATGACAACCGGCGCTTCAAGTCCCTTTGCGCCATGCACGGTCATCACCCGCACTTCGTCCTGCGGGCCGGAGAGTTCACGCTTCAGCTCGCCGCCATGCCGCTCGATGGCAGCCAGAAACAGTTCGAGGCTGGGAGGCGTGTCGGCGTCGAAGCGCGCGGCCCGGTCGATCAGCGCCGTCACCGGTTCTCGCGCGGGTCCGCCAAAGCGCGAGAGAATGAGATCCCAGCCGGACCGTCCGAGGCCATGGCCTCGCTCCAGCGCGTCGCTGAGAAATTCGAACGGCGCGGCGTGCCGCCGGGCGGAGACATCGCGCAGAAACGTCCGCACCCTCGCGTGATGTGGATCATCCGATACCTCCAGCCGCCGCCAGAGCGTCTCGCCCGGGGCGCGCCCATTGGCGAGCGGGAAAAGTCCGCCATCATCGTCGAGACCGCCGAACGGTCCTTTCAGGATTTCCGCCAGCGTCAGATCATCGTCCGGACAGAGGGCGAAGCGCACGAGGTTCAGGAGGTCCTGAACCGGCAGGCTTTCGAGGAGCTGGAGGCGGTCGGCGCCCGCGACCGGCAGGTTGGCGCGTTTCAGCGCCTGGAGCAGGGCGTCGAACAACCCGCCTGTGCGGCCCTTCACCAGGATCAGGAAATCACCCGGACGCGCGGGACGCTGAACGTCGCCATGCCAGACGGCTGACCCATCGTCGATTTCGCGCTTGATGAACTCTGCGACCGAGCGCGCGAGCCTCTGCTTGGCGGAGGCGGCCTTCTCCTGGCCGATCGGCGCATCCCAGGGTTCGGCCGGCTCGACCTCCGGTCTGGGTTCAATTGGCCACAGCTCGACACTGCCGGGCTGATGGCGCCGGTGCGCCGTGTGGCGCAGCAGGTCGGCGGCGGCCGGCGGATTGGCGGTAAAAGTCGCATCGCTCACAAGAGCCAGGGTGTCGAACGCCGCATCGACGAATGCCAGAACCTCCGGCGTCGATCGGAATGACATGGCGAGGTTGGGCAGCTCCGCCTCAACGTTCGCCTCGCGCGTGCGCTGCTCGAACGCCTGCGTCTGGCTGAGGAAGTGTTCGGGATCCGCGCCCTGAAACGAATAGATTGACTGCTTGTGATCGCCGACCACGAACAGGGTCCGCGCGAGCCGGCGTTCCGCACTGGACCCGGAGAAGAAATCCCGCGTCAGCGTATCCACGATGCCCCATTGCGCAAGACTGGTGTCCTGCGCCTCGTCGAGCAGGATGTGCGACAGTCCGCCGTCGAGCTTCCACAACACCCATTCGGCCGCCGACCCCTGATTCAGCAACCGGCCTACCGTCTCGATGAGGTCCTCGAAATCGAGGCTGGCTCGCGCTCGTTTGCGGCGGGCGTAGTCGCTGAAGACGACATGCGCGAGACGCAGAAGCGCGGCCGACCGGTCGAATGTCCGGCGCGCGTTCAGGGCGGACCGCAGCTGGATGAGACGAAGGGTTTCCGATCCTTGCGGAACCTCGACGTCGAAGAGATCGGCAACCGCTGGATGGCGATCCCGCACGCCGTTCGTGAAGACCCTTCCGCGTGACTTGAGCGCGCCTGTCGCAGCGAAGACAACGCCGATATAGCCGTCGAGCCGCTCGTCGGGCGGGGCGTCCGACAGGGCGAAGCCTATGCAATCGGCCTGCGCCCGATCCTGCGCCGAGCCGGTCCTGAAGCCCGCAACCGCCGCCGACAGCCGCTCGCGCGGCAGGTCACGATTCATGGCGTTGGAGATCAGGGTGTCGATGCGGTCGTGGCCCGCGCCGATCTCCAGGCGCAGCGCCTCGACCGCTGGCTCGACGCCTCCGGCGCCGGCGATGAAAGCGCGCACCTCCTCGCGGCGGGCATGAAGCGAGCGCAGCACGGCGAGGCCTTTCGCGCCACCGGCCTCCGCCGCAATGCGCGCCGCCTCCACCAGGGTCTGCTCGCGGCGACCGAGACGGGCGCCGAGGGCTTCGAACGCTGCGTCCCAGAGCGCCGATGCATCCTCGTCATCGAGTTCGCCGAAGCCGGGCGGGACACCGGCCTCCAGCGGGAAGCGCCGCAGGAGACGCGCGCAGAAGGCGTGAATGGTCTCGATGCGCAGCCCGCCGGGCGTTTCGAGAGCCTGTGCGAACAGCTCGCGGGCGCGGCCGATCTCCTCTGGCGTGTAGGCGTGTCCTCTCCGTCCTTCGAGCGCTCCCAGTTCGGACTGAAGCCGGGCGGCGTCCATCACGCACCAGGCGCCGAGGCGCTGGAACAGCCGGGTCTGCATCTCGCTGGCGGCGGCCTTGGTGTAGGTGACGCAAAGAATTTCGTCGGGCTTCGCGCCGGGAAGCAGCAGCAGGCGGGCGACACGGTCGATGAGGACCTTGGTCTTGCCCGATCCCGCATTCGCGGCGACGAATGCGGAGGATTGCGGCAGGGCCGCCTTGCCCTGGCCGGCCATCGCCTCGGCGTATTCCGGCCACTCCTCGACGGTCTGCGGTGCGGCGTCGCCGGTCATTCCTCGCCCTCATCGACGGTCCATTCGGCGCGACGCGCGAGGCGGTCAAAATCGGCGACCGACCAGGCGAACTCCGCACGGGGCTTCGACAAATAGGCGGTTTCCTCGCAGGCATAGGAGGCGATCAGCCGTTTCAGCCCGCCGAGCGCCGCCTCGGCGACGTCCGCTGCGGATTTCTCCAAGGGCAGCGGTTGACCGTTCTTTTCCTTCGCGGTCTCGGCGCTCTGGGAAAACCGGAAGTAGATGAGCTGCGATGTCAGCGCCGGCGCCAGCGCGCCAAAGCCTGAGCGCGCAGCGATCGCGGCTTCGAGGGCCAGTTGCGGCTCCAGCCCGCACTCCACCTGCTTTGCTCTTTTGGGTTCTCCCGTCTTGAAATCTATGATCGCAAGCGTGCCGTCGGTCAGAAGCTCGATGCGGTCAGCAGTCGCCGACAGGGTCACCTCTCCGGCTGACGAGGGAAAGACGATTCCGGCGGTCTCTTCGGAAACAACCTGCACGACACTCGGTGCGCGTGCGTCGAGCCAGCGCAGGTAGGAGCGGGCGGCGCGCAGCCACAGCGGTTTCTCGAACTCGATCAGCTCGCTGGACACGCCGGATGCGACGAGGTTGTCGGCGATCATGTCTTCCAGCGACAGGCCGGCGCCCTTCTGGAAGGCGTCGATCGCATCGTGGACTGCTGTTCCCCGCTCCAGAGCGTTGACGTCGTCGCCGACGCGCCGCAGCGGCTTGAGGCGCAGGATGCGCCGGGCATAGTCGGCGTAGGGATCGCGGATCAGCGTCACGGTCCGGCTGGGGGAAAATGCGTTGAGGGCGCGCCGGTCGGCTGGCGGCCTCGGCGCGGGAGGCTTGACGGAGGCGACAGCGTCCACATGGCGCAGGGAGCGCGCCCAGACCACGGGATCGGCGCCGGCTTGAGGTTGCAGCGCCGCCTCGGCGGCCTGCGTGCTGCCAAGTCCCCCCGCTGAAAGGGTGCGCAGGCGCCAGACCCATCGCGAGGCGACGGCCGGCTTGTCGTCGACGCGCCTCGCCCGCAACAGCACCACATCCGGAGCGTTGGCCATCTGCGCGAAGTCATGCGCCGACAGGCCGATCCGTTCATCGGGATCGGGCAGGCCGATTCGTCGGCGCAGGCCGCGATTGAGAAACCCGTCGACCGGCGCCGCCTTTGGCCAGGCGCCTTCGTTCAGTCCTGCCAGGATCATGCGGTCCCGGCGCTGCAGGCGCGCTTCGAGCGGCCCCCAGATGGCGATGCGCGGATGCTCGCTTGTTTCAGGCGCCGCGATCATGCGCTGGGCGACGGCGCGCGCGAAGTCGCTCCAGAGCGCCCCCTCGACGCCGCCCATCTCGCCGCACAACTCTCCCAGTTGCTCGATGAACTGGATGGCCATCGCGCCATGCCGGCCGCTCCAGATCCGCCCGCCGGTGGGGTCGGATGGCGAAGCCGCGAGGCTCATGGCGAGTTTGGCGCAGGCCTCGCTCGCGACCGTCCCGTCGATCGTTTCAGACCCCAGGACGCTGGCGAAGGGATGGAGTGTCGCCCCGAGCTGCCGGACAAGGTCGGCGCCTTCTTTCTGCGGGGCAGCGGCGTATTTTCCGCCGCGTGGATGTTCGAGCCGGTGGGCGAGCGCTTCCAGCGTGCGGTCCAGTCTCGGCCCACGCAAGGCCGCGATCTCGAGTGCGCTTGTCGTGCGGATCAGATCGTCACGCGACTGGCGCAGGCTTGTGAATTCGTGCTTCAGCATGGCGAGCAGAAGGACCGGGTCCGCCGGGTCGCGCGCCCAGCGCATGACCAGCAGCAGAAAACTGCCGATGTGCGTCCGGTGGAAAGGAGTCCCGGACGAGGGAGCAATCTCGACCCCCCAGCGCCGGAGAATTGCGGCGACGCGCCGTCCGACGGCGGCTTCCGGCGTCACCAGGGCCGCAGTCCCGGTTTCGCTCTCCAGCGTTTCGCGCAGCAGCAGCGCGGCGACCAGGGCTTCCTCGCTTTCGTCCTCCGCCTCGATGAGGCGCAAGCCCGACAGGCCGGACGTGACCAGGTCGTGCGCGGACCCCGGATGCGCGAGGTGTGCGAGCCGCTGGTTCCACCCCTTGGTGGATTCGGCCGGCGCCAGCGCTTCGTTGATGAGGCGCCGGCGGGATCGCTCGCTGAGGCTTTCGTCCCGTGTGGGCCATCCGCCCACGTCGGTCGGCTGGACGTCGAGAGCGTCCAGCGTCGCCTTGATCGTGAATTGCGGATGGCTCGGCGCACGACCGACAGCTTCCCATCCCTCGCCGTCGAGATCGGGATCGAGTCCCGGCAACACGATGACGCCCCTGGGCAAGCACAGGACGCCCGCCATCAGGATGCGCGTCGCGGTCGCCGCGCCCGTCGATCCCGCGATGATGACCGGATGGCCTGGCGGGTTCCTGACCCACCGCGCCGCCATCGCCTCGGCTGCCTGTCGCCGCCGCGTCAGTTCGTCGGTCGCACCCCGTTCCGCGAGATAGGCGGGCCAGGCCTGCCCCACGATTTCCAGAAAACTGGCGGAGATGCGCCAGTGCTCGGCGAGATCGGCTGAAAGAGACAGGTCGCGCAGCCCATCCCAGTCGACGCCGTCGCCGATCGCCGCCTGGTCAAGCAGGCCGGCCAGTTCGTCAGCTGCTGCGAGCGCGGAGGAGGGGGGCAGGTCAGGCTCGTGCTGGGCGCGCCGCCAGGCCTGGATCAGTCGCGCCAGGGCGCCTCTTCGCCTTGCCGCTGGAATGGATGGTTTTAGGTCCAGGGCGTCCACGCCGAAGGCGTCGGCGGCGTCTCCCTCGTCGAGGTCGCCGAGGGCGCGAATCGTCGGTGCGATCAGCGATCCCGCCAGCCCGCGGTGGAGCGCAAGCGCCAGTTCCCGCGCGGCCCGCCGGTTGGGCGTGAAGATCAGCACGTCCGCGAGCGCATCCGGCCTGTCACGCGCGCCGGACGCCTCGATCAGACCCGAAGCCAGCTCGTCGAGGAAGGACGTGGAGGGCGGCAGCGAGTACAGCCTCGATCCGCCGGCCGCGAAAATGTCGGCGCCGCGCGTCAGCTTGCCGGCCCCATCGTCCCCAGTCGGGCGTCCGCTTCGTCGCGCCCGGCGGGGTCTCCGACATGCATCCAGAACGGCGCCATCACCGTGCCGAACAGCCGTCCCGCGCGGCCGAAGGCGCTCCAGTAGACGTTCGCCGAGAATGGCTCGGCCTTGTAGCCGCGCAGCCTGTCCGCGCGTGTGATATAGGTCCCCGCATAGACATAGGGCGCGCGGTCGCGCTCTGCGCGACGCTCCAGCTTTCCGTCCGGCAGGAGATAGAAATCGCCGGGCCCGCGAAATCCCAGCGTCGCGCCCATGTCCGCGAGCAGCAGCAGCGCATCCATGTCCCCGGCGTCGTATTCTTCAGCCATGCGCAGGAAGGTGTCGTCGCCCGGCGTCGCCCATGTGACATCGGTGTTGATGGCGAAGAACGGCTCCTCGCCCAGCAGGGGCAACGCCTTGATGACGCCGCCGCCCGTCTCGAGCAATTCGCCGCGCTCGTCCGAGAAAGTGATCTCGATGTCCGTCCGCTTCGCCAGATGGGCCTCCATCTGGTCGGCGAAATGGTGAACGTTGACGATCGCGCGCGTGACGCCCTGGATGACCAGCTTGTCTAGAACACGATCAATCAGCGTGCGTCCCCCCACCGTGACAAGTGGCTTGGGCAGGGCGTCGGTCAGGGGCTTCATCCTTGTGCCAAGGCCCGCAGAGAGAAGCATCGCCGTGGTGATCCTCGTCATGCGGCGGCCAGCAGGTGCGGGGCGGTGGCGTTGACGAAATCGGCTGTTTGCGACAGTGCCGGGTGGCTCAGCGTTTCCGCGAGCAGGCCGCGCAGCCTGGGCTGGAATGTGTCGTAGCGCGGCTTGCCGTCCCGTACCACGAGACGCGCGAAGATGCCCATGATCCGCATGATGTTCATCGCGCCGAGCACCGACATGCGCCTGTCGAATTCGGTGCGCATTCCTCCCGTGCCGTCGAGATAGGCCCGGATGGCGGAGGCGCGCGCCGCCGGCGTCACGTCGCGGCGGGCGTCGTGCAGCAGCATCGACATGTCCCACTCGCCCCAGCCGAGCACGGCGTCCTGAAAATCCAGCAGGCCGACCCGCCGGACGCCGTCCCGGCCAGGCAGCCAGATGAGGTTCTCGGCATGGGTGTCGCGCAGGATGAGCGCGCGGGGAAAGTCCTCGGCCATGGCGATCAGGTTCTCGCGCACGCCCTCCCATCGCAGCCGTCCGGAATCCGTTATCCGCATATCGACGTCGCGCCGGGGCATCCATTCGACGAAGAGATCGACATTGGCGCTGAGCGCGAGGTGGTCATAGGTCAGCACCGGCCATTCCCCGCCTGGATAGGGCAGGGTGAACGGCGCCGGCGCGCGGTGCGCGGCGGCCAAAACCTCTCCGGCGGCCGCATAGAGCGTGGTTTCATTCTCGCCGCGTTCCAGCACGCGGGCGAACAGGTCGTCGCCAAGGTCTTCCAGCAGGGCGAGGCCGCGTGGAATGTCGAGGTCGCGGATGCCCGGGGACGACAGGCCCCGTCGGGACAGATGCCCGCCCACCGCCGCAAACGCCTCGACTCGCGATGCAGCGAGGCGCGAGATCGCGTTCCAGCCCATGGCCAGCCGCGCCTCGTCGTCGGCGCCCGGCGGGCAGGGAGGGCTTTCCAGCCGGGGAGCGTCCATCAGCATCGCCGTCTCGCCCCTGCGCCGCAGCCTTTCATAGCGCCGTGTCGATGCATCGGCGTTGAGGGGCGTGCGCGTCGCGCCTTCCCAGCCGGCGCGGGCCAGGAATTCGACGATCTCGCTGTCGCGGAGATTACCGCCAATCGCCATCGATGCGTCCACTCCAGTCGCCATGGTCCACGAGCCGCGCGATTCGCCCGTCGCCGCAGAAGGATAGCTGAACTTCAAGGCGCGTCAGCGGCAGACTCGTCCCCAGTCTCTCCGGCCATTCGATCAGCGCAAGCCCATCCACAGCTTCTTCCAGCCCCAGCTCCCGCGCCTCGCCGGCGCGTTCAAGACGGTAGAGATCGAAATGCCAGACGGTCACAGGTTCGAGCGCATAAGTCTGGACAAGGGTGAAGGTCGGGCTTGGAACCTCGATCTCCGCCCCTGCAAGCGTGCGGATCAGCGACCGGGCAAGCGTTGTCTTGCCTGCGCCAAGCTCCCCCTCAAGGGCTATGACGTCGCCGGGGCGGCATGCCGCCGCCAGCTTGCCGGCAAGGTCCGACGTCGCCGCCTCGTCGCGCAGCCGGACTGTCAGAATGGGTTTTCCCATGCCGCTGGTTTGCCGACCTGCGCCGGGCGTGGCAATGGCTGTTTCCAGAGACTCCGGAGTGGAAGCCGCAATGGGCGCCAAACCTTCACACGTCGCGATCATCGGGGCGGGTCAGGCCGGCGGACAGACGGCCTATTCCCTCCGGCTGGCGGGCTATGACGGCGCCATCACCCTCATCGGCGACGAAGAGGCGCCGCCCTACCAGCGACCGCCCCTTTCGAAGGGCTATCTGAAGGGAGAGGTCGAGGCCGAGCGTCTCTATCTGAAACCTATCGAATACTATTCCGAACACGCCGTCGATCTGGTTTCCGGCGCGGCGGTCGCCGGGATCGACGCAGACCGCAAGCGTCTCGAACTCTCGTCCGGTTCCTGGATTTCATGGGATGCCCTGGTGATTGCCACGGGCGCCCGTCCCCGGCGGCTCACGCTCCCGGGCGCCGACCTTGCGGGCGTTCTCGAACTGCGCACGATCGTAGATGTCGATCGGCTGCGTTCCCTTCTGAAACCCGGCGCCCGGCTGGTGGTGGTGGGTGCGGGCTTTATCGGCCTGGAGGCGGCGGCCGTCGGCGTGCAGCTGGACGTCGCCGTCACCATTATCGAGGCCATGCCTCAGGTGCTGGGACGTGTCGCGGGACCCGAAATCTCGGCCTTCTATGCCGGCGTCCATGCCGGGGCCGGCGTCGATATCCGCCTGGGCGCCCGGCTCGACGGGTTCGAGGGACAGACCCACGTGTCCGGGGCGCGCCTCGCCACGGGGGAAGTCATTCCCTGCGATGTCGCCCTTGTCGGGGTGGGCGTTCTTCCCAACCTCGAACTCGCCCGCAATGCGGGCCTCCTGTGCGGCAATGGCGTCGTGGTCGACCGGAACGGCCGCACCAGTCATCCGGACGTCTACGCCGCCGGCGACGTCGCTTGGAGGCCTCTGCCGCACTATGGCCGGGAAGGACGTCTTGAGTCCGTCCACAACGCCATCGAGGGCGGAAAGATCGCTGCTTCCGCCATCATTGGCGCCCCCCATCCGATCGACGACGTTCCGTGGTTCTGGTCGGACCAGTTCGATCTCAAGCTCCAGACCGCCGGTCTTGGCGCGGGCGCCGACGAACGCGTCGTGCGGGGGACGCCCGGGCAGCGAAGCTTTGCCGTATTCTATCTCAGGGAGGGTCGCGTCCTCGCCGTCGATGCGGTAAACGCCGCTCCGGAATACCTGGTCGGGAAAAAGCTGGTTGCGGCGTCAGCGCGGGTTGCGCCAGCCGAACTGGCCGATAAATCCTTGTCCATGAAGGATATCGCAGCCCGTGCGCTGGAGCCTGATGCGATCGACCTGAATCGGGTCGATCGTTGAATCAGTCTCTGATTTGATGGAACTAGAGCAACTTTCTTCGGTCGATCCGGATCGACCGAAGGATGCTCTAGCCCGAACGAGTTCGTCGAAGGAGCTTTCCCACCCATGCCGAAGATCACCTACACCGACGCGTCCGGCAAGGAACGCACCGTCGAGGGCAAGACCGGCATGACGGTGATGGAGACCGCGATCAAGCACAACGTGCCCGGCATCGACGCCGATTGCGGCGGCGCCTGCGCCTGCGCAACCTGTCATGTCTATGTCGATGCGGCTTTCACCGACAAGGTTGGCAAACCCTCCGCCATGGAACAGTCCATGCTGGATTTCGCCGAGAACGTGAAGGAAAACTCGCGCCTGTCGTGCCAGATCAAGATCCGTGACGAACTGGACGGGCTGAGGGTCACGACCCCGGAAAGCCAGCACTGATTTCTCTCTCCGCCCTGCAAGGGCAGGGCTATCGGCTATGAGCGCGAAGCATTCAGCGAAGTCATTCTCGGGCAAGCGAAGCGCGACCCGGGGATCTTTCCTTGCGTGCAGTCATTCTCGGGCAAGCGAGGCGCGACCCGAGAACCTTTTCTCGCCTGCCACAACTGGACCTGCCAACAACCGGAAATCGCGCGACGAAGAAAGGCTCTCGGGTCAGGGCCGGGGACCACTCCACCGCATAGGCGATAGCCCTCCGGGAAGAACGACAAGGCCGGGATGCGGCCCGCCGTCGTTCATATTCCCTACTTCGCCGCCGCCTCGCGGATCGCGGCAAACAGCGCGGCCTTGGCCTCGCTCTGCTTTCGGTCGCTGGCCCGGGGCATGGCGGAATTCAGCGCGATTACCAGTCCGTCCTCCGGAAAGACCGCGATGCCCTGACCGAATATGCCGATTGCTTCGTAATTGGGCGCCTCGCGCGACCACCAGAAATAGCCATAGCTCGCCCCCCTCGCGCTCGCTTCGGGCGAGAGCCGGTTGGTCGTCGCCTCGTCCGTCCAGCCGGCCGGAACCACCTGACGGTCGCCGATCTTTCCGCCCCCCAGCATGAACAGGCCGATGCGGCCATAATCGCGCAGGGTCATGCTCATGCAGCACCCGCCGCGCTCATGACCGGCCTGGTCGACCATCCAGATCGCGTCCCGCTCCATGCCGAACGGCGCCCAGATTTTCTCGGAGGCGTATTGCGAGATGCTTTTGCCGGCCAGCGCCCGCGACAGCACGATGCCGGCAAGATCGGTCTCGCCGGTCTTGTACACGAACTTCGACCCCGGCTCTGCTTCGCTCGGCAGCTTCGCCATGTAGGCCACAAGCGGGTTGGTCTTGCCGTCATAGGCCCCGGCCCCGGCGCGCGAGACGTCCGACCTCGGATCGGTGTAGTCCTCGTTCCACTTCACCCCGGACGACATGGTCAGCAGGTCCCGGATGTTGACGCCGTCATAACCGCTGCCCTTCAGCTCCGGAATGTACATGGTGACGGGATCGCCAAGGCCGTTGATCCAGCGGTCCTTGATGGCGGCGCCGATCAGCGTCGCCGTCATCGACTTCGCGACCGAGAACGATGTCCAGCGGTCCTCCGGCTTGCGCCCTTCCCCGTACTTCTCAAGGACGATCTCGCCGTCCTTGATGGCGATGAGACCCGTGACCTTGTGGTCCTTCATGAACCGCTCGACGCTGCGTCCAGCGATGACAGGGTCGATCTGTGTCGCCGCCATCGGCAGGGGAGAGACCGCCTCGCCCTTGGCGATCGTCCTCACTTCGTAGACGTCCTCGATCGCCTTGTAGCGGTCGAGCTGCTGCTGCGGCGTCCATCGCAGGATGGAACTGACAGGCGGCTTGCCGACGGCCTTCTGGGCCAGCGCTGGCGCGGTCAGCGCCGCCCCGACGCCGAAAAGGGCTGCGCCGAAAAGGGCTGCGCCAGAAAGGGCCGCGCCGGATCGCCCGGTCTTTCGGTTCATCACCATGCCTCCCTTGGGGGTTTGCCCATCTTCCCGCCGGATCGGCGCCGGCGTCAAGGAAGCGGGCGTCGACAGGCCGGATGCGTCCTAGGGCGCTGGGGCGTCGCTACGGCCGGTCGCTCAAGCCGCTGCGACGGCTCCCGGCCCAAGCTCCAGCTCGGCGCGGAGCGCCTTGGGCGAGGCTGTCTCCGGCAGGAAACACATGACGGCGGCGCCGGCGCCGGGCGCTGACTTCATCGCCACCCAACCGCCATGCAGCTCGACGAAGGACCGCACCAGCGCCAGCCCGAGGCCCGCGCCGCGATTGTCGCTTGAGGTGAAGCTGTCGAATGCGCTCGCCTGGCGCTCCTGCGAGATGCCCTTGCCATTGTCGGTCACAGAAAGCTGCACGACGCCGTCGACCTTCCTGGCCTCGACCTTGACGTGCCCGCCCGGGCCCGTGAAGCGCAGCGCGTTGGTGAGGAGGTTGAACAGGATCTGCTTGATGCGGCGTTCGTCGGCATGGATCGTTCCGACGCGGGCGTCGCACAGGATCTCCACCCGCACCTTGGTGTTGGCGGCGGTCGAGACGACGAGATCGACCGACTCCTCGATGGTCTTGCGCAGCGAAACGTCGGAGAGGTCGAGCTCCATGCGTCCCGCCTCGATCATGGCGAGATCAAGAATGTTGCCAATCAGCTTCGAGAGATGATCGGACGCCGACAGGATCGCGATCACCTGCTCGCGCTGCTTGTCGGTGAGGGCGCCGGGCCGGCCGCTTTCCAGCAATTCCGCATAGCCCAGTATGGTCGTGAGCGGCGAGCGCAGCTGGTAGGACACGTTCTGCACGAACTCGGTCTTGAGCCGGTCGGCCGCCTGGAACGCCTCCGCCCTGTCCTTCAGCGCGGCCTCCACCTTGCGGTCGGCCGTCACGTCCATGAAGGCGATCAGCGTCGCGCCATTGGGCAGCGGCTGGGTGATCCAGGTCAGCGTGCGGTCGCTGGATGTCCGCATCACGCCCTGATCCTGCTGGCGGTATTCCGGCGAGGGATTGGTGACGCGGCTCTTGATATTGGCCCACACATTGCGGTCGTGGAACAGGCGCGAGCAGGCGTCCACCACCACGTCGAAATCCGGACTGTCGGCGAGCTTGCCTTCGAGGCCCCAGAGCGTCGCGAAGGCCTCGTTGTGCAGCCTCAGGCGCCCTGCCGCGTCGAACACCACGACGGCTTCCCGCAGATGGTCCAGCGTCGCCTTCTGGACGTTGATCAGCGCGTTGTATTCGGTCCGCAGCGCCAGCTCGTCGGTCAGATCCTTGAAGATCATCAGCAGGCCGCCGAGCGGATGGCGCTGGCGGGTGACCTTGACGATGCGGCCGTCGGGAATGTTCCAGAGGTCTTCGAGCACCTCGTTCTTCTCGCCCTGGTAATAGGCCAGCTCTCCGGAGCGCCACCGGGCGTAGTCTGGCCGCGCGGGCAGCTTGCGGCGCTCGCGCAGGCGGTCCAGCAGCGAGCCGTGGTCAGGCTTCTCCAGCAGGTAGGCGGGGTCCAGCCCCCACATCTCGGCGAAGGCCCGGTTGTTGAAGATCAGCTTGCGGTCGGCCCCGAAGATGGCGACCGAATCGGCGACATGGTTGAGGGTCTCGTCATGCGCCTTGACGTGCTTGTCGAGCGTCTCGCGCGCGTTTTCCTGGTCGGTGATGTCGAACGCCATCCCGCCAATCCCGCCCGAAAGCGGAAACATCTTGACCCGCATGGCCCGGCGCTCGCCAGCTGCCACGACATGCCGTGTATCGTCCGTCTCGGCATTGCCCTGCACGGTCTTCTGGGCCTGCGCCGTCACCTGCTGGTCGAGCATGATCTGGCGGTCGAGCACCTGGTCCATCGTGCTGGCGCCGACGGCCTTGAGGTAGGCTGTGTTGACCCATTGCAGCTTTCCCGCGCCGGACATCCGCCAGGCCGGGAAAGGCGCCCGTCCCAGCATTTCCAGAAACGCCATGGGATCGCGGGCCACCGCCGCCCGGGCTTCCTCGAAGCGCGCGCGGGCGCCGGATTCCTCGAGGCCCTTGATCGTCGTGTCGGTGACCCAGAGAACGGCGCGCGCGCCGGCCGTGCGGCCGTCCGCCTCAAGAAACCGCCCCGAGGGTCCGATGATGGTGAGCGAGAAGGGAGCTCCCTCGGCGCGGAGCTGTTTCAGGCGCTCGCGCAGGGTCGTGTCCTGGCCCGCCCCGTCGCGGGCTTCGAGGTCGGCGAGACCTTCGAGAATGCGCGCTGCGGGATTGTCGGACGAGGCGTCGTCGGTGAACCGCAACAGGCCCATGAGCGCCACCGGCGACCCATAGAGGTTGGGGGCGGCCCAGTCGCTGGGGGCAAGCGCGGATTTCTGCGTCGCGGCGTTCCGGGGCTCGGCGTCTTCCCAGACCATGATGACGCCAGGATGGGCGCCGAACACGCTCTCGGCGCGGGCCAGTTTCTCCCGCATCGCCTGGGTTTCCTCGCGGTATTTCCGCGAGGCGCCGCGCGCGCCGTCCGAAATCCGGAGCGCCCACAACAGCGCCGCCAGCCCGAAAGCGGCGGCCCCGGTGATCAAAATGATCAGCGGCTGGGTCATTTGTCCGTCCATACGCGCGCCTCGTCCCTGGCCGCCTTCGGCCGAATCGCAACGCCCCTTTGAACTTCCCACACAAGGGAAGCCGCCAGTTAACCAAATGGAAGCAAGTCGGTTAACGGTTGGTTAAGCGCCTGTAGCAACTGGGCAAAATCTGCCGGCCAACACACAAGGTTTACGGCGTTTAATGAGATTGTTGTTAATACGAGTAATATCTATTAATGCGGGGAATGGAACGGCTCGCGCCGCGCCAGCCAGACCGTGGCCCCGCCACATGTCGCGTCCCGCACCACATGCTCCAGCACATCAAAGCCGGCACGCGCCAGAAGCGACCGGTATTCTTCCGCTGAAAGGCTGGCGTGATAGAGCGCCTCGCCCTCGAACTCCCCGATCGCCTCGCCATGTTCCGGACCGCTGGTGAACATCAGCGATCCGCCGGGCCGCACATGCGCGGCGAACACCGCAAACATCGCGCGCTGGTCGTCCCCGGCGAGATGGAAGAAACTGTTCCACGCGAGCAAGCCATCGAACCGCCGGCCAAGATCGAGCCCGCGCATGTCGGCGACGATCCAGTCCCCGCCCGTAAACCGCGCCCGCGATTTCGCGATCAGCGTCGGCGAGGAATCCACCCCCGTTACCGATGCGCCTGCCTCGACCAGATACCGCGTCACTGGCGCCCCACTGCCGCAGCCAAGATCCAGCAGCGTCGGATGCGCCGGCAGCGTCGCCAGAAAACGATCGAGCCACGGCGCCTCAAACGGCTGGTCGTCCGTCGGCCCACGCAGCCTGTCCCATGCCTCGGCGTGGCGCTCGTAGAGGGCAATGATGTCGCAAGCGCTCGCGTGGGGCTGCTCCGTCACGGCGTCAAACTTCCTGGTTGTACGCCCCGACTTCCCTGAACTTCGCGAGGCGCGGCTTCACCTCGTTGCGGAACAGGGCGCGCATGTCCTCCTCCGACGCCATGCTCTCAACCACGACGACCATTTCCGGCTTGTTGGAGGACGCGCGCACCAGCACCCATGAGCCGTCCTCCAGCGTCACGCGCGCGCCATTCACGGTGTTCACGTCGATCACCTTGCGGCCAAGGATCGAGCCGCCGCCCTTTGCCAGGGCCTGATAGTCCCGGGTCACCTGATCGACGACGCCGTATTTTACTTCGTCGTCGGCATGGGGCGACATCGTCATCGACGTCCAGGCGTCGCCCAGGTCGGTCTTGAGGTCCGAGAGCGAGCGCCCCGGATTGCGGTCCAGCATCTGCAGCACGGCCGCCGCCGCCACGAGCCCGTCATCGTATCCAAGGCCATAGGGCTTGCGGAAGAAGAAGTGTCCGGACTTCTCGAAACCGGCCAGCGCGTCGAGCTCGTTTGTGCGCCGCTTGATGTAGGAGTGGCCGGTCTTGAAGTAATCGACCGTCGCGCCGTTCGCCTTCAATACGGGATCGGTCTTGTAGAGGCCGGTGGATTTCACATCGACGACGAAGGTCGCGTTCCTGTGCAGCCTGCTGAGATCGCGTGCAAGCAAGAGCCCGATCTTGTCGGCGAAGATTTCTTCTCCCTTGTCATCGACCACGCCGCAGCGGTCGCCATCTCCGTCGAAGCCGACGCAGAGGTCCGCGCCATGCTCGCGCACCGCCGCCGACATCGAGTGCAGCATCTCGATGTCCTCGGGATTGGGATTGTATTTCGGGAAGGTGTAGTCGAGATCGCAATCCATCTCGATCACCTCGGCGCCCATCATGCGCAACGCGTCGGGCGCGAAGGCGCCGGCCGCGCCATTGCCGCACGCCGCAATCACCTTGATCCGGCGCGACAGCTTCACGTCCCTGGCGACAGCCTCGATGTATCTTTCCCGCATGCTGTCGACGCGGATCAGCCGGCCGCCCGGTCGCGGGTCGAACGCGCCGCTCAGCACGATCTCCTTGAGCCGGCCCATCTCCTCCGGGCCGAAGGTGAGCGGCTTGTTGGCCCCCATCTTGACGCCGGTCCAGCCATTCTCGTTGTGACTTGCCGTCACCATGGCGACGCACGGCACGTCGAGGGCGAACTGCGCATAATAGGCGACCGGCGACAGCGCGAGGCCAATGTCCTGGACCTCCATGCCCGCCTCGATCAGTCCAAGCGTCAGGGCCTGCTTGATCGACAGCGAATAGGACCGGTAGTCATGGCCCGTGACGATCCGGGGGGCGACGCCCATCCGTCCGATCAGCGTACCGAGGCCAAGGCCCAGCGCCTGCACGCCCAGAAAATTGAGTTCCGGCGCCTTGGGATATTGCGGCCCGCCAAACCACCAGCGGGCGTCATACTCGCGAAACCCTGTCGGCTTCACCAGCGGTATGACTTCGAAATCATAGGTGTTGGCGGCGAGGTCGGCGCGCGGCGTTTTCATCAGCTTGATCCCGGCTCGGCTCAGAATGACGCCGGGTTAGCCTCCGGCCCCGCGATGCGCAATGCCTCCTGGCTAGATCGTCATCTGGCTGCCCAGTTCGACAACCCGCGAGGTCGGGATGCGGAAGAATTCCGTGGCGTTGGTCGCGTTGCGGCTGAGGAAGATGAACAGGTGATCCTGCCAGATCGGCATGCCGATCTTGCCGTCCGCCAGGAAGGTCCGCCGGCTGAGGAAAAACGACGTCGACATGATGTCGAAGGACAGCCCCTGCTTGCGGGCAAGCGACAGGGCGCGTGAAATGTTGGGCGTTTCCATATAGCCGAACGACAGGAAAAGGCGCTTCATCCCGCCCTTGAGATCCGAGATTTCCACCTTGTCCTCGTCCGGAACATAGGGGCGTTCCGCCACCCGGACGGTCAGGATGATGTTGCGTTCGTGCAGCACCTTGTTGTGCTTGATGTTATGGAGCAGGGCGCTTGGCGCCGAAGCGGGATCGGCCGTGAGAAAAACCGCGGTGCCCTTGACGACGTGCGGCGGGGACGCCGCGAGGCCATCGAGTACCTGGTCGAGAGAAGGGCCGCCGCGCGTGCGGTCGGCAAGAATCCGGGTCCCGCGCGCCCACGTCCACATCAGGAGCACGAACGTCGCCGCGATTAGCAGCGGCACATAACCGCCGGACGGGACTTTCAGGAGATTGGAGGCGAGGAAGACGCCCTCGATCAGCAGGAAAGGTCCGACGATCGCCACCGTCGTGAAGAGGCTGCGCTTCCAGATGCGCCTGACCGCAATGAATGCGAACAGGGTTGATGTGATCATCGCGCCGATCACCGAGACGCCGTAGGCGGAGGCGAGGGCGGACGACGACCTGAAGGCCAGCACCAGGACGATCACGCCGGCGAGCAGGAAATAGTTGATCTGCGGCATGTAGATCTGGCCGTGATGGTGCTCGGACGTCTTGACGATCTGGAGCCGCGGCAGGAGTCCAAGCTGGACCGCCTGCTGGGTCAGCGAGAAAGCTCCGGAAATGACCGCCTGGGAGGCGACGACCGTGGCAAGCGTCGCCAGCGCCACCAGCGGCGCCAGCAGTACCGGCGGCGCCATCATGAAGAACGGGTTGGAGACGGTTTCAGGAGACGCCAGAACCATGGCGCCCTGGCCCAGATAGTTCAGCGCCAGGCTGGGAAGGACAAGCCAGGAGAATGTGGCCGCAATCGGCTTGCGCCCGAAATGGCCCATGTCGGCAAACAGCGCCTCGGCGCCGGTGACGGTGAGAAACACGGTGCCCAGCACGGCGAATCCCAGAACGGAATGCGTTGCCAGGAAGACGACGCCATGGTGCGGGCTGAGGGCTTCCAGAATGCCCGGCCCGTCAAGCACGATGTGATAGACGCCGAGCCCCGCCAGCGTGAGGAACCACACGGCGCAGATCGGGCCGAAGAACGCTCCGACCAGCGAGGTCCCTTTCCGCTGCACCAGGAAGAGCCCGACCAGAATGCAGAGCGCCAGCGGCAGGATGAAGGGCTCGACGCGTCCCTTGAGCTGCGGAATGATCGCAAGTCCCTCGAGCGCCGACAGCACGGATATCGCTGGCGTCAGGAGGGCGTCGCCATAGAACATGCCGGCGCCGCAGACGCCAAGCGCGAACAGGAGCGGCGTGCGGCGTCCTACGGCCCGCTGCACCCGGGCCATCAGCGACAACGATCCGCCCTCGCCCTGATTGTCGAGCCGCAGAAGAAGAAAGACATACTTCAGAAGCACGACGATGATCAAAGACCAGAGCATCAGCGAGATAATGCCAAGGACCTCGGCCCGACTCGCGGCGCCTCCTTCGCTGACGTGGGCGATTGATTCCTTGAAGGCATAGAGCGGGCTGGTGCCGATATCGCCGAAGACGACGCCGACCGAGCCTAGGGCGAGCCCCCAGAAACCTGACCCTGCACGCTTTTCAGGACGCGAACCTCCGGCGGGGCCGGCAGGTGAGGGTTCGGTCATCCAGCAGTCCTTCGCGTATAGTCCGCTGGCGGCCTACACCCATTTGCGGGGACCGGTCCAGCGGCGGCGTCCGCCGCGCCCATACCCGGCGGATGTTGCGTCGGTCGGCTGGTCCGTAACGCGCTGATGCGGTATCGTCACATGATGAGAACGACGCTGGACATTGACGAGGACATTCTCAACGCAGCGAGGGAGATTGCGGCCGAGCGCAAGGTGTCCGCCGGCAAAGTCCTGTCCGATCTCGCCCGCAAGGCGCTGGTGGGAGAAGCAACCGGCGAGCAGCGTTATCGCAACGGGTTTGCGCTTCTGCCGCGCGGCACGCATATTGTCACGGAAGAGCACGTGCGGACCCTTCTTGAAGAAAATCCTGACTAGGTGCGCGCTCTGCTCGACGTAACGTTCTGCTGGCGGTTCACGACACGCTGCACGTGCACCACGATCGCGCGCAAAACTGGCAGTCGGCTGAGCAGCGCCATGGTTGGGCGACATGTCCGATCACGGAGAATGGCTTCGTGCGCATACTTTCTCAGCCCCGTTATCGGAACAGCGTGACGACTGCGGTGGCCATCGCAACCCTTCAACGATCCATCGCTTCAAGCGATCATGCGTTTTGGTCCGACGACGTGTCGATGACCGATTCCGCCGTGTTCGACCACACCCACAATCTGGGACCCAAACTGATTACCGATCTCTACCTTCTCGCTCTGGCTGCTCGGCACGGCGGCAGGCTGGTCAGCTCCGACCGAACCATCCCTGCAGCCGCAGTCCGCATCGCCAAGCCTGAACATCTCGTGGTGCTTTAGGTGTTCAGTCTCCGGTCAATCCGACTCGTATTGACCGGAAGGACCCACTAATACCGGTAGTGGTCCGCCTTGAACGGACCGGTGGTTGAGACCCCGATATAGGCGGCCTGTTCTTCCGTCAGCGTTGTGAGCCGCGCGCCCAGCTTGTTCAGATGCAGCGTCGCGACCTTCTCGTCGAGGTGCTTGGGCAGGGTGTAGACCTTGTTCTCGTACGCCTTGCCGTTGGTCCACAGCTCGATCTGCGCCAGCGTCTGGTTGGTGAACGAGGCGGACATCACGAAACTGGGATGGCCGGTGGCGTTGCCGAGGTTGAGGAGACGGCCCTCCGACAGCAGGATCATGCGCTTCCCGTCCGGAAAGTTGATCATGTCGACCTGCGGCTTGATGTTATCCCAGCGGTAGTTCTTCAGCGCCGCGACCTGAATCTCGTTGTCGAAATGGCCGATGTTGCCAACGATGGCCATGTCCTTCATCTCGCGCATGTGCTCAAGCCGGATCACGTCCTTGTTGCCGGTGGTGGTGATGAAGATGTCGGCCTGAGAGGCGACGTCCTCCAGCGTCACGACCTCGAAACCGTCCATGCAGGCCTGCAGCGCGCAGATCGGATCGACCTCCGTCACCTTGACGCGGGCGCCGGCGCCCTGCAGCGAGGCGGCCGAACCCTTGCCGACATCGCCATAGCCGCACACGACGGCGACCTTGCCCGCCATCATCGTGTCGGTGCCGCGGCGGATGCCGTCGACGAGCGATTCCTTGCAGCCATACTTGTTGTCGAATTTCGACTTGGTGACGCTGTCATTGACGTTGATCGCCGGGAAGGGCAGCAGCCCCTTCTCGACCAGCCGGTAGAGACGGTTGACGCCCGTGGTGGTTTCCTCGGTCACGCCCTTGATGGCGTCGCGCTGCTTGGTGAACCAGCCCGGCGAGGCCGCGAGGCGTTTCCTGATCTGCTTGTAGAAGTAGATTTCCTCTTCCGATTCCGGCGTCTCGATCAGCTTGACCTCGCCGGCTTCGACGCGGGCGCCTATCAGGATATACATTGTGGCGTCGCCGCCATCGTCGAGGATCATGTTGGTCGGCTTGCCGTCCGGCCACTGGAAGATCCTGTCGGTATAGTCCCAGTATTCCTCGAGGCTCTCGCCCTTGACCGCGAACACCGGCGTGCCGGCGGCGGCGATCGCGGCGGCGGCATGATCCTGTGTGGAAAAGATGTTGCAGGAGGCCCAGCGGACTTCGGCGCCCAGATGCTTCAGCGTTTCGATCAGCACCCCGGTCTGGATCGTCATGTGCAGGCTGCCGGTGATGCGGGCGCCCTTGAGCGGCTTGGACTTTCCGTACTCGATGCGCGTCGCCATCAGGCCCGGCATCTCGGTTTCAGCGATCGTCAATTCCTTGCGGCCCCAGTCGGCCAGCGAGATGTCGGCAATCTTGCAATCATCGAACGCCATGTCCGGCTTCCTTTTTCTTCGTGCGCGGCAGGGCCATAGCAGCCGCGAGCGCTCGGCGCAAATCATATAAAGATACCTTTATATGATTTTGGGACGCCTGTCGGCAGCGCTCGCGTTGCAGGCTGTGTCCGCCCCTTGCGCGGCCTGCCCGGCATGCGCAGATTGGTCGGCGATGCGTCGGGGCGGCGCGACTGGAAGGCCGACCGCATGATCCGGACACGTATCGCCGCTGGACTGGTTGCGCTGGGATGCCTTGGCGCCATGGCCGCCACGCCGGCGTCGGCGCAGACCGTCGATCTCATCGTCCCGCCCGTTCCTGCTCCGGTTGAGGACCTGCCAGCCGAAAACCTCGAAGACTCCAACGCCATCGAGCGCGTTCCGGATTTTCCCGGCGATGGTCTGCGGCGCCCGAGAGGTCCGCGTATCATGAAGCCCGGCGCCCTTCTGCTCGCCAGCTTCGACCGCGACGCCGATGCAGTCCTGTCCCGCGCTGAGATCGACCAGGGCGCGGTGCTGAGCTTCGCGCAGGCCGATCGCAACGCCGATGGCTCCCTTGGCGGCTTTGAGCAGAGCGACTGGGCCGCCTCCGTGGGCGCGGCCGATGACGTGCTCTCCAATCCCATGCTGTTCGACGCCAATCTCGACCGGTCCGTCACCCAGACTGAGTTCGCCGCCGGGCTGCACCGCCTGGCGCAGACCCTGGCGGACCCCGGCACGGGACGCGTCTCGCTGGCCAATCTCACCGAGCCCCTGCGGCCGCAATACGACCCTGCGGACCGACCGAGGCCGCCGCGCGACCGGACGGACCCGGCTTCGCTGGCGCCGTCGATGCGCTGAGATTTGGGGCGGGTTGGCTGGAGCATCCTTCGGTCAAACTGAATCGGTTTGATCGAAGAAAGATGCTCTAATCCTTCTCGTCGAACTTTCGCGCGATCAACTCACACAGCGCGCCAAGCGCCTGTTCGGCCTCACGCCCCTCGGTCTCGATCTCCACCGTGTGTCCGATGCGGGCGCCCAGCATCAGCAGATCCATGATCGAGGCCGCGCTTGCCGTCATGTCGTCGAAATTCACGATGACCTTGGCGTCGTGTTTCAGAGCCTCGCGCGCGAACGCCGCCGACGCGCGCGCGTGGAGGCCGCGCTGGTTGATGATCTCGGCCGACCGCCTGAAACGCCCGCTCATCAGATCAGCCCGCCTGCAATTTTCGTCATTGCAGGCGCTCCAGAGCAACCTGCGATCGATCCGCATCGGACCAATCCCGATCAATCGAAGAAAGGTGCTCTGGATTTATAGGTGTAGGGACTGATTCAGCCATCGACCTGATCCAGGTTGATCGCATCAGGCTCTAGGCCCGTTGCAAGAGGGCGGAGGCGACGGAGATATACTTCCGGCCGGCCTCTTGCGCGGCGAGGGCCGCCTCGGCCAGCGGCAACCGGCCCCGTACCTCGGCAAGCTTTATCAGCATGGGCAGGTTGACCCCCGCGATTACCTCGATGCTGCCCGCGCCCATCACCGATATGGCGAGGTTGGAGGGCGTTCCCCCGAACATGTCGGTCAGGATCACCACGCCCTCGCCCTGGTCGCACGCCTTGGCGGCGGCGATGATCTCGCGGCGGCGGACGTCCATGTCGTCGTCCGGACCGATGGAGATGGCCTGCACGGCTTCCTGCGGCCCGACGACGTGTTCGGTCGCGGCGATGAACTCTTCCGCCAACCGGCCGTGCGTGACCACGACCAAACCGATCATCCGGAAAACTCCCTTGTGTCCCAGCCTTCGGGCTGAAGGTGACGTTAGGCGCGCCGGAGGGTCAAGTGCGATCAAGGCGCGATCGCTGTCGGGCGCTCCGGGGCGTCATCGCCAGAACGTCATGGCGACGCAGAGGCGGACGGAAGCTCAACCATGAAACGGGCGCCGCCTGCAAGCCCGTCCTTCACCCGGTTCTCGGCCCAGACGCGGCCGCGATGGGTCTCGACGATCTGCCGGACGATGGACAGGCCAAGCCCGGAATTATTGCCGAACTTGGCGCCTTGCGGGCGGTCCGAGTAGAAGCGCTCGAAAATCTTCTCCAGCTTGTCCTGCGGCACGCCAGGCCCTTCATCCTCAACCGAAAGGCGAAGCGTCGGACCCAGGCTGGAGGTTGCCCGCGCCAGCGTCACCGACACCTCGCCATTGGGGGGGGAGAACGACCTCGCATTCTCGATCAGGTTGCGGATCACCTGCGCCAGGGGCCCTTCGCGGCCCATGACGAAGGCGCGGCCCTCGAGCCCCGCGAGGTTCAGCGTCACCCGGGCCTCGTTCTCGCGCGCCGTGTCGCGGTAGATCGAGACGATGTCTTCGAGCAGTTTCGTGACGTCCACGCGCGCCAGTTTTTCCCGCACGATCTCGCCCTCCAGGCGCGACAGGTTGGAGATGTCCGTGATCAGGCGATCCAGCCGCACAACGTCTCGGGCGATGACCTCCCGCATCCGTTCGCGCACGGCGGGATCGGCGACGGCCTGGGATGTCTCGACCGCCGAGCGGATCGACGTCAGCGGGTTTTTCAGTTCGTGGGCGACGTCGGCGGCGAAGCGCTCATTGGCCGTGATGCGGTCGTAAAGCGACTTCGTCATCGCCTCCATCGCCTTGGCCAGATCCCCGATCTCGTCCTTGCGATCGTGCAGCGATCCCAGGTTGAGACGTTCGGCGGCGCCCGTTCGCACGCGGTCGGACGCCAGCGACAGCTTGCGCAGGGGCCGGGCGATGAAGGCCGTCAGCAGGGTCGAGGTGATGATCGCGACGAGGACCCCCACCACGATGAAGGGCAGCAGGGCGGCGCGCTCGGCCGCGATGATCTGCGCGATGTCGCTCGTCTCGATGGTCAGCGCGCCGACGACGGCGCCGACGACCTTGATCGGCACGGTCACCGAGATAACCCGCTCGCCGCGCTCGCCGAAGCGTTCGGACGCCACGGGGTCGCCGCGCAGGGCGATCTCGGCCTCTTCCTCCAGCGTGCGGGCGTCTTCGAGCGCCGGGCCGGCGCGCGGGCTGAGGCTTTCGAGCGTGCGGTTGACCTCCCGGACGATGTTCAGCCAGCCGATCTCGATGGCGCTCGGGTTGCGGATCGGCGGCAAGTCCTGGCGCTCGATCGCGTCATTGAGGAGGTAGGTGTCCGCCACCACCACCTTGCCGGGGTCATGCACGCGGATGCGGGTATTGGCCGAGAACGGCACGCGTTTCAGCACCGCCCGGGCGGCGTCGTCGAGCAGGCGCGGGGAGGGATCTCCCTGCGTCGCCACCTCGGTGAGGAAGGACGCGATTAGCTCGCTGGTGTCGTTGAGGCTTTCCTTGCGCGCCTGCACGAGGTTGGAGCGCATCTCGTTGAGCACCAGGGCGCCGGCGATCAGGATCAGCAGGCCGGCGAGATTCGAGGCGAGAATCAGCCGGGCGATCGGCGACCAGAGCAGCGACCGGACAGGTCTTGGCGCGTTCCGGGGCGCGTTTCTGGCCGCGTGTCTCGACGCGCCGCGCGAGGTCGCCGGCCCGGCCTGTCTCTCCAAGGCGTCAGACTTCCTTATAGCGGTACCCGACGCCATACAGGGTCTCGATCGAATCGAAATTGTCGTCGAGATCGCGGAACTTCTTGCGCAGGCGCTTGATGTGGCTGTCGATCGTGCGGTCATCGACATAGACCTGATCATCATAGGCCGCGTCCATCAGCTGGTCGCGGCTTTTGACATAGCCCGGGCGCTGGGCCAGCGCCTGCAGGATCAGGAATTCCGTCACCGTGAGACGCACGACCTCATTGTCCCACGTGCAGGCGTGCCGGTTGGGGTCGAGCGTCAGGCGACCACGGACAATCGGCTTCTTGTCGCCATCCTCCGGGCCGGCCGAGGCGCCCCGCGAGCGTCGCAGGATCGCCTTGACGCGTTCGGCCAGCAGCCGGGTCGAGCAGGGCTTGCGGATGAAATCGTCGGCGCCGATGTTGAAGCCCACCACCTCGTCGATCTCGTCATCCTTCGAGGTGAGGAAGATCGCCGGCAGGTTGGAGGTCTGGCGCAGCTTCCGCAGCAGCTCCATGCCGTCCATCTTGGGCATCTTGACGTCCAGGATGGCGATATCGGGCGGATTGTCCGAGAGGCCGGCCAAGGCGGCGGCGCCGTCATGATAGGCGCGCACCTGATAGCCTTCCGCCTCGAAGAACGCCTTGAGAGCCTCGACGATGTTCTCATCGTCGTCCACGAGGGCGATGGTGGCCATGGCTGTCTCCGCTCTGCGGCTGTCGCGCCGCCTGTTTCGCCATAATCGGGGGCCACGGCCCGGAGGGCAAGGGCATAGAGTGTCGGGGTGGCTAACCTTACCGCTGCGCCTTCAATTCGTCTGGCACACGAATTGCGATGCCGTCCTCGCAGACGAAGTCGTCGAAGCGCCCGCCTTTCCCGGCGGCGGCGGACCGACAGGAAACGTCCAGAAAAGGAGTGGTGCGTGAAGGTGGTAACCATCAGCGGCTTCAAGGGCGGCACCGGCAAGACGACCATCGCGTCCCTTTTGAGCGTCGCCGCTGTCGGCGACGGCCTGCGCACGGCTGGTCTCGATCTCGACCGCAACACCCGCAACTTTTCCAGCTTTCTCAGCCGCCGCCGCGCCTCCGGCCTGCCTTCGCCCGACCACGTCATGGTTCTCGACATCGAAAATCCGGCCAGACGCCGCAATTCCGGGCGGCTCGAACCGCTGGTCCGCATGGCGCGTCTGGACGGCTATGACCTCTTGGTCATCGACACCTCCTCCGGCGCCCAGACCGATCTGTATGAAGCGCATCTTCTGGCCGACATCATCGTCACGCCGATGAACGAGAGTCCGGCCGACCTGCACGGCCTGTTCGCCCCCTCGAAATCGCCGCAGGCCCCGCAGGTCAATTATCGCGACATGATCGATACGGTCCGCTTCGACCGCAAGCGCGCCCGCCTGCCTGTGCAGCGCTGGCACGTTTGCCGCAACCGGGTGTCGGCCCTGCCGACCCGCATCGGCCAGACCGTCGAGCAGCGCGTCGCGGCGCTGAGCCGGGAAGCCGGCTTCGAGGCGGTCTGGAGCCTGCGCGACCGCGTCGGCCACCGCTCGATCGCGCTCGAAGGCCGCACGGTGTTCGATCCGCCTTCCGAAGGCCGTCTCACCATGAGCGAGCTGGCCGGGCGCTCCGAGGTCCGTGCGATGCTGTCGATGCTTGACGGCCCCACCGCAGTCCCGATGGCGGCGTAGACCTACCGCGCACAACTCGAAAACCAACGACTCGGAACTGTCACTCCGCTGGGCTAGCTATGCGCTGGATTTCTGCGGAGACCGTCCATGTTTCGATTCGCACTTGCAGTCTCGCTTTGCGCCGCCGCTCTCACGGGCTGCGCGACCAGCCCTTCCCGGTCCGTTGCCGGGCCGGTGACGCCCATCCAGGCGGGCGACAGCTATTACGCCTCGGCGCACGCCGCCGTTGGGCGCCGCGCCGCAGAACGCGGCTCGCAGAAGGCGAAGAACCTCATCCTGTTCATCGGCGACGGCATGGGCGTCTCAACCGTGACGGCCGCACGGATCTGGGCGGGTCAGGCGAAGAATGTCGATGGCGAAAGTTATCGGCTGGCGATGGAGAAGCTTCCCTACTCGGCATTCTCCAAGACCTACACCCATGACAGTCAGGTCGCCGACAGCGCCCCGACCGCCACCGCCATGACAACCGGCGTCAAATCCTTCAATGGCACGCTGGGCGTCACGCAGGGGCTTACCTTGGGAAAGTGCGAGACGGCGGCGGCGAACGCGACGCTCAGCCTCTGGGCGATCGCCGAGGATGCGGGCCTTGCGACCGGCGTCGTCTCCACCGCGCGCCTGACGCACGCGACGCCGGCCGCGACCTACGCCATCACCAGCGAGCGCGACTGGGAAAGCGACGCGGACGTTTCACCCGCAGGAAAGGCCGCCGGCTGCATCGACATCGCCAGCCAGCTCCTTGCGTGGGATCATGGCGACGGGCCGGAAGTCGTGCTGGGCGGCGGCCGGCAGAACTTCCTGCCTGAGACGATGGCCGATCCCGAGTATGCCGCCCAGAAAGGCCGCCGCAAGGACGGCCGCAACCTGCTCGACGAGTGGAAGGCCAGGGGCCCCGCCCGCGTCGTCATCACGGATGACGCCGGTTTCAGGGCGACAGACTTCAACAGCAATGTCCAGGTGCTCGGCCTCTTCGAACCCTCCCACATGCAGTACGAGGCGGACCGCTCGAGGGACGGCAAGGGCGAACCCTCCATCGCGGACATGACCATGGCCGCCATCACGCGCCTGTCACGCAATGCCGGGGGCTATGTCCTGATGGTCGAGGGCGGGCGCATCGACCATGCCCTCCACGCCGGCAACGCTTCGCGCGCCCTGAGCGACGCCGCCGCCCTCGATGACGCGGTCGCCGCCGCCGTCGCCGCAACGGACCCCAGCGACACGCTGATCATCGTCACCGCCGACCACAGTCACACCCTGATGATCCAGGGGTATCCGGAGCGCGGCAATCCGATTCTCGGACTTGTCCGCGAGGGCGGCCGGCTGGCTCTGGGGCGGGATGGCAAACCCTATGCGACGCTGGGCTTCGCCAACGGACCGGGCTCGATCTGCAAGCCGCAGCCGGACCAGTCCTGGCGCTGCGAGAATCCCGACCTCACCAGCACGGACACCACGGCGCTGGATTTCGTTCAGCCGGCGCTCACCCCGCTGGCCTCGGAAACCCATGGCGGCGAGGACGTGGCGGTGTTCGCGCGGCTGGCAGGCGCCAATCTTTTTTCCGGCGTCATCGAGCAGAACGAGATTTTCCATGTGATGGCCCAGGCGCTGCGGCTGGTGAAATGAACGCCCGCGCTTCACGACCCGCACGTCACCGGCCAGGATTTTCTGGTGCTTTCAGGGAAAAATCCATGCGCGCCGCCGCTCTCGCCATTGTTTGTCTCGCGCTTGGCGCCTGCCAGCCGCAGTCTCCCGACACGCCGGTCGTCGCCGAGCCCGAAGCCACAGGCCAGGACGCGCCTGACGCGCCCCAGCCCCCGGCCGCCATAGCGATGAAACCCGTGACGTTCGAGGCGATGTCAAAAACAGCCGAGGCGTTCACCGGCGCGATTTCGCTGACCGCCGTCAGTCCGGTCGGCCCCAACGCCACCCCCACGATGATCCTCGAAAGCGCCAGCGGCCTGCGCTACGAGACCCGGCTTGTGCCCGGAGGCGCCGCGCAGGCGAGCGCCATCGACTGGTCCAGCCTGTTCAACACCGAAATCGATCTCGCGCCTGACGTCGCCTCGACCTCGCCTTCGGTAGACGTTCATGTGGTCACAAGCGAGACGGCGCCGGATACGGCCGTCAATGGCGGTCTTTGCGGTGTGACGCCGGCCTTCGCCATCGCCATGGCGGTCCCCATCGACGCCGGCGCTGCCGGCCGCATGATGAGCCTCGCGGCGTTTTCCGGCGACCAGTGGCCGCCAAACGACGAGAGCCGGCTTTGCGGCGTCTTCAACTACGTTCTACCGTGACTCTGAGTCTTGGTAGGGCTCGTCCCGACCATCCTGCCGGGCTCGCAGAAAAGTGCCCGGGACAAACCCTGAATTGACGCTTCTTCATTCGCCGCCAGCGCCCAGGCGGCCGTCGCGCGTGGCGTGTTCGGATCACCGACGTTCGTAGTCGACGACGAGATATGGTTCGGCGAGGAACGGCTTGCCGAAGTCGAGCGGGCGGCGCTTGCTGGTTAATCGTGATCGAGGGCAGATACGCCTTGCAGTTCTTATCGTTGCACGGCATCTTGCAAGGGCCGAAAATAGAGTTGCAGGTCGGTAGCTCCTGCGCCCGTTCATCGGGTTCTTCCCAGCCACGGCGTCGATCCAACTCGTTTGGGAAGGCGCTGACTTGGGTTTCGCGCCTTCCCGGCTAATGCCGAGGATTTTCGATGTTTGAACTCTCGATAGCTGCTCTCGTTTTTGCAACGCTGTTCGCATCCGCTGCAATGTATATAACCCTGGTCGAACACCCTGCACGTCTCGGGTTGGCCGATGGGCCTCTGCTGGCCCAGTGGCAGCCCAGCTATAAGCGAGCGCTACCCATTCAGTCTGGGTTAGCGATTGCCGGGGGCGCGGCGGGACTGATCGTCGGGTACCCGTCGGCGGATTGGCGATGGTTTGCCGGAAGCGCCCTGTTGCTCGCCAACTGGCCATTCACACTGCTCGTTATGATGCCAATCAACAAGCGGCTGATGGCGATGCACGAATGTGAGGCGGGTGCTGAAAGCCGGGCGATGCTGGTAAAGTGGGGAAAGCTGCACAACATCCGGAGCGTATTGGGCGCAGCCACGATGCTGCTTTATGGGTGGGCATTGGCCAGCGCGGGCTAACGACCTGCTTTCCATTCAGCCCGCAGGTCGCATTCACTGAAATCGGCCGCACGTCGACATGAACGAGTTTTCGCTACTCCACCGCCTGGTAAATCAGCGCCCGCAGCTTGCCGATATCATCGATCGTCCCCGCCGGGATGAGGTTGATCATGTAGCTGACCGTCAGCCCTTCCTCGCGATCGACCCAGTACTGGCTGTGATAGGCGCCGCCCCAGCCGAATTCGCCTTCCGAGCCCGGCAGGCCGTTCTCGCCCAGATCGGTGCGCACCCGGAAACCGAGACCGAAGCCCGTGCCGGGCGGGTAGGGGATGTCCCCCAGATGATCCGCCGTCATCAGCTCCACGGTCTTGCGGCTGAGATACCTCCTGCCGCCGGCCTCACCGCCGCGCCGCATCATTTCGAGGAATTTGCCATAGTCCGCCGCCGTCGACAGCAGTCCTGCGCCGCCCGCGAACGCGACCCTCGGTCCGTTGAGATAGTGACCCTGGCCGAGATGGCCCTGACCTTCCCATTTCCCCGGATCGGCCGCCCGCCTGATGGCGCCGCCGGACACCGAAGCGTCCGCCGAATAGACCACCGCCAGCCGGCTGGCCTTGGCTGGCGGCAGGTAGAAAAACGTGTCGGTCATGCCGAGCGGGCGGATCAACCGCTCGTCGAGGAACGCCTCCAGCGTCATGCCGCTGATCTTCTCGACGACGACGCCGAGAATATCGGTGTTATAGCCATAGACGAACTGCTCGCCCGGCTGGGCCGCCATGGGCAGGGCCGCCATTCGCGCCGCTATCGCCGAGACAGGTTCGCTGCGGTCGGCGAAATACCAGCCGAAAATCCCGGCGTCGCGCCACGCCTTCTCCGCCGGTCCCGATCCGTAGGATATTCCCGCCGTATGGGTCAGCAGGTCCCGGATCGTGATCGCGCGCCTCGCCGGAACCACATCGTAACCGCCGCCTGTCCTGGCCACGGCCACGCTCGTCTTCGACCATTCGGGCAGATGCTTGCCCAACGGATCGTCGAGCAGCAGCCGCCCTTCCTCCATCAGCATCAGGACCGCGACACTGGTCAGCGCCTTGGTCTGCGAGGCGATGCGGAAGATGGTGTCCTCCTTCATCGGGTCGCCGGCTTCCTTGTCGCGCCAGCCGAACGCTTCGGAAAAGACGTCGCGCCCGTCCTGCTGGATGGCGACGACCGCTCCGGCGATCTGGCCCCGGTCGACATAGCCCTGCATCGCGCCCTTGAGACGCTCCAGCCTTTCGGCGGACATGCCGTGATCGCGCCCCGCAGCCACAGGCGCGGCCGCGCTCGGCATGGCCGGCGGAGCGGTGTCGCTGACCGATATGCATCCCGCCAGGGTCGCAAAGGCCGCCAGGGCCGGAAAGGCCGCCGCGCCAGGCCAACGCCGCGCTGGATTGAGGCTCATGCCGGTCCCTTCCAAAGGTGCATCCGTTCCGGCTTGGACGATGGGAAGCCCGCTGCTACCGGTCAAGCCGGATTCGGTGCGGGGCAGGCCGGCGAATGTCCTTCGACTACATCATCGTCGGCGCCGGCACGGCCGGTTGCCTGCTCGCCAACCGGCTCTCGGCCGACCCGGACGTGCGCGTTCTTCTGCTCGAAGCCGGCGGCAAGGATGACTGGATCTGGTTTCACGTGCCCGTCGGCTATCTCTTCGCGATCGGCAATCCGCGCGCCGACTGGATGTTCGAGACCGACCCCATTCCCGGCCTCAATGGCCGCGTGCTGAACTATCCGCGCGGCAAGGTGCTGGGCGGCTCATCCGCCATCAACGCCATGATCTACATGCGCGGCCAGAAGGCCGACTATGACGGCTGGCGCCAGCTTGGTCTTGCCGGCTGGGGGTGGGACGATGTGCTGCCGTATTTTCACAGGCATCAGGATCACATCGCGCCGGACGAGCACCATCGCGGAGGAGGCGAGTGGCGCATCGAACATCCGCGCATGCGCTGGAAGGTGCTCGACGCCTTCGCCGACGCAGCCGAATCCGCCGGCATTCCGCGCGTCGGGGACTTCAACACCGGCGACAATGCAGGCTGCGGCTATTTTCAGGTCAACCAGAAGGCCGGGCGGCGCTGGAGCGCTGCGCGCGGCTTTCTGAAACCCGTCCTCGGCCGGCCGAATCTCAACGTCGAGACCGGCGCGCTGGTCGAGCGCGTCGTCTTCCAGGACCAGCGCGCCATGGGCGTCGCCTGGTCGCGTCAGGGGGAGAGGCGTCTCAGCCGCGCGACGCGCGAGGTCATCCTCGCCGCCGGCGCCGTCGCCACTCCGAAGCTCCTCGAACTGTCGGGAATAGGCGCCGGCGCCCGGCTTCAGGCTCTCGGGCTGCCGGTCGTGCGGGACGCTCCGGGCGTTGGCGAGAACCTGCAGGACCATCTGCAGCTTCGTCCCATCTACAAGGTGACGGGCGTGCCCACCCTGAACGAGCAGTATGCAGAGGTCTGGCGCCGGCCGCTGATGGCGCTCGACTATGCGCTGAGGCGTCGCGGTCCCATGACGATGGCCCCTTCCCAGATGGGCGCATTCGCGAAATCCGATGCAAGCCGCGCGACGCCGAACCTGCAATTCCACGTCCAGCCGCTTTCGCTCGACCGGTTCGGCGAAAGCCTCCATCCGTTTCCCGCCATCACGATCAGCATCTGCAATCTGCGACCCGACAGCCGCGGACGCATCCATGCTGTCTCGCCCGACCCCACCGCGCCGCCGGCGATCCAGCCCGACTATCTCGCCGAGGCCAGCGACCGCGAAACGGCGGTGCAATCGCTCCGGCTCGTCCGTCGCATCGTCGAACAACCGGCCATGGCGCGCTTTTCTCCCCTCGAATACCGCCCGGGCGCGCATCTCACATCTGACGCCGATCTCGCGGCGGCGGCCGGAGACATCGGCACGACGATCTTTCATCCGGTCGGCACCGCGAAGATGGGACTGGCCTTGGACCCCATGGCCGTCGTCGATGAGCGCCTGCGCGTCATCGGCGTTGCGGGCCTGCGCGTCATCGACGCGTCGGTCATGCCCCGCATCACCTCGGGCAACACCAATTCGCCGACACTGATGATCGCGGAAAAGGGCGCCGCCATGGTGCTGGAGGATGCGGGGGGATAGCTGGCGGCCCCCTCCTCATCACCGCTTCGCGGCTTGGCGCCTCCCCCGGTCCGCGACTGGTGGAGGCAAAAACCGCCGGCGCCTTGCCTCCCTCAGTCGCAGACTGGGGGAGGTGGCTGCCTGCGTCTTCGCAGGCAGACGGAGGGGGCAGGCCGCGACGGGATTCCCGCCGAAGGCCAGCAGGGATTGGCCACGATGAGCGCAAAGTTCAGAAACGTGGGCGAGGGTGTACGTGTTGGAATTGTTGAAGCGGTTAACTCTTTTCAACACACGGCATTCAGCAAGAATCTCAATCAATTGGAGGGAGATATGGGTGGAGATAATCTGTTCGGAGTTACGGCTTTCTGCTCTAGCCGTACCAGTGTTGTCTGCGAAGGGTCAGTGTTCATCGGGCGCTGCGTATAGACGAGTTGCATGAAGATCGCGAACATGCTGGTCAGCACAGTCAGCCAGGCCGTTGAACGAATGTTGGAGTCAGGATGCTTGTAAAGCAGGAAATATGGGTTGATTGGAAAGTGAAATTTTACGATCAGGCCGATCTTTTCAGGGTATCGAAGATCATCTTCTTTCAGTCGTGCAAAGAAGCGACGAATTTTCGAGCGGCTCAATTTTGACCAGGCGTCGTCTGCCTTTGCCATTCACGCCTCCCATTGCGCTTCTATGTAGTCTACCTTGCTGCGGGCCATCGCCACGATTTCAGAAGTCGGCCTACCCGCAATCTCGATATCCGGAAGCTCCTTTGCGAGGTCTATCCTTTCATCGTCAGAATATATGTGATCTTTTTCACGACCGATAGCTATCTTCTCGGGAAAGGTGGCGCGCACTCGCAGTTTTGCACGGTCGTGTGTCAATCTTTTGGTACGTATTCGCCCACGGTGATCACGGTATCGATAGTAAAAAATAACGTTGGTAAAGACGCCATCCAGTGTCGAAGCTACCATTCTCTTCGATAGCTGGATCGATCCGCGATATGTCGCGTCCTTAGCAGGGTTTGGAATAAGGCGAACACGGTGGAGCGTGTTCTGGATTTCACCGCGATAGATATCGCCTAGGATCATTAATGTGATGAGGGCGAATACGATCAGTAGTCCCGCTTTGATCGCATCCTGTTCGGTTGGGTTAATACCTAGCCAGCTGACGAACTGTCCAACCTTCAGCCAGAGATCATCTATATCCATCCCGCTCTCCCCCGTCTCTGCTCGCAGCCTAACAACTTGCTTGCAGAACGGCGAGTCGGATTCAGGATGCGTCGTGCGCCCTCCGCGTTCCCGTTCCAACCGTTCGACACCCCGCCTTGCCCCCGCGCGCCTCCGGAGCTAGGTCTCCCAGCGATTCCTGCGCACAGAACCCGGAACGCGATGGCCCTTTCCACCTATCTCGACTTCGAAAAGCCCCTCGCGGAGCTGGACGCCAAGATCACCGAACTCGAGGCGGCCGGCGGCTCCGCCATCGACGAGGAAGTCTCGCGCCTGAGGGAAAAGGCCGCGAGGCAGCTCAAGGACATCTACTCCCACCTCAACGCCTGGCAGAAAACGCAGGTGGCCCGCCATCCCGATCGCCCGCATTTCATGGATTATGTCGGCGGGCTGTTCGAGGAATTCGTCGAACTCGCCGGCGACCGCAAATTCATGAATGACGACGCCATCATGGGCGGCCTCGCCCGCTTTCGCGGCCGTCCGGTGGTCGTGATCGGCCACGAGAAGGGCCGCGACACCCAGACCCGCCTCAAGCACAATTTCGGCATGGGCAAGCCGGAAGGCTACCGCAAGGCCGTGCGGCTGATCGAGATGGCGGGGCGCTTCGGCCTGCCCGTGATTACGCTGGTGGATACCTCAGGCGCCTTTCCGGGCAAGGGCGGCGAGGAGCGCGGGCAGGCCGAGGCTCTCGCCCGCGCGATCGAGGCGTGCCTCACGCTTGATACGCCCCTCATCTCCGTGATCGTGGGCGAGGGCGGTTCAGGCGGCGCCGTGGCCCTCGCCTCCGGCAACAAGGTGCTGATGATGGAGCACGCCATCTATTCGGTGATCTCCCCCGAAGGGGCGGCCTCCATCCTGTTTCACGACGCCAAGCGCTCGAAGGACACCGCCGAGGCGATGAAGATCACCGCGCAGGACCTCGAGAAATTCCACATCGTCGACGGCGTTATTCCGGAGCCCATGGGCGGGGCCCACCGGGATCCCGCCGCCGCGATCGTCACGGTTGGCGACGCCATCGAGACGGCGCTCGCCGGCCTTGTCCGTCTCTCTCCCGAGGAGTTGCGCAAGCAGCGCAAGGACCGCTTCTACGCCATCGGCCGGCAGGGATTGGCCTGACGAGCGGACGCGCCTCACCCCGAGCTTGAAGGGCGAGGCGGTCCAGCACTCGGGAACGGGCGCCTGGAGCCTGATGCGATCGACCTCTATCAGGTCGATCGCTGAGTCAGTCTCCACACCAATGAACCCAGGGCACTTTCTTGGATCGATCGGGATCGGTCGATCCAGATCGAGCGAAGGTTGCTCTAGGCCCCCATCAGCACGCCGTCGACGACGTGGATGACGCCATTCGACTGCATGACGTCGCCGATGGTGACATGGGCCATGCCGCCTGTTTCGTCCGTCAGCATGATCGTGCCGCCCATCATCGAGGCGGTGAGCTTGCCTCCGGCCACCGTCGTCAGCATCGCCTTGCCGCCGCCCGCCGTGATGGCTTTGGACAGGTCGGCCGCCGACACGCGTCCGGCGACGACATGGTAGGTCAGCGCCTTCTGCAGCATCGGCTTCATGTCCGGCTTCAGCAGCATGTCGACCGTGCCGGCCGGCAGCTTGGCGAAAGCGGCGTTGGTGGGCGCGAACACCGTGAACGGGCCGGGACCCGACAGCGTCCCAACGAGGTCAGCGGCCTTGACGGCGGCGACCAGCGTCGTGTGATCGGCGGAATTGACCGCGTTCTCGACGATGTTTTTCGAGGGATACATGGCAGCGCCGCCGACCATCACGGTTTTCTCGGAATTCATGGTGGTCATCGGCGGCGTGGCCATGGGCATGGTGGTCGAGGCCGTGGACCGTGTGCTCATCGAGCTCTGCGATCCGCCCGGCATATTGTCATTCATATCGTCATTCATGCCGTCGGACATGCAGCCGGCGGCTGCGAGCGCCATGAGGGAAACAATGGCGCCCGATTTGAGAGTGATCATCTTTTGAAAGCTCCTGGGAGCCCGACACCCGCGCATCATACGCGCCGGATGCGGTTCCGGATCGGAACGGCTGCACTCCAACCGTCCAACTAGGCCCGCGCGACTGCCGAGGACATGTCCCCATGGCAGGCCTTGTAGCGCTTGCCGGAGCCGCACGGGCAGGGGGCGTTGCGTGGCGTCGAGGACCAGGACGCCTCGGGAGGGGTCTTGGCTGACTGCGCCGGGCCGGCTTGCGCCGCAGCTTGCGCCTCGCTCGATGCTTGTCCCTCGCCAGTACCATCCGCTTCGTCCGTATCGGCCGGCGCCTGGTCCATCACGAACTGGCCGCGCATCAGCACGCGCGTCACGGCGCGGCGCAGATCGGTCAGCAGCGTCTCGAACAGCGAGAACGCCTCGGTCTTGAACTCGTTCAGGGGATCGCGCTGAGCATAGCCGCGAAGATGGATCACGGAGCGCAGCTGATCGAGGTGCGACAGGTGTTCGCGCCAGCGCACATCGACTTCCTGAAGCAGGATCTGTTTTTCGAGCCAGCGCATGCGCTCCTCGCCGACATTGGCGGCCTTGCGTGTGAAGAACTCGTCGCACGCCGCCTGCACCTTGTCCGTCACCTCGCGGGTCGCGGCGCCCTCGGCGTCGGCCCACTCCTTGACCGGCAGGGAAAGACCGAGCGTTTCGGATATCTCCTCGGTCAGCTCCTTGACGTTCCACTGGTCGGCATAGGCCTTCTCCGGCATGTGGCGGTGGCACATGTCCTCGATCACCTGGTGGCGCATGTCGTGGATCGTCTCGGCGACATGGGTCGCCCTCATGAAGTCGATGCGCTGTTCGAAGATCGCCTTGCGCTGGTCGTTGATGACGTCGTCGAACTTCAGCAGGTTCTTGCGGATCTCGAAATTGCGTTGCTCGACGCGCTTTTGCGACGTCTCCAGCGCCTTGTTCATCCACTTGTGGGTAATCGCTTCGTCTTCCTTGATGCCGAGCCCGCGCATGATGGCGTCGAGGCGTTCGGCCGCGAAAATCCTCAGCAGGTCGTCCTCGAGGCAGATATAGAATTTCGAGCGGCCGGGATCGCCCTGGCGACCCGTCCGGCCGCGAAGCTGGTTGTCGATCCGCCGGCTTTCGTGGCGCTCCGTCGCCAGCACGTAGAGGCCGCCGGCGTCGAGGGCCCCCTGGCGCTTGACGGCGATGTCGGCCGCGATCGCGTCACGCAGCTCGTTCGCCTCGTCGTCGTTGAGTTCGCGGTCGAGGGCCTGCGATTTCGCCGCCATCTCGTCGGCGAGGCGCATGTCGAAATTGCCGCCGAGCTGGATGTCCGTTCCGCGTCCGGCCATGTTGGTCGCGACCGTCACCGCCGAGGGCACGCCCGCCTGCGCGATGATGGCCGCTTCCTGCTCGTGGTGACGGGCGTTCAGCACCTTGTGGTCGATTTTCTCGGCCGCCAGCAGGGCCGAGAGGATCTCGGATTTCTCGATCGACACCGTGCCGACCAGAACGGGCTGGTGGCGCCGCACGCAGTCACGGATGTCGGCGATGATCGCCTTGTATTTCTCCTTGCCCGTGCGGTAGACGACGTCGTCCTCGTCAATGCGCTTGACCGGCTTGTTGGTCGGCACTTCGTTGACTTCCAGCTTGTAGATGTCCTGGAATTCCGCCGCCTCGGTGGAGGCCGTGCCGGTCATGCCGGCCAGCTTGTCGTAGAGGCGGAAATAGTTCTGGAAGGTGATCGAGGCCAGCGTCTGGTTTTCGGGCTGGATCTTGGTCTTTTCCTTGGCCTCGATGGCCTGGTGAAGGCCCTCGGACAGGCGGCGGCCCTGCATCATGCGGCCCGTGAACTCGTCGATCAGCACCACCTCGCCGCCCTTGACGATATAGTCCTTGTCTTTGTGGAACAGCTTGTGGGCCCGCAGCGCCTGGTTGGCGTGGTGAACGAGGGTGATGTTGGCCGGCTCGTAGAGCGAGCCCTGGAGGATGCCTGCCTGCACCAGCAGGTCCTCGATCTTCTCGTTTCCTTCCTCGCTGAACATCACCGAGCGCTGTTTTTCATCATGCGTGTAATCGGCGGCGTCAAGCTGGGGGATCAGCGTGTTGATCTGCTGGTAAAGCTCCGAGCGGTCGTCGGTCGGACCCGAAATGATCAGCGGCGTGCGGCTTTCATCGATCAGGATCGAATCGACCTCGTCGACCATCGCGAAGCGATGGCCGCGCTGGACCATGTCGGCCAGGGAGTATTTCATGTTGTCGCGCAGATAGTCGAAGCCGAATTCGTTGTTGGTTCCATAGGTGATGTCGCACGCATAGGCGGCGCGGCGCTGATTGTCGTCGAGCCCGTGGACGATCTTGCCGATCGACATGCCCAGGAAGCGGTAGATGCGCCCCATCCAGTCCGCGTCGCGGTTGGCGAGGTAGTCGTTGACCGTGATGACGTGAACGCCCTTGCCCTCGAGCGCGTTCAGGTAGACCGGCGCGGTCGCCACCAGCGTCTTGCCTTCGCCGGTGCGCATTTCGGAAATGGCGCCTGAGTTCAGCACCATGCCGCCCACCAGCTGGACGTCGAAATGCCGCAGGCCGAGCGTGCGCTTGGAGGCCTCCCGGACGGTCGCGAAGGCTTCCGGCAGCACGTCGATCAGCTTGGCGCCGTTGGCGATCTGCTGGCGGAAATCGCGGGTCCGCTGTTTCAGCGCCTCGTCCGACAGGGCTTCGGTGACGGGCTCGAGGGCGTTGATCCGCTGGACGAGCGCCCGGTAAGGTCTGATTTTCCGGTCATTCACGGAGCCAAGAAGCTTCTGGGCTATCCCGAACATCAACGCCTACCCGCTGTCAGCCCTCCGCGACGATCGCGGCTTGCGATGGTATAAACCTGTATCCGGGCGAGTTGTTGCGGCCTCGGTACGATCGCGCCAGCGGGATCAACTCCCTCGACTTGCGCATCCGCGAGACGTAAGGACCACCCTATCCGGTGTCAATCCGACCACTGGTCAGGCTTGACCGCCTGATGACAGCTTGAGGCGGCTAGAGCATCCTTCGGTCAAACAGGATTCGTTTGACCGAAGGATGCTCTATCTCGAAAATGTACGGCATCTGTCTGCGTCCACGCGGACGAGAGGTTGCTCGGGGAGCACGCTGAATGGGCGCAAGCGCGCGTTTTTTGGGCCGTACCGCCGCCGTCGCCGGCGCCGTCGCGGCGCTGCTCGGCCTCCTCGCCTGCGGTGAGGCCGCGGTCGCGCCCGGGGCGCCGGCCGTCATCGATTCGGACGTCGCCGCCGTGGTGAATGGCGAGCCCATCTACGCCTCCAACGTCCAGCTTGAGGCCGAATCCCAGGGCGCGGCGGAGCCCGATAAGCCGCTGGAGACCGACAGTGCCGAGTTCAACCGGGTTCTCGACCAGCTCATCGACGTCAAGCTCCTCGCGCTCGAAGCCGAGAGCCGCGCTCTCCACGAGGATCCCCAGGCGCGCCACCGTCTCGAAGCGGCCCGCGAGCACATTCTCGGCAATATCCTGGTCGAGGCGGTCGTCTCCGAGCGGGTCGACGAGGCGGCCATCCGCAAGATGTACGAGGCCCAGATCGCCATCTGGGAGCTGGGGGACGAGGCCCATGTGCGGCACATCGTGGCGGCGACGCGCGAGGACATCGAGGCGATCGTGGCGGAGCTGAACAAAGGCGCCGATTTCGCTGTCCTCGCCTCGCGCAAATCCATCGACGAAGGCTCCCGCCTCGAAGGCGGCGACCTCGGCTATATGACCGAGGATGAGGCGCTGCCTGAAATCGCCCGCGTTATCCGCTCGACGCCCGCAGGTGGGCTGTCGAAGCCCTTCGAGACGGCCATGGGCTGGCACGTCGCCAGGATCGAGGAGCGGCGGAAGGAGCAGCCCCCGACCCTTGAGGAGTTGCGTGAACCCATCCTCAAACACCTCACCATGATGCAGATCGGCGAGGTGCTGAAGGAGCTGCGCACGGAGGCCAGGATCGAGAAACTGACCTCGCCGCAGAATTCCACCATCGACGTCGATCCTTTCGATCTCGCGCCAGAAGAAGAGCCCGGCCGCAGGCCCTCCATCTCCAGCTTCGAGGCCGCAGCGCCCCGGCCGCCCGTCTCCGAGACGCGGTCTCCGGTCCCGCCTCCCGAAGCGCCGCTGGTCGAACTCCCGCCGGACGGCGCGGCGCGGCCGCTGCCCGACGCCGCTCCGACACTTGGGCCACAAGCGCCTGTGGGCCCCCGTGCTGAGGCGCCTGTGGGCGAAGGGCGTCCGGACCCGGATCGGTGAGCAGCGCCAGGGATTTGCCCGTGTCGCCGCTCGCTCCCGCGCGTTTTCCGGACCTGCCGCAGGTTCGCGGCATGACGATCGCGACCCGGGCG